>Ga0210057_1006338_pt1 | contig 14756 bp, 25 predicted proteins | sample CryGeyCG2114_010_2_FD_183968 | JGI IMG/M metagenome (GOLD analysis project Ga0210057, IMG submission 183968) | Groundwater microbial communities from aquifer - Crystal Geyser CG10_big_fil_rev_8/21/14_0.10 (SPAdes) (version 2) | ecosystem: Environmental > Aquatic > Deep subsurface > Groundwater ... | reverse complement strand
ATCTAAATCTCTCAAAACAAGAGGAGATTTAGTTAAAATTTCTAATCTTGGCTGAAATTCTAATAATTTCTCTAAACATCCTCTGGTAATCTTATATTTTGCTTCTAAGGGCTGATAAGGGTCTGTTACAGAACCAATTAAGATTAAAGAATCTTTTTTTATTGATTTGGGATTAATTGTGTCTGGCGCATTAATTTTAACATCTACAAAAGAGCCCCAATCCTCACCTTTATGGCCTGTAAATCTTTTCATAAAATCTGCATAACAGTATATACAAGCATGCTGGCAACCAATATAAGGATTTAAAACAAAATCTGCATCAGGCAAATTACTTTTTGTAATTACAGATTTTATTTTTTTTTCTTTTATTTTCATTATAACTTAAATTTCCTCCAAATATTTAAAGCTTAGTAATCTCTGAAAATCTTTGATATTTTAAATCTCCCAAAATAGATTCTCTTATTGGTTTTCCACAACAATCATATGCCCAAGGATCCGAAAGTAATAAACCTTGTGATGTTAATTAGAAGGAGAATTAAAAGAGGATAAATTAATTATTAAAAAGAATTAAATTTTTTTGGGGCTTTCAACACCCTTTAATGCACCAGAGATCTATGCATCCCACCTTCGACTGTGCATATATGCTTTTGCTCCAACTAAACCGTCGTAAGCTATAATTTTTATTCCAGCTTCTTTCATTAATTGTGTAGCACTTTTAAGTTCCCTTTGCCAATCCCTCGTTGTTCTTTCCACCATCTGCTTATGCACAATTAATTTTTTTATTCCGGAGCTGATAATTGCATTGGCACAGGGAATGCAGGGTAGCCAGGCCATCACCATTGTAAGCCCTTTAGTTGGAATTCCTCTTTTTGCAGCTTTGTAAATTAAATCTCTCTCTGCATGATTTGGATAAATATGCTTGTTGTCCCCTTCAATTCTTTCTTTTGTATATTTTACTCCTGGTGGAAAAATATTTGTTCCTCTTAAAATTACTTTTCCTTTATCAACAAGCAAGGCTGCTGTATGCGTAGAAGGATGGTTACTTTTTGATGCATAATTATAGCAATCTCTAAGCAGAGATTTATACTCTTTATTTTTCGAAATTTTTATATTAAGCCCATTTATATCCATTCTTATTGAAATGTTAATCCTCTTTTTAACTTTTGCTAAAAAAAATTAAAAGAAAAGGGTGTATAGAACCCAAATCATTAAAGCAATCCATATTACAATCATCAACCAAGCTCTTCTCATAGTGTTTCTTTTTTTGGTTAGGTTGGTTACCATATCCAATAATTCCTTGGAGAATGTTGCATAACCTGCTAACATCAAAAACATTACAAACAGGGTTGCTCCAAAGACATGAACAATAGTCATTTCAGCAAGCAGGTAATACAGAACAACAGCTGCTAATACTAAAGAGAATATTGTTGTGAACATGGGTTTTGCGTAAACGCTTTTTACCACCTTCATCCAGGAATTAGGATTGGCAGATATAAAAACCAGTTTAATAATACCAAGAACTACTACAATAAGGGCTAGTATCTCTATTGGCGTCATCTTTTCACCTCCTTTTAATTAATTAAACTATTTTGAATATATAAACTTTTCTTTAGAAACCTTTTTATAAACTATTTGCTTAAATAGGTTATGGAAGAGATAAAACCAGGAAAATATAAACATTTTAAAGGAAATTTCTACAAAGTTATGGGTGTTGCAAGGCATAGTGAAACAATGGAGGAATTTGTAGTGTATATGGCTCTTTATGATATTCCGGAGTATGGAAAAAATTCTTTGTGGATAAGGCCTAAAAAAATGTTCTTGGAGACAATAGAAAGGGACAGCAAAAAAATTAAAAGGTTTGAATATATTGGAGAAAAATAAGCAAAATTGTTTTGATTATAATTATAAAGCCCTAAAACATTTTCTCCCTTGCGTGTTTATCTGTATTTTGGAAAATTTTATATTCTCTTGAATTAATTTAGAACCATGAAAAAAGAGGAGCATATTTCTAAAAGGCTAAAATTGCAGCCATGTCCGATTGGAAAAAAAGGATTTTGCTGTAAAATATGCTTGATGGGTCCTTGCAGAGTTACAAAGGATATAAAAGGAGTTTGTGGAGCGTCTTTAGATTTGATAGTGGCAAGGAATATATTGAGATTCATAGCAGGTGGTGCAGCAGCGCATTCAGGGCATTCTTATCACCTGTTAAGATTTCTGAACAAGAATTACCCTGATGATTATATTAAATTAAAAGCGCCGGATTATTTATACAGGCTCTGGAATAAATTAAAAATAATCCCCAAGGTAAGATATGAGCATTTTAAGGATATTTCAGAATCATTGCATCTTTCAACCATGGGTGTAAATGCGGATTATAAGGATGTTCTGAAATGGTGTATGAAGATTGGGATTATCGACGGTTATTATGGTATGTATTTGGCAACGGAATTAGAAGACAAGAAATTTGGAAAGCCGGAAATAAGGCAGGCCAAAATTAATTTGGGTGTGATAAAACCGGACAAGGTTAACATAGCAGTTCATGGGCATGAGCCTATGCTGGCGCAGGCATTGGCGAAAGAAGCAAAAAAACACAAGGATATAAACTTGATTGGAGTTTGCTGCACAGGTGCGTCTTTATTATCAAAGCAGGGAATTCCCTTAGCAGCGCATTTTTTATTGCAGGAAAATGTTATTTCAACAGGTTTGGTTGATGCAATGGTGGTGGACGTTCAATGCATTATGCCTTCTGTAGCAGACTTATGCGAGTGTTATCATACGAAATTAATAACTACAAACGAGATAGGAAGAATTCCAAACGCATTGCATTTGCCAATAGAAACAGAAGCGCAGGCAAAAGCAGTTTCTAAAAAAATAATACAGATAGCAAGGGAAAATAAGAAAAAAAGAACAAAAGTCCAAAAAATAAGCAGGCAGGAAAATAACGTGGTGGTTGGTTTCAGCGAGGATAATATTAATATTGGGGATTTGGCAGATAAAATCAAACATAAGGAAATAAAAGGGATTATTGGAGTTGTCGGTTGTGTTAATCCAAGAACTGATTTGCAGTTATGGTCAGGCACATTTAAAAAACTAAGTGAGGATTATATTATTTTGGCAACAGGATGTATTGCATTCGAGTTTGGGAAATATGGCCTGCTTGACGGTAAAAGATTTTTTCATTTAGGATCCTGCGTGAATAATTCAAGAATAGCGGAAATTTTCAGGAGAATTTCAAAATTATTGAATAAGCAGATAACAGAGCTGCCTTTTTTAATTTCTTGTCCTATGCCAATAACAGAGAAATCAATAGCAATAGGGTTTTTCTTTGCTTCATTGGGTGTGGATGTCCACTTTGGTTACCCCTTCCTGATTAGCTCAGATACAAAAGTAACACATTTCATTGAGAACACTTTAAAAAATAATTTCAAAAGCAAAATCTTCTTGGATACAAATCCAGAATCTTTTTATAGCAAAATAAAGAAGGGATTGAAAATTTATTCTTAATCTTACCCCTTACATTTAATTTTTATTTTTTAAAGAGTAGAACAATTTAATTGCTTTATTTATATTTAATTCTTCTTTTTGGATGTAACATATTATTAAACCAACCAAAAAAGATTAAAAATTATGTTTTATTAACAGACTGAATTTTTATCCCTTTATATTTTTACTTAATCCTTTTTAGGAATTATCATCCAGGCAAGAATATAAGCTAAAATTCCAGCGCCAAAGCCAAAAACCACGAATAGAATCCAGACAAGCCTCACCGCAGTTGGATCAATGTCAAAGTATTCTCCTATGCCCCCGCAGACGCCTGCAATGATCTTGTTTTTTTTACTCCGCAACAGCCTCTTTTTCTTCTTCATCTTTTGGCAGGCATGGGCCTTTTAATGGTTAAAGGTAGAACGTCTTTATCAAACTCCAGTTTAGCGATATTGACAGGATTATATTTTAATTTTTCTAAATCTTTATCTTTCAAACTAATTAAGATGGGTGCTCCCATTGCTATTTGCAGGGCTCTTGCCCCAATAATTCTTGCTTTTTCATATTTTGTGTATTTCATCATTATATTACATATTTGCCTAATTCTTTTTCTTTTTTGATAGCAATATCAATCATCTGCTTGATTTCATCCAAGCTTAAAGTTTTATCTCCGCCTTTTTGCAGGGCATGAATTCTTCCGTTAAAAATGCTTATGCTTAATCTTGAGTCAATAACAGCTTCTTCTTTGTAGTTTGGATCAACTAAAATCTTGCCGTTTATTCTGTAGCATGTTGTTAATATTGGAGTTTTTTCTAACTTTAAATATTTATTTGTGAATTCCCCATAAACCACTTTGTCATTTTCAACTTTTGGAATCTTTGTCTTATTTAAGGCAGCCAGAGCAGCTAAAACAGAAGCATCAATTAAATTACCGCCGTCATTTACAGCATATATGTCAATGAAGACCATCCATATCTTTTCCCCTTTTCTAATGCATAATTTTTTGAAATCCAAGGCTTTGCTCTCTCTTATTCCCCTGTCAACAATTCTTGCTAGTTCCGTGGCTTTTGTTCCAGGAGGACCGCTTTCAAATTCAGGGCTTGCAATTGGATTCAGTTCAGCTGTAACCACAATGGTGCCTTCATCTGGGCTGTCAGAATATGGCTGACCTATATCCATTTTAACGCCGACAATGACTTCTGTATCCCCCATTCTGCATCTTGCAGAACCTTCAGCATTTTTGCTTATATCCTGCTCTATCATAATTTTCCTGTGCTCGTCTAGTTTTCTTCCATCTATTCTTTTTCCGTTTTCTATTAATGATTCAATATAATCGCTGTTCATTTTGCTTCACCTTTGAAATAATCTTTTAGTGCTTTTCTCTGAACTTCTAAAATTTCTTCGCAGCCTTTTTTACCTAGCTCAATAGCCTTAATTAATTCATCCTTGCTTACATCGCCGTCTAATTGCAGCAGACTGATTTGTTTCCCTCTTCCTGTGAATGCCAGAGGAATATCTGTAGCACCTTCAGGATGATCCTCTTCTTTTTTGTCTAAATCAATAACTATCTTGTCGCTTACTTTCCCGACTGAGACAGCGGCAATCAAATCTTTCATTGGAATTCCTGCATGTGCCAGGGCTAATGAAGCAGCGCATATGCCGGCGCACCTTGTGCCTGCATTAGCTTGTATTATCTGTATGAATACATCAACAACCGTATTTGGAAATTGTGTTAAATCCAGAATAGGCAGCAATGCTTTTTCAGTGACCAGATTGATTTCAGTGGATCTTCTTGTTGGACCTGGTTTTTTCCTTTCAGTTACAGAAAAACTAATCATGTCATAATTGCATCTTAAAACACCCTTTTCAGGATTTTGTAAGAATCTTGGAAACATGGATCTAGGGCCGTAAACAGCGGCAAAAGCAATAGTATCCCCCATTTTAAACATTGCAGAGCCGTCTGCTCTGGGGATGACGTCTAATTTGGCTTCCATCTTTCTTATTTCTTCAAACTTTCTTCCATCAAATCTTTTTGCATAGCTCATTTTTTATTGCCCTCTAAGAATTTAGTGATTTTATCTGTTAATCCTTCAATATGGCTCTCATGCTCAATCATAAGAATAGCTTCAGTTGCTAATAATTCAGATTCAGGGTTCTCGCCTTGTATCCAAACTCTTCCATTTTGCCCGACAGTTATTTTGCAGCCCGTTTTTTCTTTGATTAAGCCAACCATGCTCCCCTGTTTTCCAATTACCCTCGGAACTTTTGATGGGGTGATTTCTATTATTTTTCCGCCCTTAATTTTTCTCAGTCCTGGACCTTTCGTGGACAAGTCAACATTTGATACTTTATTGACATGAACAACTTTTGTTATAACCCACTCTTCGAAGTTATAATACTTGCTTAAGTCAGCGCCTTTGTCTATGAACTCATCAGCTTCTCTTATGGACAGCATCCCGTCATAAGCACTGTTTGTATCCAGAAACCATCCATGCAGGCTCATATCTTTGACTTTCCCTATTATAATATCACCCATTTTTGGGTCATATCTGCCGGATAAAGGAATAACCCTGATTAGCCTATTGCTGATGTTAATTATCCCTAATGAGGATGAAACAATATTATCCCCTTCACGATAACACCCGCTTCCAGGCAAAAAATCCATTCCCTTTGCCAAATCCTGGCCAGGTATAACAATTTCTTTTTCTTTAACTAGCATTTCTCCCATTCTCTTATTAGAAATTTAATCAGGGTTTTTAAAGTTATCGGGTGGGGGTAGTGTCGCACTATCGGGACTTGAAATTTATCTAACATTCAGAACTTTCACATCCACGCTTCCTTTAGTGATATCATTTAATTTATCAATTAATTCCATCTGTAATCCGCCGGGTATTTCCAAAGCAACCAACAGGCTTCCATCATTGCCCCACTCTTCTTTAAGCATCTTGCCGTATTTTTTAAGTGTATTAAAAGACTTTCCTGCATATTGGGAATGAATTTTAATGGCAATCTCACGGACTTCATATTTGATGGGCAAAATCGGCCTTAATTTGTTTATTATGTCCTTAACCTGCTCTTCTGCGCTTTTATATTCATCAATCCTGACTTTGGTGTCTCCCATGGCAATTTCAATTCTATTTACAGGATGAGGTAAGCCATTTTCAGGGTTGACAGCGTTGGAGTGTATTATATCAATTATTCTTTTCTTTTTTTCATCCCTTAATTTTTGTTTGTATTCTGATGTTAATTGTATTTCCCCTTTTTGGATTATTTTTTTTGCAATCTCTTTTTTGTCCTCTGTGTTGAAAAACTTGGCAAGATTAGAGGCATGTTCGCCTTTTTTCACGTCTTTGAAAATGTCATTTGTAGCCAATACATCCTCTAAGAAAATATTCTCCCCTTTCTTGAGTTTCAAGGCATTCTCGCAGTCTACTAGGATTTCAAAATTATTTCCCCCAATATTCAATTTGGCGACTACAGCCTTGTCTACATCAATCATTTTATGATCTTGTTTATTTCAGCGGTTTCAAATCTTTTGAATTTCTTATCGCTGCTGTTGATATATGCTACATCCAGCCTTGTTATGTCAAAATCTTTGCCCAGAACTCTTTTTAGAATCCTGACTGATAATTTCAGGCCACCATCAATGTCTATCCCTTCTTTATATTCTTTCACCAGTTGCGCCTTTATTTCATTCTCCATCTCTCCGATGGCAGTTGCTTTATATTGGAAATAAATTCCTGTTGGGTCTGTTACGAACAACTCGCTTTCATCATTTACGCCAACGAACAATAAACTTACGCCGAAAGGCCTTGCACCTCCAACCTGTGTGAAATATTGCTTGACATCGCAGATGTCTTTAACAATTAATTTTAACTCTACAGCTTCATCATAAGTGACTCTGTGTTGTTGGGCTACAACTCTTGCCCTGTCAATGAGTATTCTTCCATCGCTTAATATTCCTGAAGCGGTTGCGCATATATGATCATCAACCTGAAATATTTTCTCCACTGATTTTGGGATGATTAGTTCATCATTTATCCTTTTGTCAGCCACCAATAAAACCCCGTTTTTGCAGACCATTCCAATGGCTGAAGTTCCCTGCTTCACCGTTTTTTTAGCATACTCTACCTGGAGTAGTCTTCCGTCGGGGCTGAACATGGTGGAAGTCCTGTCGTACCCCATCATTTGATGTTGAATTTGTTGCATTTTAACCTCCTTTATAAAAATGACCTGGCTTTTTTTAAAGTACCGGATATTCTTATTGTTTGAAACATAACACTCTTCTTATTTATATATTTTATTAACATCAAGGCTACTCTTGTTTTGTCTGTATATTTATGGCCAACCTTTATGATTCCTTTGTTATTCTTCCAGTCATCAAGTATCAACAAGGAGGATTTAGCTGTTTCCAGCTCACCCAAAAAACTTAAGATGGCTTTTTTTATTTCCTCCTTCGCTTCTTTGAAATCTATTTTTTTCTCGGACTTGATTTCATAGACTATGTACCTGTTCCTCTCTTTTAAAGTTGGAAGAAGGGTTTTCATATGATTAATTAAATATTTATTCTCTTATAAATTTAACCAAAACCAAAATTTAATCCAAACCAAAAAACTTTTATTCTGATAAATACATTAAAAGCACATGGAAGAGATAATAGAATTGGGCGGTAATATCAATTTGATTGGTTTCAAGGACATAGAACCTGGAAAGTTGGTTGTGGTTAAAAAGATTGTGGGAAACATTGTAAAAAAGATACAGGACCAAAATAAGGATTTCCAGAAAATAACCGTGACTCTTGAGCCGGTGCACAAATCAAAGTATGAAATCAAATCACATTTGATTATTGGCAACAAGGATTATATGTCAGAATTAACAGACCTTAATCTGTTTTTTGCCTTGAATAAATCATTGGATAAGGTTTTAGGGCAACTACACGCTTAGAAATCTTTATAAACTTAAATTTTTTCTTATAAAAAATGACAAAAAGAATAGGATCAGCTAGGAGAAAAACCAGGTCCAAATTAAGGAAGAATGTAAGGCAGAGGGGGAAGATAAGCCTCACAAAATATTTTCAAGTATTTAATTTAGATGATAATGTCTGTTTACTGGCGGAGCCAGGGATTCAAAAGGGGATGTATTTCCCAAGGTTTCATGGAAAAGCAGGAAAGATAAAAGGAAAAAAAGGAGCATGCTATCAGGTTGAAATAAAGGATATGAATAAATTAAAAACATTGATAGTGCATCCGGTACATTTAAGAAAATGCCAAATATAGAATTAATTAAGGAAGAGCCAAAGACCATGGTGGAGATAAAGGAGATTTTGGATAAGATAAAAAAGCGGGATAAAGACTTAACACCTAGGGGGGTAAAGACGAATGATTATATCGCAAAGTTCACAAAATTAACTCCAAAACAAATTCAGGAATTAAAAGACAAAATCAGTAAATTAGGGTTGTCAAGATTAAAAGAAAAGCATATAAATAAACTAATTGACATACAACCCAACGATTCAGACAGTATAAAATCCATCTTAAATGCAGAAAATTTAACATTAAAGCAAGAGGATTTAATAAAAATATTAGAGATTTTAAAATAAAATGCATCACTTAACAAGCAGAAAAAATGCAAACCCAAAGAGTAAAAGAAGAAAATGCAATAGTATTGGATTTCCTGCAAAATGGACATCCTTTCGATATGGGGCCTTCCCACAGGAAGACTCCAATAGCGCAAGCTATAGGTAAGCACTACTTTGTTCTAATGGAATTAGTTCCTAAAAAAGGATCCTTCTTACAGCCCCATGAGGAAGTCTATATTGGAGAGGGAAAAAGGGACAAGGTTCATCACATCTTTGGCAGGGTGCCCTATGACAAATTAACGCAGACAGCAAGGTCAGAATTAGATTTTATCCTAAAAGAATTGGTGGATGAGAATGAGGAAAAATTCGTAGCTTTCTTCAACAAAGCAGGGCCGATTAATACACGAAGGCATCAGATTGAGCTGATTCCTGGAATAGGAAAAAAACATATGTGGGAATTGCTTGAAGCCAGAAAAGAAGCTGAATTCAAGAATTTTGAGGATATAAAAAAAAGAGTGAAATTAATGCCAGATCCGGAGAAAGCAGTGATTAGGAGGATTTTAATAGAGTTAAAAGGAGAAGACAAACATAATTTGTTCGTGGGGCATTAATATAAATTTTAAAATATGATTAAATATACATCTTTTTTTATTTATATTATATGCTTTCAATTCTGCAAATGAAATCAAACTTCAACAAAAACCTTATAAACTCTTTTAGTCAATTTTTTTTATAAAATGTCAGAGATAAAGCAGATTATAAGAATATTAAATACAGATATAGATGGAAATAAGCCAATATATATGGCTTTAAAAAAAGTAAAGGGGATAGGTTTTAATTTTGCAAATGTCATTTGTAATGTTTTGGAGCTGGATAAAAAGAGAAAAATAGGCTCTTTATTGCCCGAAGAGATTCAAAAAATTGAAAATTTAGTTAATTCCAGAAAAGGGTTGCCTTCTTGGGTGTTGAACAGGAGGAAGGATAATGATACCGGAGAGGATTTGCATTTGACAACATCTAAATTAAAGCTAACACATGAATTTGATATAAAAGGATTGAAGAAAATAAAATCATTTAGGGGATTGAGGCATGCATGGAATTTGCCTGTAAGAGGGCAGAGAACAAGGGATCATTTTAGGAGAGGAAAGGCTGTTGGGGTTCAGAAGAAAAAAATTCAGCAAGCTAAGAAAGGGGGGGGTAAGAAATAAAAATGGGAGACCCAAGGAAAAAAAGAAAAAAATATGAAACTCCAAAGCATCCTTGGAAAGCTTCCAGGATTCAGTCAGAAAAAGAAATTTCAAAGGAATATGCATTCAAAAATAAAAGAGGAATTTGGAAGATGCAGTCTCTTTTAAGGGAATTTACTTCTCAAGCTAAAAAACTTTCGACAGCAACAACAGAGCAGGGAAAAAAAGAAAAAGAGCAATTAATTAAGAAATTGTTCAGATTGGGTCTTATTAAGGAGAATGCACAGCTGGATGATATTCTTAATTTGGGTTTGAATGATATTTTGGAAAGAAGGCTTCAAACTATATTATTCAGAAAAAGCCTTTCAAGAACCATGAAGCAGGCAAGACAGTTTATAACTCATCACCATATATTAGTGGGGGGCAAAATTATTACATCCCCCTCTTACTTGGTTTTATCAGACGAGGAAAATAGGATATCATTTAAACAAAAATCATCTTTAGCTAAAGAGGACCATAAAGAAAGAATTAAAAAAGAAACTGAAAAAACAGCTGAAAAGAAGAAAGTAAAAAGAAAACTGATTAAAGTTATTAGGAAAAAATGAGTTTAGAAAAATCAAAACTGAGATGGGGAATTGTTTATATTTTTGCTAGTTATAATAATACCATACTCCATCTGACAGACATTACAGGTTCAGAAACAATAGCAAAAGCATCCGGTGGGATGGTTGTTAAAACCCACAGATTGGAATCCAGCCCTACAGCTGCAATGGCTGCTGCAAAGAAGATAGGTGAAGCAGCGAGAGAGCACGGGATTAACGCATTGCATATTAGGATAAGGGCGCCAGGCGGCCATGAAGGTCCAAATAATCCAGGTCCAGGAGGTCAGGCTGCAATAAGAACATTGTCAAGAGACGGTTTCAGGATAGGCAATATAGAAGATGTGACTCCAATTCCGACAGATGGATGCAGAAAAAGTCATCAACGTCGTGGGAGAAGGATGTAAATAACAAACAAAAAACTTTAAAAACCCACTTCTTTTTAAAAATTCATTGAGAATGGAAATCAAAAAAATAAAAAAAACAGAAAATAAGCTTGTTTTCGAGATATCAGGGATTAATCCATCTTTGGCAAACACTTTGAGAAGATTAATGATGGTTGAAGTCCCGACATTAGCCATACAAACAGTTACTTTTTTGAAGAATACATCTGCATTGTACGATGAGATTATAGCCCATAGGATGGGGCTAATTCCTATAAAAACAGATCTAAAATCATATAATTTTAAAGAAGAGTGTAAATGCAAGGGAAAAGGTTGCGCCTTATGTGAATTAAAGATTAAATTGAAAACAGATGGTCCATGCTACGTTGATTCTTCAGAATTAAAAAGCAAAGATCCAAAATGCACTCCAGCTTATGAAGAAATTCCAATAACTTATTTGAATAAAGACCATAAGCTGGAATTGGAAGCTACAGCAATTTTGGGAAAAGGAAAAACACATATTAAGTTTAGTCCAGGTTTGGTTTATTACAAAGCATATCCTATATTTAAAATTGAAAATATCCCAGACGCAAAAAACATAATTGCTTCATGCCCAAGGGGCTTGTTAAAAGAAGAGAATAAAAAAGTAAAAGTAGATGACATAGAAAAATGTGATTTATGCGAGGCATGTGTTGAGGCATCAGACGGAAAAATAACATTGGCTCCAAGCAAGGATAGGTTTATTTTTTACATTGAATCCTGGGGGCAATTAACACCGGAGGAGATAATGCTTAATGCTCTTGATATTTTTGAGGATAAACTTACTGAATTTGATAAAAAACTGAATAAATCAAAATAAAATGGTTAAAAGAACAGGCCCTACGAATTTAGAATTAAAAAATTTGATTAAATCTTTAAAAAAGTTGTCTGCAAAGGAAAATGTAAATATTTGGAAGAGGATATCTAAAGATTTGGAAAGGCCGACAAGACAGAGGAGAAAAGTGAATATCTACAAAATAAACAAGCATATAAAAGAGGGCGAGACTGCAATAATTCCTGGGAAGGTTTTGTCTTTAGGGGAGTTGAATAAAAAAGTAACAGTAGCAGCATATCAATTTTCAGATGCAGCGAGGAATAAGATAGAAAAGGCAATTTCAATTCAGGGGCTGATGAAATCAAATCCAAAAGGAAAAAAAGTGAGGATAATAGGATGATAATAAATGCAGAAGATCTCATTGTAGGAAGACTGGCAACATATGTTGCTAAGAGGGCTTTATTAGGGGATAAAATAGATATAGTAAACTGTGAAAAAGCTGTTATAACAGGAAAGAAACAGGAGATATTCAAAAATTTTAAACAGAAGATAGATAGGGGAACCCCCTTTAAAGGGCCATTCATATCAAGAAGACCGGATATGTTCGTGAGAAGGATTATAAGGGGGATGTTGCCCCATAAAAAAGAGAGGGGGATGAAGGCATACAGGAATATTATGTGTTATATTTCAGTGCCGGAAGAATTAAAAAATGAGAAGGCAGAAACAATAAAACCCGCACATCTAAATAAATTGTCAACGTTAAAATATATGAAAGTTAAGGATTTAACTAAATTATTGGGTGAAAAATGACAACAAAAATTATTCATGTATCAGGAAAAAGAAAAAGGGCAACAGCAAGAGCTACATTGAGAGCAGGTAAAGGGATGATAAGGATAAATTCAAAATCATTGCAGAATTATGAGCCGAAATTAGCAAAAAATAAAATTGAAGAGCCCTTGATTATAGCAGGGGATATAGCAAAGAAAGTAAAAATAGATATTAATGTTAATGGTGGTGGTTGGAGATCACAGGCGGATGCAGCCAGATTGGCAATTGCAAGAGGTTTGGTTTTGTTTACAGGCGATAAAGCTTTGGAAAAATCTTATTTAGATTATGACAGGCAGCTTGTTGTGGCTGATATAAGAAGAAAAGAGCAATGCAAACCCAATGATTCTAAAGCTAGAGCAAAGAGAACCAAAAGTTACAGATAAGGAGGAAAAATGATAATACCTATCAGATGCCCAAGTTGTGGTAAGCCAGTTGCGCATTTATGGAAAAAATATGTAGAGAAAACTAAGGCAGGGGAATCAAGAAAAAAGGCAATGGACGAATTGGGATTGGAAAGGTATTGCTGCAGGTCTCTTTTCTTGGGCCATGTGGATTTAATAGAGGATATTTCTCAGTTTAAGAAAGATTAAATGAGAGACAACAATTTCTTGAATCAGAGATTAGTTCAAATTTGGTCTTTATTATTTGAGGATACCCCAAAATTAAATAAGGTGGTTATAAGATTCAAAGGTTCATGGAAAAATAAGTTCGGGCATATAAAAAAGATAAGCAAAGATACAGAGATAGCAGTTAATGGATTGTTCAAACATGATTTGGTCCCGGAATATATAATAGATATAACAATTGCGCATGAATTAATACATTACATGCATGGGTTCAACTCCCCTTTAGAAAGAAAATATAAGCACCCTCACAAAGGGGGAATAGTTACCAAGGAACTTAAAAAGCGCGGATTTTTGAATATGCTTAAAAAAGAAAAAATATTCGTGAAAAAAGAATGGCCGAAAATATATCAGGTTTTAAAACAATAAAATTGTATAATATGGTTTGATTAGGTCAAGCAGTAAAAGCAGGATTTCTTCAAAACCTAAATCAAATTTGAAAGTTTTTTAATGTCTTTATTTGCAACGTGAGTGTATATCTGTGTTGTTCTCAAGTCTTTGTGACCCAATAATTGTTGAATATACCTGATATCAGCACCAGATTCCAATAAATGTGTGGCAAAACTATGTCTTAATGTATGGGGTGTCACATTCTTTTTTATTTCTGCTTTCTTAGAAGCGGATTTTATAATCTGTTGAATTGTTCTTTTGTTATACTTTTCATTTTTTGGGGAAAGGAATATCAAACCTGAATCTTTTGTACCAAATATTCTTAATATTTCCATTAATTTTTTATGCAAAAAAACAACTCTTTCTTTATCCCCCTTAGCAATTTTTAAGTGTATTACCCCCCTGTCAAAATCAATGTCCTGCCATTTGAGGTTTCTTGCTTCATCCAGACGAAGCCCTGCATAGTAAAGGAACATAATAACAAGCTTATGCTTCAGATTATTAGTGGATTTTATCATCTTGTTTATCTCCTCTTTGCTTAAAACCAAAGGCAGTTTAAGGGATTTTCTGGCAAGAGGGAGCTTCTCATCAAATTTAGCATTCAAGACCTTTTCATGTAAGAATTTCAAAGCAAAATATGCAGACCCCCTCGTTGATTTGCTTTTGTTTGTGTAGGATAGCAGAAATTCTCTCGGAGTTTTTCCTGAAGCAAAAAAATCTTTTATAGTGGGGATATAAGACTTGCCTGTTTGATAAGAATATCTTCTGAGTTTTATTTCTTCTATCAATTTGCCAATCAGTTTATCTTGTTCTTCTATTGAATAACTTTTCTTCTCCTTTGACATATTATTTATTATTAACACAATTATAT
>Ga0210057_1006337_pt1 | contig 14757 bp, 18 predicted proteins | sample CryGeyCG2114_010_2_FD_183968 | JGI IMG/M metagenome (GOLD analysis project Ga0210057, IMG submission 183968) | Groundwater microbial communities from aquifer - Crystal Geyser CG10_big_fil_rev_8/21/14_0.10 (SPAdes) (version 2) | ecosystem: Environmental > Aquatic > Deep subsurface > Groundwater ... | reverse complement strand
GTGGCCCCGCCTGTAACAGTGAATTCAGTATCCCAATTAGGCAGTCCCGTCGCGCCGACACTCTCTGGCGTAGATCCATTCGGACACACCGAAGGAGGGGTGATTTTAAAAGTCTCGGAAAGGGCATCGTCTGCCCAGTAATAATTATCGCAACCGCCGCCGAGAACACCTGAATGATTACAACCGTTGAAATTCGCATACTTGAAAAGTCTTACCCGAACTCCGCTAGGTACCTTTATCGAACGAACATTTCCGACAACAGATACACCGTTATCAAATGTGTAGGTACTTAAATCAGAGATATCACCGTCAAATGCTAGTTTACCACCGGTGTAATTGTAGTTTTCATAAAGTGTGATACACGTTGAGATGACCGTAATACTGCATCCATTATACTCACCTCCATTAGATATTAGATAACTATCAATTGACCCAATGCTACCATTTATCGGCTCACGATTGTACCATCCATGTCTCTCTGCATCCGGTATATCCAAGCGTCTTTCTCCTGGTTCAAGCCCTAATCTTGCATGTTTAAAGACTGTCCTTGGGTATAGCACAAAGTGATTACCGTAATTATGAGAGCTGCCTTCACCCAGAACTGCAATTCCAGGAAAGCCGGGATGCGACACCTGATCATATTTATAGCAATAAACCGTACCAAGTGTGCCACTTTGTCCGGTAACTATTCCGAGAAACCGGTTATAATCCACAACACTATAGTCACTACCCAATTGTAGTATTCCCCAACCCGTCTGATCGTGAGGGGCAGTGGGATACTCGTGGACTACTGTATCAATCCGAAATTGAGCATTATTGTAAATCCCATCTGTAATACCCCCGTCGTAACTATACCTGATATCAACTACCAAGCCGGCCGGGTCGCTTGGGTTACCGGTTACAATTCCCCAGTAGGCCGGCAACCTATTTACCAACGGATAATAACAGCAGTCATTAGCATTGGATGGCCAGCAAGCTGGTGGCGGAAAGTGATCTGCATTCGCCGGTGTAGTCTTTAATGTAAAGATTACGAAAATAGCAATAATAATTGTGGCAGTCGATTTCCAATTTTTAGCAATTCTTAAAATCTTCATTTTAAATAGATTCTGCTTTATAATGTTCTCTGGTAATCTTCAATAACTGTTCAAAGGTGCCGGAGAAACCTTTGTTGCTTTTTTCAACTTTGACGATGATAAAACGTGCCGGTTGTTTAGGCCCTGATCCCATTCTTGTGGATACTGACTGCAGGAAGGGCTCGGAAAAACTGCCTTCTTCAACGGAATCTATTTTCTCTCTAACCTCTGCAAATTTCAACATACCGTTATAATTTAAATAATCGTCTGTTGTAAAGAGGCCGCTTTGAAAGTCAGTCGAGTACCATGTATCCGATCCCACTTTTTTATCATTTTTAACCTTTGCGACCGCCTCGTCAAAGGTCATTTTGTTCTCTTTCAAATCATTATAGATGGATTTCGAAAGATTTTCGGCGTACTGTTTCTCGCCTTCGTAGTTTTTTTTACGCTCATCCTCACTCTGTATTTGGAAAAGCCCCCCGGGGAGATAATGGCCAAAGTTGATTACAATCGTCTTTCCTGTTTTATATTCTTCTTTACTAATTTTGAAAAGCTTGTCACGAAGGAACCTGACTTTTGCTTGCAAAGTTAGACAAGTATTGCTGGTTTTAATAAACGTTGGAGTTGCGACGTTTTGGTCTTTGGCCCAAAGAGAAAGTACTTTTTCATCGACTAGGTATGAAACTGCATCTTTTTCAGAAAGTGAGCAGTCGACAGCTAGCTTTTTGGCCTGCGAGTTCAGTCCTGCTGTGTTTTGAGATTTGATAATATTATTTATAAAAATAAATGATATAAGCAGAATAATAGAAATTAATCCTAAAAAGAAAATTAATCTGAGTTTATTGGGTTTTGAGATGACTGCGGTTGGAGAGAGTGGTTTTGAAGCTGATGAAATATCCAGTTTATTATCTGTAGTAACAGGAGGAATGGCTGAATTAATATTTTGATTATTTATGGCATTAGACATAAAAACAGGAATAATAAACTCCTATTCTAATTAGAACATAATTATAAAAGCAATGTCAATAGGTAGTAGGAGTCGGTATTATAAGATTAACGATTGTCCGATCGTCACCTGGAAGGTGAAACAAGATCGCTACCCAAGTAGATTTTACCTAATATATTCTTTTAGTTCTTCAAATTCCATTACCGCTTGTTTTAGAATGCTTTGCAGGGTTCCGAAAGCAACTTCTTTATGCTTTGGTACAATAACTGTTTGTAGCTTGGCGTAGCGAATTCCTCTGAGTTTTACGTGACTGCCTTTGGTTGAAACTATATAAAATCCTGCACGATTTAAGGCTTTAATAATTTTAGAACCAGAATAAAGCTTGGGCATTAACTTAAGCTTAATATTTGCGTAGTGACGTTATCTATAGAGGGGAAAGATAAATTATCAATTTCTTCATTTTCCAGATAGAGATCAAGAGCTTCTTTTAAATTTCTGACAGCTTCTTTTTTTGTCTTTCCCTGACTAACAATTTCAATTTCAAGAAACTTAGCAACAAAAAGATTTTTTTCTTTCCAAATAATTGTGTGCAAAGATTGTGTTTTCATATCTTCATCATTGTAGCATTTCAGCTTCATATGTCAAGTGTGCTGGCAGACCACATCGGTAAGACTTTAAAGAAAGTTTCCTGAGCATACTCCAGTGGAGTTTTGCAATCAACCATCGTCTTCCCATCGTCACCTGGAAGGTGAAACACGATCTTAACGATCCCGTATAGTTAAGTTTAGATAAGGCCTTTCTTTTCAAAAATCTTTGCGGAGGTGGATTAGGTATGACACTTTGGAGTTTCCTCAATCTAGTTTATCTTATAGTTTTTGTTAAGCAATCCTTTTTGAGGCTCAACCCCTGGGGTCGGAGCGTGATTATTTACAAAGTACGAATGACGAATAACGAAGAGCTATATTTAGGCGGTTTATTCGAGGGTTTTAATTCTTCCTTAAGGTTTTTTCTCAGGAGAGTTTACGATTGTCACCTGGAAGGTGAAACAGCCTCGTGACCTACCAAATCAAATTTGGTTTTATACCTGCCTTTTTTTATCTATTTCAACTCGAATATATCCATTCTTTTTAAAACTTTCATCAAACCCAAAAATGTCCCTTGTTTCGTATTCATCGGCAAATGCCATGACGAGACAATCGGTAAAACTGACCGAGCCTGGCTGCTTTTGGAATTTTTCTAGCGCAGACAGCCGAATTTCTCCGGTTGTATCAATGATAATAAATCTTTCATCTGTTAAAAACTTATCTCCTGCAAGACTTGCCGCATTATGATTTATTTTTTTTCCGATAATATTAATAGTTTCAGTAAAAATATCACCCGGAATTATAAGAGCCTGTGAAGATCTGTTAAGAATCTTGGTAATTGTTAACGCTTTTTTATTATTGCTGTTAATTGGAAGTATCAGTGATACAAGGGCGCTTGAATCTGCAATTATTGGATTAGTCATCTTCGTAAAGATATTTGTCGATATTTTGAGATAAGTCCTTTGGACCTTTTAATTTAAGTTTTTTACCAAGCTGGGCAAGTTCTAAAAGCGCGCCTGCGGCATTTCCTCTTTTTTTCTTTAACCCTTCATTTAGCGCCTCTCTTATTACTTGAGCTTTGGTTTTGTTTTCTTTTTTGGCTGTTAAATTGAGGTTTTGGTATAACTCTTTTGGTAAATATATTTGTGTACGAATCATATGTCTAATGTATAACATACGTTTGATGTCTTGTCAAGTATCAAATGTGAAGCTCGACCCTTGGTGCGATTCTCGCTTATATTCTAACAGGAATTTTGATCGGGCTCTTGGAATTTTTTCTCTGCAAGACTACAAGGTCGGACCTTGTAAAGCTTGCCTTACTGTCTCTATGTCTGAAAGATATACGATTTATGAATTATGAATTTAGAATTTTATATTCCGCTGTTTTTTTTGGAATCATTTAGTTAAAGCTTTATTTTTCAGTCTTTTTGCTTCTTCCAGCCAAAAATTTTGCCATACCTTATGGTCAGTTTTATAAAGCATACGTGGATAATCCTTCAACTCTGTTGCCTGCAAAAGCTGTTGTCCTAATTGCAGAGGATCGATGTGTGTATCAAATTTTATTCTGGCTTTTTTAAGCAAATCGTCAAATTTCCATAGTTTTTTTTGCAGAATAAGATATAAGTCAATAAAGTCGCGACTTCGCGGATTTTGATAAATCGTAAATGTTTTATTTACAGCAATATCGATAAGACTTTCAATAAGTACATGACCAACCTTATGAGGTTTTTCTATCTCTGAAAAAGGAAAGTAAGTGAATTCTGTTTTTATAACTTCGTCTTCAAAATGCAAAAAAAATAAGCTGCGGTTATAGCTTTGTTGGAAATCTATTTTTTTTATTTCAAGGGCTGGCGTGATTTTTTTTAGAATAACTTGAATCGCAAGGGGATCAACTTCTGTTTCGCTGAAAAAATCAAGATCCTCCGAATATCTATGACGCAGATAGTATTCGGCAAGAGCAGTGCCCCCGGTTAGGTGAAAACGAGAAAATATATCAATTTGCGAAAATAGTTGTTCAAGAAGATCTTTTTGTTTCAGAGTTAAGATAGGCTTGGCCATAACCAAAAGGATAAAAGGTCTCTTCTTTTTGGATCAATCCTAATCTCTTTCCAGTACTTGATTAGTAGGTTTGTATCTAGCTTTTCACCATTTAAGCCAAAATTAATCAATTGTTCAAGTTTCCAGATCTCATACTGTTTTTTATCTTTCTTTAAAAATGTTGTATCTACGCTCCAGTTGTGCATATTTGTATTATATCAAATCGTCAGAGTTATTAACAGATGAATATGATGTAAATCAGAGTTTAACTGTGTGTTTTCGGTAGATCTTTAGGTTTTTGGGGTTTTTTGATAATTTTTGCGGCGAGCATACAAGATTACATATCACGTAGATGATGTTTCAATGCGGGCGATTCTTTTTTCGTGGTCATCGACTTGATCTTTAAGTTCTGAATATTGATGAGTTTCAAGATCTCTTTCGTCTCTTCTGGTCTCAAGTTCATTCATTACACCGTCTAATCTGGTGAGTATTTGATCCCTGTACTTTTTCGCATTTTCATCAACCTCTTCTTTAAAATTGTCAAATCGAAAATTTATTCTTCTTTCTAATGACTTGAGTTCTTCTTTGGTTGCCAGTTTGGAGAGTTCTTCTTTGGTTGCCAGTTTGGAGAGTTCTTCTTTGGTTGCCAGTTTGGAGAGTTCTTCTTTGGTTGCCAGTTTGGAGAGTTCTCTTTTTAGATACGCTTTAGTTATAATTTTTGAGGAATTTTTATTACTTTTCATGGTGAACAATAGTATAGCATGCAGGAGGGAATTTTTGTCAAGCCGGAAATTAAAGTATATAATATACTCTCAAAACAATAAGATAAATTTCTAATTGATTTTGTTTATTTGCAATTTGACATTTGAGATTTGGAATTTAAGAATGGGGGTGATGATGAATGGATGAGAAAAAGAAAGATGAAGTGGCAGTAAATATAAATCTGGATACGACACCGATTTTTTATACAGATAGTATTTTTATAACTGCAAATCCTGACGGATTGGTTTTTGATGTGATGCAAAAACTCGGCAATACCAATCAGGCCAGAATTGTTTCAAGAATCGGGATGAGCAGAGAACACGCAAAAAAATTCGCGGGGGAACTGGGTAAGCTTCTGGCAATTACAGAAGGCCAGGGAGGAACAGGAGGAAAGAAAAGTAAAAACTGAATCATTTTCTTGTAATAAAGGAAATTTATCTGCTATTATGGAATAAATGGGACCTGCTTTTATCGAAATCACGATTATTATCTGTCTTGCGGCACTTTTGAGTTTTGTCTTCCGTCTTTTTAAACAGCCTGCGATTCTTGCCTATATTCTAACAGGAATTTTGATCGGGCTCTTGGGATTTTTGAATGCTTCAAATCAGGAATTTCTTAATACACTTGCTCAGCTTGGAATCACATTTCTTCTTTTTACACTCGGACTTGAGATTAGGATAAAAAACTTTGCTTCAATCAGCAGGGTTGTTTTTGTGGTAGCCGGAGTTCAGATGCTGTTTTCATTTCTGGCAGGATATATAACTGCTCTTTTTTTTGGTCTTGGGATAGCAAGCGCAGTCTATATCGGAATTACACTCATATTTTCTAGTACTGTTATTGTCATTAAACTTATTTCAGAAAGAAAAGAATTTCATAGTTTGTATGGAAAGATTGCGGTGGGCGTACTTCTTATTCAGGACCTTTTGGCAATTGGAATTCTTATTCTTCTTTCCGGTTTTAGCCAGCAGTTTACAACGGCTCAGCCGATTTGGATATTTGCCCAAATAATAACAAAGGGTGTGATTCTTTTGGGCGTGGTATGGCTTTTGGGAAGTTATGTATTTCCAAAGATTATGGAAAAACTGGCTCAGTCCACAGAAACATTATTTTTGGCAAGTATTGCCTGGGTTTTTGGATTATCGGCGCTGGTCAGTTCAATTGGGTTCTCAGTTGAGATAGGGGGGTTTCTGGCAGGACTTGCGTTGGCAAACTCTCTGGTGAATTATCAGATCATAGCAAGGGCTAAGATACTTCAGGATTTTTTCATAATTTTATTTTTTGTCTTGCTGGGTGCCTCAATGACATTTGCGACATCATTTGATGGGATATTGGTTATTTTGCTTCCGGCACTGACACTTTCTATTTTGGCTTTGGTAGTTAAACCTATTATTGTTATGTTCATTATGGGGATAATGGGATTTAAAAAAAGAACTTCTTTTTTGACCGGAATAAGTCTTGCTCAGATTTCAGAATTTTCTCTGATTACAGTTTTTTTGGGAGAAAGACTTGGACATATTCCCAGTGAGATAGTTTCTATCGTAACCCTTTGTGCAATTATTACTTTTACATTGTCAACGTATCTGGTAGTTGGAAGTAAAAATATATATAAAAGTTTACAGCGCTATCTTTCATTTTTGGAATTGGTAACAGTGAAAAGAGAAGACGTGATAGAGTCATCGGACGGACTTTCTGATCTTAAAAATCATGTTGTTTTAATCGGCGGAGATCAGATGGGTCAGAGCATCCTGGAATCACTCGAGGAGATGGATATAGATGTAGTTGTGGTTGATTTTGATCCGGAAATTCTTAAAAAGCTTAAGGATTTATCTTCGGGCAAAACAGGAAAAAAGTCGCACCGGTTATATGGTGATATTTCCGATCTTGATATTCAGGAGAGGGCCAAACTTGATAGTGCCAAATTGGTAATATCAACTAATCCTGATCTTGAAGATAATCTGTTAATTCTTAAGGAATTAAAACATGAGAATAGACGGGCAAAGGTAGTAGTCATGGCATTTGATACAGCAGAAGCAAAAACTTTGTATAAAGCCGGAGCAGATTATGTAGTACTGCCGCATTTAGCAGGGGGTAGACAAATAGCTAAATTAATTGCGGAAAATCATCTGGATAAAGTAGAGAGTCTTAAGAAAAAAGATTTAGAATATATAAATTAAAATCTAATTTCAAATTTGCTCCCGGGTAATGTTTATTACATCTTCAAGCTCACCCTCCATTATTTTTTCTAAGTTATGCCAGGATTTTCCTATTCGGTGATCGGTGAGTCTGTCCTGCGGAAAGTTATAAGTTCTTATTTTTTCAGCGCGCATTCCTTTACCGACCTGAGTTGATTTAAGCTCTGAAACAATTTCTGATCTTTTTTCAAGCTCTATCTCCCAAAGCTTGGCACGAAGCATCTTCATAGCGTTTTCTCTATTTTGTCCCTGATGCCTTTCTGTACGACAGATGACAGTTATTCCGGATGGCTTGTGCTTGAGCCTTACAGCGGTTGAAACTTTGTTGACATTCTGTCCTCCGTGACCGCCTGCCCTGAATGCCTCAAACTCTATGTCCTCAGGATTTATATGAAGATCTATATCATCAAGTTCGGGAAGTATAGAAACAATAGCGGTTGAAGTATGCACCCGTCCCCGTTTTTCTGTCTCAGGGATTCTTTGCACTCTATGAACGCCTGCTTCGTATTTTAAAGTTCCGAAGGCATTGGCTCCTGATATTTTAATAACGAAGTCATCTTCCTGTTCGGTTTTAAATCCGATTTTTTGAGCAAATCTTGAATACATTCTCAAAAGTTCTTCTGCCCAAAGCTTAGCTTCATCTCCGCCGGCTGCGCCTTTTATTTCTAGGATTGCATTTCTTTGATCCAGTGTTTCTTCTTCTTTTTCTTTAGTCGTTTGATTTTCAAAACCTTTTTCAAGTGCAGTCTTTTGTGCTTCAAGCTCTTTAATTTCAGAAGCAGCTAATTCTGACAGAGAAGGATCATTAAGAAGAAGCTTGGTTTCTTCAATTTTTTTATTTAAGTCTTCAATTTGGGATTGTAAATAGTTCATAAATATTAGGAATTTAGGAATTAAGGATTTAAGTGATAAAGAAAACGATTAATCATTTAAATCTTTTAGTCCTTAAGTCTTAAAGTCTTACTCGAGGGACATTAACATTTCCCGAAGTGTCTTGGGGGCATTATCCTGCTGTTTTTTAATCTCAACTTTTTTGACTTTTTTGGCTACATATTCAGAAGCCACTTTTTGTTTGGTTTGGAATTTTTGGATTCTTGAAGCACTGTCAACAAATCTTTGCTCTCCCGTATAAAAGGGATGGCATTTATTGCAAAGTTCAATATGAATTGTTTCTTTGGTCGAACCCACAGTAAATCTGTTGCCGCAAGCGCATATAACCTGTGCATTTTCAAAATATTGTGGATGAATCTGTGCTCTCATGGTTCGATTATACTCACCATGACCCTGAGTTTATCGAATGGGTCATATGCTATAATTATAACCTGTTTTCTGTCTTTTGGCAAGACAAGCAGAATTTATGAGAAGATCGGAAGTTGATGGAGTAATTCATATAAGCCAAGCCAGAGAAGAAATAAGAGGGTCTCTCGTACATAATAATTCTGAATTAATTATCGGTGGTGGTCAGATGATTCCTATTTCCAGCGGTAAAAGATTGAATGGCTCGGCGCGGGAGAAAGCCAGAGAAGAAATCAGAAATTCTCTTTTGGAGAAGTCGGGTGTAATTTATGGTTATGTTCCTGTCTGTAATGGTCAAACGCTATTGAAATTATCGGAAGAGGAAAGTTAGAGTTTTGAAAATAATGCCTCAACCGATATGGTTTCCTGTTTTCGGGTTTTCATGTTGCGAAGCGTTATCGTATTGTTTTTAATTTCTTCAGGACCGATTATTATAGTGTAGGGGATTTCTTTTTTATCTGCGTATTTAAGCTGTTTTTCAAGGGGAGTATTTTCGTCAAGACCTTGCCTGCCGGCAGGTAGGTAAATCTCACAATTTATATTTTCATCTCTTAATTTTTTGTAAACTTCAAGAGATTTTTCTCTTAATTCCTTACTAAAAATTGTCACCAGGGCTTTTGTTTTTGATAAATCTTTGGGGAAAAGATCAAATTGTTCCATTGCTTCCATAAGCCGATCAAATCCGAATGAAAATCCGACTGCAGGAACCTGCCTGCCGGCAGGCAGGTCTGCGAACATCCCGATTAAATTGTCATATCTTCCTCCGCCTGCCACAGAGCCTGCGCCATATCCCTCAATTTCTGCTTCAAAAATCAGTCCGGTGTAATAGCTTAATCCTCTCGCGAGTGTAGGTTCAAATTTCAATAGTTCTTCATCTATTCCAATATTCTTAAGAATTTGAGAACAGTTTTTGATAAGTTCTGTTTTTTCCTGAGCCTTGGTCTTTTCTAAAATATTTCTTGATTCTTCTTCTGAAATTCCTTTTGAAATCATTTCTTTTATGACGTTTTCTTCGCCGATTTTTTTGAGTTTATCAAGAGTAGAAATTGCCTCTTTTGGGATATCTTTAAAAACACTTCTGTCGTTGATTAAAATTTTAAAATCTTTGAACCCGAGAATTTCCAGAGATTTTATTGCTATTGCAATTACTTCCGCATCGGAAAGGGGAGAGTCAGAGCCGACAATATCAGCATCCATTTGAAGAAATTCACGAAATCTGCCCCTTTGGGTATTTTCGGCACGCCAGACGTTTTGTATTTGATATCTTTTAAACGGCATCGGAAGCTCGTTTTGACCACCGCCGTTGCGGGGTAAATATTGTGCTATAACGCGGGCGAGCGGAACGGTCTGGTCATATCGGAGTGCTACTTTTCTTCCTCCATTATCTTCAAACCGATACATGAGCTTATCTCCTTCATCTCCGTATTTTCCAAGCAGAATTTCTTCGTACTCGAGAGCAGGGGTTTCAAGCGGTTCAAAACCATAGGACTCAAACACCGATTTTATGATGTTTATTACGTATTGTCTTTTTCGGGCTTCTTTTGGTAAGAAGTCTCTAAATCCTTTTAATGTCTGCGGTTTCATAATTCTAATAATAGCATAAATTATCTTGTAATTATTCTAAACAGTAGTTTATAAAAGCTGTTAGGATTTACTTCTGTTATTGCCTGAATATTTCCATTTTGAGTTTTTTGGCTACGAGTTCTTCCTCTTTCTTTTCCTTTTAAGATCAGATCAAGAATATATTCCTGAGCCTTTTTTATAATTGAACTATCAATCACAATGGAAGAGAGTAAAGGGTCATAAAAATAAATAAAATCGGATTTATTTTTTATAATCACATCTTTTATGATTTTTGAAAGTTTATTTTTTGTCTTAACTCTCTCGATCATTTTCTTTAAATCTTTTCCTGCGGGTACATTTCTTGTTGCATCAATACCAACTATACAAGCTGGAATCTTTGACTTAAATATTATTTTGGCAGCTTCAGGATCAAGTGCTATATTATATTCCACTAGTTTTCCCGGAACATTACCATATTTTATTCCGCCACCCATTATATAAATTCTTTTTACTTTTTTTTCAAATAAACTCCCGTATTTAACAAGAGTTTTGGCAATGTTGGTCAGCGGTCCAAGGCAAACTAATGTTGTGTCAATTGCTAAGCTCTCATATATAAAATCTTCTATATTTCTATTATCGCTTACTGTATTGATTTTTATATCAAGATAATCCAGAAAATCTAGATTTTCTGCCCTTTTTCTATCAATGCTTGGAAAGGAGATCATGCTTTCTGAGACTTTCTGGTATTCGCCTACACAAATCGGAATATCAATGCCCAGATAATCAAGAATTTTCTTAATATTTTTCGCTCCGACTTGAGGCGCGGATACCCCGTTTACAGTAGATATTCCTGTGATTTCTAAACCAGAAGAAATAAGCATCGCAATTGCGATGATATCGTCTAGCCCCATGTCTGTATCAATAAAAATTTTTTTCATATTTTTCAATAGTTTCTATTTTCTAGATTTTAATAAGAATAAATCTTCAAATTTAATTTTTCTCATTTTATAGCAATTAATTTTTCCGGGATATTGATTGGCAGACATAAACGAATAAAATTTTTCTCTAGCTGTTTTTACCTTTTTAAAATCCCTTGCAATTTTATTTTCTGACTTATAAATTCCATAAACTACATAAAACTCTTTTGATTTAAGCCGTTTAATTAGTTTTTCAATATTCATGCTCTTCTCCTCTTTTATAAATTTTTCTAAAACTTTTTTCAAAGCGGTACTTATTTTTGGATCATTTTTTGGACCACACTCGATTTCTAGTTCTGGTGGTGTGCAGGATTGAGTTAATGGTACGTTTTTGTCAGAGCTTTTTGTATACCAAATCACCACTCTTCTTACATCAAACATTCCCGACAGGAGAATATTTTCTATCGAAGGGTAGGAAATAATTATAGTTACTCCGCATTTCGAATTTGATCCATATAAATCAATAACGTATTTAAATTTTTCTGAAATTTTCATGATTTCAGCTGCGCGTTTTTCCTCGAAAATTTTACTCTTTATGTCTCCCGGAGCCGACCGGTTTAGATCTTGGTCTATATACCGAATATTCTTTTTAAGCGCTTTAGGATTTCCAACGAGTCTCTCATATCCGTATTCAGATTTAGGATATTTTTTTTCAATACCATCAAGAACCTCAATAGAGTATTCTTCATTGCCATGCGTTGCTGAAATGAAAAGAATTTTATTATTCATATTTTTATAAGTTTTATTGCTTTTTTTACCGTTTCTTTAGGATTTTTCGAGCTTAAGATTTTAACTCTTTTTCTTGAATCCAGATATGTTCCTATTAGTTTGTCTGCCCATCCTCCGGTGTCTCTGAGGGCTACGATTGGAATATTTGCTTGGTAGGCTATTGCTATTTCCGTAAGAGTTCCGGATCCACCACTTATAGCAATTAATGCGTCGCAGCTGAGAACAAATACGAATTCTCGGCCTCCGCCTCTTTCAAGCCCCGACGCTATAACTATGTCTGCATTTCTTTCAAGAACATTTAGCCCTTTTCCATAAGTTATTCCAACTGTTGTTCCCCCGGCTTTTTTTGCCCCTCTGCAGGCTGCGCTTGATAAAGAATCTACATCTTTTTCAGCGCCAAAAATAAGAACCGCATTGCTTTTTGCAATCCAGAACCCTATCTCTTCTGCCATTTTTTCTATTCGTTTGGAATATTTTAAGTCGGAACAAGATCCAACTATCCCAATTTGCGTTTTTCTCATATTTTTTCCACAAAAAAACCGCCTCGAAGGCGGTATCAAGACACAACAATACCGCCTTTAGAAAGCGGAATGATGTGCAACTATTTTAAATGAAAGTTTTTTCATATTGTTTTAATTGTAACAAATCTTGTGTCGGTAATCAAATTTCAATAAGATTTTTGGGGGAATGGGTGAGGAGCTTGTTATTTTTGGGTTGGTTTTTTCTCCTGTCTTGCCAAATTTTCAAAATAAGTGTTACGTAAAATTGTTAAAGTTAGTTCGTCGGTTCTTACTGTATTTTTATATTCTTGTAAATTAAGCCAAAATCCCTGACGGGTTAATCTATTTTTGCAGTGTATTTTTGTAAACAATGGCTGACCGGGTTTCAAATTTTCCTCGATAATATAATTGTTGATTAATTTTTTAAGTTCTTTATCAAGCAATACTGTCCTTGATTGATTTTTCCGTATGTTATTAAATCTTAGTTTCATTTTGTGATTTTTTGTTTCTATAATATCTTCAAGATTTAAATCCATAATCTCTCTGCCTTTAGCGCCGGTTTTTAAAGCAATAGAAATAATAACAGCATCTCTTAAGCTAGATTTCGTTTTTGCAGTTTCCAGTAGAATATAAGCTTGATCATCGGTTAAGCTTTTTAATGATCGCGCGCCGGATCTCTCTTTCCATTTTGGGAGAACTAAGGCGATTTCTTCCGGAAGCAGTCCTTTGATAACTGCCCAATCAAAAAAGCCTGACAATCCCGAACGTCTTCTGTTGATCGTAGACGGAGAAAAACCTTGTGTTTCTAATTGCTCAAACCATTTGTTTACATGATGTGACTGAATCAATTCGGTTGAGGCGATTCCATTATTTTGGCAGAAAACACCAAAATGCGAAAGATCGTCTTTGTAGGCTAGCCAGGTATTGCGAGATCTGGCGTGTTGAGAAAATTCATCAGAGTCAATGTATCTTTGAAGTGTCTGTCCTATTTCGTTTTGCGAAATTTCACTTGGTCTTCCTGCTTCTGGTGTCATGGCGCAGATTTTAGAAGAAAAGGATTGATTTGTCAACCTTATTTAATTAAATTTAAATAAGTTTAACGGGGAAGTATGTCTGTCCCAATATACTTCGGAGTTCTATTATGCTGTCTATAAAATTAGAGATAAATGTGTTTTTTAGGATGCTTGTATTTAGATTTGGAATCTTCATTCTGGAAACATAATCCTTGAGTATTACATCCAGTCCCGCACGGGTCATCCTGCGATGACCATGTTTTAATTGTCTCAATCTATTATTTGGTTGAAATAAAGGATCTTCGTATTTAATTTGCTCGTTTTCTATATATCCAAAGACTGCATCAGCGATAGTATTGTTTACTTCTATTTTTCGCGGTTGTCTCCGTTTTGTTCCCCTTTTATAGCTGATTACCGTTTTTCCATCTGGTAGTCTAGAAATGTCCCCGACGTTAAGATCTAGAACTTCGCTTGAGCCTGCTCCTGTTCCGAGCAAAAGTAAAATTAAGGCTTTGTCTCTTGGATTATTCGCATGAGTAATTAAAGTATTTATTTGTTCTTTGTTTAGAACTTCCGAGTCATGTCTTTCGAGAATTCGCTCTGGTAAGAAGCGCAGACTGGTTTCATCGCTGAGTCCTTTATCTATGGACCATTTGATGAAATGTCTTATACCTGAATTTTTCATATTATATGAACCTTGAGAAATCCTTTTTCTTTCCAATTCATCAAAATAACCTACAAGACTTTGCGGTTCTAGGGGATGAAAGGGATCAGGTTGTTTTAGACAGAACTCAACGTACATTCGTAAACCGTTTCCATAATTAAGGCGAGTGTAGTGAGAAAGACTTTAAAACCTAGAAGAGTTAGTATATCTACTAATTATTTCCAATACCGATTCATGTCGTTGCGGATCTTATTCAGATCTTTGTTGTTCCATTTGGAGCCGATTTTAATCAAAGCAGATTGATTTGTCAATCTTACGAAGTATTTTCCTTTAATATGCAACAGTCGTTACTTTATTCGGCGGTTTCATTCCAAGACCTATGTGCGGTCTTTTCTCATGGTAGTATAACAGATATTGTTCA
>Ga0210057_1006336_pt1 | contig 14758 bp, 16 predicted proteins | sample CryGeyCG2114_010_2_FD_183968 | JGI IMG/M metagenome (GOLD analysis project Ga0210057, IMG submission 183968) | Groundwater microbial communities from aquifer - Crystal Geyser CG10_big_fil_rev_8/21/14_0.10 (SPAdes) (version 2) | ecosystem: Environmental > Aquatic > Deep subsurface > Groundwater ... | reverse complement strand
GTCGGGAAACTGATAATTCTTGAGCTACAGAAACGACAGTTTGTTCCTTTTTAATGATTCTTTCCAGTTTAGAAACTAATAATTGCATATATCTGGGGTCAAATTGATTCATATTGCCTAAAATATATAAATAATGGTTTATTTATTATATTTTAGCCTCCCAAAGTGTAAACCCCTTTGCTGCAATGTTAACAATAATTAAGAAGGTAAAATGTTAAGGCTCTCAAAAATCATCAGAGGTAAGAAAAAGATTAAATATTAAAATTGTGGTATAATTTAATTGGTTATTTGTTATTGGTTTTGTGTGATGGGAGAGTAGATCTTAAAAAATAATGAAAATAGAAATAAAATAAAGATAAAAATATGAAAATCGGTGATATTTATCATTTTGTGAGGAGGTTTTTGTTTGAGGTGATGTTGTTTTTGTTTCTTCAGTCAGTAATGATGTTGGTTTTAGCAATTTTGGTGGTGCTGTATCCTTATACACTTAATTTACTGGTGGCTTTGGCTTTCTTCATCGTGGGATTAATTAGTGTTTACATCATGCTTCGAGTGGGAATGATTTTTCATGAACTGAAAAAAATGAAAAAGTTTTTAGGTAAATAAATGTATGGGTTTGTTTGAGAAAAGTGTACGAATAATTTTTTCGGCGGTGATTTTCTCTGTAATTTTGCAAGTGGTGCACGCGATTGGATCATTTGTTGCGATGGATCTGTATGATTATCCGGGGGTAAAGAATTTTTGGTTTGGATTTTGGGTGCCGGATGGAAATGTTTTGCCGTTGAAGTTTTATTTTTATTCAATAATTTTTTCTCTAGTAACGGGGTTGGTTTTGTCTTTAATTTTTTTGTATATTAGGCCGGCGATTATGGCGACGGGGTTTTTGAAACAGGGGCTGGTTTATGGTTTGATTTTGTTCTTGGTTTCAGATGTGACAATAACCTTGAATTTAGCCTTGACTCTGGATTTGCCAGTCACGCTTTTGGTGGTTTGGATGTATGAGAATTTGGTAACGTATTTGATTGCTGGAGTCGGGACGGCCGGCATTTTGAGGCGGGCTTAAAGGTGTTAATTTTTTTATAAAATAAATTGGTTCTTTAATTTTTTTTCAAAAGTTGGGCAGCTGGGTTGTTGGCTGTTTTTTTGATGGTGGGGTATGTGAATTAAATTTGGGGAAGATTGGTATTTTGTGATATAATTTAGAGTGAAATTAGATATTAATAAGGAGCTGCTTTGACTCCAGTGTTTTGGTGGTTTTGGATCAAGTATGCGCTCCAAAATTCAGGTGGGATAATTATCCTTAAATTTTGATTATTATGAAAGTTCGAAAAGCAGTTATTCCCGTGGCTGGATATGGAACTAGATTTTTGCCGGCCACAAAAGCACAACCTAAAGAAATGCTGCCAATTGTCGATAAACCAATTATTCAATATGTGGTTGAAGAGGCGGTGGCAGCGGGAATCACTGATATTATCCTGGTCACCGGTAGTGGGAAGAGGGCGGTGGAGGATCACTTCAGTTATAATTTTGAGATACAACATTATTTAAAGTCAGTTGGAAAAAATGTTGAACGGGCTGAGATTAAAAAAATAGCAGACATGGCGAACTTTATTTATATTCGTCAAAAAGGTCCGTATGGAAATGGTACTCCGGTTTTGTGTGCCAAGGACGTTGTAGGTGATGAGCCGTTTGTGGTGATTTGGGGAGATGAATTTTGGGATTGTCCCAAAAAACCCAGAGTAAAACAATTGATTGAAACATACGAAAAATACGGTGATCCAGTGATTGTTGCCAAGGATATTACCAAAGAAGAAACAAAAAAATATGGAGTGATTGATGGTGTGGCGGTAAGTAAGGATGTTTATGATGTCAAAAAGTTGGTTGAGAAGCCAGGGCCTCAAAATGCGCCATCATTGCTTGGTTCGGTCGGTGGTTATTTGCTCACGCCGGATATTTTTGAAACGCTTGAAAAGACAAAATTGGGGAAAGGGGGCGAGCTTTGGTTGCCTGATGCGATTGCGAAATTGATGAAGAAAAGACATGTCTATGCTCGAAGAATTGAGGGAACTTATTATGATACTGGGTCGGTTTTCGGCTATTTGCGGGCAAATGTAGAGCTGGCTTTGAAGCGTCCAGATTTGAAAAAAGATTTTAAGAAATATTTGAAAACGTTAAAGTTTTAAAGTTTACAACGGCAGCGGTTTTATTTTGTTTTTACAAAAATTTGATAGCTTCAAGGAAAGTCTTTGTGAAATATTAAATTATCGTTTGTATAACATATGAAAAAGAGACTATTTTCTTTGATAACATTATTTCTGATCGCAACCTTTTTGATTACTACCGGAGCTAGTTGTGCTAAAGGCGGGTCGCTTGAAGCACAGCGAGCTATGCAGCCTCTAACTTTAAAAGTTTGGACGGTGTTTGATGAACGCGATGCTTATACTGATATTATCAATTCATATCGACAATTACATCCAAATGTAACCATAGAGTTTCGAAAGTTAAGATTCGAGGAATATGAAAAGGAGTTGTTGGAAGCTTTTGCTTTGGATGAAGGGCCGGATATTTTTTCAGTTCATAATACTTGGGTTAGCAAATATCAAAACCTGCTTGAACCAATGCCTCGTTCGGTAACGGTTCCATATAAAAAGACGGTCGGAACAGTAAAAAAAGAAGAGGTAATTGAATTGGTGACTCAAAATTTGTATACACCCAGTCAGATTGTAAAACTATTTGGTGATACTGTGGCTATGGATGCGATCAAAGAATATAACGCTGGGTCTGCCAGTGATCCCAAAATGGTGAATGGTGTCTATGCCTTGCCGATGAGTCTCGATACTTTGGCTTTGTATTATAATAAAGATATATTGAATAATGCCGGCATTGCTTTACCAGCTGTTTATTGGACTGATTTACAAGAACAGGTTGAAAAAATACGAAGGGTTGATGCCGATAATAATATTTTGTTAGCGGCAATTCCGATGGGGACGGCGAGGAATATTGAACGTAGCTTTGATATACTTTCATTGCTTATGATGCAATTGAAAACAGAGATGGTGACTGATCGAGATCAAGTAAGTTTTCATTTAATGCCAAGATCGTTGCAGGGTAATGAGGGTATAACTCAACCTCCGGCATATAATGCTTTGGAGTTTTACACCTCATTTGCTGATCCGCTTTTGAATTCATATACGTGGAATAATGAAATGGAAAATTCGCTGCAGGCGTTTATTGACGGACAGACAGCGTACTTTGCTGGATATTCTTATCACCGACCGATAATCGATGCTCAAGCACCAAAGCTTAATTATGATATTGCGCCAATGCTTCAAGTCCAGGGTTACGATACGGTTAATTTTGCTAATTATTGGATGCAAGGAGTGGCGAAAAAATCAGAACATAAAGATTTTGCTTGGGATTTTGTAAAATATATGACTGCAGAGCCCCAAGTAAGTTCTTATTTGGAAAAAACGCAAAAACCGTCGGCGCTACGAACGTTGTATGACTCGCAACTAGAGAATGAAGAGGTGGCGGTGTTTACAGAGCAAATTTTGACAGCACAAACTTGGTATCGAGGGAAAGATTCGGTCGCAGCGGAAGAAATTTTCTTTGATATGATTGAAAGTGTGAATAGTTTTGAAGCAACGGCAAAAGAGGCGGTGAATCTAGCGGCTCAGAGAATGACTCAGACGTATAAGTAGGAAATTTTGAGCTGATAAACTATTATTTAGGCAGTGAGAGTAAACTGAGCGTTTGGAATGAAGAAATAATGAAATAGTGAAATAAAAGAATAATGAAAAAGATAATTTTTACAACCGTATTTTTGTGGCTGATGAGTGCCGGTCAAGCCATGGCTCAGTTGGTGCCGGCGGCCTGTCTCAAAGATGCAGACTTGAATGTTTGTAATTTGAGTGCCGTTGAAAATACCATAATTACAATTGCGGAATTTTTGCTTGGGATTGCTGGTAGTATAGCGCTCTTGATGTTTGTATATGGGGGCGTGTTGTATATATTAGCGGGAGCTAACCAGGGAGTGTTAACGAAAGCAAAGAATGCGATAAAGTACGCGGTTATTGGATTAATCGTTATTCTAAGTGCGGGATTGATAATGAAGGCGGTGGTACAGGCGCTTACCAGTGGTTAATTCAGAAAAGCAACCGGCCTACATTAAAATTTCGGCAGGCAGGCGAATTAATAACAAATACTACGAATACAATAATGTTAAAGAAGATTACAATTTTAACGATAATATTAACTGGTTTCTTTTTATTCGGGTTGAATTCGGTTCACGCTCAAGATATTGCTCAAGTAAAAGCAATTTGTCTTAGTATTGCAAATTCTGCTCCGGGAGCGACTGGGTTTGTTGATAAATGTAATGATATTGATTTGGCTGACGGTGCTGGTAAGGCGGTCAATATTTGTGTGGATGTGGCGGAGTCAGTTTCTGGTTTCTTGCCACCGACATTAGGCGACAGTGAGACGGTGACTGAGGCTAATATTCAGCGATGTCAGGATGCTGGTGCCGGAGCGGTCGAGAAAACGCCAGCTACCGGTGAGGGTGAAGTCTCAGAAGAGGAGGCCTTGAAAGGTGTCTACGATGGAATTAGTCGTTTTGGTAATATCGGCTTAATCGGAACTGATAAAAGTATTCCGGATGTGATTGGTGGTATTTTGAAGGTGTTGCTTGGGATAGTTGGAGCATTGGCGTTGGTAATGTTTATTTATGGTGGAGTAATGTTTATGTTCTCTGAGGGTGATTCTGGAAGGGTAAAAACTGCACGTGATATTTTGATTTGGGCAGCTCTCGGGCTTTTGACCGTGTTTGCCAGTTTTACCGTATTAAATTTTGTTATATCAAATTTATAAAAGGTCGATTTATTAAAAAAATTAATGGAAAAATAGCCATGACTAAGAAAATTTCAATTTTTTTCATGATAGCCGTGTTGGCAGCTGTATTGATCTTGCCATCATTGGTTAGTGCGGCAGCGGCACCTGTTACAGATGTGTTTGGTGTAAATGCTGTTGGTAATGAATTGCAGCTTGGATCAAAAGATATTCGAGAGACAGTTGGATCAATTATTAATGTTGCCCTTGGATTTTTGGGTGTAGTTGCAATTGTAATTGTTTTAATTGGTGGATTCAAATACATGACTGCCGGTGGTGATGAAACAAAAGTCACTTCTGCAAGAAAGTATATTATTTCTGGTATTATCGGCTTGGCAATCATTCTTAGTGCCTACGCAGTGACCTCTTTTGTCGTCAATCGATTGATGACAGCTACTGGAAGCGGTGGCGCAGCGTAATATAGCAGACAGAGTTTATCAGCTGAGAACTCTGTCGCTTTCATTAGTAGATAACTGTAATGCCCCACAAGCTACGCGAACGCAGTAGAAACGTGAAATTCAAAGTTATTGAATAGTTATCTCTTGATGAAATTTATGAAACAAATATTAATCGTGTTTACAATTTTATTGTTGTTGTCTCCCAGTTTGACATTGGCCTCAGCGATTGAAGATGGGCTCAACGAATCTGCAACTCAGTCAGGACTGGCGAATCAAGATGAGGTTGATACCAACTCAGAAGTTTTGATTGCGGAAAAAATAGGTTCAATAATACAAATATTTTTGTCTGTTATTGGTTTGATTTTCATGGTGATTGTTATGTATGGCGGGTTGTATTGGATGACGGCCTTTGGTGATCAGGGTAAAGTAACGAAGGCGAAAAATTTGATTTTGTATCCGATTCTAGGCATGATTGTCATTGCTATTAGTTATGTGTTGGTTAATTTTGTTGTTAGTAACCTTGGCCAGCAGTTTTAATTTTTTGTGATAATATATAAATGAATATATGAATTCGTTTAAGATAATTTTTGTAGCGTTAATTTTACTTTTGAGTTTTGGGGCTTTTTCTCAACCGGTTTTAGCATTCAATGCCAATAGTACTGGTTTGTCTTCATCGGCGAATTCAGCTGGTTTTAATACTCAGAACACAAATTTGTCTGTTGTGGTCGGAAAGGTTATTCAAGCTTTACTGGGATTGTTTGGTTTGGTTTTGATGATAATTATAATTTATGGTGGAATTTTGTATATGCTGGCCGGTGGTGATTCTGGCAAGGTAACCAAGGCCAAGGATATGATAATTCAGGGAATTTTAGGTATGGTAATTATTGGTTTGGCTTATGCTATTTCTACCTATATTATTGATTTGTTAATAAAAACTACAACATAATATGAAAAAATTATTAGGAATTTTATTGTTATTGGGGATGTTTCTTTTGCCCCATGTAAGCTTGGCGGCCAGTGGGTTTGAAGCGGCCAAGAATAGTTTGGATGAAGCTGGAACCGAAGCTTATGGTGATTCAGCACAAAATAATTTACCGGCCGTCGTTGGTAGTGTTGTAAACGCCTTTTTAGCAATCTTGGGTATTGTGCTAACAATTATTATTATTCGTGGCGGGTTTATGTATATGACTGCTGGGGGGGACACGACCAAGGTTGATAATGGTAAGAAATGGATCATAAATGGTATTATTGGTATGGTAATTGTTTTGCTCGCGTATGCTCTATCATCATTTGTAGTGGATAGATTAATTACAGCCTCGACACAATAGCATTAATTAGCAATAATCTATATATATGAAAAAGTTTTTAATAACAGTTTTGGTTATATCTAGTTTAATGTTTAGCGTGACGGTGGTTTTTGCTCAAGGCTCACCCAAGGGTACGACCAAGGGAGACACCGAAGGATTGGAGAGTATTCGGTCAGATTTGGGTGATTTTGGTAAAACCAGCTATGGAACTGATACACCAACACCATTACCTCAGACAATCGGCAAAATTATTGGTATAATATTGGGGTTGCTTGGTGTGATTTTGGTGATAGTTATTATTTATGGTGGATTTCTGTACATGACTTCTGGTGGTGATGAGACGAAAACCAAGAAGGGGAAAGGATGGATAGTAAACGGGGTGATTGGATTGGTGATAACGATGTCAGCGTGGGGTATTAGTTCGTATGTAGTGAGTCGGTTGCTTGAGGCCACGATAGAGTAAGTTCTGGTGTTGTTTTTATCAAATTTGTCAGTTAATGGATAGTGGCAATGATGAATATTGTTTTACAAATTTAAATATAAATAATTAAAATAGATAAATTATGAAGACAAAATTACTTGCAGTGATGTTGAGCTTGGTCATGTGTGCGCTATTAGTGGCTCCTGTGGCCTTGGCTCAGATCAACATTACTGAAAATCTTCAAGATACTGGGACCGGTATTTATGGTGAGGGCGAGCTTCCAAGCCAAGATTTGCCGGTTATTATCGGTAATATCATCAATGTGATTCTTGGATTCTTGGGCGTTGTGTTGGTAGTAATTGTTATTTATGGAGGATTCCTTTATATGACCTCTGGTGGAGAGGATGCTAAGACCAAGAAGGGAAAGGATTGGATTGTTAATGGGGTTATTGGATTGGCAATCATTTTGATGGCGTATGCAATTACATCTTTTGTCGTGTCTAAGTTGGCGGCCGCTACTAGAACAGCAGTACAATAAAAATTAAGTTCCTCGGGAAACCGAGGAATTTTTTATTGCTGACAAATTGGAGTATAATTGAAATATGAAAAAATGGAATAAACAATTTAATTTAGTGATTGTAACGGTGATTTTGTACGTGATTGTAATGTTTTTGATTGTTTTGACCAAATATACAAATTTTCAATATAATGCGCTAGATTTGGGTATTTTTACTGATGTAATGAAAGAAACACTGAATGGTAATTTGCTGAATTCAACGATTCAGGGACATAATTATTTTGGGGATCATTTTACGCCAATAATATTCTTGTTAATGCCTGTGTTTTGGTTGTTCAAAAGTTCGTTAACTTTATTGATCGTACAAATAATTGTGATTGCATTGGGTGCGTGCCCGTTGTACTTGATTTCTACTGAAATAATCAAGGAAGAAAAATGGAAGAGATTGATTGTGGTTTTGTATTTGTTAAATCCATCAATCTGGATGATGAATTTGTTTGAGTTTCATCTATTGCCAATGGTGTTGCCAATAGTTTTTTTCTTGTATTATTTTTATCTAAAGGACAAGTGGCTGCAATTTATAATTTTTTTGTTTTTAGCCTTGATGGTGAGGGAGGATGTGGCGCTCTTGTTGATTCCATTCGGGGTGATGTTTTGGCTGCAGAAGCAAAAAAAATATGCGTATGTGACGATCATTAGTAGTGTGGTTTGGTTAATGGGATCATTGGTTCTAATTAGTTATTTTGATCAACAAACGGCAAAGTTTTTGGGTTATTTTAGTCTTGAAAAGTTGATGAATTTGGGACAGATTGAATTGGTTTTGGGGTTATTGTTGCCGTTGGCATTTTTCCCATTGATAAAATGGCGGTATTTATTACTTGGAGTATTGGTTTATTTTGAATACGCTATGCTTGGTGGGTTGGGGGCAATCGTCATTCGTGGTCATTATGCAACGTTGTTTTTGATTCCTATTTTTCTTTCGATAATTTTTGTATTTAAAGATTTTGAGAATAAAAAAATCAAAATGTTGAATTGGTTAGGCGTTGGATTCCCGTTAATATTGGCTTTGGCGACAATATATACTTGGTATTTTATGGGGCCGATTCAGGAGTTGAATAAAATTGAACGGCCGCTTGAAGAAAAGCAGGTAATAAGAGAGATGATTGAACAAGTTAGAGGTGGTAAGAATGTTTTGACGTCATATACATTTGCGCCATATTTGGCTGCGAATAATAATGTGTATTCATTGCATTATTTTATGCTAGGAAGCCAGCAGTATTCAGAAAAAAAATATCTGACACCAAGTGAATTTGATTTTGTTGTTATTCATGAAAGTGATCTGGCTGAATATGTGTTGCAGTATCAAAATCATAGTTTTTATGGTCAAAATTATTTGGGAGGTTGGGAAAGATTGAATAATATATTGGATGAATATGGTGTGGTGAATTTAGGTGAGGGGAATTATCTGTTGGCAAGGTCTGGTGACAAACAAATAACTGCACGGGACGCGCAGTTTGAAGGATATATTACTTTGAATCGTGTGGGGATGACGGAGTCGGTGGTTTATGGAGAGTTTGAGAGGATAATTAGTCTAGAGGAATAAATTGGTAAATGGAAATTTCATTATTAGTAATAATTGGTTGGAGAAAACTAATTTTATTTGGATCAAAGTTGGGATAAATGTTTTGGTCAAAATGATCCCACCAAATATAATTGAATTGTAAGGAATCTAAAATAGAATATACTTGTTTGTCGGGTAAGTTTCCAGAAAAGAGTTCAGTTTGGATTCTTTTTTTGTTGGCACTGTCTAGTGATTCATGGTCGTGCCCCCAAAAAACATTTTTATTGGTATGTCCGGCAATGAAATTACTATTGACATCGCTGGTGATAAAATTGAGCTTTGGTAATACGTTTAGTTGTTCCAAAACAGCCTCCTTTTTACTGCTGAGATAAAAGAATTGATGAGGTTTGATGTAAAGATTGACATCGCGGGTGATCTGATAAAGAGAAGTTGGAGCAAAAATCAGAATGAACAATATCATGGGAATAAATCCGTATTCAAGAATCTTTGTGATTTTTGTTTTGTGTAGATTATAAATTGGTTTGAGCCAAATAATAAATAATAAGATTGTTGGGATTGAAATACTATGAAGTGAGCGTCGACCAAATTGCCATTCTGGCAGAAAAGATAAAATAAGACTGGTTGTAAACCAGATAATTAGAAAAATGTGTAAGGGGGTATTTTTTTTGAAAATTTTGTAAAAACAGAGTAAAGCCCCAATGAATGGGAACCCAAGGCCGATGACAATAAAGATAAATGGGGAACTCAAGGTGACATTTTGTAGGCCTCGAGCTGCAACAATGGGGTCACTAAGGGTGTAAAAGTGATAGATGATTGAAGGAAAAGATATGAGAAATAAGAGGGAGAAATGATATAAGAGGAAGAGTAGTTTGGCTCTTTTTTCAAATAAAAGATAAATGCAGTAAGCGAGAGCAGAACAATAAATTAATGGAAAGTGATATGGATGAAAATTGAATAGAATTAAAGCTAATGAACCGGCTGTAATAGAATAAAGATACTTTTTTTGAGCAAGAGCTTGGAGAAAAAAATAGAATGAAAAAATAATTAGAATTGTCGCGGCAATAAAGTGCGGGGTGTGAAATATTGTGTTGAAAATAGTAATCTCGGGCATCCAGAGATCAAGTGGACGCATATAAACATCGTTGATATCTTGGTAAAGAAAATTAAAATAAATACCAAAGCCACTAGAAAACGTAAGGAAGACAACGGCGATTTTTTGCCAGAGCTTATCGGTGATAAATAAGGAGGATAATTTGAACAGAGCATAAATTAAAGCCGGGATAAGAAAAATGCGCCAGAGTTGGAAGGTAGCGAAAGCTGATAGATTGAAAATCTTGGCTGACAAACCAACAAACAACCAAAAAATATTTAAAATGCCAATTGATTGAGGAGTAAAATTGAATTGGTTATTTAATAGCCATGAGCCATCTTTGATTTGGTTGATATATGAAAAATAAACGTTGGTGTCGCCGGGGGTGAGGCTGTGAAGGCCGGAAATAACCAAATTGTTGGTTTGAGAATAAAAAAGTGCAACGATTAGAGGGGTTGAAGTGATAACAATGGCTAAAATTGAGATGAGGGCAATAAAATGCCAGTCAGATTTTTGGAGTTTATTCTTTGATAACATAAACTAGGCTGTTTTGGTCTTCAAAGATAAGTGAAATATTGTCATAAGTTTGTAGTTGGTTGATAAGGTCATAGTATCTCTTGCTAGCAACAATAAAGTTGGAGTTAAATTCAGTAGGAATAATTTGATCAATGTTTTTTATAATTTTGCCGTCGGCGATATCTTGCCAAAGAATATGTTTGTCAGGATTGAAAAGATAGGAAAATGTCGGGTCAAGACCACCGATGAAATAAAGATTGTCTGTGTAGTAAAATAAGGCTGGCCATTCATCCCAGGCGGTGTGAAAGACGGTGCTTTGATTTGGAATTACAGTGGTGATAAAGTTACCGGCTGATTGATAAAAACTGAATGGGAATTTATTTAGATTGATCCAAAGAAATGAATAGCTGAGGATTATGTTAACTAATAATAGGGTACCAAGAATTATTGAGGCAATTATGTATGGTATCTTGAAGAAATAAATTTTTGATTCTGAATAAAATTCTGTTAATAAAGAAATGTTCTGTTTGAATGATTGACCAATAAATAAAACAGCAAATGGGACTAAGTATTCAACATAGCGGCGAGATTTAATAGTGAAAAAGGTGAAAAATAGCATTACTAAAAAGAAAAAGATAGTTTGAGTTTTGGTTTTTTTATAATTTAGAACATTTAGAACAAAGGCGATGATTGTGAAAACTAAGATTATTCTAAGTGAAGATATCATCTCTCTGAAAGTGGTCTGGTACCACTCTGTCCCAACGTTTATTTGATCTTGGAAATTGATCAAACCAATGTCAAATATTTGTTGTTTGAAAAAGATCAAATTGTTAGGAAAATAAGGATGGATAATTATGCCAAGGATCAAACCTAAAAGAAGCGAAATTGTAAGGCCGATTGTTTTTTTCAGGTTTAATTGTCTTGAGATTAATTGGCTGATGAAAAGAAGGAAAATGATGGGCCAGATAATAATCCAGCCGCCGTAGGACAAGACAAAAAAACATGAAAACATGAAAACATAAAAACAGTTAAGCCAGGTTTTTGTTTCGAATGATTTAAATATAAAGTGGATGAGAATTAAAAGAAAAATTAAAGCTAGGGCGTTGGCTTTGATTAGAGATAGACGGAAAATAAAAGGAGTAGATAAAAAGATAATTGTTAACAGTAGCCAACGAAGAGGAATTTTTCTCTTGACCAAAAACCAATAAAAAACGAAAATAAAAAGCGTGTTAATTAAAACATTGAAAACTTTGACGGTCATCAAGGGGTTAAAGATATAAGAAAGGGGTAGCTGGGTTAGGTGGTAGAAAAAATGGTGGTCGGTGTAAATGTCTTTTAGGGTTGAAAATTGAGTGTAGGGGAATTCTGAAACAATTGGGTCTCTTTGCATCATTTTGATGATTTTTGCGTGGTAAAAGGCGTCTGGGTCGCCAAAGTCGGTAGTGAATTGTATGAATGAAAAAAATATCAAGCTGAGTAGCACAACGATTAGATACTTTGATAATTGAGTGGTCGGGAGTTTCATACAGGATAATTATAACAAATAAATTGAGATTGAGAGAATTTTGATTATTAATGGAAAGAGATGGGACAGAGATAGAATTAAAAAACTCTTCGCCAAGCATGGATGCGAAGAGTTTTTATAATATATAGTGAAATCAATCACTATTTTTGAAAAAAATAAAACTGCAAAAACTATGCAGTTAGCTCGCACCAAAGTCCGAGGGCTGAGTTGTCAGCTTTGACTGAAACAATACAAGGTTGTGTATCAGAATAACTTTGAGCAGACATACGTTGAATTATTTTTAGCTTAACTACACCTTACCAAATGGAAAAAAATTTGGCAACAAAATTTATGCACACTTGTGTGTCGAAGTTGGGGCTCCGGGGATGGTGAATTGGATATAGATGCGGGAGACAAATTCGGAATTGTTGGCGTTGACAATTTGGAGCTTTTAGCGGTAAGGTAATTGGTAGTAGTACATTACAACCAGAAGGGAGCTACAGATGAAAAATGTCGGTGATGGCGGTGGTTTGGTGCCGACTGATGGTGATATTAAAATTCAGGATAAAACTAAGGCTAGAGGGCATTTTCCGGTAAAGTCAGTTTTTGCGGCTCGAAATCAAGAGGTTGAGAGGCTGGCACAGCAATATGATGTGGAAGCGGTTGATGTGGATCAGTTTCAGATTGATACTGGAGTGATCAGATTGGTACCAGTTGAATTGGCCAGAAAACATAAAATTTTGCCCCTCCGAATTCGCAATAATGTGTTGGAAATTGCTTTGGCTAATCCGGGTAATATGGAGGCTCAAGATGAGATTACTTTTGTGGTGGATAGAAAAGTAAAAGTGTTTGTTGATAGTGAAGAAGCAATTATAAAAGCCATTAGTTTTAATTATCAGACGGTTCAAGCTCAAGATGCTTTTGATGATTTTAGTGGATCTATTTCTTATGTAAAAGATACTGATGATGAGTCTGACGAGGCAGCGTTGCGAGCGGAAGGTGAAAAAAGCGCGGTGGTTGAGTTGGTGAATAAATTGTTGTTGTATGCAATTCGGGTTGGAGCTTCGGATATTCATTTGGAGCCGTTTGAACATGAGTTTCGAATTCGGTTGCGGTTGGACGGTCGGCTCAAAACTCAAGCTAAGCCGAAGAAGACTCTGCATCGGGCGGTCACTTCAAGATTGAAGATTTTGGCGGAAATGAATATTGCGGAACGACGGTTGCCTCAAGACGGTAGAATCAAGATGAATCTTGAAGATGGACGGGAAGTCGATTTTCGTGTGGCGTCAATTCCAACGGCGTTTGGCGAAAAAATGGTTTTGCGTGTTTTGGACAAGTCAAGAGTGGGGTTGAATTTAAATGATTTGGGGTTGGATGACGGTCTGAATGTTTTTCAGCAGATGATCCGTAAGCCACAAGGGATGATTTTGGTCACCGGTCCGACTGGTTCGGGTAAAACAACGACCTTAGCTGCGGCTTTGACTGTGCTAAATCAGGAAACTGACAATATTATGACGATTGAAGATCCGATTGAAATTCCGATCCTAGGTATCAATCAAATTCCGATTAATGAAGCGACCGATTTGACGTTTGCGAAGTCTCTACGATCAATTTTGCGTTTAGATCCGGATATTATTATGGTCGGAGAGATTCGTGATTTTGAAACCGCGGAAATTGCGATCAAAGCAGCTTTGACTGGGCACTTGGTGCTGTCAACGCTTCATACGAATAATTCTACGGAGACGATCAGCAGGTTGCTGCAAATGGGAATTGAACCATATCTTTTGGCCGGCAGCCTGCAAATGATTTGCGCTCAAAGATTGGTGCGGAGAATTTGTAGCAAATGTATGCATATTGTGCAGCGTTATGAACCTGGAGAGCTGGTCAAATTCGGTTTTGATGTCAATGAAAGTCAAAGTCTTGATTTGAAGGTGGCTACAGGGCAGATGGAATCCGGGCATGAATGTCGTCATTGTGGCGGGACAGGATTCAAAGGCCGAGTAGCTTTGTATGAAATTTTGGTAATCGATGAAATGATTAGAACTCTCATGGTTGATGGGGCAAACTCTCATGATTTGCGTAAAGCGGCTAAAGCTGATGGTTTGGTGACTTTGAAGCAGGATGGCTTGAATAAGGTCCGATCAGGATTAACCACGCTGGAAGAAGTGTTTAGAGTGACGGTGGATTCATAGTAGTGAATAGCAAATAGCGAATCCGTCTACGCATGAAGCTGCGACGGACGCAGTAGTAAATAAGAATTAGAAATTAGGGTAAAGAGGGTTAAATAGCCTTCTTTTTTGTTTTAGAAGTTAGCGATTAGTAAAGAGCTAATAGCAAATAGGGAATAGGGGAAGTAAAAGAGATAATATATATTCATTACATAATAAATGAGCGGTATTGGCAATAAAACTTTGTAATGTGCCGACACATATGGCGGTTTTTGCCCAAGACTGTATAATCTTGGTATATGGCAATATCTATGGCAAAAACAATCAAAGAAGAGCGCTTAAGGTGGGTTCTGCCCATTGTTCGTAAAGAA
>Ga0210057_1006335_pt1 | contig 14758 bp, 16 predicted proteins | sample CryGeyCG2114_010_2_FD_183968 | JGI IMG/M metagenome (GOLD analysis project Ga0210057, IMG submission 183968) | Groundwater microbial communities from aquifer - Crystal Geyser CG10_big_fil_rev_8/21/14_0.10 (SPAdes) (version 2) | ecosystem: Environmental > Aquatic > Deep subsurface > Groundwater ... | reverse complement strand
TTTGCCGTGGTCAACGTGTCCGATGGTACCAACGTTGATGTGAGGCTTGGAACGATCAAATTCTGCTGCCATAGTATTTAGTAAATTATTATTGAATAGATATTAATGTTTGAACGCATTTCACCCCACCTAGTTCAGGCGGGGCAAGCCGTTTAACCAATCCTTATTGAGATAATCTCAAAGATCAAGGCCAAAACGGCGTATCACGCGTAAGGGCTATATTACACAAAAGCCCCAAGATGCGCAAGCATCTTGGGGCTTTAAAACTTGTGATCACCACTGACCTGCAAACCAGTGTTTAGAGGAGAGAGATTTACCTTGCCAAGCCGAAGCTTTAGCGAAGGCTGGCGTTTTTTCCTGCTTGTCCTGCCATAGCTTTACGCGACGGTGGGCTTGCGCAATCCAAAACGATCTTACTCGCACCGATCTGCAGGTCGCTAGCGACCACTGTCTAATAATAATCCTTTTCGTCCTTGTGCTGCGCCTCGCCGAAGTAACGACGAAGGCAGGGACTCATCAGGCAGAGCACACACTCTGCGAAAGAGGAGAGTACCAAGGTACTCTCCGAACCTTTTTTATTTTTTCTTTTTCTTCCGGGCCGGTCTCAGCCCGCTGATCATGATCTTCAGGCCCCAGACCATGATCAGGATGGCCAGAGCCAGTTTGAAAAGTTCTGGTTGGTAAACCAGAACCCCCCAGACGACCATCGCGCCAATTGCCCACGGCGCGACAGTCCGTACGAGGTCCCCGACTCCACGTCCGAGACCTCGTACAATCTCCACCAAAGGCTCCCAGAGGAGCACCCGAAGGAGGGTGCCAATTCCGCGCCCGATGGCACGGAGAAAATTCCAAAACCACATTTTAGACTCCTTGCGTCATCTGACGCTTCAATATTTCAGAACTGCGGATGCAGTTCTGCTGAACTCTATCAACACCCGAGTCACCTCTGGTGCTGAATAAAGCGGAGAAGCGCGGAACCAACCGAGCTTCTCCGTAGAACCACATTCATCAATGCGCCGTATCGCATTGACGAAGAGAAAGAACAACTCTCATACGGGGAGAGATCGAGAATTACTTCTCCGCAATGGCCTCGACAACCAAATCGCGAAGGCGGATGATATCCGCCATTGTGGCACGAGCACCGCGAGGGTTGCCCGCGATGCCAGCATGACCGCCAGCTTGCTCGCCCCAGATTTTACGGACGAGCTCGACGGCGCTAACACCCAGAATAGGGTCAGCGAAAGAAACAGTGCATCCGGCACCGTCGGTCCTGAAGGCGATAACCGCCTTCGCGACCTGCCCATCAAGCGCGCTGTAAAGCGCGTTGACGAACTCCCTTCCGCGAGCTATGCGAAGAATCACGCCACCAGATTCCTCGACGAAGGAGTCGACGTTTAACTGCCACTCCTCTTTTAAGAAACGCTCGCCGGCTGCAAGCATTTCCATGTCTCCCGCCACAATGCGCGTGAGCGCATCGATAGCGGTCGCGACATAATTGGTCGCATCAGCGATCGATCCGTCGCGCGGGACATTGAATCGATTGTCCTTCGACCATGCCCACCAGGCATAGAGTCTGGTGGTATCCTCCGGCGTTGCGCCGGAGACCGCGAGTTTGTGTGGCCCGCGGAGATCGACGAACTCTGCGAGCGTCCAAAAAGCGGACGCATCGGGTTTCGTCCCGAGGACTGCAGCGCAGCCCCCGAGACTGTCAAGATCGAGATGGGATAGTCCCACTGCCTCGACACCGTTACCGGCGAAGAGGTTTTCATACGAACACGGGCACGGGTTGCCCGCGTTCTTACCGTGATGGGCGAGTGTCTCCACTGTGCCCATCACGGTGGTATCGCCGTACTCCGCCTCGACCGTCACGGTCGAGGCAAACTCTTGTAACTTAGCCGCAAGATTCGCGGCCAATGAGCAAACAAAAAATTTGATCATAATACCTCCTAATAAAAACCCTTAGCGATGATCGCGTCTTGGGTTGGGTTGAGAAACTTTCAGAATTCCGGCTTCTAGAATCGCCGGAGACCTGAAAATTTCTTCAACAAAAGAAACAGAGGAGGTATGCTTTGTCAGCACGCAAAACATTTTGCGTGCTGAATAAAGCCCAGCACCAAAAACCTCTTAGTGCTGGATGAACGGAGAAGCGAGCGACCAAGCTCGCTTCTCCAAGACTAACTGGCAGTTCGAGGTCCTATTCCCCTGAACCTGCCCTATAGGCAACGAGGACTCTGACTCCGAGTCCCCCCTCCACCTTCTGAAAGGTGGAGGAGACGCTGACGACATCCCTGTCATCAACGCCCACTTTCTTCATCCAAGAGCTGATTTCCTCTTGGATGGCGTGGGCGATGTACCCTTCGCCCGTACTTAGCTCTAACACGTGTATCCTAATCATTTTTTTCTCCTCGCGCCGGGTGGCGCTTTTGTTTATTTTAGGATCGCGGATGCGATCCCTCTTTCCGGCACTAAACTTACATCTACTGCCGGAGAAGAGGAATAACACTGCAGTCTTTGCTTGCGCAAATATTGTTCTGCGTTATCCTAACTTCTCTATTTATTTGTCAAAGAACTTCCTCGTCCATCCGGGGCAACCCCCGGCGACAAGGACATTTCTCTCCGCAAGAGCTGGTTTAGTTCTCTTCCGAAGAGCCTATGTCCTTCCGATTCTTTCGAATCAGTAGAGCACGGTTGATGTGACTTACCTTAATGGTATAGCTACTTTCTCTTAATGGGTTTGCATGCCATTTCAGAGCATAGCGTCTCATCGCGCAAACGAGATATTCATAGAACTGCTTCTAACCCCACTCTCTCCTCTTACCGCACTTAGTCCTTCGACAAGCTCAGGGGATAAATCCCTTACTGTCTCTGGAAGGCTGTCGGTCACCTTTCACTTTCGTGAACTGAGGTGGGGAACACTTCTATATTTATCTCCTCAAAGAACTTTACGATACTCTCTCCTCTAAAGAATTGATTATCGTACTGCCTTCGTTGGCAGAAGCGGGAGAACGACATTATTATTAGCTTTGTTCGTTCCCGCGCTTCTATAAACGAAAGAAGCGACTATCTCCCTAGGGGAAACAGTCGCTTTCTTCGAATCCCTCGACTACGCTTGGGATTAATTGCGACTCTCTCCTCTAAAGATTGTCCTGCTTGTTGTAAGGTGCTTCTGGCCAGTTCCGTATCGTACATCCACAGTATAGCATACTCTACTTCTTCTGTCAAGCATTTTCTCGGATTTAGTTGGCTTCCATTTCTCCCCCTGACCAGCTTATCCTATCTGTTTCTATCTTACCATAGTCTTGCTTTTTTGTCAACTAAATTTTATAGTTTCTTTTTTAATACACAAAAATATGCCTTAAAATAAGGCTTATTTAGAACCGCCCTTAAATTGAGCTTAGACTTACTTCCCGCCCATCCTTGCCTCGATGATAGTCTGAGCGACGTTTTGAGGGACGATAGCGTAATGGTCGAATTCCATAGTGGAAGAACCGCGACCTTCAGTCATAGAGCGTAGAGAGGTGACGTATCCGAACATTTCGGAAAGAGGCACTTTGGCCCGTACTACTTTAAGTTCGTTGCGGTCTTCCATCGCCTCAATTTGTCCGCGTTTACCAGAGAGATTGCCTGTGATATCGCCCATGAACTTTTCTGGCACCACTACTTCCACTTTCATAATAGGCTCGAGTATCACTGGCTTAGCTTTCTTAGCTGCTTCTTGGAAAGCTTGAGAGGCAGCAATCTTGTAAGCGATTTCAGACGAGTCAACGTCGTGGTAAGAACCATAGTTAAGTTCAGCAGAGATATCTGTCATCTTGTAGCCGGCAACAATTCCTCTATCCATCGCTTCTCTAATACCCTTCTCTACTGCAGGGATAAACTCCTGCGGGATAACGCCTCCTTTAATAGCGTCAATAAATTCAAATCCTGGTTCACGGTGAGCATTTTTAGGAACTTTTTCTTCCGGATCATAGTGAGGGAGAGGTTTAATCTTGATTTTGACATGACCATACTGACCCTTACCACCAGTTTGTTTGATATATTTGTTTTCCACCTCGGCTTCACCGGTAATAGTTTCTTTATAGGCCACTTGGGGCTTGCCGACGTTAGCCTCCACAGCAAACTCGCGCTTCATACGGTCAACAATAATTTCTAGATGTAATTCACCCATACCCATAATAACCGTCTCGCCAGTTTCTTGGTCTGATTTAATTTTGAAAGTCGGGTCTTCGTCAGAAAGTCGTTTAAGAGCCATGCCCATTTTCTCTTGGTCGGCTTTAGTCTTCGGTTCAATGCGAAGAGAGATAACTGGTTCAGGAAATGTAATTTGATCGAGAATAATAGGATGCTCTTCATCCGAGAAGGTGTGGGAAGTTTTAGCACCTTTGAGTCCTACCGCGGCCGCAATTTCTCCGGCAAAAACTTTTTTAACCTCCTCACGATCATTGGCTTGGAGACGCACTATTCTTCCCAAACGCTCTTTACTCCCTGTAGTTGAGTTATAAATATAAGTCCCAGATTCAATGGTTCCAGAATATACGCGGAAAAATGTGAGTTGACCGACAAACGGGTCAGCCTGAAGTTTGAAAGCAAGGGCAGAGAAAGGTTCACTATCCGAGGCGTGGCGAAATACTTCTTCACCCGTGTTGGCATCAATAGCCTTGATAGGAGGAATATCGAGTGGAGAAGGGAGGAGGTCAACCACGGCATCAAGCACGAGTTGTACTCCTTTATTCTTTAGAGCAGAACCAGCATAGACTGGGAAAATCTTGTTAGCTATTACGGCCTTGCGCAAAGTTTCCATAAGTGCTGGTAGAGAAATCTCTTTGCCTTCCAAAAATGCCGTCATTAAGTCGTCATCGTTCTCAACAATTCTCTCCACTAACTCCGCGCGATATTTATCTGCATCTGCTTTCAAATTTTCTGGAATTTCTTTCTCGACAACGTTGTTGCCCATATTGCCCTCAAAGTAATATGCTTTCATTTTCAAAAGATCCACAACTCCTTCGTGTTTTTCTTCTTCACCAATGGGAATCTGCATTCTCACTGCTTTTTTAGAAAGTCTATCAAGAATAGATTTATAAGAACGCTCGAAAGATGCGCCAGTACGGTCAAGTTTATTTATGAAACAGATACGAGGCACTTGGGCATCTTCGGCATAACGCCAGTTGGTTTCTGACTGCGGTTCAACTCCAGCTACACCATCGAAAACGACTACCGCCCCGTCAAGAACTCTAAGAGAACGCTTTACCTCTACGGTAAAATCGATGTGACCGGGAGTGTCGATGATATTGAAACGAAACTTCTTCTCCTTTTTCTGCCTATCAACTTCAGAAAGATATGTTGGTGCCCAGAAACAAGTAATAGCGGCGGCGGTGATGGTGATACCACGCTCGCGCTCCTGCTCCATCCAGTCGGTAGTAGTATCACCTTCATGCACTTCACCGATTTTGTGTTGCGAACCAGTATAAAAGAGCACCCTCTCTGAAGTGGTGGTTTTGCCGGCATCAATATGAGCAATGATACCAAAGTTTCTAATCTTTTCTAACGGATAATCTCGTTCCATATATTATTTATATGATTTGTTACGCAAATCACCAAGCAAAGTGAGCAAAAGCCTTGTTGGCTTCGGCCATTTTATGAGTATTTTCTCGCTTCCTGACTGCGTCACCTTCGTTGTTAGAAGCAGCAATAATCTCTTCAGCCAACTTTTCATGCATGGCCTTGCCTTTCTTGGCGCGAGCCGCATCGATAATCCATTTCATAGATAGAAACTGACGCCTTTCAGGTCTCACTTCACGAGGAATCTGGTAGTTAGCACCTCCAACACGTCGTGAGCGCACCTCCATAGTGGGGCCAGTGTTTTTTAAAGCGGCCTCAAAAACTTCCAGAGGGTTAGCGTTCTTAGTTTTCTCTTTTATCAAATCTAAAGATTCGTAAACAATCTTGCGAGCAGTCGCCTTCTTACCACGTTCCATACAGTAGTTAATAAACTTGGTTACCTTCTCTGAATCGTAGATAAAATCTGGATCTATTTTAGGTTTGGCTTTAAGTTTGCGTCTCATTCTAGTTAGTATTTATAGTCTATTTCTTGGGCTTCTTGGCGCCGTATTGACTGCGGGTCTGCTTCCTATTCTCAACGCCCGTGGCATCAAGCACCCCACGCACAATAGTGTAGCGCAGGCCAACATCCTTAACGCGGCCACCTCTAAGTAGCACTACCGAGTGTTCTTGAAGATTGTGACCAATCCCAGGAATATAAGCCGTTACCTCCATGCCGTTGGTGAGACGAACTCTGGCAATTTTTCTAACAGCTGAGTTTGGCTTCTTGGGAGTTTTGGTTGTAACCTTGATGGCTACACCTCTTTTGAAAGGAGAGTTGAAGAATATGGGTCGGTTTTTAATAGTATTAAAGCCCCGCGTCAAAGCAATCGCCTTGGTCTTGCGGGTAAGTTTTTTCCTCTTTCTTTTTATAAGTTGGTTTATGGTAGACATTACAAAAACACTCCCCTAGGGAGACTGTTACTCTACTAAAACGATGGTCAAAAAGCAACTCCGGTAATCAAGTGGAAAAGCCAGATGATGATTGGGAAAATAAACTGCCAGAGGAAGAAAATAAAGAGGAGAATAAGAACAAGTCCATATTTTTCAAAAAACTCTCTAATTTGAGGGAGTTTGTCTGGGAAAAGAGCGAAAAGAAGTTTGGAGCCGTCAAGCGGAGGAATGGGCATTAGGTTGAAGACACCTAGAAGTATATTTATAAAAACAATTATCGCTGTAATTTGAACGAAAGCTGGATTAGCCCAACTGGCTTCAGTGGCCACACCGACACGTAGAAGCAGACCAAAAATGAGTGCTATTAAAACATTGGAAGCTGGACCAGAAACTGCCACAAGCGCTTCTGACCATCTCCCCGGTTTCAGATTATAAGGATTATAAGGCACAGGTTTAGCCCAACCGAAAATAAATCCACCTAAAAAATATGCAATGGAAGGGACGAGGAACGAACCGACAAAATCCAGATGTTTTACCGGGTTAAGTGTCAGACGACCTTGGTATCTGGCAGTTTGGTCACCAAGATAGCTTGCAACATAGCCATGCGAAACCTCATGTATCACCACCGACATAATGAGAATGGCGATTTGGAAAAGAAAATCAACTTGCATTTGGGCATTATATCATGTAAATTGTTCCCATTATGGCGAAAGTTTGTCCAGTAAACCAAAAAGGTTCCAAGATGGGTGGGGGTTACTCCAACCGCACTCGTGCTACCCAATTTAATCCTACTGGCTCCGTTCGCAAGTACCCCAATCTCCAGAAAAAGCGTATTTATGTACCCGAACTCAAGAAAACTATCACCCTCATCCTTTCCACTAAAGCTATTAAAACTATAAATAAGCGTGGTGCTCACAGCGTTCTCAAAAAAGCCGGCGTTATTTAATCTCTAAATTTCTCTATCCGATTTCCCCATCCGTTTTAAACTTCTAAAATTTTTCAAATTTAATCATATACGTTAACTTTGCGCGATAGCGTAGAGATAACGTATGCTGTTAGGTTAGCCCAAATTCATCTCTTAAATACCTGTCGTTTTCTATTTCATCAACAATCAGATACAAGAGATCTTTCCCGACCCCCAATTCTGTCTTAAGTAGAGTGATAATATCCTCACACTCATAAGGATAAACCCAAACACTTTTTTGCAAAGACACAATCCCCGCTTCTTTGAAAAGGCGTCTTATCTTGTCCCTTTCTCTCTTCTTTTTTTCCGGAATATCAAAAATCACTACTCTCCATTTCCCGTCCCATTTTTTAGGCTTATCGAGTTTAAAATCCACAAACTGCCACACGTGCAAGCGCTCTTTACCTGATGATGTAAGTTCATAAAATTTGCCATTGTATTTCAATAGGCCCTTCTTAACCATTTTACTTGCGGAGGATCCTATGTATTCCTTCTGTCTTTTATTTGGTATGAGACCGAGCCTTGCCATAGCGCCGATCACATTCGGAGCAAGCAGTCCGACACTTAAAACTCCGACACCGGCAATTGTAGCCAATATTACGCGTTGCAAATTTTTCTTCTTACTTCTTTTTGTGCTTCTTTGTTCCAATTTACCCATACGTTATTTATATGCTATAGCGTAATTATAACGTAAGTAGAAAATTCGAAATGTTTGTTATGCACAGCATTCTCAAAAAAGCGGTGGTTATTTAACTTTCAAGGTTTGGTTTTTAATCTCAAATTTAATGGTACCTTTATCTATTGTGCTTAAAATTTGGCCACCGACTTTTTCTAAAATATCTAAAACTTCTCGGTGTGGGTGACCATACGAATTGTCTTTACCTGCAGAAATTACAGTGTATTCGGGCGAGACTGCTTCGGCAAAGGTTAGTGAGGTAGAAGTCCTTGAACCATGATGCCCAGCCTTCAAGACATCTGAATCAAGAATGACAGGATCTAAATTAAGTAAAACATTCTCTATATTTATAGGTGAATCACCTGTAAGCATGAAGGATTTGTCTCCATAAACAAGTTTTGCCACTATTGAGGCCTTGTTTGTTTCCCAGTTTGAGACATCTTGTCCGACGAGAGGGAATAGTATCTGAAGTTTAACCCCATCGCCCAAATTTATAACCATCCCTCTACGCGCAAGTAGTCTCGAGATATTTTCATCATCAAGTCTTCTAGACAGCTCGGCACTTAAAAGAGTTTCTGACTCAACCCCAGATTCGATAAAAGCGCCAATCTTGTAGCGACTTACTACTTCTGGCAAACCTCCGATATGATCTGCGTCTGGGTGAGTGGCGAGAACTACATCAATACGTTTATCTGCGAAAGGAAGAACCCTTCCGAGTTCAGAGAGGACCCTCCTATTGCGACCCCCATCTATCAAGATTCTGTTGTGTTGAGGTGAGTCTATGAAAATGGCATCACCCTGACCGATATTAAGGAAATAAACCCGAAGAGTATCCGTCGCCTCTTTCTGGTAGAAAGAAATCCATACAAAAATATTGGAAAAAATAAGCAAAGCTACCAATGTCTCCCGCCACCAACTTTTAAGAAAATCCATGCTTATAGTATAATCTAGAGACGATGACAAAATTATTTGAAGAAAAGAAGTTTAATATCCCCAAACTTGAAGGTATTAGTGAAAAAACGATAGGGGAGCACATTAAACTCTATAGTGGATATGTGAAAAATACGAATACCATCCTCACAAAGATTGATGAGTACGTCGTAGATAGCGAAAATAACGCATATGCATTGGGCGAGCTACAAAGAAGATTCGCCTTCGAATTCGATGGGATGAGAAACCATGAATACTATTTCTCCCATCTTGAAAACGGACCAACTGTAATTACACAGGAATTTTCTGTGTATAAAGCCGTTGAAGAAGAATGGGGAGATTTTGATAAATGGCTCAATAGGTTTAAGGCAATCGCACTTACTCGCGGTATCGGCTGGGCCATACTTTATTATGATTCACACACAAAAAGACTTGTGAACACTTGGGTTGATGAACATCATCTTGGACAATTAGTTGGCCTCTCCCCCCTTCTCGTACTTGATATGTGGGAACATGCCTATTTTATCGACTACACTCCCGCGGAAAAAAAGAAGTATGTGGAAGCATTTTTTGCAAATCTTAACTGGCAGAATGTTGAGGAGAATTTCCTGTCTGCACAGGCAGTCTCGAACGCCACACAAAAATAAATATCGCCAGATAAACCAGAACGATTAGCCAAATAGAAACTAGCGGAACCTCAATAGAGGCAAAAGAAAGATTACCCAAAGTACTAGAAACCCCAAGAATCCAAGATAATAGTAGATATGCGATGTAAGAAAATGGTAGAGCTAAAACAGGGCTCAAGAGAGCAATAAGTGTGGCAATAAAGCCCATAAGCATGGTGATGGGGATAATCAACAAGACCAAAATATTGGCCGGAAGCGAGACTAGAGAGAAATTTCCCATGGAATAAATAAGTAAGGGAAGAACTGTTACTTGAGTGGCAAGAGTGGTGGCGACCACCAACCTGAATCCCCATTTCTCTGGCACAATTTTTAGATATTTATCAACGATAGGTACGATATAAATGAGCGCTAAGGTCGCCAGAAAAGAAAGTTGAAATGATGGGTCGAAAACTAAAACTTTTGGATTCTCGATAATCATAAGAAAGGCCGCCACGAGAAGAGCGCGAGAGGCCGAGTAGTTGCGTCCAAACATTTTTGCTACGATAACAGTAAGCACCATGATAGAAGCCCGCACTACTGTGGCCTCGGCTCCTGTCATTAGAACGAAAGCAATGATGCTCAAAATGGATGCCCCAGCTGCAAGTCTCGGCACCACTCGAAGGCGAGCAAGCAGAAAAAGATTTTCAAACATCCTCCGTATAAATTCTGCAATGATGGTGATGTTATAACCAGAAAGAACGACGATATGGATAATCCCCGCACGACGAAATTCTTCAAGAAGGTCTTTTGGCATCGCTTCTTTGCCAGAGACAATAAGTCCTGAAAGAAGGCTGGCGTATGGTTCAGCCAAAATCTCTTTTATTTTAGCCACAAAACTCTTTTTTATATTAAAGAGAAAATGTTTTATCGGATTACCATTACCGCTAGAGAGAATCTCGACCTTTGTAAAACTTAGGGTGTAATAAATATCATCTTTCGACAAATATTTAGCATAATTAAAAGGTCGACCGCTGTCAGAGTCTTCTATAATACCGGGCTCTTGTAATTTGCCCTTTACATCTACTCTATCGCCATACTCTACGTGACTATATAAATCTGTATTTACTAAAACTTTTTCTCCGTTGTCCGCGAGTAAAACAAAACGAGTAGTGTTCTCTCTTTGTTCTGGCTCGGTCACCACTTGACCAACATTAGACGGGATAAGCGGTTCGTGAAAATCTTTGATCGAGTATCTTATAGCTCCAAGACCAAATGAAATAAGTACCAGAGATACAAATAAAATCTCTTTATTTATCTTTTTATTCCAAATTCTCTCAAAAATCACAATTATAATTCCGATAATTATAAAAAATACCCCGATTATTTTAGGTATGGGTAGGAAAGAAGAAACCAAGATACTGAATACAAATCCGGCAATGAAAACAAAAATACCCCTCGACTGTGCTCGGGGCAAACTATCAGTATTTGTTTCGTGGTCCATTGTAAAGATTCGGAATCAAACCGTCCGCGAAGGTGGTGGCGATAACATCTGCGCGTTCATTTAAAGGTACACCGGTATGCCCAGCCACATATTTCCATTCGATATTCTTACCTTGTGTGACTTCAAGTAGTTTCTGCCATAGATCTTGGTTAAGAACCGGTTTGCGGTTAGCTGTCCTCCAGCCTTTCTTTTGCCACCCCTCTATCCACTGTGTCATGCCCTTCATAACGTATTCTGAATCTGTGTTAAGAGTAATAACATTATCTGGCACATATTCTAGAGATTTGATTGCTGCCATTAACTCCATTCTATTATTGGTAGTATGCGGGTCTCCTCCACCAAGCTCTCTCACCTCATCATCGCTAAGGATTATTGCCCCCCAACCCCCCGGACCAGGATTTCCTCTAGACGACCCGTCTGTATAAATAGTAATCATGTTCCTATAATATCAACAATTCGGAGGCGGAGTTCGGGGCGATTTCGAAAGTAGGATTTTTCTATATTGGCTAGGAGATTAATATTTGTCCCTGGAGTCAGGGCAATATCGTAATCTTCTGGAGTAGAGAAGAAGGAAATTGCTTTCACAGAACTAGAACGAGATGAGTTTTCATTGCCAGAGAAAATTATTTCTAAGTGATTGGCTTCTTTACCAAAAGTTTTTACTGATTTTATTTCTGCTTTTGAGATTTTGAATACCGGTTTTTTGTTACCCATACCAAACGGGGCAAATTGGGAAACGGTGTTCCACAGATTTTCTCCAATATCAGAAATGTTGACAGCCAAACCACTCTCTTTCTCCATTTCAGCTACGGAGTTTTCAAGTGAGAGAAAAGCTTTGGAAAGATTTTCTTCAAGAGTAGAAAGATTTTCTAGTGTGAAAGAGAACCCTCCTGCTCCGGTATGGCCACCAAACTCTATAAAAGATTCACTCATAGCATTCATCAGAGCAAACAAGTCACACCCATTATATGAACGGCAGGAGCCCTTAAGTATCCCGTTTCCATCCCTTCCCCAAACAAAAGCGGGGCGTTTGTATTCTTCAACAATGGCCGTGGCCACTAAGCCCATAAGACTTGGTTGCCAGTCTGGATTTCCAATGACAATAACTTCAGGAATCTCTTCTCGAGCTGACAGATGAGATTTCGCATCCTTTACCAGACTTGCCACCACACCTTTACGTTTATTATTTATTTGCTCTAGATGAAACGATAATTTTTCTGCCTCAAGCGGGTCGGTCGTTATCAGAAGTTTGAAGGCATCCTCTGGCACCCCCATTCTTGATGCCGCATTGATACGAGGGGTAATCATAAAGACAACATCATCTTCAGAAATATTTCTCTGGTCCATATTGAGTCGTTTGAAAAGTGCCGCGAGACCAAGTCTCGGAGACTTGCGTAATACATCTAGACCGAAACGCACCAGCACTCTATTTTCATCAAGAAGGGGCACCATATCCGAGAGGGTGGCAATGGCGACCATATCTAGAGACCACTTCTCCATACCTGGCTTTACTCCGAAAGATTCTTTATTCACAATCGCCTGCACCAACTTAAACACTACCCCAGAACCACAAAGCCCCTTAAAGGGATAGGTGGAATCTGTCCTATTTTGATTAACGACAGCAAAGGCTCTAGGTAAAGTATCTTTTGGCTTATGATGATCGGTGATGATGACATCAATGCCATATTTATTGGCAACATCCACTTCCTCTATATCGGCGATACCGCAATCAATAGTGATAATAAGTTTAGCGCCCCTTTTATAACACTCCTTTACCGCCCCTGTATTGAGTCCAAAGCCTTCATTGTGTCGATGGGGGATATAAAAAGAAATATTTTCATATTTTATCCGTCGGAAAAAATCAGAGAGAACAACCGCACCCGGTATACCGTCAGCATCGTAGTCAGAGAAAACTACTATATGCTCATTTTCTTCAATCGCCTTAATCACCCGATCACGAGCCTTCTCCATATCAGGCATAAGCAAGGGGTCATGGAGTTTTCGATAATCGGGGCTCAAAAAATCTTCTTGATCTTTTGGCTCTATGCCTCGTTCTTTAAGTAAGGCTTCGAATAGTTCAGGAAAATGCTGCATTGGCTTATTCTAGCATGCGTATTAAGATAGGTTTATGCAAAGAGGCAACGGCAATATTGAGGGCATAGCTATCCTGGCTGTTCTTTTGGTTATCTTAGTCATCGCCCCAAAGGGAACACCAGACTCTAATACTAGCTCTTCTTTTTCATCTTCAAAACAAACAAGCTCCGATATAGAAAGTACCGAGACACTCAATTCTTTGTATACACGCTCCATATCTTTGGGCGCTGGAAATGCCTCTCGTTCTTATCAAGCTTATGAGGAATACATTACGATAAGTAACAGCGGTAGAGAGCCCATCACCATCACCAATTGGTATCTAAAAAATGCTAAAGATGAACGTCCATACAACTTGGGTGGAGATCTACGATACTTCCCCGCAGATATAGCTTTCATCGGCAAGGGCACGCTATTCATTTCTCCTGAAAATAATAATGTTCTTCAGGACATTGTGCTCCAAGCTGGTGAGAAGGCCATTGTCACCACAGGCGTTGTCGGCTCTCAGTCACCATATAAAATTGTCAACTTCAAAGAAAATATTTGTAGTGGCTATCTTGGAGATATGCCGGAATACAAATTGACACCGGCCCTTACGCGCAGGTGTCCCAACCCAGAAGACGAACCCGGGGTAAATTATCTTGATATAGAGTGTCGAAAGTTTATAGACAGAATGTCGTCCTGTCGTACTCCCGAGTTTGATACTAGAGATTCAGATGGAGAAATTTGCTATGGGTGCGTTGATGGGAAACTCCTTTCAAGCGCTTGCACTACCTTTATAAAAAATCATTTTAATTACAATTCCTGTATCGCTAATCATAAAAATGATCCGAAGTTTTCTGGTAAAACATGGAGAATCTTTCTTGGTCATGGGTGGGAAATGTGGGCCACGGAATATGAAACAATAAAACTTTTTGACCAGTTTGGTAAACTAGTAAAATCTCGCAGTTATTGATTATGAAAACCAACCAAAATTGTGTCTTTTGCAAAATTGTTAAAGGAGAAATTCCTTCTTATAAAATATATGAGGACGAAAATTTTCTTGCCTTCTTAGACATTAATCCCCAATCGCCTGGACATACCCAAGTGATACCAAAAGAACATTATCGATGGGTCTGGGATACCCCCAACGTTGGAGAATATTTCGAAGTGGTGAGGAAAATTGCCAAAGCTCAACAAAAAGCTTTCAATACAGATTTCATTCTTTCAAAAATAGTCGGAGATGAAGTTGAGCATGCACACATCTGGGTATTCCCAAATTCTAAAGTTTCAGGAGATAAAAAAGACTTTGCTGAGAACGCAAAGAAAATCCGAAAAACCCTTATTTAAGAGCCTCAATTCCCGGTAGCGTACCGTTGGCAAGAAAGTCTAGCATCGCTCCACCACCGGTAGAGACAAAGGAAAATTTGTCAAAAAGATCTAATTCTTTTACAGCAGCAAGGGTATCTCCACCTCCGATAATAGACTCGTTACTAAACTCGGCAATCATTTTTGCGAGA
>Ga0210057_1006334_pt1 | contig 14759 bp, 7 predicted proteins | sample CryGeyCG2114_010_2_FD_183968 | JGI IMG/M metagenome (GOLD analysis project Ga0210057, IMG submission 183968) | Groundwater microbial communities from aquifer - Crystal Geyser CG10_big_fil_rev_8/21/14_0.10 (SPAdes) (version 2) | ecosystem: Environmental > Aquatic > Deep subsurface > Groundwater ... | reverse complement strand
GATGAGTTGGTGGATTAACAAGTGATGCACCATTTTCATCCTTTGGTGCCATTTTCACCAGACCATAGCTCAAGCTCTCAACTGTCGAAATATTCTGATACACAAAGCGATTAGTTGCGACGTGAATAAGGCCTTTCCTGTCGGAGATATCAGTACCGTTAACAGTAATGTTGTGAATTCTATTCAGAAACGGAATCCCCCACCAACGAACTTTATAATCAATATTGGGAGAAATTGCTGGTGCAAAAGAGTTTGAAAAATGAGAATAAAGTTCAAGAAAGTTAATTAAGCGAACAAATTCTTCTGTGCTCAAATAAAAGCTAACGATATCCGTTCCTGGACGCTTTAATTCATCAAATCCAATTGAAACTGCTTCAAAAATATCAGATTCATTGTAATCAACACCTTTTAAAAATGAAGTGCGAACCAAACCCATTGAAGTAAAATAAGCATCTATCTTTTTATCACTTAAGCCTAAATTGATTTGATCTCGAAGGGCGCGAGTTACTAACTCTCCCATGGGATTGAACAACTCTCTTGCTCGAATATAATCTTTAATTGGCTTAAAAACAGGTTTAAGCGCTTGATCTGCTCCATGTCCCATGAGTTCATAGGCAAATCGTCGATAATCACCAATTCTCTTCTCCCAATTAGAGTCCCTAGGAATATTTTGATCAATAGAGATGAGACGTTTTTCAGATTCATTTTGCAAAAGCACTCGCTTTAAAACAGTATCGAACTTTAGATTTAGCAGACCAAGTGATTCACCATAGGATCCAGTTTGGGAAATGATGACATTATTGATTGTTCGAAATTCTTCTTGATGGGTATGTCCAGCAATAATGACATTAATACCGGCAACTTCCTTGGCAATATGGTCACTCTCCATGCCGCCTCCGTGCATAGAAAGAATAACAATATCAACTCCCTGCTCTTTTTTGAGCATATGTACTTTTTTACGCAAAAGCAGAAGGAGCTCTTTCCATCTGACACGAGAACCTTCATCATCGAATCCGATAAACTTCACATCTTCACGTGTCGACCGACTAACTAAACAACCATCAGGTCCCAATATTCCTAAAAAGCCCACTTTTAATTGAGTCTCTCCGCTTTTGTAGGTCTTAACAACATGGCTTTTAATTAAGGCTTCATCGCCAACAAAAGCATTTAGTGTAGATTGAGGATTTTTGATAAAGAGATTTGTTGCAACGAGAGAAGCTTGGGGATTGATCTTCTTAATCTTACTCAGCATCGTTTCTAATCCTGAATTTCCAGGATCAAATTCGTGATTTCCCAAAGTGATAAGATCTATATTAATAGAATTCAAAAATTCAAACTCTGGAAAATCTTCAATTTGAGAAGAAGGACCAATTGCAGAAAAAATTGTTCCCGCGAAAAAATCCCCTGCATCAACTCCAAAAATTATTTCATTTTGCCTAGCCTTCTCCTTTTTTAATTCCTGTACCACTGTGGCGATTCGAGAAAACCCACCTTTGATTATAGAGACATTTTTCCCCTCAACTGGATTTGGATACTTTACACCATCAAAATGTGAATGAAGATCGTTTGTGTGGTAAATAGTAAAGGGTATTTCAGTTGCAAAAGAAAAATGCAGAAAAAGAGAAATTATTAAAGTCATCATAGTTCATGATAGAAAATAAGTTTCCGTAATTCTATTAAATAATTCACGTCATGTGCGTCATAGCATATCCCAAAAGGTTCATTGTTTCTTATCAAAATTAAGAATGCCCATTCGCATACCCAAAAAATGAGTTGCAAAGTAATTTATTTCTATCACAAGGAGGTGAACATGATTCTAAAAATAGTAGTCGCAGTTGTTATACTTATCATTTTAATGACAAGTGCCGAGTCAAAATCTTTTCATACAGTGGATTTTCAAACCTTCAGGGTCGTGATGAATGATCATGAAAGGGAAAACCAATGGCAAAATGGAACTGGGCCACTGGTAAATAAGGAATTTCAAAATAGCCTTAATGAAATTACAAATTCACAAGTGGATAATGATAATAAGGCAATGCTTCTCATAAATGGGATGATGTCTTTTAAGGTAAGATATCAGTTGATCGAAAAGGCAAAAAAAAGCATCATCATCAGCTTACTTTCAATTCACAAAAGCGGCTCCCGATTTAGTCCTGAAATTCGAGATTTACACACGAAGAGACTGGTAGATAGTTTGATTAAAGCCCGCCAAAGAGGTGTCAAAGTCTTTGTCATTTATGATGGAATATCCTCATTCATGAGAAAATCTCAAAAAGTCATTGACCAGCTAAGATCTGAAAAGATTGAAGTCATTAAGTACAATCCTTATATTAGTCAGAATAGTGATTTCTTGGGATTTTATCCTCTGGACATTTTAAATGTATTAAGAAAAATCTTTTTCTTCTCAAATTTAAAAAAACAAAGTCTTATTCTAAACAGATGGCATGATAAAACGATTCTCGTCGATTCACGCTATGCAATTATCGGTGGAATTAATTGGGGAAAAGTCTATGCTGAAGGTAACTCATACAATGCTTCTGATTATAGCTTTATAGAATTTCTAAACTCTCCCCTGTCACAGGCTTTAAAATTAAATGAAGTCTATCCACCAAATCACGGATGGGGACAGTTTAATCATAAAGGTTGGAGGGATACGGACATATTACTCCATGGGCCTGTGGTGCTCAATATTCAAGAAAGATTAATTAAAGATTTTCTTGCAATAAGAATGAGCATGAAAAGGAAACTATATCGATTCCAATATGTTCAAGAACCTATTATAGAAAATGTAGAGCGTGAGTTTCGCGAGCAGTATGAAGGTAATCCCGTATGGTTACCAGATCCTGAAGATGTAAGTCCAACTGGTCCATCCTATCAGATACGCTATATGGCCCAAAGACCATTTTTGTATATGAACAGAGAAAAAGATAAGAAGCTCATCAAAATTGCACGTGCTAAGAAATTATTGATAAATGAATCAAGTCCAAATACTTACATTTCAAACTATTATTTAAATGTAATTAATAATGCTAAAAAACAAATTCTTTGGGGAAGTTTTTCCTTAGGCCCTGATGATCAAATATTAAATGCCCTTTTAGATGCATCAAAAAGAGGTGTTAAAATTCATATCATTACTAATTCGAAAGAAACTTCTAAAACCCTAGGCGATAAAGGAATTTTTACTTATCGTAGAAACAAAATTAGCTACGAGAGTATACTTTCGAGTAGTAAGGGAAAAATTCGAATTTTTGAGTGGCAAGCAAAAATTATTAAAGATGGAAAACAACTCAGTAGTGGCGCATTTCATTCTAAAGGAATGGAAGTCGATGGTGTTCTAAGTATTATTGGTTCTTATAATATAAGTAATTCTAGTTTTCATAATCACTCTGAATCTGTAGCAGTGGTTATTAGTCCTCAATTTTCCAAATATACGCAAGCAATGTTTCAAAATGATTTAAAATACACTAAAGAAGTTAAGTTAAAGTAGACATGCGTTTAGTTTTAAGAGATGAGAAATATTTTGAAGAGTAGAAAGAAAAAAGGGGCCCCCTGCAAAGGCTTAACCCATAAGTATTTCTAGGTAGTTGGACTATGATTTCAAGGACTTGCCTTTCTTTACTTCATCATTTCTCATCATGTTTCAGCATTTCTCATCGCAAAGTGTGGCTAAGTGTGGCTGAAAATAAATGATTGCTGAACTTGGCACTAATCATGTTAGGTTTATCTAAACTTAAAAAAGATTGCGCCAATTACTCTTCGATGAACTCACAAACTTTGCATCCTACGGCCTTAGCGAGTTTTTTTAGAGTTTTAAAAGTGGGATTATAATCACTTTTAATCATATTAGTGATGTGATTGGTCGGAATATCAAGTCTCTTCGCCAGCTCATATTGGCTAACTTCATACTTTTTCAGAACGCTTTTAATTTTTAACTTTGCTTCATGTGCCATTTCTCCATTTTAGAGGATTGCACATTTTAATATAATTACATTATAATATACCCATGACAAATAATGACAAAATAGATTCGACGAAATTCACTCTACTAATAGAAACCGGAATTCAAGAATTTGAAAATCACCTTCCCCCTCGAATTCATCTCCTTTTAAATGACTGGCTTCAATTTGATCTGAAAGCTCAAAGTAATGTTTCTTTTTTTTTGTCCATTATTAAGCTGATCGCTAGGGCCGATCGATCTCCTGCTCATATCATTTCAGAGTTACTACCTATAATCGATTTAACCCGATCAGATGAACTGAAGAAAAATACACATTCAACAGCAACGGCCTTCATTAGAGACTTTCTAAAAAATGAATTCATCCTGAGAAAAATCGAAAAAAGTTAATCAACTTTATCCTAATTAAATTGTATCTAAACTCTAACTCCTTGAAATGAAAGCAAGACAATCCTAAAGCATTCAAGCATTTCTTGGTAAATGTCGATACTTTGAGAGTGAAAAAGATCATTTTTAATAATGCTATTCAAACGGCCCGAGATCATGGAGGGGAATGTCTCTCCAAATTGAATTCCTGTACCGCTTATAAAAACAAACTCCATTGGCGATGCAGCAAGGGTCATGAATGGCAAGCTCGTGCCTCACATGTGATCTATGATGGAACTTGGTGTCCTGAATGTGTGCGTCTTGGACGTTTTGATAATATTGAGCGAATGCAGGCTATAGCAATCTCCAGAGGGGGTAAATGCTTAACGGAGCAATTTGTAAATCATCACTCCAAACTTTCATGGGAGTGTCAATTGGGTCATCAATGGGAAGCACAACCTTCAACAATTGTGCATGGAGGATGTTGGTGTCCTTATTGTGTTGGCAAAAATCAAACCATTGATGATTTAAAAGACTTGGCAAAGTCTCGCAACGGAAAATGTCTTTCAAGCACGTACAGAGGCAATGATAAAAAATACGATTGGGAATGTAGTAAGAAACATCAATGGAGTGCGGTTGCCAGTTCAATCAGACAAGGAAATTGGTGTCCAAAATGTGCCATTGAAGTTAGGGCATTAAAGCAGAGATTAGAAACATTGGAGAAAGCTCAAAAGGCAGCACAAGCGAAAGATGGAGAATGTCTCTCGACAATTGACGAGTACAATAAAGGCAGTTCTTATATTAGATTTAAGTGCAAGAACGATCATATATGGAAAGCTATACCTTCGAGTATTATAAGTAAGAAATCTTGGTGTCCCAAATGCCATATTTCAAAAATAAAAAAGACTATTGAAGAAATGCACGAGCTGGCCAAATCGAAAGGGGGAGAATGCTTAAGCGTAGAGTATATCTCAAGTGATAAATCATTACTTTGGCGTTGTAAAAATGGACACAAATTCAAGCGATGTGCAAAAGACATTATAAACAATCAAAAGTGGTGTAACGAATGTCTTTTTCAAAACATTACAATCTCTGATGCTCATAATTTAGCACGCGAGAAAGGTGGTCAGTGCTTAGCGGAGGTCGCCAAGAGTACCTATTCTCTATTGCTGTGGGAATGTTCGCATGGGCATCAATGGCGTACAACTTATCTTAAAGCAAAAGAGAGTTGGTGCTCAGAATGCTCTGAAATAAAGTCAAAAGTAGTTCTTAAACAAGCAGAATAGACATTCTTCAATGAAATAGTTAAAAAATTTAACTCTAAATCTAACCACGTTTAATTTTTCTTTACTATCCTTCCCCATCATCCAACCGATCAGGGCTATTGAATAACTTTTTGCAATGAGGGATTAATGCAAAAGATTACGATCGTCTGCTCGAATCAGGATGAGGCCCAAGAATATTGGTATTCTCATAAGCTTATCTCTGAAAAATACTCAGAGGTAGAATTTCTAAGACTTCCCAAGACGGTTATTCTAAAACCAAAGCACCTGAACATTTTCGTTGGAATCTCATATAGAGACTTAACAAAAATAGATATTCTAAGAATTGAAAAAGAGCACTCTCTGGTTATTACAAAGAATTTTAACTCCGTTGAAGTTAAGAAACTTAACTATGCTGGATGGAGCAAAATACTGGATATTCAAAAGAAGCTCTTTTTAAAAGTTCTTGAGGGTCATTTTGAAAAGCTTCAAAACTTCTCCACTGATTTGACTATCAATCGAGTTAGTAAGCAAGTGGGTTTAACTGAAAAAGAGCGCAGAATGCTTGAACTCATCCTTGACCATAATGAAGTTTCAAAAGATCGGCTCAAGCAATTAATGGAACTTCAATCGAGAAGCTTCAATCAACATTCTTTAAGCCTCCAAAGGAAGCTTGCTTCAATTGGCATTTCACTTAGTGACAAACAAAATGGGCAATTTTACAGAATTTCTTAAATTTTCTAAATGCTTAATAGTTTGTTTTTAATACGTGTCTAGGCCTATCTATCGTGTTGAAAACAGCAGTTTGAAAAAGTGAAGTAGAAACTATCAAGCACTTAGGTGATCTCCTTATCATGTAACTTACTAATTTAATGAGAATAAACAAAAGATCATGAAAATCCAACTGAAGCGATCAAACATTCCTGTCGAATAATAATCCAAGCATAAATTTAAAGTTTTCTTTATAACCGAAGGATAGTTTGTGGAACGTAAGCTGAAACTTCTTATCATCACTCTCTTTCTTGTCAGTAGCTCCTCTTTTTCTTTTGCCAAAGACAAGGATAAAGAAGACAGCGATAAATCTCATCAAGAGAAAGAAGATCGCAAAGATGACCACCACAACCAACGTAACAAGCACCTTGTCCCACCACAGGCGCATTTAAGAGTCGATTCAAAACCTTGCCAATCTCCTTGTACAGCAACGCTTGATGCTTCAAAGTCTCGTGCCCATAAAGGTGCCACTATTGTTAAATATGTTTTTGATTATGATGATGGATCACCGTTATTTGAATCGAGTAATCCCATCGTCACATACGAATACTCTTTTATTAAAGAAACTCTTTCTAAAAAACATAAGCACAAAAAGAACATCAAAGAATTTCATCCCAAAGTTTTCGTCATCGACAGTAATAATAAAAAATCCAAACCAGATCGAGAAAAAGTTCGCATCATTGCGCAAACGGATACAGTGCCAGTCAATCAAGCACCTGTCGCGAAGTTAGTTCTTAATCCAATTTCAGGCATTGCACCATTGCAAGTGACACTCGATGCATCTGGCTCAAGCGATGACAAAGGAATCGTCCTTTATACCTTCATCGTTGGAAACGGCGAGATCATTTCAACCACAGAACCCATTTTAAACGTTGTCTATTCATCCGTAAATGTTTTTAGTCCTCAGGTAGTGGTTAAAGACCAAGAAGGCCTAGAGAGTTCAATAAGCGCTTCTGTGAGTGTCTCTGCTCCTCCTGTTAATCAAGCACCAATCGCAAGCTTGTCGGCCACTCCAATTTTAGGAGATGCGCCACTTTTAGTTACTTTTGACTCATCAGCTTCGAGCGATGATAAAGAAATTGTTAACCGAATTTACCTCTTCGGCGATGGTCAGAGCCTTACTACAACTGATGCCGTGGTTTCTCACCTGTATCAGCAAAGTGGAAATTTCTCAGCATCCGTCGAAGTTTTCGATCAAGAGAATTTATCAAGTTCAAAATCTGTCTCTATTGAAGTGAATACTCCCAACACCGCGCCGATCGCAAGCTTGTTAGTTGATCAGGTTCGAGCTAACCCTGGATCGAGCTTTAAGTTTGATGGATCAACTTCTACTGATGCTGAAAACAATATAATCTCTTTTTCTCTCTCAAGTACTACTTTAGGAATTAATCAAACCAACACAACAGGTATTTTCGATATCGTGATTAGTCAGCCTGGAAATTTTGATTTTATTTTCACTGTCGCCGATTCTTTTGGATTGAGTGATTCAAAAACGATGAGTATTTCAGTCAATGCGCCTCCGATTGCTCTTTTATCAGCGGATAAAATTTCAGGAGAGGCTCCTTTAACGGTTACGTTTGATTCATCAGCATCAAGCGATGATGTCTCCATTATAAAAAGAGATTATCAATTTGCTCCTAACGTGTTTGCTCTAAACGCAGGAAGCACTGTTAGCTATACCTATAATGAGCCGGGCGTTTTCCCCGCAAAAATTCAAATTTATGATGGGGAAAATCTTGTCTCTGAGGCAATGGTTGAAATTACCGTGACTGCTCCTGAGATTAAAACGCCACCAATCGCGTGGTTTCAGATTGAAGCCGACTCGAGTACTGGATTAGTCAGATTAAAGAACCAAGCGATCGCAGGAAGTTCAAATATTACTTCTGTGAGCTATCTCGTAAACAATCAAGTCTCACTTTCTTCAGCGATCTACGCTTATTCAGAAGCTTCTTTTCAAGCAGAAGGCGGACTTCGCTATGACATTAAACAAATTGTCACCGATGAACAAAACCAAACTTCAGAAGAGACGATCTCTGTTATTATGGATGAAACCCAACAAGCTCCAGTTCCCCAATTTACCATTGCCCAATCAAACATCAATCAGGTCTTTTTAAATGCGCTCTACAGTTTTGATCTCTTAAATTCGACAACCAGTATGAAAATAAATTGGGGTGATCAAACTCCCGAAGAAACTCTTTCAAGCCACTTTGCAAGCCACAATTATCAAAATGCTGGGGTCTATTCAGTTACTTTAACTCTTGAAAATGCTCAAAACCTCACAAGCTCTCTTACTCGTGAGATCACGGTCACGAACTCGACACCAGAGGCCCTTAATCCAGTCGCTAATTTTATGGTTTTGCAAGATGAGACGATTAAACACGTAAGACTTCTCTCTCAATATTCAGCAAGCCCCAATGGAGAAATTTTGTCATACTTTTGGCAGTACGGAGATGGACAAGTGGGCTATGGTGAGGAGTCTATTCACTTTTATGAAGCGGGCCTTTATCTGGCGCGCTTGACTATCACAGACTCCATGGGGGTTCGTGCCTCACAAGTCCAACAAATCCTGATCACTAATAGTGGCCCTGCCATTATTAGCAAGATTGATCAATGTAATGCTTTTGGTTTATACGGTGAGTGCGATTTTTTTGTAGCGAACAAAGACAAAGAACTCGATCGAGTAGAAATTAATTGGGGTGATGGCAACATTGACTCATACCCAGTTGCTAACAATGAATGGCAAATTTTTGATGCTATCGGACATAATTATCAAAGTGCTGGTACTTATGATGTCACGGTAAGTGCTATTACCTTTAGCGGTATGCAGGCCACCGCATCTTCACAAATAACAACTGAAGGAAATGGAACAGGCAATATTCCACCTGTGGCCAATATTTACTGTTCCTCAAATTTTCTTCAAGTCACGTGTGATTCTTCTTTTTCCTATGATCCAGATGGGTTGATTGTTTCAACAGAAATTCAAATGGGCGACGGAACAAGTTATTTTGATAATTTCGTTAATCATTCTTATCAACAAGGTGGAACTTATATCGTCCGTGCGATTGTCACTGACCAACTTGGTGCAAGTACGCAGACTGAAATACTTGTGAATGCAATAGAAAAAATCAATCGAGCACCAATAGTGTTTCTATCATGCAGTTCAAACTCTATTAACACTGTTCAATGTCAGGCCGTGGGTAGCTTCGATTCAGATGGCTCGATCGTAAAAATTGAATATCAATTTGATGACGAGACTACAATTGTCGCTATTGATGAAAATGATATTGTGTCAAAGGTCTTTTCCTCCGGTGGTCTTCATCAAATAGTCCTAGTTGCTACTGACAACGAAGGAGCTACAGCTTCTGCATCTCAAAATGTGGAAGTTATTCAAAATCAGCTCCCTGTAGCAAATTTTGAATGTCAAACAACTAAACCTTTAGAAATTTCTTGCGCGAACTCGGGTTCTCTTGATTATGATGGTGAAATTACTTCCCTTAATTGGCAAATCGACGGAGCAAGCTTATATACAGGAAATGAGTTCACTCATAAGTTTTCTTCAGGCACATCAATTGCAAATATCTCTCTAATCGTAACTGATAATTTCAATGATCAAGGCATAAGTACAAATAGCTATTCAATAATTCCTCCCCCAGCTCCTGCCTTATCAATTTCATGCTTTGAATCGGCAAACCTTCGTCTCTCTTGTAGTCCACAGTTTGTAGATGATTTTGGATTGGCGCAAACTTATAGTTGGATTGTAAATGGTATTATTTATAGTACAGAGAATATTGAAATTCAGTTTGAATCCTCAATTGAAGCCATTATTTCTCTTGAAGTGACTTCATCAACTGGACTCGCTTCAAACTCTTCGAGCAATTTTTCTTTAATTGATCAAGGGACGGGCGTAGGAAAATCATTGGCCGAAGTAGTACTTACAGGCATTGACGAGAGTACATTTAATCCACTATTGAATGAGTTTGAATTTCTTATAGCAAATAGTGAAGTTCTCATCGCACAAAATGGACTTCCTGATTTCTTCTCTCTCATTGTTAATGATTTAACGATCCCCGTAGAAACTGTTCTCATTGAGCAAGGACGAGTTCTAGCTCCTGTTGTTTTAGAAGAAGGAACAAACTACGTAACTCTTTCCTTTAAAGATTTTGAGGGCCGAGAATTTAGAAAAGAATGGGAATTTATTTCTGGTTCAGGAAGAGTTGACGTAAACTTAACTGACAACAGTGGAAGTCCGATCTCTCTTACTAAAATTCATGCCATCCATACCAATTTTTCGAATAGAACTTTTAGCTTTAACTCCACACCAATCTTAAATATTCCTAAAGGGCGCATCATTTTTATTTCTGATGAAAACAATTTCATCGGTGTTAACTCAGTTGAAGCAACTGATACCCCAACTGTTCTAGATATTGTATCAAGTCCTCTAAATTCATTAGTTGCTCATTCAGATTACGAATTTGAAAATGGTTTTGATAATTGGCAAATGATTAGAGGTCTTGGAGAAACACTACTTCATGAGAATTCAACTTCATTTGTACAATATCCAGACTCGGCAATGGATGCGAATTTTTCACCTGACTTAAGCGGTATCTCGCTTGTTGCGACAAGATTCTCATTTAACCAAGATGTCTTCAATGTTGCTTACCCAATGAATATTATTTCATCAAGTCCAGATTCCTTTTTACTTGGAATCATCAAAAACCCTAACACAGGAGAAATTTCATTTAATATGAATCAAGTAGGAGGTGACTATACAACAGGCAATCTCGTTGAAACTCCTGCCAACATTTTAATAGAGAGTCCAGATCATTCAGACCGTATCTTTGTAGTGTATTCACAATTTTTTGGAACAGATTTTGTAACAGTTAAAAACCAGTCGGTAAACCCCGTTGATTATTTTATAAGCCGAGCATTTGCTGCGGGATCGGGTTCAGGAACAACAGCGAAACCTCCAATTCGGAATTCCTTAGGGCAAGCGAAGATTTTTAACAGAGGGACCAAGACAGAACTCGTCGGTATTTCATTAGGAACTTATCCTTCATTGTATCCCGGAGTTGGCAAGATATATGAAAGTACGACTATTCAAGGCCAGTTCCAAAACCCATTAACAATTAAGATAAATGGAATGACCCAAGAACTTTATAATTCATACAAGTACGAACTTGCACTTCTGTCTACAAGTAATCAACTTTTAGCAATACTCCCGTTAGAAAAAAGACTTTTTGGAAACGATTTCGATGTAAAAATTCCTTCTGGTTGGTACAATCCTGATCAAGATTTCTATCGATTATCAATTCGTGTAATTTCACCAGACTTTACCATCCCAATTGAAGAGATATTTCTAGAAAGTCGATACATCAAGGATGAAATTCCCGTTATTACCAAATACGAATTTCCAACAATTATCGCTATGGGTGACCAACTTTTAAATCCTACGACAGTCGCAAGTATTAAGTATGTAACTGATATTAATGCTGGTATTGGTTATGACAATTGGGCCGCCTATAAGTATAGATTGAATATTTACAGTCTCATAAATAGTGGAAATGTAAAATTTGGAGATTTTGGCGGAATCAATGGCAGTCAGTTGTTGGCAAGTGGAACTCGTAAGGGGCATATCTTTGGAACTGATATTGATATTGAAGTAAATGGAACAGCTGCTGCCATTCCGATTTCTCCTGCTCCACCAGAAAAAAGTGAATCTTCAGCTATATTAGTTAAAAGAATTATTGACCAATTTCCAAATCAATTACGTGCTTACTTATTATTTAGTGAGGAAAACAGTCCATTTTTCAATTTTGTTGATTCTTCTTGTTCAAAAGATGGCAGATTTCTTCGAAATGTTGCTATTAATGATCAAAGTCACAAGGATCATCATCACATCTCCTTCTGGGGAGGCAGAAATGAAAAAACAAAACCAGACTTCAATCCCGATAATTATTTAAACAATTCAAGTTTTATAGTCACTCATGATGGTTATGTTAAGCCAAAAATTGAAATGATGCCTGCTGTTCCTGCTGATGTTTTATCTGATCAAAGTCCTAGGAAACTCTATCAAGCTTACCAAGTTGTTGGCATGCAGTTATCAGACAAGCTTTATTATCATAAAATTGATCTTTCAATTCCTAATGATGAATATAAATGGACACTCGTGAGTCGTACTGAAGGCGATGACTTATATTATAGTGGAGACAACGTTTTTATTAATCGCGGTGTAAAATGGGACAAAGATAAAGTTGTATTCAAGTTAATTAGAATGAATGGGAATCTTTGTTTTGAAAGTGACCAGTTCTCCTCAGGTTACATCTTCCCGCGAAATGAACCTACTTTTTACTATACGCTAAATCGATTTGTAGCGCTAGATTCCGGGTACTATTATGAAGGGAGCAATCTTTCTGTAAATGCATTTGATCTCGACAGATTAAACATCCCCGGTCTTTATACCGAAAATTACACAGGACCTTTTGATGTGGGAACATTTAACAGTGAGTATCAAATGTATGGCCTAAAAAGCCCTGATTTAAAGCTTTCAATAAGACTTCAAAGTGAAAATCAAGGTTTGAATACAGAGGTAGATTTAAATGATCAAAATGCTATTCTTCAAGCACTAAATAGTCTCTTCATTTTTGATGAAAATAATATTGAAACGCCGATTCAAACAAGTATAAAAGCATATTATGAAAGCTCACCTAATGAAATTATTGGTGGAAACGCCTTTTTAGGAACAATCAAATATGAATCTTGCAAAGAATCAGACAAGCGAGTTTGGAATCCAGATAGCGCCAAGTGTATCAATTGTGATTTAAATGATCCCAAGAGTCACTATTTGAAAGCTGATGATCGATGTATTACTTGCGACGAGGTTAACCTGTTTTGGTATGAACCGTTAAAAGGCTGCTTCTCCTGTGATCTCAATAATCCAAACAATCATTGGGTTAACAGCTCGTGTGTAACATGTTCAACTGGTCAAATTTGGTATGAGCAGGGACAGCATTGTGTAACTTGTCCTACCGGAACACTTCGAGGCGATGGAACCTGTGACTGGCCGACACCAGTATTAACTGTAACACCAACTTCGACATTAACTCCTGATTCTTCTCAATGTTCTGAAGGAGGTACTCATGTAATCACTCCAAGTGCTAAAGTTTGTAATTTCCATTTTGACTGTGAAGGTGGAGTGGTAGGAGTAGGAGATCTTGGAGTAAGCAGCGGAGATTTTAAAATAGTAAGTGAAACATCTTATTCATGTCAAAATTTTGTAGAAACTGGCTGGACAGTCGTTCCGGTAACTGCGGGAGATAGTACGACTGTAAAAACTTGCAGAAACCCCGAAGGAGAAGTCGCTAGTGTTACAGTGGATTGCAAGTAGTTTTATTTTATTCAATCATGATATAGAATGAAGCAACTTTTAAAATGAGGAACTTAATGAAATTAATATTTACTGCACTTATCATTTTAATCGGAATTCAAAATTCCTTTAGCGCTCCTGTGGCGAAAATGAAGCCAGCTTCTAAGGAATACAACTTCTACAAAGTTGGAGACAAGTATCTCTTTAAAGTTAAAGACGGGTTTATGTATTACGGAGATTTAATGATTAAGAAAGGCTCTCATGGCTACTTTGTCGATTCAGCAAACGATAATAGTTCTTCTAAAATTGAGATTAAATTTAAATCTGCAAGCTTGCATATGGAATTCATTGATCTACAAAGCTCAAACCCTAGTGAAACGACAGAAAACCAACCAATAATTGGGCAACCAAAGAATCTGGTATTGAAGTACTACGGAAAAGAATTACCTGCACCAGAGGATGCAATTAGCTTTCTTCCTTTTTCAATGACTTTTGAAGTCTTGAACAAACGCGGAAAACGCCTCTTGAAAGAGAATAAAGAATTTGCCAGTTATATTGATAAGTTTATAAAGTGTGTGAAGAAGAAAGATATAGAGTGCGAGATGTTGCATGAAGAAGACGACATAGGTGTTCCAAGTTCACATTACCCTTTTATCAGAAGAGCAGTGAAAAATATCAATAAATATATCACTTATAATTATAATAAAGGGGCAGCAATTTCGGAAAACGACCTTAAAACTTCATGTCGTTTTTCACCTCGAACAAAAGGAAAATGGGTATTTTTTTGTACCAATTCTTCAGTCTGGGGACATAAGCTAGAGTCTTATGGAGAATAAGGTAATATCAAAAATGCTCCAACACCTTTTTAATTAAGCCCTGTGAATGAAAGTGCGTGATACTTTTTTATGGGTTCATACATCGAACGCTTTAATCTACAAATGCGAGTTGGGAAAGAAATCTCCTTTCAAAAATCAAGCCACTTTGAAATGATGTTAAAAATGGAACTTGCAATTGGCCAGCACCAGTTTTAACTGTAACACCA
>Ga0210057_1006333_pt1 | contig 14760 bp, 26 predicted proteins | sample CryGeyCG2114_010_2_FD_183968 | JGI IMG/M metagenome (GOLD analysis project Ga0210057, IMG submission 183968) | Groundwater microbial communities from aquifer - Crystal Geyser CG10_big_fil_rev_8/21/14_0.10 (SPAdes) (version 2) | ecosystem: Environmental > Aquatic > Deep subsurface > Groundwater ... | reverse complement strand
ACGGACCCGCCCCTCTGGTCAGACGCACGTCTGGCCGCACTCGAAGTCCTATCTTGCACAGATAGGCACTACGAATAAGCTTGCGAACACGGTTTCGTTGGCTTTGAGTGGTAGCGGTGGGTGAGGCCCATGTCTCGCCTGCTCACACAAGGGAAGGAAAAATTTACCCCGACCGACTTGCTCGCGTCGGGGCTCTCTCCTCACGCCGACCCCGCCTCTAGCGGGGTCGACGCTCCTTCCCTGCTGTGAGCGGGCCGACTGAGCACAAAACGCCCTCTAAACTTTGCAATCAGGGCGCGGAATCAAGACGAGGATAATGCGCATCAGGAACGAGACAAAATCGACAACAAGATCCGACAGTACACATTCCAACATTCTTGAGACTTTGAATTACGAAACTCGTCATTGCGAGGAATTTAGTCCGAAGCAATCCATGAATCACAGCCGTATTTTCTGGATTGCTTCGCGCTTTGCGCTCGCAATGACGTCAGTATTGCGAGTTTCGTAATTCAAACTCTTGAGAATGTCAGAATGTCAGTGCAGTCTGTGATTACTGCGAACACTCATCCCCCAACCCACCGAAAAGCCCGTTTCCGCCTCGACATGAGATTGAGGCGCGAACAAGAAGCGGTCTTCTCGGTGTGTTCTACCCCGACAGGTGTCGGGAGGAGGATACACCACGGCATCTCACAGCCGCGCCCATGTTGGGCGAAAGATGGGAGAGAGGTGAGAAATGAAGAGAATACACGGAGACGGGCTATCGTGCACGTGCGGAACGTGCACGGTACCCAGCAATGACTGTCGCGCTTGTGTATTTTGCGAGCGCGAAGCACTGCTCGGCGACATGGGATCGCGGGGCGCCGGCTTGCCCGGCGGGCCAATGAACCCTTCTCAGATAGTGAAGGGCTTCGGCTGGACGCCGGTGTTTGGAAGGCCGTACGCGTACGGCTCCAACAAGGGCGCTCAGCCGATCGTTGGCTGGAGGAAGTCCTTGCTCCGTAACGGGTGCTACGTCCCCGTTACAGTGTATCGGAACGTAGAGCAGATGGCGACAATCCTCGTAACGAGGATTGTCGACAAGGAGATGTCAGACGAAGTCCGACAGGAGGCAGAAAAATGAAGTACGTTGAAATAACCGAGAGGCCAGAAACAAACTGGCCGCGGCCCGTGAAATCCCTTCGCAACCAGGCGAAGGGATTCCTGTACTCGCAAGAGTACGGAGGATTCGATAACCGCAAAAGTGGGAAGTTTCTCGTGCCGGCAAAGGACGGGAAACAACCCAAGGAGCGGGAGACTTGGGTCTGCGATCTCGTTCGCGAGACAGATCGCGCCCAGATCGTCCGCCTTCTCGATAGAGCGGAAGATATGGAGTGGGGATGGAGTTTTGTCCCCGCGAACACCAAGGGGAGCAACTTTCCCAGACTCGGGCAACTGAAGCCGGTGGCAACACCGGTTAAGTACCCGTGGCTCCGGAGCTGCGATGCCATGGCGGACGCACTAGTCGTGCCCGACGCTGTCGCAGTGGAGCTGGAGCGTCTCCTGGAAATGCTCAAGTTTCGGCATGCACAGGCGCTCGACGAGCGTCTGTTCGAAAGCCTGGAGCCTGTGCGTGCACTGGTGCTTGGCCAGCCCACCCGGATCGTAGATAAAGGGGGGAAATTCTGGGATATCCACTATCCCCCCACCACTTCGCCTGGTGGCGAGTACGCCCCGATCTTTGGGTTTCGGGGCGTGTACGATCCGGCGCAAAACTTCCGCGTCGTCCCAGGGTCGGCAGTTCGTGACGGCGAAACCGTCACTGTCGAGATCTTCGCCACCTATGGCGAACTGGTCTCGGATGAGCCGCACCGCGTCACGGCCGTGGAGCGCGGCGCGCTCCGCAACGGCTTCGGCCAAGGGGCCGGCGTGGAAGAAGAGGTTCGCCAATCCTTGATGTTGCGAGTGACTATGGGTGTTTGGGTGGCGAGAGCGGTTGCCGCGATGGCGGCATCGGGAAACTTTATTTTGTGAACCGAGCGAATGTTGGCAGCTATGCGGGCGAGAGTGCGATCAAAAGAAACCGACAAAAAGTTTTCTTCAAGAAAGAGCTCAACATCTCGTCGGTCTTCCGGGCTGTAGGCTGAATAGGAGAGTAGCTCTGTTTCAACTACCGTGGACAGAATGAGGGTAGCCCCGGCTCGTCTCCAGGAGCGGATACTGTCTATCACTCCTTTATCTCCATCGAGATAGGCGACGAGAATATTGGTGTCGATTGTCATTTTGAGCCTTTCCTCCGACCCCATTCTTTCCGTACCTTCTCGGTGTGACTACGAAGTCCTGCGCTTTTGCCACGCAGTAAACCAGCGGCCTTGGTCAGACTTTTCGGAAGCGAGGTTGTTAGTCGGAGCTTATTGAGTGATAGGCCGCGAACATTTTGTACTGGCCGTTCTTTTGTGTGTGCTGTGGTCATGCCCGCATATTAGCAAAAAAGTGTTGGGCTCACAATCAAAAACGCGTGCTTTCGGTTTCGCCTAAATCGGCACTACGAATAAGCTTGCGAACACGGTTCGTGAGCTTTGAGTGGTAGCGGTGGGTGAGGCATCGGCTTCGCCCGCTCACACAAGGGAAGGAAAAATTTACCCCGACCGACTTGCTCGCGTCGGGGCTCTCTCCTCACACCGACCTCGCCTCTAGCGGGGTCGATGTTCCTTCCCTGCTGTGAGCATTATCCTAGGGCGATGTATTTGTGCTACTATGGCACGACACGGGCCGTAGTATACCGGTAGTACGTCTGCTTTGTCCCGCCTTCGGACGGGATCCCGCTAAAAGCGGGAGGAGCAGTCACATAATGCAATATAGTACTTATATCTTACAGAGTGAGAAATCAAGTAGGTATTATATAGGGTCGTGCGAGAACCTTGAAAAACGTTTGAAAGTTCACAATGCTGGTAGGGTAGGAGTTACTAAATCCGGAATTCCTTGGATGGTTGTCTATAGGGAAGAGTATAAGACTCGCAGGAAGCCTTTCGTCGAGAATTCCAAATAAAAAAGTACAAAGGAAGCGAAGCATTTAAGAAACTGATTAAAGAAATAAGTTGAGCCCTTTGTCGGGGCGTAATATACCGGTAGTATATCTGCTTTGGGAGCAGACTGACCGAGTTCGATTCTCGGCGCCCCGACAAAGTATTCAACGTTAATACTGCTTTGCCACCGCCATCTGGCGGGGTCCCGTCCAAAGGCGGGAGGAGCAGACTGACCGAGTTCGATTCTCGGCGCCCCGACAAAGTGCTTCACATGAATATGAATTACTACCAAGTCCTCATAAGTGCCGAAAACGAAGAGTAGGCGCAGAAGTTGCTTGACGCGTTGCTTGAAAAGAAACTCATTCTCGGCGGGCCAATTCTCAAAGGTCCAGCTAAATTTTGGTGGAAGGGGGAGATCGTAGCGATGGAGTATGCGTACATAGTCACCTATACGCTTGAAGCGCTGAAAGAAAGACTCATTGCGGCGGCAGAAGAAGTAAGCGAAGAAGAGGTACCCATGATTTCATTCTTACTAATGGAGGGTAATAAGAGACTTCTGCAGTTTTTAGGTGAAACACTCGAAAAATGAAACGAGTACTTGTTATGGGTAATAGTGGGAGTGGTAAGTCTACCCTGGCACGGAAAATTGCTGAGAAGTTGCATTTACCCCTGCTCCATATCGATCAATTGTATTGGCAGCCTAATTGGGTCGCCACTCCCAAGGATGTTTTCATAGCAAGGCTTGAACAGGCAGTTGATGGCGAAGAGTGGGTAATAGACGGCAACTATTTAAGTTATAAAGAAATCCTCCGAAAGAGATTTGAACGAGCAGATATCATTGTGTTTCTGCATTTTTCTAGGACGAGATGCTTTTGGAATGTGTTCATGCGCTTATGGAAGCACCGCGGCGTGGTGCGCCCCGACATTGCCCTTGGCTTGAAAGAAAGGATTGATTTCGAATTTCTCAAATACATCTGGAACTTTCCGCGCTATAGCCATCCACGTATTGAGACGGCGATTGCACAATATGGAGCCGAGAAAAAAGTGGTTCGTCTTCATAACCAGACCGAGGTGAAAGACTTTCTCACTAACTTATGAAACTCCTCGCTACACTTCGCGAGCACGACATTTTTCCAGACCGGAAGCCGGTAGCAGATTCATCATACCCTTTTCAGCGTGACGCAGTGCGCATGGTGCTCATGGACGGCGATGGAAAAGTAGCAGCCATTGGTGGCAACATCCCAAATCACTACGGCCTCCCGGGAGGAGGCGTGATAGCTCCAGAAACTATTCTCGATGCTCTTGCCCGAGAAGCGAAGCAAGAGACAGGATGCGAAATAGAAAACATTGAAGAACTAGGTTATGTGTTTGAGTACGGTGTCGGCAAAGAAGGAAAGAAACATATCCAAGAAGAACATCTTTTCCGAGCACAGGTAAAAGGCATAAAGGGGGAGAGGCGACTTACGAAAAAAGAGAAGGACTGGAAAGCAGAAGTATTTTGGTTGCCACTAGAAGAACTGAAAGTATCTATCGAAGCACAAGCACCATCATTTGCGTGCTCGGTGGCGCTCATAGCACTCAAATGAAAGTTTTAGAATCTATAACAAAGTGGAAGAGCGATGGTGTGCGCGTCATCGGCATCGAAGGATATTCAGGATCAGGCAAGACTACTCTTGCTCATTCTGTCGCACGACAGATGGATGGCGTGAAGGTATTTAGTGTAGACGATTTCACGCCTGCAGTTGAGCTGGAGAAGTTTGTTGTGCTTGAAGATCCTGTAGCCATCCTTGATCAGTATGTGGAGAACCAAGGTGTTGCCGAGCTCTTGCAACAAGCCGAGCTGGCGAGTGCTGCTGCGCCCATTATCATCGAAGGTCCGTTTCTCTTGTATGAAAAGAGCCTCGTTCACATGATTGAAAAATTGGTTTATGTTGATGCTGATTTTGCTGTGGCCGATGTGCGACGATTTGGTCGTGAAGGTCTTTTCGAACCAACAGAAGAATCAAGAAAGTTCTCAGACTATTTCAAAAAGGCCTATGCATTCTATCTAGAAAACTACAGAGTTAAAGAAATGGCCGACCTTGTTGTCGGGATGGATTCTTTCAACAAAGACGGACAATAACATTTCATGCTCCAACTCAAGAACGTCACATTACTTGGTCTCGATTGTGTCGAGCTGAACCGACTTAAAATTGCTCGGGATATTTGCGTGAAGGATATAGAGTTTGGGGCTGTGAAGCTACTTACCTCGATTGAGTCTGACGATAAAGATGTAGTGAAGATAGACAAAGTAGGCTCGATCGAAGCGTATTCTGAGTTTTTGATTAAAAAGTTAAATGAGCATGTTGAGACCGAATTTGTTTTAATCTTTCAATATGACGGTTTTGTCTTGAGTGCCGCCAACTGGCGAGACGAGTTCCTGTCCTACGATTATATCGGTGCTCCCTGGATTGGGTATTATAAAGAAAATGCAGAGCAGAACATTGGCAACGGAGGATTCAGTCTTAGAAGTAAAAAACTTTTAGAGATCTTAGCTCACGACGAAACAATCAAGGTGGGCCGATCTGAAGACGGTCTCATTTGTCGTCAGTATCGGGACTATCTGGAAAAGAAGGCTATAAAATACGCGCCACAAGAGATTGCGGGCACATTTGCTGTTCCAGATATTATGAAGCAAAATGATGTGGCATGTACCGACCAGCAGTATCGTACGTATCTCAAAAAACAAGGTATCGAGATTGATTCTTTAGAGGACGAACTGGCATATCAGATACCGGAAGCATATGAAAAAGGTGATTTGCGGTGGACAAACCAATTTGGTTTTCATTGAACGGAAGCTAGAGCCCGAGAAGAGTTTTTTTGGACAAAGAGGATACGATGTCATCGTCGCAGATTTAAAGGAAGACCCAGAAATACTGAAAGAAAAGTTGCAGAGCGTTGATATTATCGATGTTGGTGGTGGCGACGTAAATTATTTACTCGATTGGGCCAAGAAGGCAAACCTAGGATCCTATTTAAAGGATTTGCTTGCGCGAGGAGTCGTGTATGTGGGGGGAAGCGCGGGCTCCATGTTGCCACAGCCAGATATCGGCTTCACCTGGTGGGAGGCGAATGACCCCACAGATCATGTGGGATTAGGGGTCGTAGATTTCATTACCACAGGTGGGCCTGTTGAAACCGTTGTTGCACGTAAGAAACACTTACAAGAGGTGATGGATTTCCCTTGGAAGATATACGTGTTACAAGACGGCCAAGCGATTAAAGTTGATGGTGATACGATTGAGCACCTCGGGCCTGGAGCAAAAGAATCGGTGTAAGTTCTCGTCGTCTTTCTAAGATGTACTACCAAGTCTTCATCGGTGCAGAGAATGAAGAGCAGGCTCACAAGCTCCTCGACACGTCACTCAGAGTTGTGAGGTGTTACATGGGTTAGGATTGCCGAAAGAAACAAGGTATGATAGTGTCATATTATAGTATCGTACTTATAATCAACCAAAACTTATGTCTACATTATCTGTACCCTTGACCCCACAACTAGAAGCATTCATTGAACGCATGATTGACCATGGTTATGCAGAGAACAAAGCGCAAGTGGTGCGTCATGCCTTGCGAGAGCTGGAAGAGGATCAAGCGGTAGCTTCACTTTTGAAAGCACAGAAAGAAGCCAAGGAGGGCAAGGTACTCTACGGTAAACTCGACGAACTCGCTAAAAAGATCAAGTAGCATGACATTGCTCACCGTTGGTTACACACCATCTTTCCTCAAGCGGTATAAAAAACTAGAGCCGGCATTCAAAGAAGCGGTGAAAAAAAAGATTGAGGAGTTCAGAGATCGAGAAAACCACAAGAAACTTGATGTCCACAAACTACACGGCAAATACAAAGATTGCCATGCATTCTCAATAGACTACCGAAATCGTGTTGCTTTTACTTATATAGATAAGAATAAAGTCGCCCTCCTCGGCGTGAGCGACCACGACATCTACAAGTAAACAATGAAGGCTTCTGACCCCTTGATTTGTACTACTCCGACTCGACAATACGAAGAAAATCTTCTAAACTTTGTTCCGGAGTTTGTTGTTTGATAGTGAGATAACCGTGCTGTCGAGCCTGATCTTTAATGTGCTTAGTGAAAAGAATGGTCTGCTCAATCATTTCCTTCTCCTCCTCAAAGGTCCCACAAAATTTTGGTGGACGGGGGAGATTGTCTTGATTGACGAGTTTATTGGTATAAAAAGACAACTACTTATATGAGCGAAAACGACCCAAAAAAGAATATAGGTGCGGCCATAAGCCTCGTGGATGGAATATTGGATAAGTTGCTCGACATTACGACCCATCTCGACAGCCAAACGAATATTCTTGTCGGCATTAGCTCCGGTGTTTTCGCGCTTTCACTCGGCCAGCTTTTGAAAATTGGGAGTGAGCAGAATCTACCGCTTGTCGTCTTGGCCGTCTTTAGTGCCGCCGCGGCCCTTGTCGGCCTTTTCGCCATTCATCCTCCCAAGGCCATGCGCAAGCGCGGTCAAAAGGAGAGCCTGCTTTATCAAAAGCATATCGCGAGCTACGCGAGCGCGTAGCGGTTGCACGATGACCTCGAGCTGTTGGTGGGAGACATTCCCGCCATTACGAAAGAGTACGCCAAAGAGATCTACAACATGTCACGTTACTATTACAAGCCGAAGCGTCTGCTTTTTAAGGTGACGAGGAATATTTTTGTCGCGGGTGTCCTCGCGAGTCTGCTCACGTTCTTGCTTCTCTAGTCGCATGGTGTTTCTCAACATCATTCCCCCCTGTTATCTTAAAAAGTGGCGTATCGAGTTAACCATTTGCACGGAAAACTCAAGAATGAGTACGCTTTTTCAGTAAATTATAAGATTCACGTTCGCTATGTGACTTTGAGTTACGAAATTGCCCCTCCCCCCTGCCTACCGCAGGCAGGCTGGCCAGGGGGAGGGAGTAAATCCGAATTTCGTAACTCACAGTATGTGAAGAAATTAGGCAGTGAATACTGGTTTCTCCGCGTGAGGCCTCATCCTATTTACGAAGATTAAATAAAGGCATCCAGTACCTTTATTTATAGGACCTACACAAAGCCCTCTTTTCGTCTTTGCGAGCGCTCTGCGCGAAGCAACCTAGACTTATTTGTAGGCATCAAGAATTCTGGATTGCCTGCCTGCGGTAGGCAGGCTTCGGTTTACATCACAAAGACAGCAGTTTGGGTAGGTCCTAGACTCTAGCTTCGATAGGGAAGGAAAGCCTCTGGGTGATTCCAGCCCGCCTCATTCGGATGGAGAGCGAGAAAATCTCCCGTTAGAAAACTGTGCAGGGTCCATGGGGGCATCCATATCACATCGTTTTTTCTTAGGTTTACTGTTCCGGATGGCAAGACCACTTTGGAAGATTTGGAGAGAGCCACAATGAGTCTTCCTCCATTGTGGACATGCAAACCCTCGACAATCTCGGGGTCGCCCTCGCTAATCTTTATCTTCGCCAGTGAAAACCCTCCAATGGTTTCGAAGTACACATCGGTGGGCATACTTTCGTAGATCACCTGCTTGACCGGCTGGCCGACGGGTAGCTCACTGCCATCTGCAGCTACCACCACTATTCCCGCCCCGATAGATTCGGAGAGTTTTTTATCTAAAATCATCGAACCCGCGATACTCTCCAGCTTGGGTAAGCCGGAGATGAGGTTTAAGATCCCGGCCACGTCGCTCTTTTTCGTCTCCTTGTTGGGCACAAAGGGAGTGAACAGGGAAACGAAGCCACTGTCTTTTGTGAGAGACAACACCGTTTCTTTCTCCTCCGCAGTCAGGTCGGGTGCATAGCGCCAAGTTAAGTCCTCGGTGCTCAAAGATTCCGGAATCCAGGACTGTGACGAGTGAAAACCATGGGCCTCTTTTTCGTTTACATTTTCGATTGTATTTATTGTATTCATGCTTTTTGTAAGCTTCTACTAATCCCACTTCTCAACACGGGCCGCTTGTTCCGTGCTCGGAAGTGTGGCCCACGAAATAACACCGTGGGCCAGATGGAGGGTTCACCCCCCCCTTTTTTTCTTTAAGGTCCTACTCGTCCTCACCGCTCTCACGGAGGAGGGCGGTGATCCTACCAGCCCGCACCTCCTCCCAAAACTTCGTCCGTCTCATAACCCGCAGCACCTCAAGCTGACGATACTCATCCTCTACACTTTTGCACAAGCCGGAGTGGTTGAGAATCATCTTTTTTCTCGTTTGGGCGGGGAGGTGGGTGACCCAACCCAAACCCGAATTCCCGTAGTTTCCCATCACAACCAAGTCATAATCCTCTGACTTGATCTTAGAGAGGGCACTGATATCTGCCCTCTCTGGGCCGCCGTGAAAGGACGCGGTGCTCCACATCCTCACCTGATGTTGCCCTCTGATGAGTTTATCGAACTCATCTTTGTACTCTGGCCACATGCCAGAGTACAGGTCCATCCACAAGATTTTCACGGATACTCCCTTCGACTCCCGAGAGCCATAACGTTACCAATCCACAAGATACAGTGTAAGTCAAATATACTTATCAAGCTACAGATACAACCTAAAAAAAGGCCTGACACCCTATATACATGCATAAGGCCACATACATCCTGCACTCCTTGAAACCAAAAAGGCGTGAGAATCTTCAACAAGTTTAGGGGAACCAAGGGCTTCATATCTACTTGGGAGCGCTTTGGGTGCAACAAGCTTGAGGCTACTGTTTACCTCAATCTCCTCGAGAGCGGGGGAGCGACGGTGCAGGAAGTGGCCAAACAGGTGCGTAAAAACCGCGTGACGGTACACAGTGCCATTGAGCGCCTGATAGAGAAGGGATTTCTCTTCGAAACTCGGAAGAATAAGAGGCGCACCATTGTGGCCGAGTCGCCCGATGTCCTGCGCCGCTTGATTCAAAAGAGTGAGAATGAGCTCAAACTGCTCAAGTCCCAAGTAGGCCAGGCAGAAGAGCTCCTCGCGCAGTTTGTGCAACGTTCGGAGAGTAGACCTACGGTAAAGTTTTATGAAGGAGTGGAGGGCTTCAAGCGCATGCTTGAAGAAAGTTTGACCGCGAGAAGGGAGGTGCTCGTCTTCATCTATGTGGACACCTTTTCACAAGTGCTAGGACCCGACTATCTGGAAGATTATTTTGCGCGGCGGGCAAAGCTTGGCATTCACACCAGACTTATCTTTCCCCCATGCCCTTTTGTACACAAAGTTGCTAAGAAATCACAGGAATACAACATCGAAGCACGACTGCTCCCGCCCGAACTCGTCTGGCAGTCTGGCGTCTTCTCGTGGAATGATGTCATGGCCATCATGTCCCTCACCTCGGGCAAATTTACTTGCACCATCATCCAAAACGAAGACATCGCCTCCTTTTATCAAAATATTATCTTTGAATTGTGCTGGGGCAGAGCAGAGCGGATCAGTTCGTAGTGCAAAGATTGGTCATCTTTTATGTAATGAGAGAATCTGGGAATCGTCTACGTAATAGCTAGTTCGTATTTGCGCGGTGTGGAGTACCAGAGTACACTAAAGAAAAATCTAGAATTACTTATGACAAACTTACACCAAAAAGAGATCTCTGATGTTGCCGAGAAGGGTGCTGAAATATATGATGCCGTGAAGGCTACCTACGAACCTCAAGAAAAGGGAAAATTTTTAGCTATCGATGTTGTGTCCAAATCAGCCTATCTCGGCATCTCAAGCGCAGAGGCTTTGACCAAGGCGCGCAAAGAGCATCCTGATAGAATTTTCTACGTGGTGAAGATTGGCTATGACGTAGCCGAAACAATGGCGCACATGCTTTTTCAGACTAAAATTGCAGCATGATTAGTGGGCTCTTCCTTGAGGACACTCCCTTCATGCAGGTTTTCGTGGCGTGGGGACAAGCGGTGCAAGCAACCTATGCCGTGCTTGATACAGGATTCTCCGGAGATCTGCAGGTAACTCCGCAAATGGCTGAGGAGCTTGGCCTTGAAGTTATCGGGGTTACCGAAGTAAAGATTGCAAGTGGCGAGGTTGTGCAAGTACCCGTAGCACTTGCAATGGCTTCCATGGAGCGAGAAATCCAGACTATTGAAGTGCTCATTGCTGAAAGCATGCCACTCATGGGCATAAGTTTTCTCACGAAATTTTCATATAAAGCACTCGTCGATTGTAAGCACCGAACCGTGACTCTTGAGAAATAGTCGGTACAAGATAAAGCCGGTCGTCCGTCTTGTCCCGCCGCACCCGTCCGATCGGCGTGGCCGCCGGCGCCACCTCGCGGAGGTGACTGTTTGTTTTGATGATAAATGTTGTTTACATATACCAAAGTATATATATCAGTTAAGTAGTAACGTAGGCGATAGTTGGCCCCCTAGATCCCAGATTAGATCGACTTTTTTCGTGTAATGAAATTCCAGTAGTCAACGTCTTAATATTGACAAGCAGTATGAGTTGTATATACTACCCATATGGAGTCCTTTGTTTTTCCAGATAAACCCTTGAGTTGGAGTGATGCGAAGAACGAGCTGCTCAAACGCACAAGAAATATTTCCTTTGAAGCGATACTTCTCGCGATGCAGGGGGGGCGTATCCTCGATGTCATCCCGCATGCAAACAAGAAAAAGTACGCTCATCAGCATGTCTATGTAGTAGAAATTGATAGAGAAGAAATTGATAGATATGTATATCTTGTTCCGTTCGTAGAAGATGAGGAAAAGATATTTCTAAAAACCATTATTCCGAGTCGAAAGGCGACGAGGAAACGCTTACAAGGATAATAAGCCCACAATAGTATGAAAAAATATACATTAGACAAAGAAGAACGAGAATTGCTCACGGCTTACGAGTCCGGAAAACTCAAATCGGTACCGAAACTAAAGGAGGAAGTCGCCCGAGCCAGAGCAAACGCCCACTACACCCTCACCCGCAACAAGGCCATCAACATACGTCTTACTCCCCAAGATCTATTGCGCTTGAAGCAGCGGGCCGCGGAGAAAGGTCTGCCGTATCAAACGCTCGTCGCCTCGATCATTCACCAGTACAACAACGGCCTCTTAAAAGAGTCGGTGTAGGTAGTTTCCGATCAAAACGCTAATGTTGTTGGCATCGGTTTTATGAATAGAGTGATCAAAGATGGCAAAGGAGAAGTCTTGCCGCAGTAAATCTTCACTTCAAATACCGAAACAACAGGCGGAAAATCTTTTCTTGGAAGCGGGCAATGGTGGCGTTTTCAATGGTGATGGTGGTCTCGGAGTTGAAATCCATGATTGCCACCTTATTGCCATAAATGACCTGTGTCACATTGTCTTCGAAGAGATCAAAATCTTTTGGCACGACGCGAATATCGCGACCAAGCAGATTGCGTTTACGCTTTTTCTCCTCTTCGTTGGTAATCACCAGCCTCTCAAGCTGTTTCTTGTCGCGCACCTGAACAAAATCACGAGGGGAGTCCTTCTCCGCGCGGCGCCGGGCATCTTTTGAGCTGTAGCGGAAATAGATGCCGCCTCGAGGAAGTGAGTGCATCACGTCCGCATATGCTCGGCGAATACCAGCGAGACCTTCGGCGTAGGTTACTAAAGGCCGCGTGGCTATGCCGTGTGAAAGCTCGCTAAACTCTTGCAACTGTTCCTCTACGCTAGCACGCGCCTCCTCGTAGAGATGCAAAAGCTGCTTGGGATCGCAGGCCGTATAGGCACGGCGCTTACTACGTTTCACCTGCACAACAACCCCACTCCCGAGCAGGGAGGGAAGCGCGCGGTACAACTCTTGTCGATGAAGCTTGGCGCGATGGGCAAGCTCTGTGGCTGTGGCGGGGCCAAGAGCGAGCAGGACCGTGTAGATCTGCTCGTCTCTTGTAGTCATGCCCAAGAGCGGGAAGAGACCTTTTTTGTGTTTCATGTAACAATTTGTGACAACTATCTTATGCTTACATTGTAATACAGGTAAGGCCTAATTGCCATATACACAGTATTGTGTGACACATACGTAACATTCTTAAGACAAGAGTGAGAAACCCATATAGGATCAAGGTAGAACAGGAACGGACATTGTCAGTCCAAAGAAAGGAGAGACCTCGTGCACAGAATGTTGCTACTGGTAGATATGGACGGCGTCCTCGCCGACTTCACCCAAGGGGTGCTCGACCTGATGGTCGTGCACCACCCGGAGATCGCGCCACTGCCTTACGAGGCACACACGAAGTTCGAAGTGCAGGACAACTACCCGGAAGACCTGCGCGCTTCCATCCGCCATCTCTGCGAACAACCCGGCTTCTTTAAGGCCTTGAAGCCGATGGTGGGCGCCATCGAAGGCATGCGCTGGCTCGTCGCCGCAGGCCATGACGTGCGCATCTGCACTGCCCCCTTGAAGCAGTGGCAACACTGCGTCGCGGAAAAGTACGCTTGGGTGGCGGAACATCTGGGTGAGGAGTTTGTGCGAAAGATGATCCTTACCCGCGATAAGAGTCTGGTCTCCGGCGCGATCTTGATCGACGATCGGCCAAACCCGGCCGAGCATGGCGCTCAAGAACCGCCGTGGCTGCACTTCCTCTACGACCAGCCATACAACCGGCACGTGAACGCCCGACGGGTAACATGGGAGAGCATGATGCGGGAAGGGATGTTCCCCACGATCGATATGCGGAAGTAGTTCGAGTCTGCCTGTGACATCGTCTTTGCGAGCATGGCAGATGCGAAGCAATCTAGGTATGGATTGCCTGCCTGCGGTAGTCAGGCTTCGCGCTTTGCCTTGCCATAACTCCACAGAGCGACGGCAGGCGGAGCGCTCGCAAAGACGGAAAGGAACTGAAAATGATCAAAGAAAACGCTGGCTATCTCATCCTCGGCAGGCACGCCGAGTCGGAACGCAACGACACCAAGCGCAACCATGGCTTCTTCGTCTCACGAAAGGAGAGGGACAGGCTGAAGGGTGTCCCGGATCACTTGATCCCGCTCACGTCGCTCGGCAAGGTGCAGTCACCGCAGATGGGTGACCGGTTGCACGAACGGTTTCCGGTGCCGACTCAGATCACCCACTCCGGCTACCGTCGCACCGTTGAAACGACGTACGGCATACTCACGGCATACAGCAGTGAGGAGCGCAAATAGATAAGGATCGCATGGTCGCACCTGATCCGCAAGCGACACGCTGGCTACGGCTACGAACTGCTCGACGTCGAAGCCGACACCCACTTCCCATGGCTTCATCGGTACTGGCAGACTTGGAAACAGCTGTTCGCAACCCCGCCCGGCGGCGAGAGCATCATTACCGTGGCAGACAGGGAGGTGTACTTTCTCCGAGAGCTGGAGGCACGCTTCCAGGCGGACCCGACGCGAACCGAGTTCGTCATCGCCCATGGCATCAGCATCCACGCCCTTCGATTTCTGATCGAAGGATGGACCTATGCAGAAGCGGACGAGCGCTACAAGCAAGGTCTCCTCGACAACTGCGGCTTCGTCGCCTACCGGTACCTCCCGCGTCAAGGTTTCCAACCTTTCGAACAGTAAGTCGGTGGCATCTACCACCGCGAGCGGACTTGTACCCCAAGCCCGCTCCTTCTTGTGGAAGTAAGTCGCCACACCGGCGTCTACTCGACTGTTTAACGGGCCTGTTTTTTACCAGATACAGGTGGTGCAGTTTTACTTAATAGCTCAAATTAAAACATCAGTGTAGTAGCTCTGCTCCTCCGGTGCGTCGGTTAGTTTCTAAGATATCATATTTCAGAGCCACAAGCTTGTCGTGCAGAACTTTTGGATTAAGCATTGCATG
>Ga0210057_1006332_pt1 | contig 14762 bp, 12 predicted proteins | sample CryGeyCG2114_010_2_FD_183968 | JGI IMG/M metagenome (GOLD analysis project Ga0210057, IMG submission 183968) | Groundwater microbial communities from aquifer - Crystal Geyser CG10_big_fil_rev_8/21/14_0.10 (SPAdes) (version 2) | ecosystem: Environmental > Aquatic > Deep subsurface > Groundwater ... | reverse complement strand
CAGTGGCCGATGCAAAGACACTCAACGTGGACCCATGGGACAAGTCACTCACACAGACGGTAGAAGAGGCAATACGAAAGTCAGACATTGGTATTAACCCGGTGAATGACGGAACACGCATTCGTCTTCCACTTCCAGAGCTCAGTACCGAGCGACGTGCAGACCTCATCAAAGTCCTCCATAAAAAGTTAGAAGAAGCGCGTATCTCAATTCGTAAAATTCGTGAAGAAGTGCGAAGTGAGATTGATAAGCAAGAAAAGGCAAAGGACATTAGTGAAGATGAAAAGTTTAATTTTCAGGATGATCTTGATGCGCTTGTAAAAGAATATAACGAACAAATCAAACAAGTGGGGGAAGAAAAGGAAAAGGAAATTACGACTATTTAATACGTACAGACAAGACAGTGGTGAGGAACAGAGAGTGACCGCGCTACTGTTTTCTGGCTACTGTCTATTTTTTTATGAAAATTGTATTACAAAAAGTGACTCGAGCAGACGTACAAATTGATGGACGCATTGTTGGGGAAATTGCTGATGGATTTGTATTATTTGTGGGCATTACGCACACAGATACCAAAGAGACGGTCGATACATTGGTAGAGAAAATATTAAAGCTGCGCCTCTTTGCTGACAAGGGGAGTGACACGTTTATGGAAAGAAGTATTGTAGAAGAGTCTGGGGGAATACTCGTTATTTCTCAATTTACACTCTACGGTAATTGCAAAAAGGGGACTCGGCCAAGTTTTACCGATGCCGCACGTCCAGATGTTGCAAAACCATTGTATGCCTATATGGTAGCAGCCCTACAGGAAAAGTCTGGCTTGCGTGTGGAAACAGGGGAGTTTGGTGAACACATGGAAGTAAGCTTGGTAAATGATGGACCCATTACCTTGATATTGGAAGGCTGATACAGTTGAAGTATAAAAAAACAGCACATCTGAGGCTGTTTTTTTTGGTATGTTGCATATTTTTTGTGCCATTCTTCCTCCACGCGAGTAGATGGTCGGCGTGCTTGCGCTTTCAAAAGTTAGGACTGCTTCGCCCTGCGGGCGAGGGGAGCCTGGTTACCCACCTATTTCTCGTGTGTCAACCCTATTGACGAAAACGGTGAACGGGGTATACTGTATTTATAGCTATGCGCAGTGATAAGGGGTGGAATCCTTGGAGTGCATAGACACAAGTGTCTCGGCATTGTGTCGGGAAAATCGGGTGGAACCGTCCTTTACTGTATAAAGGACCCCGAGACCTAGAAATGGGTCTTTTTTTATTTAATTACAGATTTTTTACATGTCTGTAATATGCTATACTACTCCCTACTATGAAAAATGAATCCAAACTCATGGAAACAATTGTGTCATTATGTAAGCGCCGCGGGTTTATTTTTCCTGCCAGTGCTATTTATGGTGGTTTTGCAAATTCGTATACCTATGGTCCCTACGGAGTAGAATTAAAAAATAATATTAAAACACTCTGGTGGAAAACATTTGTACAGGAACGAGCTGACATTGTTGGCATTGACGGCCCAATTATTTTGCATCCAAAATTGTGGGAAGCCTCTGGCCACACCACTGGGTTTAACGATGCCATGGTTGACTGTAAAACGTGTAACAAGCGATTCCGTGCAGATCATTTGGTAGAAGAAAAAACAGGGGAGGATTTTGAGGGTGATATTGAAAAAATGGGAGCAGTCATTGCAGAGGAAAAAATCAATTGTCCAAATTGTGGCAATAGTGACTGGACAGAGATTCGAAATTTTAACCTCATGTTTTCAACGGAAATGAACAACGTGAGTGACGGCGAAAACAATGTAGCCTATCTGCGTCCTGAAACTGCCGGGGCCATATTTATGGAGTTTAAGCACGTGTCAGACGCCATGCGCGTAAAAATTCCTTTTGGTATTGCACAAGTTGGGAAAGCATTTCGGAATGAAATCGTTGCAGGGAATTTTATTTTTCGTCTGCGAGAGTTTGAACAAATGGAAATAGAATATTTTATTGATCCAGAAATGGATTGGGAGCCATTATTTGATGATTGGCTCGAAAAACAAGAAGCGTTTGCCCTTGCACTCGGCGCTGCAAAAGAAAATATACGAAGACGGGAGCATACACAGGAAAAATTATCTCATTATTCAAAAAAAACAGTGGACCTAGAGTATAACTTTCCGTTTGGTGGATTTAAAGAATTGTATGGATTGGCGCACAGAGGAAATTTTGACCTCACGCAACATGCGGAACACTCCGGTGAAACGCTGGAGTACTTTGATGCAGCCGAGAACAAACGATTTGTCCCGCATGTTATCGAACCTACTTTTGGCCTCGACAGAAGTGTGTTATTGGCACTGCTTGCGGCATACACAGAAGAACCTCTTGAAGAGGGAAGTCGTGTTGTTTTGAAATTTCCAAAACATATTGCGCCGGTGAAAGTCGCTGTGTTTCCACTTCTTAAAAATAAGCCAGAGCTGGTAGAGAAAGCAAAAGAAGTGTTTGATCTTCTTAAGAGTAGTTTTCCCTGTGAGTTTGATGACAATGGAAACGTGGGAAAGCGGTACCGAAGACAGGACGAAATTGGAACACCATACTGTATCACTATTGACTTTGATACACTGGAAAATAATTCTGTTACCCTGCGAGATAGAGATACCATGGAACAGCAACGCATACAGATAGATGATGTGCGTTCATATTTAGATGAGCAATTTTCTTAATACCTAATATCACCCACATGTACGAAACATACACACTCAACAATGGTGCTAAGGTTATCCTTATTCCACAACAAGATACCAAGTCACTTACCACGCTGGTTATGTATCCAGTGGGGTCACGATATGAAACAGAAAAAATGTCTGGTGTCTCTCACTATGTAGAGCACCTTATGTTTAAAGGAACAAAAAAGCGAAAAAATACACTTATTTTGACAAGAGAAATTGATCGGTTGGGTGCAGAGTATAATGCCTTTACGGGCAAAGAGTATACTGGCTATTACATCAAAGCCGATGCTTCATTTGCTCATGTGAGTTTTGATATTTTGTCAGACATGTTATTGCACTCAACATTTGATCCAAAAGAAATGGAACGGGAAAAAGGACCCATCGTAGAAGAACTTCGTATGTATAAAGACAATCCGCTCATGAACATTGATAATATTTTTGAAGACCTATTGTTTGCAGGGTGTCCACTGGGAAGAGATATTGGTGGAACGGAGGCGCATGTTCGTGCCTACAAGCGGCCGGACGTCCTTGCGTATCGTGATCTTTACTATGATGTCAGTAACATGACCATTGTGGTCGCAGGCGCAGTGAATGATAAGACAAAGGCGTTGATAGAAAAATTTTTTGGTTCAGAAAAATCAAAGAAAAACCCATCCCATGCCTTTAAGCCATTTTGTTTCGGATCAAAAAAGAAAGAAGATCGACTGGTGGTAGAAAAAAAACAAACAGATCAGGCACAACTGATGCTTGGGTTTCCAGGTTTTGGGCATACCGCAAAGCAGAACCCTGTTGCGACAGTCATGAATGCTGTTCTGGGTGGGTCCATGAGTTCCAGACTCTTTATTCAAATCCGAGAGCGTCGTGGCCTTGCCTATATGATTCGAAGTGGTATGGATAATTTTAGAGACACAGGATATTTTTATGTTCGTGCTGGTCTTGATCCAAAAAATGTGAATAAAGCCATTGAAGTTATTAAAAAAGAATTAGAAAAAATGATTGACAAAGGGGTGACTGCCCGAGAGCTTGCTGATGCCAAAACACATATACGTGGCGGCCTTACACTTGAAATGGAGGATTCCAGTGTGCAGGCAAACTGGTATGCAAAACAGGCATTATTTATGGACAAGATAGAACATCCAGAAGACGAATTGAAAAAAATAGATGCAGTGACGAACGAGCAAATTAAAGCGCTGGCAAAACGTATTTTCAAAATGAGTGAAATGCGTGTTGCTGTCATTGGTGACTTGGAAAAAAAAGATATTCGTTTCTAAGAGAGAGTATATGAAATATATATTTGCCAATTGGAAAATGTATCTCGATAATGAAGAATCCATTGCCCTTGCAAGCAAGATTGCGGAGGAGGAATATGATACAAATGCACTACGTGTGGCCATATTTCCCACAATGCTGAGCCTCAGTGCTGTCGTCGATTTGGTCACGGATACAGAAATCGCAGTTGGCGCGCAGCATGTCGCTTGGTCACCTGCAGGGGCGTATACTGGTGCGGTGTCTGCCACCTTTGTCCATGCCGCTGGTGCAAGTTACACACTGGTTGGGCATTCGGAACGTCGGCATGTCTTTGGTGAGACCAACGCGGATGTACGCCAACGGCTAGAGGCCGCCATTGAAGCAGGTCTGACACCCATTCTTTGTGTTGGTGAGACACAGCAAGATTTAGATGAAGGAAAACGAAAGTATCGATTGCAAAGACAGCTCCAAAAGGCGTTGGAGGGACTGAAACTAGGAGAACAGGGTCTTTTTGTTGCATATGAACCAGTGTGGGCTATTTCAAAGGGTGGAAACGGCGTGCCATGTACGCCAGAAGATGCTGCGGACGTGCATCAGTGGCTTGCTGTAGAGATAGCATCTTATGGATTTACAGATGTACCACTCTTATATGGTGGTAGTGTGAACGCACAAAACGTGGTATCATACCTAGAACTTGAGGGCGTTGATGGTGTACTCGTGGGGAGTGCATCGTGCACCTATGAGAAATTTTCACCCCTTCTTACTGCTGCCGTAACGATGTAATTTTTAGTGCAATTATCGATAGGTATGTATAATATATTGCCATTTTTCCTTATTGTCTCTTCCCTGGCGGTTATTCTTGTCATTGTGATAAAAAAGTTTCCACAATTATCACTTTTGGATGTAGAAAACTTACCAGAAGTAAAAGAAGAAAAGAAAAAGGACCAAGTGTTAAAAAAGCGTGCAACAAAGAAAACAAAAGAAACCAAGATTAGACAACATGCAAAAGTCAAACTCTTTTTAGATGGATTGAAAACTGTGCAGAATAAATTTCGTGGCTATGTTGGGAAAGTGGAGCGACGAGTTATAGAAAAAAATGCTGGCTTTCCTGAAGAAGCACCACAGGCAGAGGTCACGCAAACAAATAAGGATCGATCACGCGAATTGATAAAGCAGGCCAAGAGTGCTTATGATGCAAACCAGCTGGATAGTGCAGAGAGTAAGTATATTGCAGTGATTCGATTGGATCATAAAAATGCAGAGGCATACCGTGGGCTCATCGATGTATATTTTAAGCGTGGTCAGTTTGATGAGGCGGCGGAGACATGCCAATTTTTTCTGCAGCTCAATCCAAAGGACGACTGGGGTCATGTGAAGATGGCAGATATCTACGAAGAGCAGGGAGATATCCCCAAGTCAATTCAACATTACCAGGAGGCCGTGTTGATAAATGACAGTATTTCTACCCGATTTGCAAAGCTTGCACAGCTCCTACAGCAGGTAGAACAGTATGAGACAGCTATTGAGGCCATTGAACAGGCGCTCGATATTGAGCCAGAAAATCCAAAATATCTTGACAATTTTGCTGAGCTTGCTATACTGGTGTTCGACAAAACGCGAGCAAATAATGCGTACGAACGACTCCGTCTGGCAAACCCTAGCAACCAGAAACTCGACTCACTCAAGCAGCGTATTGCCAAATTATAGATATACCACAGGCCATCTTAGCTCAGCTGGTAGAGCAACGGTTTTGTAAACCGTAGGTCCGGGGTTCGAACCCCCGAGATGGCTCATTGAAAAAAGACATGACCAATGGTTCAAAGATGCGTCCGCTTTATGCGGACACTTTCTTTAACAGGATGTTGGACATAGAAAATTTCAACGCGGGTCGGTACCAGAGTGGTCAAATGGGGTGGACTGTAAATCCACTGGCTCAGCCTTCGGAAGTTCGAATCTTCCCCGGCCCACAATATGTTTTCTTCTACAATATACTCCTAAGCGAAAAAAAATTCCTGAATCAAGGGGGTATTACGTCTCACACGTATGTCTCTGGGGTTCAAGGAATTTTTTAATATATACATATAATACTATGGACCAAGAGCAAAAGAACATGTTTTTTGCACATGCCACAGCACATCTTCAAGAGGTCATAAAAAAAATACAGACCTACAAGAAACAGAAGATGGTACATAATGCACGTCTCCGAGAAGAGTTGCCAAAGGTGAATGAAGACGACAAACTTGTGCAGCAGAGATTACTGGAATATGGAGAGGCACGAGTATTGGAACTGGAAGCACTGGAACCCTCCCCATATTTTGTTCAGTGTCATGTCACGTTTAAAAATGGAAAGCAAGAAGTGCTTCAGTTTGGAAAATTTTCTTTTAGTGAAGAGGGAATATATTCATGGATTACCCCAGCCTCTGCAATGCGTTTTCAGGCCCCAGGCCTGGTTACCTACACACGACCTGATGGTGAACTGGTGAAAGGCGTATTGGATAGAAAAGATCAATATCTTATCACTGAGGGAAAGATTGTGTTTTTGGCAAGTGAGTCACTTGAGACAAAAAGGGAATTGATATATCAGGAATATTTTTCAAGAAAAAAACACGCCTTTGTATTGCCAGAAATTGTGGCACAAATGGAGGAGGCACAAGATGCTGTCATACGTGCAGATCCAAAAGGGGGATTGCTTATATCAGGTCCAGCGGGGTCAGGCAAGACTACATTGGCATTACATCGTGTTGCATACCTGGCGCAGTCTCCTGATGTTGCAGAGGATTTTACACCAAGTAGTATGCTTGTATTTGTCCAGGATGAGAGTACCAAGGATTATTTTTCTCATTTATTGCCAGAGCTGGGGATCTATGGTGTTACCATTACCACATTTCATGCATGGGCAAAAAGCGTATTAGAGATTGAGGATGTGGTATATACAGAAAGACTAGGATCGTCTGAGAGCGACAGCGACCAGTATGAGTTTGCAAAGCGCAAAGCACTTGCTGCGGTAAGCACGGTATCCTATACAGGTCAGCCATATAGCATACTTGAAAAAGTCTATACTCCTTTTTTTACAGAGGAGCAGTTGGGAGTATTCAAACAACAAAAGAAATTATTGCACATGGATCGGTTTGACATGACTGTATTGTTGCTAATTTTTTTGAATAGGCATGGAAGCTTGAGTACCATGCAGGAGTATTATCAAATGAATAAGAATGGTGCTGCGACACGAAAGAGGGGGCGTTTTCCGGTAGAGTATTCTCTTATTATTTTTGATGAATTTCAAAATTATTTGAGTGAGCAGATTGCTTTGGCAAAAACAGCATTGTCTAAAAAAAATAACGCAGTGATGTATGTGGGAGATATGGCTCAGCAGACAAAACTCGGGACAATTCGCACTTGGGAGGAAATTGGGGAAATAGTACCCGACGATCGCAGAGTACTACTGAAAAAAGTATATAGAAACACAAAAGAAATTATACAGTATATTCAATCTCTTGGGTACGACTTGTCAGAGCCAAAAGAACTCAAATCAGGAGTAGCAGTACAAGAGAAAACCGTTGGATCTGACACAGAAGCTTGTCGCTACATAGATAGTGTTCTTGCGGCGGAGGAATATGACACATATGCTATTCTTGCAAAGACACAGAGTCAGTTGATGGCGTACAAAGAGTACTATGCAGAGGAGCCTCAGGTACATTGTATGATGATGCATGAAGCACAAGGGCTCGAGTTTGATGTGGTATTTTTGGTAGGTATTGAAAAAAACATGTTCAGCATAGATGAGCGATATGACACTGTTTTGAAGGAAGAGAAAAGAAGAATACATCAGGATACACTGTATGTTGCATTGACGCGAGCCATAGAGGCATTGCATGTATTGGGGACGTGCCCACTACAAGAGGTACTTGGAGAGTAAGGAGGGCGACCAACTGTTTGTTATATGTAGAAAAAGTTACCTGTGCAAAACGTATGTTTGACATATAAAACTTTTGCTATATACTATGGGGTAGTTATGATGAACTCATACTACTATGAATAAAAAAAATACATCTGAAAAAAAACCACGGGTCAAGAAGAAGACATGGAAATTTTTTGACCAAAATCCACTAACACATTCTGCAGCGCATTACTTGATGACGATTGAACGGCTTGTCCAGTCACAAGGCTATGCGAGAATTACAGACATTGCCAAAGAACTTAATATTACGCGTGGAAGTTGTTCTATTAGTGTCAAAGCACTTCGAAAACGACGGTTGGTAAAAGAAGATGCTAATAAGTTTCTTCAACTCTCAAAAGAGGGGAATGAGTTGGTACAAGTGATCAAACGGAACGATGAACTCCTGGAAACATTTTTTAAAGACGTCCTTCAGGTAGATGAATGGCAAGCAGAGATTGATGCCTGTAAAATAGAACATTTGGTGAGCATGGAAACATCTGTACAACTCGCAAAGTTTATTGATGTGCTTGGGGCGGATCCAACACTCTCCAAAAAGATACGAGACTTGATACAAAAAAAATAAGTACTGTCATTTGTTCATATAACCTATCTCTTTTCTCCTATGATCGCTGCACTTATTATTACCCTCCGAGAAACACTTGAAGCCACGCTGGTGACGAGTATTGTATTTGGATATCTTAAAAAAACAAAACAAGAACAATACAAAAAATACGTGTGGGCAGGCATTGTTTCAGCTATTATGGTGAGTCTACTGGGTGCATGGGTATTTACTGCCATTGCAGGCGGCTTTCAAGGGAGATCTGAAGAATTATTTGAAGGGGTGACCATGCTCGTTGGTGCGGCTTTGCTTACCACTATGATTTTATGGATGCTCCGCCAGAAGGGGAGGATTGGTGCCTTAAAAGAACGTATTTCTTCTACCGTAGACAATGCAAAGCGTGCAGAGCTGTTTGGGTTAGTATTTTTTTCTGTTTTGCGTGAGGGAATCGAAACTGTTATCTTTCTGAATGCTGTGCTTATTGCAAGTGAAGGACATGCTGTCCTTGGTGGGGCACTTGGTATCGGTATTGCGCTCCTCCTTGGATATGCACTGTATAAAGAGTCGCTAAAGCTAAACATTAAAAAGTTTTTTGCCATTTCTGGCGTCATTTTGATTCTGTTTGCGGCAGGACTTGTTGCACATGGTATTCACGAATTTCAAGAAGCGGGTGTTATTCCTGTGGTCGCAGAGCATATTTGGGATATTAACCCTGTTGTTGAGGAAGAAGGGGTATACCCCGTTATGCACGAGAATGGGGCTATTGGCGGTATTCTGAAAGGACTGTTTGGCTACAATGGAAATCCAAATTTGCTTGAGGTGTTGGGATACGTGTTGTATTTGGGAGTCATTGTTGGAGTGTACAAAAAAATAGACAAAACAAAAAAATAATCTTTTCAAGGACAAAAAATAAAAAGCCACTCATTGAGTGGCTTTTTATGTTATGCGTGTGACATGTTTTCTAGGTCCTTGAGCACGTCATCTACATGGCTGCCAGAGGGCACTTTCACATAGTGCTTTACGACGACTCCTTGTTCGTCAATCAGAAAGGAATCCCGTTGTGTGCCCATGTATTTTTTTCCAAACATAGATTTTTCTACCCATACGCCATATGCTTTCATTACTTCTGTGTGAATATCTGCCAAGAGTGGAAAATTGAGGTCAAACTTCTGGGAAAATTTTTTATGAGATGTGGAAGTATCTTTGCTTACTCCCAAAACTTGAACACCGTGCGCCTGTAGTTCATTGAGACGGTCACGAAAATTACAGGCTTCTGTCGTACAGCCAGGGGTATTATCTTTTGGGTAGAAATAGAGCAACACTTTTTGTCCGGCATAGTCACCCAGAGAACGGAGTACCTGGTCTTGATCAGGGAGTGAGAAGTCTGGGGCTTTCTTTCCTTCTAGTATCTTCATAGAATTGAGAATAAAAATAGCTTTCCTATAGTAACACACTGGAAGAATATGGTATACTACGATTCACTATGAACTCATACAGAGTTTCCAATAAAGACACGCGAATTAATCAGCGCATGCCCGAGATACTTTAGTCCGTTTCCTGTCGCCTCAAGTCGTTCGTAACTGAAAGCAAGTTTGCGGTAGGTATCTTGCCAGGCAAATACGCGCTCAGTTACAAATCGTTGTTTGTATATTTGTTCATTAAAATCCGCAAACATTGTTTCCAATTTCTGTTCGTCTTTCGTTCCCCGTCGGTTCGGTTTAATCACAGGGATCATGCCATGAGAATGAATGAGCCATTTGTTAAAAACTGAATCGAAGCCGGAATCGAGTGTGAAATAACTGCCGTGGAGATCAAGACCGATGAGCGAAGCGAAATCCGTCAACTGATCAATGCCGTCCGGAAACAACAAGCTATCATGGTTGTTAACAGGTCTGACCACTACAGGAGCAATAATGAATCCATTATTGTCCGCTATGGTTAGCTCTTTTAACCCTTTCTGGTGTTTGTGTCCGGAGTATCCAATCCCATGGCCCCTTTTTTAGCCCCCGTGTTTGATCCATCGCCATGAAGTACAGAAAGATCGAGCTTGTTCTTTTCAAAGAATGTTGCGACCGACGTCTCAAACAAATTTTTGTAACTGCCATCCTTGCTCCAACGAGCATGATGCTGGTACACTGCTGACCAGGATATTTCATGACGAAATATAGGCAGACGATTCCATTGACAGCCGGTATGTAATACAAACAGAATGTAGTTAAACATTTTGTGACGAGATATCTTGGTCTTCGGGCCACGTAAACCTCGTGACAAGTATGGACCAATATACTTGTTAAAGTCCGCCAGGCAAACTTTCACGGGCAATACACCTTGTGGATAATTTTCCTTTTTCATAGACGAGTGTTACAAATTAGTGGTTAAGTTTACATAGATTTTTTGCACTAATTTTAGCACTTTTGTGTGAAAACACTAAATGAGTTAAATACAAATCTGTTCGTGTTTTTTATCAAAAATAATATTTCTTATGCGACATCGTCAGTTTTTTTGGATGGGAATTTTTGTATGTTTAGTATCAATCTGGTCTGTTTTTTTTTCATTTTTATATGAGAAAGATGTAGATGTTGCTTCAGCTGCTGGTCCGATTACTTGGGATGGTGGTGCGGGAGACAGTGATTGGTGTAGTGCCTTGAATTGGAGTACGGATGCGGTACCAACCTCAACCTCAGATGTTACTATCAACTCAGTAGTAACGGTTATTACCACTGGGTGTATTGATGGTGGTGTGAATTTTAATTCGTTAACCTTAGGTGGTGCTGCTGCATCAGTTCTTCAGTTATCTAAAAATATAGGAAGTGGGGGAGACATTACTATTAATAGTAGTGGTGTATTAGAACAAATGACTGCGGTAACACAAACGATTACCGGTTCGCTTATTGTTGCTAATGGTGGAATCTTACGTCATGGAACAAATAATGCAACACAAGATTATGAAGTCGATTTTTCTGCTACAACAATTGATATTCAAGTAGGTGGATCAGTGAACGTAGATTATAGAGGCTATGCAAGTGGTCAAGGTCCTGGTACTGCTGCAACAGGTTCTTGGGGTTCTGGTGCAAGTCATGCTGGTAATGGTGCCCTCGGTTCAAGTGGTAAAGTCCCTGGAAATGGGTACTGTACACTACATGATGTTTCTACAATGGGGAGTGGTGGTGGAAAGGGAAATAATGGGTCTGCTGCAGGAGGTCCAGGAGGAGGATATATTAAATTACAGGCGTCTGGTACATTAACCATTAACGGAACAATAACCTCTGATGGAAAAACTGCAGGGACGACGTACGGTGGAGGTGGTGCTGGTGGGGGAATTAAGTTGATTGCTGATACTATTGCAGGAACGCCAACAAGTTTTACTGCTCACGCAGGAAATGGATCACATGCAAGTGGATCTTCTGGTGGGGGTGGAGGATGTGTTCAGTTAAACTATACAACCGCTAATTCTATTACAGCCGCGGGTATTTCTGTATATGGTGGCTCTGTATACGCGATTGGTGGTGCCGGGTCAATTTTTATTCAACAAAATGGAACAAATGGTGATCTTACAATTAAAAATACTAGTGCAGGTGCTGGACGTATATTCCTGAGATGACGGTAGATAGCGTTGATTTAATTGTTGCGGCTACGACTTTGTCTGGGAATGTTACGACTACAAATTTTATTAACAGTAGTGGGGTCTCAAGTCTTACTGTTCCTGTTGATACCACGTTTGCTGTATTAGATGGTGGTTCATTTTCAAATAGCGGTACATTGACCCTAAGCATTTCTGGTACCTTGGATGCCATACCTCTTTCAACTATTAGTGGAACCACATTTTCTTTAGCAAGTGGTGCTACCTTTATAAACTCATCAACACTTTCTGTTGCTTCTGGTTCAACTGCTACCTTTTCTTCTGGGAGTACAGTCTCAAATCTTATTAGTAGTTTGTCGAATGCAGGAACCTTAAATATATATAATGGTTTTGGTACTATTACCGACTTAAGTATTTCAGCAGGAACCGTTACGGTATATTCATATACAACGAGTAGTTTATTAAGTTTAGATGATTTGGTTATGACCGGTGGAACGCTTACCTCAGGAGCAAACACCGGTGATACACAAGATAACATTGTTGGTGTGAGCGCAAATACGGTAACGGTGAACGCAGGGGCAAGTATTAATGTTGATTCTAAAGGGCATGCTGGTGGAAATGGAACGCATATTAATGGGTATGGACCTGGTGGTGGTGTTGGTCAAGCCAGTGGTGGATATGCTGGAGGCGGTGGGCATGGTGGAGCAGGTGGGGGCTCAGCATCTAATGCTGGTGGTGCTGCATATTGTAGTAGTTTACCCGTAACAACAATGGGTTCAGGTGGTGGTAGAGCAAGTAGCGTGAATGGAAAAGCTGGTGGTGGACTTATTTACATGATTGTTTCTGGAACAATGACGGTAAATGGAACACTTACCGCTGATGGTGAAACTGCTGGAACATCGGCATACCCTGGTCGTGGAGGTGGTGGTGGTATTCAACTTATAGTTGGTACTTTTGCTGGAACACCAACAAGTTTTACGGCAACTGGTGGAGCAGGAACTGGTGCAAGCAATGGAAAAGCTGGTGGAGGTTGTGTAGGTATTATTTATCGCGATGCAATAAGTATTGATACTACTTCTAGTGACGTTACAAAATCTACGAGTGGATATGCGACAGGTGGTGCAGCAGATGGATATGAATTATTTTCTCAAGTCGGAGTTATTGTTACAGAATCTGCTGCGAGTACTGATGTAGGTGAAGCTGGGACTACTGATAGTTATACCATTGAACTACTTACGGCTCCTTCAAGTAACGTTACCATTACTTTATTAACAATAGGTGATCAAATATCTTTATCTACATCAACAATAGTTTTTACCTCTGCTAACTGGAATATCCCTGTTACTGTTACTACTACTGCGATTAATGATGATATCGAAGAAGGTCCAGATACACAAATAATCACTCATACGGCAGTTTCATCAGATGTAAGCTATAATGGTATTGTTATCAATGATGTCACGGTAAATATTACTGATAATGATACGGCGGCCGTTAGCGTAGGTGCTATCTCTGGAAATACAACAGAAGCTGGGGCTACCTCTACCTTTACTGTTGTGTTAACAAGTGAGCCAACCGATACCGTTACTATGAGTGTTACGAGTACAGACGCCACAGAAGGAATTACAGATATAGAATTACTTACCTTTACTGCACTTAATTGGGATACACCACAAACTGTTACTGTGACGGGGGTAGATGATATCCTCGACGATGGAGATATTATATATAGTATAGGTTTAGGTCTTGTTGTATCAAATGATGTATTTTATGACAGCATAAATCCTGATGATGTGACGGTAACAAATATTGATGACGATCCTCTGCCAGGGATTACTGTTTCTGTAGTTTCAGGAAATACAAGTGAGGCTTCTGTTACCTCTACGTTTACCGTTGTGTTACAAGCACAACCAACTGACACAGTAACGATAAGTGTTACGAGTACAGACGCCACAGAAGGAACTGCAGATACAGAACTACTTACCTTTACTGCGCTTAATTGGGATACACCACAAACTGTTACAGTAACAGGGGTTGACGATGATATTGATGATGGAAACATTGACTACACAATTACTCTTGGCGTTGCAGTGTCGAATGATGGTGATTATAATGGATCAAATCCTTCCGATGTCTCTGCAACCAACATAGATGATGATGTTGCAGGGATTACTGTCGGAGCGCTTTCCGGTAACACCACCGAAGCAGCGGCCACGTCCACGTTCACTGTTGTTTTAGATACGCAACCAACAGCGGACGTGACCATTGTTGTCGGGACGAGCGATGCGACAGAAGGAACAGCGTCGACGGCACTGCTTACCTTTAGCAGTGGAAATTGGAGCACTCCACAAACAGTGATCGTCACGGGAGTAGACGATGATATAGATGATGGGGACATTGTCTACACCATCACCCTCGCAGCGGCTGCGTCTGCTGACGGAAATTATAATACGCTCGACGCAGCGGATGTCTCTGTGACCAATACGGATAATGATACTGCCGGCATTACGGTGAGTGCCATTTCTGGAAATACTGCAGAAGCAGGTGGCACAGCAACTTTTACTGTTGTACTAGACTCAGAACCAACAGATACGGTTACTATGAGTGTTACAAGTACGGACGCAACAGAGGGAACTGTATCAACGGCGCTTCTTACTTTTACCACTCTCAATTGGGACACTCCACAAATAGTGACAGTGACCGGAGTAGATGATATTGGTGTAGATGGA
>Ga0210057_1006331_pt1 | contig 14763 bp, 18 predicted proteins | sample CryGeyCG2114_010_2_FD_183968 | JGI IMG/M metagenome (GOLD analysis project Ga0210057, IMG submission 183968) | Groundwater microbial communities from aquifer - Crystal Geyser CG10_big_fil_rev_8/21/14_0.10 (SPAdes) (version 2) | ecosystem: Environmental > Aquatic > Deep subsurface > Groundwater ... | reverse complement strand
TTCTAAAGTTTATAAAATTGAAATTAATGATAAAGAATTAATTACAGAAAGAAGCAAACGTGTTAAAGACTTAGCAAAAAAACTAAAAGTAGAAAACATAATAACTAAATAAGGCGGAGATAAGGTTTAAAATACAATGAGTATTCAATGTATATTAATACTTCTTTAGTTATAGGATCTGCATTTCTTGTAGGTGTGTTGGTAGCAGTTATTACTCAAAAAGAGAATCTTGGTTTGCATAAACTAACTATATTTATCATTGGCAGTATATTGATTGCGATTTGTATTGGTTTATTTTTAGTTAATATGAAAAGAAGAATGTTAAACATACTCCAAACAATAAAATCTCTAGAACAACAATAAAGAACATTATTTAAAAATAAATAACACAATATCCCTCAATATTAATTCTTCCTCCATTCACTCAACCGATTTAAAAGAAGCACTCACTCTTCTCTCTTTAGGTACAAAGTTTAGTAATATGTTCTCTTTATTATTATCTCCTTTTTTCAACTTTCCACAGCTCAGAAAATCACTTTTATGCTTAACTATCTGAAATACATTTCTATCTTCAATTTTAGATAATTGTTCAGAATTTAGTTCTATATCTTCTCCTAACATCCATAAATTAGTTTGTTCGGTGTCAAGTTCAACTACATTCTTAGTTGCATCTTTCCCAATTATTTCTGAACCCTCTATTGTCAATCTTAACCCTATCTTATTTTCATTAGCTACATACAATCCATACTTATCAACTCTTAATTTACTTAAATCAATTTTGCCAATTTCTTTATTTATCAAATATAATTTTTCTTTACCTGTAATCACAACGAAATAATATTTACCAAAATCAGAACCGTGCTGTGCGAATAATCTGCTATTCAATCCTTTTACCTCTCTGCTATTAAGAAATTCTTTCATCTTATTTGTCTCCAGATTGAATCAAACTCCCCACATAGAATTATTTTTTCTCATAATCTCTGCAATCTTTCTCAATAATTCTCTCTCATCATTACTAAGCAATTTTTTAAGTTCTTTTAAAACTCTGAAATTTTCTTCTGATATAAAAGAATATAATACTTCTCCCTCATCTATTTGTCTACCAATAGTTGTTTTTTGTAGGGATATTGCAACCTGATCTCCTTTATTTGCACTTTGAACAGAATCTTTTTCTTTCTGTATGTTTTTTATTGTATCAATAATATCTCCATTTTCTTTCATAACTTTTATTCCAGATTTTAATATCCCATTAAGTACTTCAACACCACATACTGCTGGGTTATTCTGTCTGAAAATATATCCATGTAATAATTGTATCTTGAAAGGTCTATTTATTTTATCTAATTGTTTAGACTGCATCTGTTTAAGTTTTCTTTCTTTCCATAACTCATATTCTTCTATAAGGTGATAAATAACATTTCCATCAATAATTTCTATTTCATGTTCACTCGCATAATTGCCAACATCGTGAGGAATTTTAACATTGAATCCAATGATTACTCCAAAAAATTCATCTCCTCCTTTGTTTGAAATAGCTTCAACAACATCTTTTTTATTTACATCTCCAATATTTGCTTTTCTTATAGGGATATTTTTTTCTTTAAAGAGATTAATCAATGCTTCTAATGAACCTAAAGTGTCTGCTTTTAATATGATTCCTTCTTCTTCCGTCTCAATAAGGATTTCTTCAACTAATTCCTGTACTTGTTTTTTTATAGATTCTAATTCATCCTCATTCTCATAAGAAATAAGAGGCATCCCTGCAACCACATTATCTAATTCATTAGCAGCAATCTTGACTCCCGTAGCAGCAGTAATCTTTTCTACTTGTTTATATTTACTTTTTTTATCCATCATCTCTGCATGTTCTTCTGGTTCAAGTATTGTTTTTATCTTTGTAACTATAGGTTCATTCAATCCTCCAATTACAATCTTATCTCCTCTCTTTAGATGACCATCGTGGAGAATTAAATCTATTGTAGTCCCTAATCCTGGAGTTTCTTTCAATTCTAATATAACTCCTCTTCCATTCTTTTCTAAGTCAGATTCTAAATTTTGTTTCATATATTTTTGTGCCAATCCTATTAATACCATAAGAAGTTCAGGGATTCCTTCTCCTGTTAGTGCGCTCAGAGGAACAATAGATAATTCTTTTGCATGGTTTTGTACTCTATCAAATCTTTCCGATTGAAAACCAAGTTCGCTAAATTTCCCAACCAACTGATAAATTTTGAGATCTAAATTTTTTCTTGTAGTTTCTGCTTGTGACGATATATTTTTTATTAAGAATTTATCTTTGTTTGAAACCCATCCTGATAATCTATCTATCTTATTTGCAACAACAATAAATGGAGTCTTGTTAGCTTTTAGGATATCAATAGCTTCTAATGTTTGTGGCATCAGTCCGTCATTAATATCAACAACCAAGATTGCGATATCTGCAAGATTTCCTCCTCTCTTTCTTAAGTTTGTGAACGCAGCATGTCCTGGGGTATCTATGAATAATAATCCAGGGATATCAATATTGAATTTTAAAGATTCTAATAATGATCCACATTTTTGTTTTATTGTCTTTAAGGGGATTATAGATGCACCTATCGCTTGAGTAATCCCTCCAGCTTCTCCCTTTACAATAGAAGTTTCTCTTATCTTATCTTGTATGCTAGACTTTCCAGAATCTACATGTCCCATAAATGTGCATATAACTTGTCTGGTTTGAACCATACTCTTTTATTGATAAACGGAGTTTTTAAAGTTTTGTCTGATAACGCATTGTGGAGTTATATGGACTTGAGATCTCCATTAAATGAGATTTATTAAAAAATAATTTACTTGGCAATTTTCCACAATATATTTATAACTCTATATCTAATTGATCTCTCATGCTAACAGAAGGAAAAGCCCATCTAGACATAAAACAAGAAAGAATCTCAAAAAAGGCAGAAGTATTCTATAATCCTGTGATGAAGTTTAACAGAGATGTTACTTTGTTGTTATTAGATTCTATCCCAAACAAACAAATGCAATGTGCACTTCCATTATGCGCTTCTGGAGTTCGCGGGATAAGGATGTTAAATGAACTTAAACCAAACAAAATCAAATCAATAAGCTTTAATGATAATAATGAGAATGTTGTTAATAACTTAAAGAGAAATTTAGAATTAAATCAATTAGATAATTTAATTGATAAATCTGATAAAATATTTGATATAAATAATCAAAATAAAAAATCAAATAAACAGAAATCAAATAAATTAGATAATAATTCAAGTAAACAGAAACTTCAAATATTTATCCATAACAAAGATGCGAACCAATTTCTCTCAGAATCACAAGGTTTCGATTATATAGATCTTGATCCTTTTGGTTCTCCAAATATATTTCTAGATCAAGCAATTAAAAAATTGAGTAGGAAAAGTATTTTAGCAGTAACAGCAACAGATACTTCAGCATTAGCAGGTACATATATTAATGCTACCAAGAGAAAGTATTGGAGTAATCCATTACGAAACGAACTTATGCATGAGATCGGAGTAAGAATATTAATGAGAAGAGTTCAATTAATCGGGGCGCAGTATGATAGAGCACTAACCCCAATTTATTGCTATTCAAAAGATCATTATTATCGAATTTTCTTCAAATGTAAAAAGGGCAAAAGCAGAGTTGATAAAATATTCGGAGAACATAATTATATTGTATATGATAAAGACAAACTAAGTGTAGAAGTTAAACATTTAGATCAATTAAGAGGAGGATTGATTGCAGGTCCTTTGTGGACGGGAGAATTATGGGATAAAAAATTAGCAGATAAAATTGCAAAAAATAAACTAAATCTAGAATTAAACAATGAGGAACAGAACTTATTGAATCTTATTAAGAATGAATCTAATCTAATTAGTAAGAAAAGTGTTGGATTCTTAGATTTACATAAATTTGGAAAAGTATATAAGAAAAATCTGAGTTTTGAGAAGGTATTTAATATTTTTGAGAAGAATAACATCAAAACAACAAAGACTCATTTCACTCCTTATGGAATAAGAGGGGTTAGTGGGGAGGAATTAGACAAATTCATCACCAGATAGTCATCCTATAACATTTATATATTCTCGAGTATCTAAATTAGAGTATGCAACTCTATCAGAATATTTATGAACCAAGCGATGATTCTTTCATGCTAGCTAAGATTTTGCCAAGATATGTCCGTGGAAAAGTGTTAGATATAGGGACTGGTTCTGGAATATTGGCAGAAACCACTGCAAAAGTTCAAAAAGTTAAAGAAGTTTTAGCCACAGATATCAATCCTCATGCATTGAAATATGTAGAATCTTTAGATCTCAAGACACGACCTTACAGAAAAAAGATTAAGACTAGGAAATCAGATTTGTTTTCAAAAATCGAAGACAAATTTGATGTTATAATCTTCAATCCTCCATATCTTCCTGAAGATAAAAGGCTTCCTAAAGATTATCTTGACAAAGCAGAGACTGGGGGGAAGCATGGATGGGAGATAATTGCAAGATTCTTTGACAAAGTGGAAAATCATCTTGAGAAAAAAGGAACTATTTTATTATTATTTTCTTCATTAACCAATAAAAATAAAGTTGATGAATTAATAAAGAATAAATTGTTTGAATTTAAAGAAATCAAGCAGAAACAAATATTTCATGAAACTCTTTACATCTATAAAATCGTTAGGAATAAATTAAGAGAAGAACTGGAGAAAAAAAGATGTTCACAAATAATAAGATATGCACATGGAAAGAGAGGAGTAGTATACAAAGCATTGTTCAAAGGGAATGATGTAGCTATCAAGGTAGAGAAGAAAGGAAGTAAGTATATCAAGAATGAAGTTATTTGGTTAAAAAAATTAAACAAACATGATATTGGACCTAAATTTATCTTTTCTAGTCCAAGTTATGTGATGATGGAATTTATTGAAGGGGATAAGATATTTGATTTTATGAGAAAGAATGATAAGACTGCAATTAAAAAGATGCTGAAGAAAGTATTTGATCAATGTTTTATAATGGATAAATTAAAAGTAAATAAATTAGAGATGCATCACCCCCACAAACATATCATTGTGAAAAAAGATACTACTCCTGTTCTGATAGATTTTGAGAGAGGAACTAAGAATGATTCTCCAAAAAATGTAACTCAATTCGTGCAGTTTATCACTTCTACTAATTTTCAGTTCTCTATAGTTAATAAGAATTTCTGGATGAATCCTGAAAAATTAAGAAGATTCGCAGCAATGTATAAGAATAATATGAATGAGAAGAATTTAGATAAGATTATTAAAGAGATAAGGTAGATAATAAGTTTTATTTTTTTAATATTTTTATATAAACATACCTATTGCACAGGAATCTCTAAAAATATATGTCAAATTGCGCGGAGAATTAGAAAACTCTAAAATGGCTTAATTTGGCGTTATTATTCCAAATTCAATGGAATTAGAATTTTATCACATTTAATATATTTATACTGATGTCAAATTGCGCGGTTTATTGTAAATAAAAGTGTTCATTTGCGCAGTTTAATTACTATTTGTTTAAGAATAATCTTTACAAGATTTTCAAGAAGCTAATTTAGATAACTCACACCATTTTTCTTTGAATATATCAAAAATAATAATTATAATTAAATAAATAAAACAAACTAAAGTATTGAATAAATTTTATAGATTATAATAATAAAAAGCAAAGTTTTATATAATTAACTCCTATTTTTAGGATAAATCAACCCTAAAAAAGAAAAATGTTAAAGAAATCATATAACGTCTTGGACGTCTTTGTAACCAATCCAACTATTACTTATCTATTTAATGATGTCAAAAGATATATTGGTAGTAAGTCCGAAAGTTATACTTATAATTCTCTTAAGTCTTTTGTGAAAGAAGGAATATTAACCAGAGATAAAAGAGGAGGAATAGTAATTTACAAAATTGCAAATTCTCCTAAAACTATTTCATTTTTATCAATGGTTGCTGAATATAAAGCGTGGAATAGAAAAGGCATTCCTATCGATAATATAATAGAAGTAATCAAAAAAGCAAAGATTAATTTTCTAACTTTATTAATAACAGGAAGTTATGTTAAAGGAAGACATACTTCAAAATCAGATCTTGATCTTGTTTTAATTGTTCCAAATGATGTTAAAAAAGTTAGAGTAAGATTAAAACAATTTTGTGAGCTGAGTATTCCAGAAATACATTTGTATATTTTTACAGATGATGAGTTCAAGCAAATGCTACTAGATGAGAAACATAATTATGGAAAGGAAATTGTTAAAAATAATCTTATATTTTATGGAGCAGAAACTTACTATAAAATAATGTTTGAGGCAATGAAAAATGGATTCACTTATTGAAGTATATGTGGATAGATCTAGTAATGAGATAATGATAGCAGAGTCTCTAAAGAGATTAACTGAACAGGAAGAAGACAAAGAGAATTTTGATCTTCCAGAAGATACTAGTTTTTATAGCGCAGTTATTTCTCATTCTTATTATGCAATATTTTACATAGCAAAGGCGCTTCTTTTAACCAAAAGAATTGATACAAAGTCACCAGAAGTTCATAAGAAAACATTTGAAGAATTTAAGGTAAATTTTGTGGATACCAAAGAATTAGATATCAATTTTCTAAAAATATACAAAAAAATGATAGTAAGAGCTGATGAATTGTTAAAAATATTCAAGGATGAAAAATGGAAGCGTGGACATTTTACATATCAAACAATACCTCAAGCAAACAAAGAACCTGCTGAAGATTCATTAAAGAATGCAAAGTTTTTCGTTTCAAACATTATGAAAGTTGTAAAACAATCAAGAAGCTAATTTAGATAACTCACACCATTTTTCTTTGAATAATTCTCAGAATATTAAAAAAACATCACTTCTTCTTGCTCTTCTCTATCTCTTTGTCTAATTTAAGTTCATCCAAAAGCTCTTTGTATCTGTTTCTGATAGTAACTTCTGTAACTCTTGCAACATCCGCAACTTCTCTCTGAGTTCTTTTCTCTCCATGAATTAATGCAGAAACATAAAGAGCAGCTGCCGCTATTCCAGTAGGTCCTCTACCAGAAGTTAATCCTACTTTGTGGGCTTGTTCTAATATCTCTACTGCTCTGCTCTGTGTTTTAGGACTTAATTCCAATGCAGATGCAAATCTAGGAATATAATCTGAAGGATCTGAAGGTAATATCTTAACTTGCAATTCCCTTGTGATGAAACGATAAGTTCTTCCAATCTCTTTTCTTTCTATACCTGAAGCTTCCGAAAGTTCATCTAATGTTCTAGGAACATCGTGTCTCCTACAAGCAGCATAAAGTGCACCCGCAACAACAGATTCCATACTTCTTCCTCTTACTAATCCACGTTGTACTGCTAGTGTGTAAATTCTTGCAGCTTCTTCTTCTACAGATTTAGGTAATTTTAGGAAAGAACCCACTCTTTTCAATTCTGATAATGCTAATTTTAAATTTCTCTCAATAGCAGTTGAGATTCTGTGTTGCCATTTTCTCAATCTGAAGAATTTGTCTCTATCTCTCTTATCACTAATTCCATAAATATCTCCTAACTTCCCAAGCTCAGTACCAAGTCCTTGATCATGTTTAGTATAAGTCATAGGAGCTCCTCCTCCTCTTGAAGAACCGCCAGAATCATCTTCAAAATTTCTCCATTCCTGTCCAAAGTCAACCATTTGAGCTTCTAGAACAAGACCACATCCTCTACAAGTAACTTCTCCTTTATCTTTATTATAATAGAATTTTGCAGACCCGCATTCAGGACATTTTTTTATTTCTTCCATTAAATAGCCTCCGCACCTCTAATTAATTTCAGTAAACCTTATATACTACTTTATGAGATCATTTATAAATATTCGTATGTTACAGAATATAGTTGGATAATTTTCAATATAGAAAAAATATTTTTAACAAACCGATATCTTTATATCTATTCCTAGATAATTTTTAATTTATGTCTAATTTAGTTGGGGGTCAAGCGGTCATAGAAGGAGTTATGATGAGAAATGGAGATAACATAGCTATTGCAGTTAGAAAAAAAGACGGTTCTATAAAAGTTAAAAAAGAAAAATATAAAATTGCTCATCACTCATTCTTTAAATTCCCTTTCATTAGAGGAGTTGTGAACTTAGTTGACTATACCATTCTAGGAATTAAATCTCTTAATTGGAGTGCAAATGAAGCAATGGATGATGAGGATGAAACAGAAAAATTGTCCTCATGGCAAATCTTTGGAACAATTTTGTTTTCATTATGTTTTGCACTAGTATTATTTTTATTGTTACCTTTATTCTTGACAGGATTATTAACATCTTCGCATGGATTTTTATTTAATTTAATAGATGGTGGGATTAGGATTGTAATCTTTATTTTATATATCTATATTATTTCCCTAATGAGTGATGTGAAAACTGTTTTTCAATATCATGGAGCAGAACACAAATCTATACATTGTTTAGAATCTGGAAAGAAATTAACTCCAGAAAATGCACAGAAATTTCCAGGGATACATCCAAGATGTGGAACTACATTCATAGGTATAGTTTTGATAATTTCTATATTATTCTTTTCTATTGTTACTCATCCATCATGGTTTGTTAAGTTTCTAGTTAGAATAATATTTATTCCAGTAATTGCAGGAGTTTCATTTGAAATTTTACAATTTGGAGCGAAACATATTAAGAATAAGATTGTAAAAGCAATTCTTTGGCCTGGGATGATGTTTCAGAAATTAACAGTGTTTGAACCTAATCTGAAACAGTTAGAGGTTGCAATTGCTTCTTTGAAAGGAGTTTTGTAAAGTTTATTTTTTAATTCTTCAAATGTTTTCCATTTAAAAATATCATTGTCCCCAAGAGTATTACTGCAATTCCATTGATCCAATACTGAACATTCCACGAACCTATGTTCACATCTATTTGAAATACAATACGTGATAAATGCAATAATAGAACAACAGAAAACATAATTACATTTGTCAACAAAACTTTTCTTAAACTGAGCATTTTATTCCCTCCATTTTTGTTTTTTTATGTATATATTAATTGTAAAGAAGATAGGATATTTAAATAATTCTATTTTTGGATTTTTTTGTATAGGATTTGAAGGACATAGAAAACTACTTAAAGCGGTAACTAATTTATAATCACATGATATTAACCCCTCCTTACAGAGGATTAATAGAAGGGCATGAGCTTATTGAATCTGTTCCTCTTAAATTATATTTTGCGAGTATTTATGGAAGAGATGAACCAAATGCGGAATGGACTAATTCTAATATTGATAGAGAAAAATTTATTATAAGTTTGGAGAAAATGATTTTAGGATTTGGTAGAGTTGGAATTCCACATATTGTAATTGCACTTCCACATGTAGGGAGAGTTTATAGATGGGGAGATCCTAAAGAAGAATACCAAACTAATGTTGTTGAATTGGGAAAGTTCAATACTCTTAAAATAGATGATGGAATTGTTCCAAGACAACCAGAAGAACCAATGGCGTGTCCTATTGAGTTGCTTATTCTTGCGAAAGAAGCAGAATTTAGAAGCTCTTCACAGAATAAACATAGATATATTTATACATTTGTTCAAAGTGGGGAAGAAATTCTAGTTGAAAATCCTAATTTTGATTAAAATCCTTAACATAAATTTATAAAACCTTAACTAATTTATAATCCTCAGATGAACATAGACAATTGGAAAAAAGCAGGTGAGATTGCTTCTCAAGCATTACAGTATGGAAAGACTCTAGTTAAACCTGGAGCAAAGTTTGTTGATGTTGCTGATAAAATAGAAGCTAAGATAAAAGAGTTAGGTGGAGAGCCTGCATTTCCTGTAAATTTATCTTATGATGAAATAGCTTCTCATTTTGTTCCTAAGAAAGACGATCTTTTAGTGATGGAAGAACATTTAATCAACTTAGATATTGGAGTTCATGTAGAAGGATGTATAGGGGATTGTGCTTGTACCATAGATTTGTCTGGAAAATATAAAGACTTAGTTAAATCTGCACAAGAAGCTCTAAAGAATGTGGAGAAATTATTATCTGGAGAAGTCACTCTGGGACAAATAGGAAAAACTGTAGAAGAAACTATTGAAGGATTTGGATACAAACCTATTGCTAATCTTTCGGGTCATTCATTAGATAAATATACTGTTCATGCAGGATTGTCTATCCCTAACATTAACACTAATGATGATTCTTATCTTCCATATAATACCTTTTTAGCGATAGAGCCTTTCTCAACACTTGGAAGAGGTTTGGTTAAAGAAAGTTCACCACCAGAGATATTTCAGCAGGTTAGAGAAGGTAATGTAAGAAGTAATTTTGGAAGAGAAGTTCTTAAGGAGTTACCTAAGTTCAATAGTTTGCCATTTGCTAAGAGATGGTTGCAAACAAAAGGAGCTTCTTTAGGGATAAGAGAATTAGAGAGAGCTAATATTCTCAAATCATATCCTCCTCTAGTTGATGTGGATAAGAAGATGGTTGCACAATATGAGAAAAGTTATTTCTATTCTGAAGATGGTTTTGAGGTTTTGACGAAGCAATTGTAATGTTTTGTCTAAAAAAAAGAAGGGGAGGAAGAAATTAGGTCGCTACAAGTAGGTTCTTTACACTTACTTCAGTAAGAGATTCTATGGGGATTCTTTTGCTGACATCCAATAATTCAATGCCAAGAATATTCCCTTCTTTATCTAAATCAATAATAGTGAAGTCGTCTATCTTTTTATTTCTATCAAATTCGCCTTTACAAAATTCGATATATATTGCGTCTGCCTGTTTATCGTAGCTTATTTCCATTTTATAACCAATATATTGTGATTACATTTATATTACTTTCTTGTTTTCTACATCTCCTCAAAAACATATTAATTCAGTCAAATATTAAATCTTCATGAAATAAATAGAATATTATTTGAAACTAACTCCGCTCTCCCAACTCTTTCTTTGTAACTAACTTCTCCTCGCCAGTTTCCATATTCCTCAGCTTTAGTTTGCCTTGCTCTAATTCTTGTTTACCAACAAAAACTACATAAGGTATCCCATAAGAGTTTGCATAATCCAAATTCTTACTTACTCCTCTTTTCTTGAAATCCATATCAACTCTAAGACCTTTTTCACGTAACTCTTGTGCTAACATAAAAGTTTCTTTCTCTGTATTAATTGGAATTAGATAATATTCAGTTACTGTTTTTTTAACTTTTTCTTTGTTCTCCATAACCACACTAATAGGTTCTAAACCGAAAGATATCCCAATCGCAGGGATTACTTCTGAACTTTCTAAAAAATTTCCTATCATCTTATCATATCTCCCTCCCGCAGCGATTGCAGAATTAAAAATTTCTAAATCTTTAAGATAAACTTCATAAACAGTTCCAGTGTAATAAGATAACCCACGAGCAAGACTAAAATCAAAATTTGCTTCTGCAAAACCAAGAAGTTCCCTCATCTCTTCTATTCCTTCTTTTCCTTCATCTTCCAATATCCCAAATAAATAATCTAACTTTTCAGAATTACTCCCTTTATTATTAAATAATATTTCTAATATTTGGTTTGTGCTATCTGTACTTACTTGTTTTTCTATTAATTCTTCCCTAACTCCTTCAACTCCAATCTTTGCTAATTTATCAATTGTTAGAATAACGTTTTCTTGTTCTTCTTTATTTATTCCAGAATATGTTAACATTCCATTTAATATTTTCCTATTGTTAACAAGAATGTTTACATCCAATCCTAGTTTATTAAATACTTGTCTTGCAATAACAACAAACTCAGCATCCGCCATCATAGATTTAGTTCCAACAATATCAACATCACATTGCCAAAATTCTCTTAATCTCCCAACTTTTATAGGACCATCTCTGAATACTTCTCCTATTTGATATCTTTTGAAAGGATATTTCAGAGTTTTGTTCATCCCAACAAACCTACACATAGGTACAGTAAGATCATATCTCAGACAAAGATCTCTCCCGCCTTGATCTGTAAGTTTGAATGTTTCTTTTAATATTTCTGATCCTCCTGCATATTTGGATGCTAATATATCATATCTCTCAATTATAGGTGTTTCCAGAGGAGAGTATCCAAATCTCTCAAATATTTCTTTTATCTGATCTATGATTTTTTGTTTGATTATTTTTTTCTCTGGAGGGATATCTGATACTCCTTTTGCATTGCTTAATTCCATATTTTTACCTCGTGTTTGTTTTATTCTTCTAGTTCTAACCTTATTTTATCAAATATTTCTTTTGTTTTTTGTTTCAAGTGATTAAATTCTTGCTCACCAAGATCAGTTTTTGTTGAATATTGCATTTCTTCTCTTATATCTAATATCTTCTCACTATGTTCCAAATTATTATTTATATCTCTGTCAAATATTTCTCTCAGATTACTTATCTTTATGTGTTTAAGCTCTCCTTTATTTATCATATCTTCTATAAATGCAAATGTGCAGCTTTGATTTCTTGATTCATAACCTTTTACAGACAAGATTGCTAACAATCCTTGATAGAGTGAATAGAATGCAGCACTTACCGACCAATCACTATACCCAAGATTGTGAAATTCAAGCATAGCATTGAAATTTTTTATTGCTTTATTTAGATGACCTTGAGATTTTGTTATATTTATTTCAACCTTTTTTAATCCTTTATGCCTTTCTCCTCCTCTATTTCCTTCGTCAATACATTTCTTAATTTTGTCTTCTGTTGACATTTTTTATTGCCTCCGATATACTCTCAAATCCCCATAATACTATCCCATCGAATAAAGTCTTTTTAACAATTTTGTCCTGAATAGTTATATTTTTTTCAAAGTCTTCCATTGTTTGAACAACATCGTGGATAGTTATAGGAGTTGTTTCTCTTATTTTGTTAAGTAAATCTTTGTACTTGTTATACTTCTTCTTTTCCAATATGAACAAGACATCTAAATCATTAGGTTTATTTTTAGGATCAATGTAAGATCCAAATATAATACAGGCTAGTGTTTCTTTTGACAATGGATTAAAGTCTTCCCTGCGTGCATTTATCTTTTTATGTATATTTTCAGGTATTAGGGAAAGTTCTACTATTTTCTGAGTCTTTTCATCATCAAAATTAAGTTTGTATGATTTTATGTTTGCTATTTTGTGTGGGATAACTATATTATTTTCTTCCATTTTTTTAAGTATCTTGTACGTTCCATTTGGAGTTATTTTACATATTTTAGATATCTCATTTATTGAATAATCTCTAGTTGAGCTACTCAAAAAACGAAGTATTTTCTTTTGATTGGCTGTTAACATTTTTTATACACTTTTAGTTGATATCTATACACTTATAGTATATAAATATATGTCATAAAAAAGAAGGGCGGCGGGCGGGAATTGAACCCGCGTCCCGGGATCCACAGTCCCAGATTCTAACCATTAAACTACCGTCGCCATACGATTTCATCTATGCATAAACAAGAGTTTATAATATTTATCATTAAAGTTAAGACTAGAAATAATGTTGCTAGTGATGACGTAAATCACTTTTTAGAGCCATACTCTTTGTTTGTATTATCTTATATTTAAGTGTTTTGTATTACTTTAATTCCTAGAGAGGAGTAAACTTTATAAAGGTAGAGAATTATCTCCTTATTTATGGGGGAAATAAATTTTGAAGCTAGATTAAGGGAATTTGAAGAAAACCAGAGATTTGCATTTATTGAAGAAGAATATCCTAAAGATTACATTCAAGATAATAGGAATGATATCCTCTTATTTTTAGATTATGAGGACTTAAAATTGAGATTGATTAATGGAATAAGAATAGCCACTTCTAATTTTATGAAAAATAATTTCCCAAATGTATTCTCAGTTTATCTTCTTGGTGGAAATGATATGAGTGGATTTTATTGGGCAAATCTTGGTGCAGATTTATTTAACACATTTGAAAGTGATAGTACAACATTAAGAGAATTGTCTGATGAAATTATGGGAGATGGTAAAGTTCATGGAACATATCAATCTTTTGTTTATAATAAAGGGAAAGATAGAGCTATAAGTGAAGGGCTTCTCTCTGAACAGCAACGTGCAAATGAGTAACAAAATAAGTTATTTCATTTTCTAATTCTGAATATATTTTTTTAATCTCATCTTCTTCTTTACCAGAAACTTTACCTATTTGCCTTAGCTCACTTACTACTTTCTTAGCTCTCCCATTGATTTTTGTTGTATTGATTACAAAATCTCCTTTTAATGCTTCTGTGACAAAATCTCCTCCAAAGCTCATTTCTCTCATCATAATATGTTCAAATAGATGTTCTACTATTCTATATCTAATCTCTCCTTCTTTTACTCTAGAATTTTCTAATGTTTTATCTAATATCTCAATTATTTTATTAACAGAAGGAGTTTTTGTCCATTTTCCAAAAGTATGTTTTTGAACAAGAATAGTATTGGTATTGCGTTCTGATAATCCTTTCCTTGAAATATGTTTATCTATGAAATCGTTTAGAATTTGTATAGGAATAACAATTACTTGAGATCTTTTTCTTTTTACCACAATAATTATTGCTGAACTAATTTCTAACCACATTTTATTGTTTAAATATGTGTTTACTAATAAATTTATCTCACCTGCTGTGTGGCATGATTCTAGAAAATAGATATGGTTTTCACTAGATCTCTTCTGTTATGTCTCTGCATAATCTTTTGTTTTTTGATATGCCCAATATTTTAGTCTTGCTTCTTTGTAGAGATTTCTT
>Ga0210057_1006330_pt1 | contig 14765 bp, 11 predicted proteins | sample CryGeyCG2114_010_2_FD_183968 | JGI IMG/M metagenome (GOLD analysis project Ga0210057, IMG submission 183968) | Groundwater microbial communities from aquifer - Crystal Geyser CG10_big_fil_rev_8/21/14_0.10 (SPAdes) (version 2) | ecosystem: Environmental > Aquatic > Deep subsurface > Groundwater ... | reverse complement strand
GGAAAAACCTTCTTCGCGGGCTAAAGCTCGAATTTTGGTAGCGGTCCAGGAGTCATGCTCCATCATGCGGGCAATGGGGCGGATACCGCCTTCGGAGATAGAAAGTTTTCGATCGAGGATTAGGTCAGGGTCAATTTTTAAAAGAGTACCCAAGCCAGTACAGGCGGGACAGGCACCGTGAGGAGAGTTAAAGGAAAAGAGACGGGGTTCGATCTCAGGAAGTGAGATGTTGCAGTCGGGACAGGCAAAGTGTTCCGAGTAGAGTTTTTCTATTTTTGAGAAATCAAGGACAGAGAGAAAGCCACTGGAGAGCTTGAGACCGGTTTCGACAGCTAGAAGCAGGCGTTTCTCTAAAATTTTCAAAAAGCTTGGGTTTTTAAGTTGTTTTCTATCGGCCAAAAGATGATCAATGACAGCGTCAATCGAATGGCGGTTGGTTTTGATAAGACCCAGGGAGGAAGAGGTAGCCAGATCATAAAATTGGCCGTCAATACGGGCCTTGGCAAAGCCTTGGGAAAGGAGCTTTTCCAACAAGACCTTAAACTCGCCTTTGCGGTCGCGGACAACGGGAGAGAGAAGATAAAGGTCGGAAATGGTTTGGGTTTGGGCCATTTCTTTTATCTTTTCTAAAAGCTGGGTGGTTATTTCCCGGGCGGATTGGCTTTTTATCTCCTGGCCGCAGGAGGGGCAGTGAGGGTGGCCGATACGGGCAAAAAGAAGGCGAAGGAAATCGTAGATTTCCGTGACGGTACCAACAGTGGAGCGAGGATTGTGGGAGACTGTTTTTTGGTCAATGGAGATAGCAGGAGAAAGACCGGTAATACTGTCTAGGTCGGGCTTGCCCATAACACCCAGGAACTGACGGGCGTAGGAGGAGAGAGACTGGACGTAGCGGCGCTGACCCTCAGCGTAAATAGTGTCAAAGGCAAGACTGGTCTTGCCGGAGCCAGAAACGCCGGTAAAGACAACGAGGCGATTTTTGGGAATATCCAGGGAAAGATTTTTTAGGTTGTGGACCCGGGCACCTTTTAGGCTAATGTATTGGTTTAGATCAAGCTGGTTATTTTGGTTCATATTTTTTTAACTTCGGCTACTTTATCACGAAGCTCAATAGCTAATTCAAAATTTAAGTCAGAAGCGGCCTGTCTCATTTCTTTCCTTAAACTAAAGACCAGCTTTTTTCTTTCTTGAGGAAGAAGCTCGGCGGGGTTTAGACCAACTAGATATTCCCGAAGCTGAATCTGGGCCTGTTCTTTGGCGGTGACAGCATTGCTCTCCGGGGAAAGACGGTCGCGAATTGGTTTGGTGATAGAGGAGGGAGTAATGTGGTGGCGGCGATTGTAATCTAGTTGATGGAGACGACGGCGGTTTACTTCGTCAAGGGCTGATTGCATAGAACTGGTAACGGTATCGGCGTAGAGGATGATTTTCCCTTTAAGGTGGCGGGCGGCACGACCCATGGTCTGGACAAGGGAGGTGCGAGAGCGCAGGAAACCCTCTTTATCGGCGTCAAGGATAACAACGAGAGAGACTTCGGGGAGGTCAAGACCTTCGCGCAAGAGATTGACTCCGATTAAAGCGTCAATATCTCCCTTTCGCAGGCTAGCTAAGATATCAGAGCGTTCAAGAGTGGGGATATCGCTGTGAAGATAGCGAACCTTAATCCCCTTTTCATCTAAAAATTGAGAGAGATCTTCGGACATTCTTTTGGTAAGGGTAGTAACCAGAACTCGTTGCTTTTTCTTGGCTCTTTTTTTGATTTCCTGTAAAAGATCGTCAATTTGACCTTGGCTTTTGCGGATGACAACTTCAGGATCGACGAGGCCGGTGGGGCGGACAAGTTGTTCAACGACTTGATCTTTAGCTTTTTCAAGCTCCCAGGGACCGGGGGTAGCGGAGGTATAGATGACTTGATCTAAGCGACCTAAAAACTCGGGAAATTTTAGGGGGCGATTGTCAAAGGAGGCGGCTAAACGAAAGCCATAATCAACCAGGGTTTGCTTTCTGGAACGGTCGCCGCGGTACATGCCGCCAACTTGGGAAACAGTTAAGTGGGACTCATCAATGACAGTTAAGAAGGGGCGGGGGAAATAGTCAAGCAGTGTGTAGGGAGGAGCGCCAATAGCTCGGCCATCAAAGTAGCGGGAGTAGTTTTCAATGCCGTTGACATAACCAAATTCGGTGATCATTTCCAGATCGTAGTTGACCCGCTGGGAGAGGCGCTGGGCCTCGACTTGTCTACCCCGGGCTTTTAAAGCGGCAACCTCTTCTTCGAGATCACGCTTTATTTGAGGGAAAGCTTTTTTTTGCATTTCCTGGTTGACTAGATAGTGCTTGGCCGGGTAAATAACGGTAGCGGGAAGTTCTTCGCTTAAGAGGCGACCGGTTAAAGGGTCAAGACGAAAGATGGACTGAAGCTTATCTTCGGCAAAGACCAGGCGATAGCCTTCGTCTTGATAAGAGGGATGGATATCAAGGTTTTCGCCGCGCAGGCGAAAGGTGCCACGGCGAAAGTCAAGGTCGGCCCGCTGATATTGGAGTTCAGAGAGGCGTAATAAGAGCTCGTGTTGGGGATAGTGATGACCGGTTTCTAACTTAACAATAAAGTCGCCATATTCCTTGGGAGAGCCAATATTGTAGATACAGGAGACAGAGGCAATGACAATGGAGTCGGGACGGGTGAGAAGATTGGTGGTGGCAGCGAGGCGAAGTTTGTCTATTTCCTCATTAATATCAGCCTCTTTTTCAATATAGGTGTCAGAGCGGGGCAAGTAGGCCTCAGGCTGGTAGTAGTCGTAATAGGAGACAAAGAAAGAAACAGCATTTTGGGGGAAAAAGTCACGAAATTCCTGATAGAGCTGGGCAGCTAAGGTTTTATTGTGGGAGATGACAAGGGTAGGAAGGCCGGTGTTTTGAATGAGATTGGCGATAGTGTAGGTTTTGCCGCTACCGGTAACTCCCAAGAGGACTTGGTGTTTTTTGTGGGATTTAATCCCTGAAGTTAGGTGATCGATGGCCTGGGCCTGGTCACCTTGAGGGCTAAAACTGGAAACGAGTTTAAAAGCTGGCACAGAAGAGATATTACAATAAATACCCGAAGAAAACCAGAAGTTAGTTTAAGGCGCTAGAGGGAATGGCAGAAGGAGAGGCGGTGGGAACAAGAGCGGGAGAGGGAGTAGCGGGAATAAGTTCAAAAGGTGAACCAAGGTAGTCGACTAGAAAGATTATGGCAATAAGTAATGCTAAAAGGCCAAGCATTGGTAAAAGTGTTTTCTTCATAAGGAAATAATGGCAAAAAAACGGTAAAATATCAAGGATACCCCGTCGTCTAATGGTAGGACTGCTGGCTCTGAACCAGCCAATCGTGGTTCGAATCCATGCGGGGTAACAGTTTTTTATAAACATGAGACAAGAAAGAGAAAACGTAAGTAAGTTTGTAGCCGAGAAAGTAGCGGAGTTTTTTGGGCAACAAAACCCATTTAAGATTGAAACTGAAGATGGTTTTGTAGCTACATTAAATTCGGGGTTTTTCAAGAAAATAGTGGAACATCCTGGTGATCCCGTGGCGATATTAATGTCTGGAACAAGTGAGTCTGGTAAAAGTCATGCCGGTAAATTGCTTCTTGATCGTGACTTGGCCCACAGAATTAAAATACTTCGGATTGTCAGAGAGCTGGCAGAAGAGGGAGTAGTCTCAAGTGAATTAACAAGAGAGGGCCAAATTGATCCCAATAATGTTTTGGAGAAATTAATCTCCGAGAAAGATCTAAAAATTGGTAAAGTAGTCTTAAGACTGGCAGAAATAATTGACCAGAGTGATTGCCGCTTAGCTGTGGTAGAAACGATAAAACATCCGGCAGTGATTGAAGCGTTTCGACAATCGAAAGGGATAAGTGTTTTAAGTTTATTTGTTGACGCTGAGTTAGAAGAAAGAATCAAGAGAGAGGCAAAGGGCAAGGGTCAAGACCCCGAGTCGGTAAGATCTTCAATAGAGACTAAAGATAGTGAAAAAGATGGTTTTGGAAATCAAGGAACTAGAGAAATTGCCGATATCCGTATTTTGAATAACGGAGCGACGGCTACTTATGATGCTTTTTTGTTGCAAATGGCTAAAGAAATAGGACTGTTAACAGGAAATACTGAGTGCGGCGAGGCGTTCTTCTATGGGTAATAAAAGAAACAAAATCATCCCAATTCAACGGATGGCCAAAAAGGTTGTGCCCACAATTAGCAGAGAGCTTGATGTCGAAGTTGTTGGAATTGAGAGAATTAGAAAAATATATGGAAATAATGTTAGTAGCTATTTAATAAAAACGGCTAAAAAAGAAGGAGAGAGTAATACTTTTTTCCTGAAATTTATTTTTGATAGTTCGGTGAAAAGAGAGGTATCTGGAACAAACGAACTGGGTAAATTTCTATTTACTCCGAAAATAGTTAAATTTAGAAACGGTAAATTTACCAATAAATGGATTTTATTTAAGAATATTGAAGGTAGCTTAATGGGTGAATACCTTGACAATGGTATTGATGACAAGCAATTTAGCCACTTTCTCTTGCTTGAAAAAAACAAAGAAAAACAACTGGTAAATTTATATGAGAAAGCATCTAAAAAACTTATTAATTCAAGGGAATACGGGAAAATTTACGCTAATAAGCTATATGGAGACCGGCTTTGGGGGGAGAGATATGATAATTACTATGAAAAAGATAATACAATCTCTCGGTATTTTGATCACCAGATAAGAATAAATGGAAGAGTCTTGCCAAGAAAGGTAAGTACCGTTGTTGAATCTATAAAAGGGAAATATGCCAAAATGTCCGGTTTATCGGGACATGTGACTGGTTTTCTGTCCCACGGTGACGCACATCATGGAAATATTATCATTTCAAAAAATAAAAAGATCTGTTTTATTGACAGTGAATACTGGGGATATTTACCTGTATTTATGGAATTGGCTAAACCTTATTACAATGATTTTTTGGGTAACTTATTTTTTCATGGGCACGATGACTTGGATAGTTGTTTTTCGATAAAAAAAGAAGAGGAGGATAGCAATAAACACCTGTCTTTTTCAATTAGTGTCTCAAAAGACAGGTTAAAACAGAGATTATTGATAACAGAAGAAAAGATCAAAAATAGAGCTAGGATTATCGGGGACAATAAGGATTTTCTTGATTTGGGTGATTATCTAATAATGTCACACATGTTAACAAAAAACCCGTTTTTTTACCCACCCAAAATTAGAAAGCTTTTTTTGATATTTTGTTTGATTCTGTTTGACTTTGACTACAAGAAACCATCAAGTATTTACCAATATTTTTAATATTCCCTTTCCGGGGAAACGATTCCACAAAAACTTCTGCCTATGCCTACTTCTGAGAGTTTATTCAGAGAATAAAAAGCCTCAGCTCTGGAATCTGGTAGGTGAATGAAGTTATGACCCGAAAATTCTGAAGACTGAGGGGAGGCTTTGGAAAAAGGTGGTCTCGCAATCATTTGTTTTAGTTCGCCTCGCCACCCTGTTCCCATCGGGGAATCATCGGTTGCCATTTTTCCCTTAAAGCAAGTAAGGATTTCTTGCATATCTTTACCCCCTATTTCTTCTGGTAAATTTAAACCAACCAGAGCAACTTCACTGCCGGTAATTCTTTTTCTAAACTCAAGTGGTCCATCTACACAAGGTAAATCTGGATAAATTAAATTCAATACAGCTTTGGATAATACACCCCTTTTTACAAAAGTTATTTCTGGTCTTTCTGAAGGTTCTTTATCAGCACCTTCTTGTAAAAGAGAGGTGATTGCTAAAAATAGGCCACGGCAAAAGGCTGCTCCTTCTGAGTTCACTCGCATCCCTGCAAGAGAGGCTATGAGCAGAGCAGTTTGCCCTAATGATTCTGGTTTGTAAAGAATGTATGATTTCATTTTTTATTTAGCAGTGTTAGTGGTGTTATTGACAAGTAATTGAAAAAAATTCCAATTTTCTTCAATTTCAAGAAGAGATATTTCTTTGTTTGAAATTGTTTTCCATAAAAATCTTTTTTTAAAACTTTTTTGAATAACATTTATATCAAAACTATATTTATTTTTATATTTTCTCAAAACTAAATCAAAATTATCTGTAAGCTCGCCGCTATCAACTAATAATTTTGTTTGCATAACCAGTAAGGAGTTCTTTATTAATTTTCTGAGGATATATTTTTTGTTATCTTTTATATTATAAGTTCCTAAAATTTTTACGATGGCGCTTTTGGCAGAAATTAAATATTCTTTTAAATCAAGATTTTCGAAGAACTTTTTTGGAGGCATGGTAAGTTTGAATTTATTATTTTGATATAAAATCCCTCTTTTAAAATTTTGTCTATTGTTGGGGTGAAACTGTTTGAGAATTTTTAAGGAACTGACTGCCCATTTTTTTCCCTTGGTCATTTTTTGTAGATGGTCTGTCAAAATAATTTCTATGCCTATTTTTATTTTTGACTTTTTTTCCAAAAAGTTTTGATATTCGTATATGGTTTTAAATAATTGAAGGTTAATTGATTCAACTACAATTAATAAATCGATATCACTCCACCCCTCGATAAAATCACCCCTGGGTATACTTCCAATATTTAGAATTAATTTAACCTTCTGATTATTTTTTAAAGAAGTTAAATATGTGTTTTTTTTAAGAAGCTGAGTGATTTTTTTTGTTTTCACGGTAAGAAATTTTCAACTTGTTTTAGTTTTTCTATTATTTCTATTTCCGTTTTATGGGCTAAAAGTTTTTTTGCTTCTTTTATCTCAACCCAGCGAGCTTTCCTTTTAATTTTTTCTCCAGGATCTAGTTTTAAGCTGCCTTTTTTTATTTGTTTGGATATTTTGAATACAAAAAAATATACCTCCTTATCGAAAGTTTCATTATTTTCTAATAATGAATAATTTATAGCCGGCAGTGCATATTCTGGATTGCTTACTTTATATCCAGTTTCCTCGGCAACTTCCCTAATGGCTGTTTCAATTAAAGTTTCACCTGGCTTTCTTCCTCCTTTGGGAAGAATAAAACCATATTTATCGTGTACAGCTAAATAAACCTCTAAACTTTTTTTATTTCTCCTATACAAAATTCCTCCCGCGCTTGTTTTTTTTCTTGTGGCTAGTTTCTGGTAAACCTCAAGGTGTTCTTGTGCTTGAACTTTGGTGTTAAATTTGTCTGTAAGGCTTATTTCTCCAGAATTTTTATATTTTTCGCTTATTTTGGGATCGAGGCATCTAGTTATTGATTTACGTAATTCTTTCAAGTTCCCATAATCAACTAGCTCACCATTTTTCTTATTTTGAATAACTTCGTTTATACCAATAACATTTGAACCAATGACAGGACAGCCACATGACATTGCCTCGAGTAAAACCATTCCCAATCCCTCGGCTTCGGATAACAGTAAGGTAATGTCAGAAAGACTGTAGAGTATCGGCATTTCTTCATCAGAAAATTCCCAATGATTTACTAAAATTGCCGGATTACATTTATTTTTAAATTTTAATATTGCCTCCTCCTCGTCTGCTGTTTGAGGCAATCCAGTGATGATAACTTTGATCTGTTTATTGGGAATTTGGAAACCATTTAAGGCGTTTGCCAAAAACTCCAACCCCTTTCTCTTTCTAATTTTTACAGGTGATAAAAAAACAAGATCTTGGTTTTTAATTCCTAGCTTTTTTTTCAAATTATCTATTTTTTTTTCGCTTTGTCTGCTAAATTTGTTACGGTCTACTCCTGGATAAATTAAATCAATTGACTGTGGGTTAATCCCCACCCTAATTAAAGAACTTCTAAAAACAGCACTTGACGAAATAAATTGACTGATGGGGGAAAAACTAACATATTTAAACAGGGATCGTTTTCCGTCAATGGGATTTATTGTTTCTTTATGGTCTGGGGTTTTGTGATGTGTTCCCACTAAAGGAATAGAAAAAACTATATTTGCAGCCTGGGCCATGAGCATGGGTAAACTATGCTGGGCATGAATAATACCTGGTTTGAATTCCCTGATTTGTTCTATTAGACAATTAATTCCATCAATAATATCTCCTCTTTGATAATACAAATCGTTAAAGATTTTAAATCGTAGAACCTCAAGGTTAGGGTAAATATTTTTTTTTGAGTTTTTACTTCCACTGGTTACCAATCTTATTTTATCTTTTCCCTCATTGGCGAGGCCTTTAACAAGATAGTCAACATAACTTCCACCACCACCTATAATTGGATAGTATTCGAGTCCAAAAACTAAAATATTCATATAAATTTAGCTAACAATTTGGTCGGCAGTATTTTAACATAGAATAATATATTTTACTATAAGCCATAGATTTCGTTATTTCAGCTTATTTAATGACAGGTCTCTGATTAAAATAATAGGTGTGTGGCTTGTATATTCGTTTATTTTTCATAGATTAGGCGGCCTTCAATTGAGACTTGCATGTTTTGGTGGGTACGAAGGTATTCTTCCAGGACCTGTTGGGTTGAGGTAGTGATAACTTTGCTTGGTCCAGACTTTAATAACTGCTCTTCGGAAATGTTTAGATATTTTGGTGAGTTTTTAAAATGATAACCCTGAAGGGTAAGGGTGTATTTTTGGGTGTCAGAGATTTGTTTATTGTTTATTTTTAATGAGAGTAGCTTCTTTTGAGAGTCACTGTAAGTAGCCTGGACGCCTGAGCTTACCTGATAACATTCCCCTTCTCCGTCTCGATTTGAGGGGCGCATGAAGTGGGTAAAAATCTTTTTTAAATCGGCTCCAGTAATGGTGAAACGGGTGAGGCTGTCATCATAGGGGAAACAGGCCATAAAATCTTTAAGAGTAACAAGGGGTCCTAAATTTTTTGATCTAATGGATCCAGAGCCAATTAGAACCAGGTCTGATTGGCAGACTGGAACAAGTGAATCGGTGATCAAATTACCAAGGGTGGTTTCGGTCTCTCTTTGGGGGTGGGTGTGAACTTTGGCTAGTTTGCTGATAAGAGTGTTATATTTCCTGTCAATTTTTTTCTTAAAAGAGCTAATAAACTTTCCTAGTTCTTTGTCTGGTGGGGCAATTTGGTCGTTTATTGGTATCAGACTCCATTCATAGTCAACAATGCTATTAGTGTGATCATCAACTGTGATGTCAAAGCGCCCAATCTGGTTGGTGCCAACGCCCGCTTGGGTAATTAGGATGTTGTTGGTTTTGGTTGGTTTTTTTAAGATAGTGTGCGAATGACCACCAATGATAAGGTCAACGCCCCAGGCAGGATCCAAGAGTTTGGCAAGTTTCAGGTCCGATTCGTAGCCGATATGGGTTAAGAGGATGGTTAGGTCAATATCGTCGTTTTTGTAGGCATTGCAGATTTTACCGACCTCTTGACTGGCCTCTTCAACAGAGACAAAACTACCAATTAGAGAATCGGTCTTTAAAGAGTCCATGACTTTTTCAGTCAAGATACCGGTAAAGAGGATGTCAAAACCGGCTTTATTTAAGATGAGGTGGGGATTCATCAATCTCTTGTTGTATTTTTTTATGTAGAGATTGGCGTTGACGATGGGGAAATTGGCCATTTTTTCCAAGAAAAGTAGGTGGGGAAGACCATAGTCAACTTCGTGATTTCCCAGGGCAACCACGTCGGGAGCCAAGTAATTCATGATTTCAATGGTAGAGATGCCTTTAAACTCGGAGTCAATGAGAGATCCCTGGAGCATGTCGCCTGAGACCAGATAGAGAACGTTTTCTTCCTCGCTTCTAACTTTGTTGACGTAGCCTGACAAAAGAGAAAGCCCACCAATTAACTCTTTTTTTCCTTGGGCGATTTCAGTTAAAAAATCACCGTGCATGTCGTTGCTGTGAAGGATAGTGAACTTTTTGGTTTTCATCTTGGTCATTTTAACTCTTTTGGGAGTAGGCTGGTCAATAATTAAGAAAATATACTGCTAAAGTTTATTTAGCGAGACTTCTTTTGGTGATATGATGAAGTGATGGAAAAGAGAGTGTGCGGGGTAATTTGTAGAAACTGGCAACGAAAAAGTATCTTTTTTTTAGGCTTTTTATTCTTAAGCTTAACTTTTCTCTCCCCATTCAGTGTTAAAGTTATGGCGGCCAGTCAAATGGTGGTAAATGAGCAAGATGGGGGGCAAACAAGTCAAGTTACCGGGGGAGTCAGATTTGAAACAGGTTCAGTAAATCCTATGTATGGAAGTGGCGGAGAATATACTTTTCAAACATATTTCATTGATCCACAGGCCAGAGAGCCGGAGTTTGTGAAAATTTATTTACAGAGAGGTGGGGATGGAGAAAACTTTGAAAGCCACCTGATGCAAAAGGGTAGCTTGACAGAAAAAGGTACTGCTTATTTTTTCAAAAAAACTCTTTCTAATAAAGAGGGTATTTACCAATTTTATTTTGAGGCAAAGGTGGGAAACAAACTGGTCCACGGTCCCGCTTACGGAAGTGATGATTGCACTCCGGGGGGATGCGGTGAGTGTTGCGGGGTATGGGGCGGTCCAAAAATATTGTCCACCAAGCTAATTGAAGAAAATAAAATTTATCTTTTTGAGAAGAAAAAAAATAGTCCCCTGTTAGCTTATGATGTTGGGAAAAATTGGGTAAGCGCGGTGGATATTTCAGCAGATGAAAAGTACTTTGCTGCGGCTGACAATGAAAGGAATGTTTATCTGTTTGATATTTCTCAAAAGAAGTTACTGTGGCAATACAAAGCTGAAGCAGTAACTGATACGGGGAACTTGGGGATGGATAAGGGCTTGGTTTCTTTTTCAAAAAATGGGTATTTGGCGGTAAGTTTGAGAGGGCAAGTTTTTCTTTTTAAGACAGAACAGGGTGAGCCAATCTGGTCATCTCCGACCGGAATGGTGCTTAATGGCTTGGCGATATCTGAAGATGCAAAATATATAGCCGCAGGTGGCAGGGACACCAATGTTTATCTTTGGAGTAAAGATAGCTCTGTGCCAATTTGGAAACATAAAATTGAAGCTGAGGGGGGAATGATGGGCGGAAGCGTAATTAAAACTTTGAGCATGACGCCAGATGGAGAATATTTTGTTGTTGGAACTAGCTGTCCTGACCGTAGCATTCATGTATTTTCACCCAAAAGCTCAGAGCCAATCTTTGTGGCAAAGGTTGGTATTAATTTTCCAGTTGAGTCTGTCAGTATCGCAGATGACGGACAAATCATTCTGGCGGGTGGTGGTGGTTCAGGTGAAGAACCATACACGGCAGTTTTGTATAAGTTAAAACAGAATAAAGCGCTTTGGACCTTTGATACCAGTCTTAATCCGGTTAATGAGGTGGCAATTTCCGCAGATGGAAAAAATTGTGTTATTGGCAGCATTATAGAAGGAATCTTTTTTAACAAATGTGCAGATAAAAATCCGGTATGGCAGATTAAAAATACCGGGTATATTGGACACCTTTCCTTTTCAGCTGACGGGCAATATATGGCTACCGGGACTGGGACAAACCATGTTCTTTTAGTATCTATTGCTGAGGAAGAGATTATAAATGATTGGAAGACAATTGGAAAAGCTGAAGCGGCTGATATTTCATCTTCAGGTCGATTTGTGGCGGTAGGAACAGGGCTTAACCGGTTCTTTATTATAAGTGCTGAGGGAGAGAATACATCGGGTGCAGATGGAAGGGAAGTTGGGGAGCAAAAGATAGAGCTTGTTAAAAGAAACCTTGGGGCGGTTTCAACGGTTTCAAAAGAAAATAAGGAAGGATTTTTCGCAAAGATTAAAGTCTGGATTATGAATCTTTTTAATTCAAGTTTTTCTCAGAAAGAGAAAAGTGAACAAAAAATGACTCCTGGAGGTTGTGGAAACGGCCTTTGCGAACCGGATTTGCAAGAGAATAAAGATTCATGTCCCAATGACTGTACTCCATCGAATTTGGAATAGATTTAAATTTTTTGGTATAACCCCAAACAAAAAAAGAGGTGGTATTAGTTGTGCGACGTAGAAATGTGATAGATTTGGTAAGTGAAAAGATATTACTTTGATTTGGTGATTATTCTGGCAATGGTGTTGACGGTAGTATATTTTTGGTTTTATACTCCCCCACGAGCAAGAGAGATTGACCGGCAGATAGCAGTAACTGATTTGCTGGTTCCAAGTGAAGAAAGGCTTGATTTGTCTCAAGATTTGACTCGCTATTTTGCTTGGGGATTGCCCAAAAAAGATCGAGGGGCAGCGCCAAGCTTACTTCATTTTTTTATCGGGAGACAGAGAAAGGTACTGGACCTTAGCCTGGGACGAGCCCAAAAAGAGATCAGAGACGAGAAGATTGGGGAGGGGAAAATTAAAGTTTGGAGTATGTTAAACATGGGGACGGTAGTAAAAACTTCTCAAAAGGCAATTGGTTTTGATTTAGCCGATACTTATTTTTCCAGTGTTCAAAAAGGTTTGACTGATTTGATTGATGTCCTTTTGGTAACCCATGGAGACCGTGATCATTTTGATACCGAGCTTATAAAAAAGGCTTTAAGAGAGGGGAAGACGGTTGTTTTCCCAGCTAATTTTGGTTTCTATTTTGAGGAGGCAGAGGCAGGACAAATAGTGGAAATTGAGTCGGGGAAGACCCTTGATTTGGACGGGATAAAAATTACGGCTTATCAGACAGATCATCGGGGTGAAGGAGATTTTAATAAACCTAATGCTTGGTATTTGGTGGAGACAGGGGGATTTAAAATCCTTCATAGCGGTGATGGTTTGCAATTTAAAAAAGTCAACGAAGCGGTTTCTTTAAAAAGCAGAAATGATATTGATATATTTTTAGCCAATAGTGCTTTGTCGACTGAGAATATAGCGGAAATTGGGCCGAAAATTGCCGTGCCTCTTCATCTTTTTAAATTTATGCAAAACCGTGAGTCGCTAGATGAAAGTGGCTTTAAGGCAGTGTCTGATAAATACTCTTTAAACCAAGATCAGCTGGCGGGAATAGAAATGAAGTTTCTTTTCCCGGGAGAAAGTTTTGAATATGGGAATCTGGACAGGTAATTAGTTTTATATGTATAATGTTTTATGAGTGAAATGTTGTTTCGAAATACTGGTCCAAAGCCTGGTGGCCAGCCCGAAGGTGGGAAATTAGATCCGCCAGAAACACGGAGATCTGATGAGCACCCCATTTCCGACAGGGTAAGTCCTCCACCCCCAGCTTCCCCTAAGCCTCCTAAAAAAGGTTAATTTTCTCTAGGGCTTGAGTAAGGTAATTTAGGGTTTTTTCTTTTCCCAAGATGGGTAGTGATTCAACAATGGGGAGAGTGGCGGTTTGACCGGTTAGGGCAACCCGGAAAACCATGAAGAATTGGCCGGTGTTCCAGGAATTTTTGTCGATTAGATCAAGAAGGGATCTTTGAAGAGTTTCTGGTTTTGAATAGTCTGCTTCATTTAAGGTTTCTCTTGCCTGGCTTAGCATTTCTTTTACCTCTTGTGGGTTAGACTGGCGTTGAAGGAGAAGTTGAGGCTTAAAGTCTGGCTTTTCCCAGAGGAAGCGGCAAAGATTGGGAGCTTCGGTAAAAAGAGTGAGACGGTTTTTTAAAAGAGGGATGAGAGCGCTTAAGGCTTCGGGGGAGAGTTTGGGAAGATGGGGCTTTAGGAGCTTGACCAGTTCCTCATTTGTTTTTTGGCGCAGGTAATAGCCATTTAAGAAGTCTAGCTTTTTTTGATCAAAGATACCGCCGGATCTATTAATACCGGAAAGATTAAATTTTTTGATAATTTCTTCTCGGGAGAGGATTTCCTGGTCATCTGATGGGTGCCAACCAATAAGGATGACAAAGTTTAGAAGGGCTTCAGGTAGATAGCCTTCTTCTAGATAGTCAGTAAAGGCCTTGGCGCCGTCGCGCTTGGAGAGTTTTTTCCTGCCGCCCGGGGCCATGATCGGAGGAACGTGGCAGAAAATTGGGGGAGTCCAACCTAGGGCTTCATAGATAAGCAGGTGCTTGGGGGTGGAAGAGACCCATTCTAGACCACGGATAGCATGGGAAATTTCCATTTCGTGGTCGTCGACAACGACAGCTAAGTGGTAGGTCGGGAAGCCGTCGGACTTTAAAAGAACGGTGTCATCGACGTCAGAACCTTTAAAAGAGATCTTACCTAAGACGGCGTCATCCCAGGAAAGGGTTTGGTCATGAGGCATTTTAAGGCGGATGACTGATTGTTCTTTGTTTTTCAGGCGTTTTTCTACCTCTTCGGGGGTGAGCTTTAGACAAAGGCGGTCATAACGGGGGGGGTGAATCCCCTTTTTTGCCTGGTCAGCTCGCATCTTTGTTAGACGGTCCGGAGTGCAGAAGCAGTGGTAGGCGACTCCCTTTTGAATTAGTTCCTTGGCATATTTTTGGTAAAGATCAAGGCGTTTTGACTGCTGATAGGGAGCATGAGGACCGCCTTGGACTGGTCCTTCGTCAATTTTTATGTCTAAGGCTTCAAAGTTTTTTAAAATGTGGTCGACTGAGCCTTCAACTTCTCTCTTTTTATCAGTGTCTTCAATGCGAAGAATAAACTGGCCCTGATTATGGGCAGCCCAGGCCCAGGCAAAAAGGGCAGTGCGAAAATTACCAACGGTTAGGAAGCCGGTAGGGCTGGGAGCAAAACGGGTACGGACTTTTGGTAGTTTGTTCATCTTAGGCTTAATTTTAACACGGGTATTTGCTATGATGATTAAAGAGTATGGCCTCCCTGACCCGAACTGCCTATATGAGCCGAATGATAATTAAGTATGGCGGGGTGGTTTTGCTTGTTTTTATT
>Ga0210057_1006329_pt1 | contig 14765 bp, 17 predicted proteins | sample CryGeyCG2114_010_2_FD_183968 | JGI IMG/M metagenome (GOLD analysis project Ga0210057, IMG submission 183968) | Groundwater microbial communities from aquifer - Crystal Geyser CG10_big_fil_rev_8/21/14_0.10 (SPAdes) (version 2) | ecosystem: Environmental > Aquatic > Deep subsurface > Groundwater ... | reverse complement strand
CTGGTGTGTTAAAGACGAACTCATTGATGACCTGACTGAGCTTGTATGGGCTAAGTCGGGTGCCTTTTATTTCTTTTCTCATTCCAAGACTCTACCCCATAACCGACCAAACATCTGTGCCAGACCCCCCGCGCAGGCCAGGCATAGACCCAGGATCTTGGTCGCAGGGAAGGGCTCCTTGAAGAGGATGACGCTTACGATCGTGACAAACACGACCATCATGGCGAGCGAGGCGGGAACCCAGCTCGACATCCCGAACTGCGGGTCGGTGACGAGTCGGGTGTAGGCGATCATGCCAATTCCATTGGTGATGCCGGCGAGCACGAGCAGGACCATGGCCCTGCTGTCGGGCACGCTTGCGAGCTCGGATCGGTACCAGATCCCCGAGAGGATCGCCGTACCACCCATGACCAGGAATCCAGTCCAGGCGTTGTTGGTACCTGCGAAGCGAGCGATCATCGGCCACGAACCGAAGCCGAATGCGACCATCAGGCACAGAACCAGGCCGTTGTTCATCAGAGCGTTCATTGGAATTCTCCATGCCAGTGCGAGATGCACTAGCCGTTCACGTCTGTGGACGTGAGAAACGAGTATCGTTCAAAACGTTCGAATTGTCAATCCAAAAACCGCCTCGAGCTATTTCGGTTGGCGGTTTTAGATATGCACCTCGACAATACGGTTGTCTCCTCGGAGGTCTTTGTGTGTTTGGATAGTGGCGCTTGGAAAGTTGTGGAGGATGAGCTTATCCGTGGCTTGGTGTTGTTCTGGATCGATTTCGATGAGGATGATCAGCTCGCGCGGGAGAATTTTTCTGTGGTCACGTAATTGGCGGAATAGTTCCCAATACGCATCAAGTCCATCAATCCCTGCACGTAGGGCGAGTTCGGGTTCGTGGCGGACATCGGGTTGAAGGTTATCCATTTTGGATTGCGAAAGGTAAGGGAGGTTGGCGGTGATGAGGAGCGTCTTGAATGGGTAGACCGATGAGGTCTCGACGTTCTGTTGTCCACGGATGGTCTTGAAAATACGAATGATCGGCTCAGCGAGATTCCCGCGTTGAAACTCGACAGCCGTTTCAGGAGCAAGGGCATCGGCATTCTTTTTCGCTGTCTCCAAGGCTGTCTCATCGATGTCGACGGCAATAACCGGTAGGGTTGTTTCGTTGGCGAGTGTCACAGCGATCGCCCCAGAACCTGTTCCAATATCAGCGATAAGTGTTCTCTCAGCATCTTTGTGTTGGAGAAGCGTGATGGCAAGTTCAATTAAGGTTTCTGTTTCAGGGCGGGGGATGAGAACACTTTTGTTTACCTCAAAATCTCGACCATAAAAAGCTTTTTTCCCAACAAGATAGGCAACAGGTTCTCGGTTTTCTCTCCGAGCAATGAGCGCGTAGAATTTTTCCTGTTGGTGTGTTTTGAGCGTGTCGGCAAAGTGGGAGAAGAGCCAGGCTTTAGAGGTATCCAGGGTGAAGGCAAGCAGAATCTCCGCATCGAGCATGGGGGAGTCGATACCGATTTTTCGAAGTTTATTGTTCGCCCATTGGAGAGCTTCCATGATGGTCATACGAGCGCTTGAGCTTGTTCGAGCTGTTCAGGGGTTCCAACTTGATGCCAGGCGGATGCACGGACCATGTGAATCGGGATGGTTTGTGTCATGCGTGCGACTGTTTGGGGGAGTCCAAATTCTTGATGCGCACCGACGAAAATTTCAACAGGGTCTGCCTCAAAGAACTCTGTTCCCAGCACATAGGCCCCACACACCGCGATATTTCCAGGACCGAGTCCTATGAATTGGTCGCGATCGCTCAGGGCCGAGGATTTGAGATTTCGACGTGACTCGAATACGAGCATGGATCGTTTTGGCATGATGAGACGTTCGAGATCTTGCTTTTTGTAGAGATCGTCTGCGTTCATGACAAGGAAGCGGTCATGGAGATGTTCTTTTACAAGATGGAGGGCGCCTGCCGTTCCGTTCAGAGGATCCTGAACAATGTACCGGATCGGAATCGAATTCCAGGAGGCACCTAAGGTTTCGATGATCTGCTCCCGAAGATAATTCACCACGATAAAAATCTCATCGACACTTTCAGGAAGCGCTTCGAGCGTGTGCGTGATGAGGGGTTTTTGACCAACCTGAATCAGAGGCTTTGGGAGGGTGTCCGTGAGAGGACGGAGGCGGAGTCCTTTTCCGGCTGCGAGTATCACCGCTTGCATAGGATTAGAGGAGTTCGCTCAAACGTTCTTCAATTTCAGCACGTTTGAGTGCATCAACAATTTCATCGAAGTCTCCATTCATGATTCCAGGGATGTTATGGAAGTTTTCGTTGATCCGATGGTCCGTGACGCGATCTTGTGGAAAATTGTACGTGCGAATTTTTTCTGATCGATCACCGGTTCCAATTTGGCCTCGACGATGTTCTTCTCGCTCTTTTCGGAGTCGTTCTTGCTCCATGGCATAGACGCGGGAGCGAATAATAGAAAGAGCACGCTCCTTATTTTGTTTTTGTGAACGTTCTTCTTGGCAATACACCATGACTCCCGTAGGAATGTGGGTGATACGCACAGCAGAGTAGGTGGTGTTAACTGATTGACCTCCTGCCCCTGTTGACGTTGTGGCTTCGATTTTCAAATCTTGCATGTCAATTTTAATGTCCACTTCTTCTGTTTCTGGCATGATCGCAACGGTAACGGTGGAGGTGTGAACACGTCCTTGCTTTTCTGTTTCAGGAACGCGCTGGACTCGATGGACGCCACTTTCGTATTTGAGACGACTGTAGGCATTCATTCCTTTTATTTCCATGATAACTTCCTTAAATCCTCCGACGTCGCTTCGATTCGCGGAGACAATTTCAGATTTCCAGTTATGTGCTTCTGCGTACATGGTGTAGGAGCGCAAAAGTTCTCCGGCAAAGAGGGAAGACTCATCTCCTCCGGCTCCCGCACGAATTTCCACGATCACACTTTTCTTATCCATGGGGTCAGGAGGAATAAGGGAGACGGTGAGTTCGTGTTCAAGACCGGGGAGTTGCGCTTCGATCTCTTCGATCTCTTGTTCCGCGAGCGTAATGAGATCATAGTCTTTTGTGGTCGCGATGGTTTCCTTGGCTTGTTCGAGATGGTGGATAGCCTTTTCATAGCGCTCTCCAATTTCCACAACTTCCTTTTCATGCGCATAGGCTTCATTCACTTCTCGAATTTTTTGAGGATCTGAAACAACCTCAGGACTCGCCATCTGAGTTTCAAGATCTTTCATATGCTCTTTGCGAGCAATGAGTTGTTGGATGAGGTTCATAGTGTTTGTAGTGTATCTAATAAAAAAGCGTTCTTCCATACTCGAAGAACGCGTTTTTCATCACAGCTAAGCTTCAGCCTTTTCTTTTTCTTCTCGTTTTGCGACTTTCTGATCATGTCGCTTTTCTGCTTTTGCTTTCTTTCCTGTCTTATCACTGGTCTTGAGGGATGCACGTTTCTGGAATTTCTCCACACGGCGAGCCGTATCAATGATTTTCTGCTTCCCTGTATAGAATGGGTGACATGCGGCACAGAGTTCTGTTTGGAGATTTTCACGGGTTGAGCCGATTTCGTAGGTCACTCCACAGGCACAGGTAATGGTTGCCTGAGCGGTGTAATTTGGATGAATATCTTTTTTCATAGAGGTGCACGCTTGTATACGTACATGGTTAGTTTTGACGGCTGGAGAATAGCAATTCAGCCTCTTTTTGTCAATTAAGCCACCCCCATTCCCGGGGAATGGGAATCTTTATGCTCTTTTGTCCAAAATGCATCCTGTAAAAGTTTTGGGTTCCCTTGACCTTTTTCCTGATTTTTTGTAAAGTTCCGCCCGTAATTTAGTCATCAGATGGAATAACGATGCTTCAGATCCTCCCCAATTTCTTGGGGCCTGAGAATCGCCATCGACGTAAAAAGGAAACCAATCTATGGCAAACTTGCCTTCACTCGTTGACATGCTGAAATCTGGCATGCACTTCGGTCACTCAACTTCTCGCTGGCATCCTAAAATGAAATCTTTCATTTTCGGCTCACGTCAGGGAGTGCACATTATTGATTTGGAGAAAACTCAGGTTCATCTTGCGGACGCCCTAGAGACGCTTAAAGGAATTGCGTCTCGTGGAGGAGTCATTTTGTTTGTTGGAACGAAACTTCAAGCGAAAGGCCCTGTTCAAAAGTATGCAGAAGCTTGCGGAATGCCATTCGTGATTAACCGATGGCTTGGAGGAACATTGACCAACTTCGTTCAGATCAAGCAGACCTTGAAACGCATGAAGATGTTAAAGGATCAGCGTGATAAGGGAGAGTTGAAGAAGTATACAAAGAAAGAACGTCTCATGATCTCACGTGAGATTGAGGAGATGGAAGAAAAATTTGGAGGAATCGAGAATATTACACGGACACCTGACGCCATTTTCATTATCGACTTGAAAACAGAGAAGACGGCGTTGAAAGAAGCAAACGTCACAGGGATTCCTGTGATTGCCTTGTGTGACACAAACGTGAATCCGGATGGCGTGGCAAAAATTATTCCTGGGAATGATGACGCCGTAAAATCAATTGAGCTTATTTGTAAGCTTGCGTGTGACGCAATCAAGGATGGAAAAGCCTCTGCAGCAAAGGTCGCTGCAGATGCCCGCGTTAAAACAATCAAAAAAGTAGAAACAACTTCCTAACATCTAACCGTTCTTTGACGTATGAGTATTGACGCAAAACTTGTTGCAGAGCTTCGATCCATGACAGGAGCTGGCATGATGGATGCCAAGAAAGCTTTGGAAGAGTCGACAGGAGATTTAGAAAAGGCTGCCCAATTTCTTCGAGAAAAAGGGATGGCTAAAGCCGCGAAGAAATCATCACGCGAAACAAATGAGGGTCGTGTGCATGCGTACATTCATTCAAATGGAAAGTTGGGTGCCATGGTGGAGATTTTGTGTGAGACAGACTTTGTCGCACGCAACGAAGCGTTCATTGCCTTCTGTAATGACGTAGCGATGCACGTAAGTGCGTTAGAGCCTCTGTATCTTACGCGCGAAGAGGTTCCTCTCGAACTTGTCGAGAAAGAGAAAGAGATCTTTACCAAGGAGATGGAAAATCAGGCTAAGCCTGCAGAGGTGATTGAAAAGATCGTTGAAGGGAAGCTCAGTAAGTGGTATTCAGAAATCGTTCTCCTTGAGCAAGCGTTTATCAAGGATGAAGACATGACCATTGATGAGTTCGTAAAATCAAAGATCGCAAGTATTGGAGAAAATATCACAATCCGTCGTTTTGCTCGCTTCAACATCTAAAGAAAAAAACAGGGTTTCGGCCCTGTTTTTTGTTTCGAAGGAATAATGATAAAATAGGAGAAATAAACTATTCTTTTTTATGTTGCGAATTGCGATTAATGGGTTTGGTCGAATCGGTCGATCATCCCTCCGAGCTCTCTATGAGCGCAAAGGAGTTCAGGTGGTTGCTATTAACGATCTTTCTGATCCTCATACGCTTGCCTACTTGTTAACGTATGATTCTGTCTTTCGAACGTGGGATCATCACGTGAAAGCGGGAAAGGATTTTATTCAGATTGATGGGGTGAAAATTCCTGTGTATGCACAGAAGGACCCAGCGGTACTGCCTTGGAAAGAACATAAGGTGGATGTGGTGATTGAGTCGACAGGATTCTTTCGAAAAGAAGCGGATGCACGAAAACATATTGAGGCTGGGGCAAAGAAGGTGGTTATCTCCGCCCCTTCAGATGACGCTCCAACATTTCTGATGGGAGTGAATCACAAGCTTTGTAAGAAGTCACAAGACGTGGTGAATAATGCGTCGTGTACGACGAACTCCGCAGCACCCGTGGCACAAATTCTCGAGGATGCTATCGGTGTGAAGAAAGCCATGCTCACAACCATTCACTCCGTGACGGCAAGTGAGAATATTGTAGATGGTCTTCCAAGCAAAAAAACGGATCTGCGTATTGGGCGCTCTGCCTTGGTGAACATGATTCCAACGAGTACCGGGGCGGCGAAAGCAACCCAACAGGTTATTCCATCTTTGAAAGATAAGTTCGATGGAATTTCTGTGAGAGTTCCTTCTCTGAATGTTTCTCTGACAGATTTCACGTTCGTCATGAAACGGAATACGAGTGTGGAGGAAATTACTACGCTATTTAAAAAGGCTTTAAAAGAGAAGCGATGGAAAGGCATTGTCGGGGTGACAGACGAGCCACTCGTTTCCACAGATTTTATCGGTTCTCCTTTTGGGGCGGTTGTCGATCTTGGTATGACCCGTGTGGTGGATGGGGATCTCGTTAAGATTCTTGCTTGGTATGATAATGAATGGGGATATACCCAACGTCTTGTTGACATGGCGTTTCATGTTGGGAAGCTTTAATTGAGTCTATGAGAAAATCAACACCATTTGATGCGTTTATTGAAGGGTCTTATCGAGAACTCATGGGATGGGGAGCGCTCCTCCTGCGTCTTGTTATGGGCTTCGTCTTTTTCTATGCAGGGTGGTCGAAGATCACGATAGAGGGATGGAGTGCTTCTGGATATTTAGCAAATGCGACAGGTCCATTTGCTTCGTGGTTCCAGTCGTTGGCAGGAAACGGATTTATTGATGTGTTCAACATGTGGGGTCTTCTCTTCATTGGAATCGCATTGATCCTCGGTATTCTCGTGCGTTCTGCTTCTTTTTTTGGAATTCTGGTCATGCTTCTCTATTACGTTTCAGATTTTGTGGGGAATACCGCCCACGGTCTTGTGGACGAGCATCTTGTATATGCATCCGTGTTGCTTCTTTTTCTGTTCGGGGGTTTTGGTCATGTCTGGGGATTGGATGCAATTATTGAACGCAGACTTGATCGGAGGGCGAAGTGGGCACGAATCTTTTTTGGTTAGTCCGTGAGGTATTGTTGGATGTTGATCTATGAAATTACGCAAACTTGGAAGCACGATGAATCTGAAGGGAAAGCGCGTGCTGATTCGTATTGATGGAAACGTTCCTGTCGTGAAAGGTCGCGTGCAAGATGGTCCGCATGGGCGCATTGCGCGCAGTGCCGTCGATATTAATTGGCTTGCACAGCGTGGCGCAAAAGTCATCGTGATGACCCATTTAGGCCGTCCAAATGGACGGCGCATTTCAGCCTATTCATTGAAGCCTGTTGCCAAGCGACTTTCGAGCTTGTTGGGAACTCGCATTCAGCTTGCTCGATCCGTGATCGGAAAAGATGTTGAAAAGACGATTGAGCACATGGAGAATGGAGATGTTCTCTTGCTGGAAAATCTGCGCTTTGATCTCCGTGAGACACAAAACGATTCTGTGTTTGCAGAAGCACTCGCGCGATTAGGTGATTTTTATGTGAATGACGCGTTTGCGGTATCGCACCGTGCACACGCATCGCTTGATGCGATTGCCACAAAACTCCCTTCCTATGCGGGACCGTTGTTGGCGCAGGAGGTCTCCGTTTTGAGTCGGCTTGAGAAGCAGACAAAAAAACCGTTTGTGTTGCTCTTAGGAGGATTGAAGATGACGACGAAACTTCCTATCATCAAACGATTTATTCCCGAGATGGACACGCTTCTTATTGGAGGGGCTCTTGCAAACGTTTTTTTGGTGGCTCAGGGTGTCACCATTGGTCGTTCTGTGTATGAAGAAGAAGCGGTGGAGTCAGCTCGAGAACTCTTAAGGATGTATTCGGATAAGATTGTTCTGCCAACGGATGTCATTGTTGCGAGTTCCTTGCGAAAAGATGCTCATCGACGGGAAGTGCTTGTGAAGGATATCGAAAAAACAGATCGGATTGTCGACATCGGTTCACGCACACGTAAACAGTTTCAGGAAATTCTTGAACAGGCAAAGACGATTGTGTGGAATGGACCACTTGGCTATTGTGAGATTCCCGTATTTTGTGCGGGGACGCGCGACGTCGCAAAAGTGATTGCGAATCAAACAGGAAAGGCGACAACCATTGTTGGGGGAGGAGATACGCTTCCCGTCATTGAATCACTTAACCTTGCCGATAAGTTCACCCTTCTTTCAACAGGAGGTGGAGCGCTCTTACAATTCCTCTCAGGGGAGTCTTTGCCAGGAATTGAAGCGCTTAATATGTAGTCTATGAAAATTGAATCTATCCATGCCCATGAAATTCTGGATTCACGTGGGAATCCAACCATAAACGTTACCGTGTTATTAAAGGGAGGGATTTCTGGGAGCGCTTCTGTTCCTAGTGGGGCTTCGACAGGCATTCACGAGGCGCTGGAGCTTCGAGATGGAGATCCAAAACGCTATCACGGAAAGGGCGTACGGAAGGCTATCAAACATATTCACACAACCATTGCGCCGGCGTTGATTGGCGTGGAGGTGACTCGCCAACGTGAGATTGACGAAATCATGATGGATCTTGATGGGACCGTGAATAAGTCTCGCTTGGGAGCGAATGCAATTTTAGGTGTGTCGTTGGCATGTGCGCACGCAGGGGCGCGTTCAAAAAAAATGCCTCTCTATGCCTATCTCCGGAAGGCATTTGATCTTCCATTTTCAACCTATACGCTTCCCATTCCAACCATGAACGTTCTCAATGGAGGGGCTCATGCTGGATGGATTCTTGATTTTCAAGAGTTCATGATTGTTCCGAAACAGGCGAAGTTTCGAGAGCGTGTTCGTGCTGGGGCAGAAATTTTTGTTGAACTCGGAATGCTCTTAAAGAAGAAGGGGTACTCAACACTCAAAGGAGATGAGGGTGGATATGCCGTGGCTCTGAAGAGTAATGAAGATGCGTTTACATTGATTGTAGAAGCGATTAAAAAGGCAGGATATCTTCCTGGGAAGGATGTCTTCTTGGCAATGGACCCAGCGGTTTCTGAGCTGTATCAAAAAAAGACTAAAACATATCGCTTACGTGCAGAAGGAAAAACCCTGACGAGTACACAGATGATCGACTTGTGGGAGGCGTGGCTAAAGAAGTATCCCATCATCAGTCTCGAAGATGGTCTTGATCAAGATGACTGGGATGGGTGGATGGAGCTGACAAAACGACTTGGAAAAAAAGTCACGCTTGTTGGAGATGATTTTCTTGTGACAAATGAGAATCGACTCGCAAGAGCGATTGATCAAAAAGCGGGGAACGCAATTTTAATCAAGGTGAATCAGATTGGAACCCTGTCTGAGGCGATCGACGCGATTATGCTTGCGAAGCAGTACGGGTGGAAGATTAGTGTGTCGCATCGTTCAGGCGAAACAGAAGATACGACGATTGCCGATTTGGCGGTTGCGGTGAACGCAGACTTTATCAAGACAGGGTCTCTTTCTCGTTCTGAGCGTTTGGCGAAGTACAATCGGTTAATGGAAATTGAAGAAGAACTTGGCTAGATATGGCAGACTCTATAAAAAAACCGAATGTCCTCATTATTATTGATGGGTTTGGTGTGGCGCCTGATGGAGAAGGGAACGCCATCGTTCGGGCTCATACTCCAAACTACGATCGACTTGTCCGAACGTATCCAACCATGACGCTTCGTGCCTCAGGGGAGGAGGTGGGTTTGAGTTGGGGAGAGATGGGAAATTCTGAGGTGGGTCACCTGGCCATCGGAGCGGGGCGCGTGTACTACCAGATGTTCCCTCGCATTAATCGTGCGATGGAAGCGGGGGAGTTTGCGGGAATCGATGGGTTTGTTCATGCGTTCGAGCACGTGAAGAAGCATGGGAGTCGATTACATCTTGTGGGGATGGTCTCTCAAGGGCGTGTGCACTCGATGGATCTTCACTGTCATGCCCTGTTGCAAGCAGCAAAAGAGGCGGGGGTGAAAGAAGTGTTCGTTCAAGCGATTCTGGATGGACGTGATACGGTCTACAATGCCGGGATTGATTTTGTGACAACCTTGCAAGCAAAAATGTCCGAATTACACATTGGAAAAATTGCATCGTTGTCTGGTCGCTACTACGCCATGGATCGAGATACGCGATGGGATCGTGTGGCAAAAGCGTATGATGCGATGGTGCTGGGAGTGGGAGAACAAGCGGAAGATCCCATTGAAGCTATCAAAGCTTCGTATCAAAAGGAGGTGTATGATGAGGAGTTTGTTCCGACCGTTCTCATGGAAGGAGGTCAGCCTGTTGGACTGATTCAGGATAACGATGCCGTTATTTTCTTTAACTTCCGTCCTGATCGCATGCGAGAACTTGCGAAGGCCTTTGTTTTGCCGACGTTCGATGCGTTTCCACGTAAACAAGTACAAAATCTTTTTCCCGTAACCATGGCAGAATATGAAAAAGGGTTGCCGGTGGAGATTGCGTTTCCTGCAGAACGTATTGAACAGACACTTGCTCAAGTACTTTCTGAGCACAATCTCAAACAACTCCATATTGCTGAAACAGAAAAGTATGCGCACGTCACCTTCTTTTTGAATGGAACGAAAGAGGATCCGTTTCCAGGAGAAGAGCGGGTTATTATTCCAAGTCCAAAGGTAGCTTCTTATGATGAGGAGCCAGAGATGAGCGCACGAAAGATTACAGATCGTGTGTTGAAAGAGATGCGTGAAGATACGTTTGATTTTATGGTGATGAATTTCGCGAATCCGGATATGGTGGGACACACGGGAAATCAAGAAGCAGCGATGAAAGGCATTGCGGTCGTGGATGAGTGTATAGGAAAAATCGTCGAGGAAACGCTTGCACGTGAGGGTCATGTCTTTATTACGGCCGATCATGGGAATGCCGAGGAAATGAAGAATCTTCGAACAGGGGAGAAGTATAAAGAGCACGCAACAAACCCCGTTCCGTTTCTCATTATTGGAAAAGAATATGAAGGACAACCTTCTATTGCAGGTGAAGTCCCAGAAGGAGATCTCTCTCTCATGTCCCCCATCGGCATGTTGGCTGATGTAGCCCCAACGATTTTGGCGGTTATGGGAATCGAACAACCAGAAGAGATGACAGGACAACCGCTTGTGTAAGTAATCAACATCGGCGATTTATGCATTCTCATACGATAACGACCGTCCTCAAAACGCTCAAAAAACGTTGGCCGAATCCTGGGGCGATGGAGATTGGGAATCCGTATCAGAATTTGGTGGGGGTGATGTTGAGTGCACGGACACGGGACGAACAAGTTCTTAAGTTGATGCCTGGATTTTTCAAAGCGTTTCCAACTCCCCAAGCGCTTGCAAAAGCAACGACGGGTCAGATTGAAAAGAGGATCAATACGATCGGGATGTTTCGACAGAAGGCAAAGAATCTCAAATCCATGGCGATCGATGTGGTCGAGAAGTTCGATGGAACGATTCCTGATACCATGAACGCTCTGGTGAGTTTGGCGGGAGTTGGGCGGAAAACAGCGAGTGTGGTACTCGTAGCGTCATTTGATACACCTGCCATTGCGGTGGATACACATGTTCATCGCGTAACGAATCGGTTAGGATGGGTAAAGACAAAGACACCAGAAAAAACAGAGGAGGCACTGTTGAAGATCATGCCAGACAACATGAAGAAAACGGTGAATCAGGTATTTGTAAAACATGGACGCTACATCTGCATCAAGAACCCCCGTTGTTGGGCATGTCCCGTGCGTGAGCACTGTGCGTTTACACAAAAAAATCTTGCGCGCCCAAAGAATGCAGAAGAAATTCTGGAGGATATGAAAAAGCGTGAGTTGGTCCTCGAGCAGTTAAGAGAACAAGCTGTGTCCTATGAACATTGATCACAAACTTTCACACGCGTTTTTCAATGCGACAAAAAAGCACTGGCTTTCTCGACATATCGCTGTTGCTGCATCGACCCATCTTATTTGGTTGATGATTGGGATTCTCATAGCGGTCACGTCTTGGGATGTAGAAAAAGGGTTTGTTCCGGGCGACGATATGGTATTTACGCTTGCACTTCTGCTTCCTGCATGGGGCGTCACTGCGCTTATTTCTAAATTCGTGAATCGCGAGCGTCCCTATCTTGAGACAAAACAGAAGCCTCTGATTGATCCGTTTGTGCATACCGCATCGTTTCCAAGTGCTCATGCGACGTTTGCTTTTTCGATGACGGCACTCAGCTATCTGTTTGTTCCATCGCTTTTGCCGTACCTATTTGTCGCTGGTATCGTGGTTGCTCTTGGTCGAGTGGCGACGGGAGTCCACTTTTTTACGGATGTGCTATTTGGGGCATTGGTAGGAATAGGGGTGACATCTTACGCGACAGCTATTATTATGGTTCTCTTAGGAAATTGATATGTCAAAGAAAATCGTTACCGTTTCCGGAGGGTTTGATCCGATTCATGTCGGACATGTTCGCATGATTCAAGAAGCGGCTGCGCTCGGGGATGAGCTTGTGGTCATCATTAATAATGATCATTGGCTTCGAAAAAAGAAGGGACATGTATTCATGCCACAGGATCAACGTCGAGAAATTGTCGAGGCGATTAAAGGGGTGACGCGTGTGGTGTTTACCGCGCACGAGCCAGATGACGAAGATCGGAGTGTGTGTCGTGAATTGCGGATGATTCAACCCCATATTTTTGCCAATGGAGGAGATCGGTTTGCGGATAATATTCCAGAAGCGATTGTGTGTCGTGAACTTGGGATTGAAACTATGTTTAATGTCGGTCAAGGAGGGAAGATGCAATCAAGTTCGTGGTTGACGGCTGAGGATCGAGAGGAAAGAGACTGTTTTTGTGAGTCAGGTTTTAAATATCGTGACTGTCACGGGAAGTAATCTATGATGAAATTTTTTGGTCTCGTTTTAGGGATTGCCGTTCTTGTTGGGGTGGTTCTATCAGGTTCTTATGTTTTTGATGCGTATTTGATTTCTTCTGACGAGGATGCAGGATCCGTGTCCATCACGATTGAGGAAGGATCTTCTGTTGGGGAGATTGCTCAACAGCTTGAAGAACAAGGAATTATCACCAGCGCCTTTTTCTTCAAAGTCTATATTCGTCTATCTGATGTCGTGTTGCAGGCTGGGACGTTTGAGCTCAAGCAAGGGATGAGTTTACGTTCAACAGCGTTGGCTCTCTCAACTGGACAGGCGCAAGAAGTGCAGATCACCATTCCAGAAGGATATACACTCGATCAAGTGGGTGAAGTGGTTTTGGAAATGATGCCAGAAGTCACTCAAGAAGAGTGGGAAGAGGTCACAGGACCCGATGGAAAGGGGATCGTTTCAGAGTCTGAAATGCTCTCGGGAATTCCAAACGGACAAGGGTTAGAGGGGTATCTGTTTCCAGACACCTATCGATTTCGGACAGATGCGAGCGCAACGACGATTGCTGAGACGATGGTTTTGACTCTAAAACGTCGTCTTGCCGAGAACGATATAGTAATTCCCCGAAACTTGATTTTTGAGGGAGGGCTGACCTTTCATGAAATGATGACGTTGGCTTCCATTGTCGAGAGAGAAGTGCGGGGAGCAGAAGATATGAAGATTGTTGCGGGAATTTTTTACACCCGTATGCAAATCGGTATGGCATTGCAGGCTGATTCTACGGTGAACTATGTGACCGGAAAGGACACGCCGTCGATCTCGCTTGATGATAGTCATATTGATTCACCGTATAATACCTATCGAAATCTCGGACTTCCACCAGGACCGATTAGTAACCCTGGAATGAATGCGATTCTTGCGGTCTTGAATCCCGTGGATACGGATTATATGTATTTCTTGACAGCAGAGGATGGTGAGGTGATTTACTCAAGAACATTTGACGAGCATATCGCAAATAAGTACAAATATTTGAAGTAACATCGAAGAATATAAAAACACGTGGATCAAGTATCTACGTGTTTTTTTGGTTGACAAATCTTGCAGGTTCCAATAACCTGCCGGGTCGCATCTGCCATCCAGGTTTGATGACGTACACAGGAGAAGTCCATGGGCTCTGCCCCTTCAAATCCGGTTACCGGAACCCCCGCGGTCGATGGAAAGACCTCTCTTCCCGAACCCCACCGCCACCTGTTCACCTTCATGGTGGGCGAAGCGGACTTCGATGTCGACGTCGTGACGATGGCGCCGGGTGTCCTCCACACCAGTGTGGCGACGGGGGCTGTCATCGTCCAGACGCGCGGGACGGTCGAGGGACTTCCGGTCTGTGTGGTCTACCGCACCCTCCTCCATGCCTTGCGCGGGGAGATGTACGCTGTCGACTACTACGCCCGCGAGATCCCCGATCTGGTTGCGGACGAGAGCTCTGCGCGCTGGTGCCTCCGTCTGGTGCATGACAGCGACGACCTCACCGATCCCGAGCTCGTCACCCTGCGTGAGCAGGCGCTCGAGGAGATCATCGTCCGCGCGAAGGCCAGCATGGCCGAGCACAAGGTCGTGGCCGTGGCTGACGCCGTTCGTGCCCTGCAGGTCGACGATACGCTCGGGCGTCGGAACCCCATGGCGGCGGCGATGGCCAATCACGGTCTCGTCATCCGCCTGAACCACCTGATCGCCAACGCGAGTGGTGCAGAGATCCGCGTCTCCAAGACGCTCCTCGCGATCGTGCAGGTCCTCGCCAACATCTGGAAGACCTTCCACGACATCGATGTCGAGCTCGCCTCGATGGAGCGGTGGTGGATGGAGAACCGCAGGGACCCGCTGACCTACGAACAGGCGCAGAAGCTGGCGGTTCGTGTGGAGCGTCTCGCTCTGCCGATCTCCGACATCCACGAGGCCCCGTACGCGAGGGGTCTGGCACAGATGTTTGGTCGGTTATGGGGTAGAGTCTTGGAATGAGAAAAGAAATAAAAGGCACCCGACTTAGCCCATACAAGCTCAGTCAGGTCATCAATGAGTTCGTCTTTAACACACCAG
>Ga0210057_1006328_pt1 | contig 14766 bp, 10 predicted proteins | sample CryGeyCG2114_010_2_FD_183968 | JGI IMG/M metagenome (GOLD analysis project Ga0210057, IMG submission 183968) | Groundwater microbial communities from aquifer - Crystal Geyser CG10_big_fil_rev_8/21/14_0.10 (SPAdes) (version 2) | ecosystem: Environmental > Aquatic > Deep subsurface > Groundwater ... | reverse complement strand
TCCTGCTTGTGTTGCTGATACATCTGCAACAAAACATTCCACCAATTTCTTGATTTTACTTTTTCCTAATCGAGCTTTTCTTTTCAACATATTCTCTAGTTTAGCATGTGTTAGCTAGTCTAGAGCCTTTTTCTTTCTATCAGTGACTAAGACCTTACTTCAAAGTAACTGTAGCACCTGCTTCTTCTAGTTTTGCCTTCAATTCATCAGCTTCTTCTTTCTTTATATTCTCCTTGATTGCAACTGGAGCGCTTTCTACTAAGTCTTTTGCTTCTTTAAGACCAAGACCAAGGACTTCCTTGACTGCCTTAATAACACCAATCTTGCCATCTCCAATTGAAGTAAGTTCTACGGTAAATGCAGACTGTTCTTCACCTGCGTCAGCACCAGCACCACCTCCTGCAACTGCAACAGCTTGTGCCGATACACCAAACTTCTTTTCAAGTACTTTTACTAATTCATTTAGTTCAAGTACGCTCAATGACTCAACTTGTTCAACAAGTGCCTGAAACTTTACTGGCACTTCAACAGCCTCTTCTGTTGCTGTCTCTGGTTCTGCTGCTACCACTACTTCTTTCTCTCCTTCTGTAGAAGTAGCTACATCTTTGTTTTCTTCGGTCATGTTTTTACAAATTAAATAAATAAATACTATTATGCCTTCTTCTCAGCAATGGCATTCAGTGCAATAACAAATCCTTGAATTGGTGAATTGATTATATTCACAAACATACCACGGAGTACATCCTGTGAAGGTATATCTGCAATCTCAATCATCTCTGCATCACTCTTGTATATTCCTTCGAAAATACCCCCAAGAATCTTTATATTGTCCTTATGTGTTTTACTAAACACACGCACCTCACGTGCTGGTGCAAGGACATCATCGGTACTTGTTGTATATGCAAGCGCGAGCTCTCCTTCAAATGAAGGTCGCTCTCCTTCTGTTTTTACAGAATCAAGTGCCCGCCCAATGAGTGTTTTCTTTGCAACAGTATATCCAACGCCCACGTCACGGAGACTACAACGTAGTGTATTTGTATCCTGAACACCAAGTCCACGAAAATTAACAAATACCACTGACCCAGCATCGCTGAGTACTTTTGTTACTTTCTCTATAATTGCTGTCTTCTTTTCTTTTGTAATTGCCATAAGATAAGAGATTCGTCGGTATACACCGACACGTTATAATTCGACCATTTCCGGCGATGAAACATGAGAAATGCTTCGGTAGGCTAGAACAAAGTTTCACTTTGTTCGTCCGTCCACCTTGTGCGGACGAGCTACTATTTAAGGCATTACTACCACCTGCTGTCTTGAGCCGTTATATGAAAGTATACGAATAAATGCCTATTCGTCAAGAAACAACATACGCTTTCCTCTAAAAACACGTCGGTGCAACCAAGGCCTTTAAACGTTCAATATTCTCAATCACTGCAAGCTCCCATTCATTAAATGGACATGTATCAGTCGGCCCAAATAGTGCTACTGGTTCAAAAATACTCTTTGTAACAATAAGCGGGGTTACGAGCACAGTGTATACATGTGAGTCTGTCGTCAATTTAGTAATCTGATTCGGAAAACGCACCGTGCTCCCTGCATATAAAATAGTATCCTTTGGAAAGACAAATTGCATGTCACCATGAAGTAATTTCCAATTATATAAATTTAATTCATATTTTGAGGCATTCGCTAATGTAATATAATCCGCGGTCACATCAGCAATCTCTATCTTTGGATCAAACACTGTTATTGTCGCACGCGATACTGATGTATCAGCACCCACATTACCACGAAGTACCAACGCATATGTTCCAGGATAATAATACACGTGGCTCACCTCTTTCCCTTCTGCAGTAGCACCATCACCAAATGACCACGCATAGCGTGGCGAATATCCTTCACGTGCCGATGCTGTCAGTGTAACTGGTGTCCCTGCTGCAATAATTCTATTTTCACCAACACTCACTGCAAATGGCACCGTCTTTACAAATGTACTCACGCCACCTCCTCCGTCATGTGCCGTAAATGAATCGGCACTTGGCGGAGTTGTTGTTGCATTCTCAGTAACAAGAGATTCTGTTGATGAAGAGACATCACTACCTGGTGTTGGTGCGTATGCTCCCCATATCGTACCTATACGTTGTAAACTCAACCCGTCACCATTTGCACCAATCGAAACATCATAAGTGAGAGAATCCATTACATTTCCCTCTCCATCCTTTATACTCAATTCTTCTCCTGTATTTGAAAGTGAAAACGAACTATCAAAAAGTACTCCTTGAAATAATGGATAATCTGACTGAAATACGGTTGCATTATCTGCAATAACCGCATAACCATTTTTAGCAATCACTCCGGTACTTTGTGGAGTAAGGATATGATTCGTACCACCTTCAGAAAATACCCAATCAGTAATATCAATATCAGAATCACTGTCATTATAGACTTCAATCCATTCATGTTTTGTATCTGTACCGGACACGTCATACATAATTTCTGTCACAGAAAATGCCTCTACAGAAAGTGGTAAAAAAATAATACAGAGAAGAATATATAAACGCATATATTGTAGATAGATTAAATTCTAATGTTACTCAAGTGTTTTTAATTTTTCTACAAAGACAGGGTCACTCATAATAATAGCAGGATCTTCTTTATTGATGCGTTCCATAATAGGAAACATCTTTTCATACTGATCAGTAAGGAAATACAATTTTGCCAGATCATATACACGGGAGTAATCAGTTGATGTCTCTGCATCCACCATATACTCTAAGAAAAATAATGCATTCTCCCAATCTTCAAATTGAAGATAATACTGGAGCGCACGCCCAGCAATCTCATAATCCATATCATCACTTGGACGATATAAATTACGCCCTTGCTCTGCATATGTCTGTGCACTTTCTATATCACCAAGAAGTACCGAGAAACCTGCAATCACATAATATGACTCAGAATCATCTGGCACAATACCAATATAATTATCAAGAACAGCAATAGCTTTCCTGTACGCTTCTTTTTGTAGAGAGTCTGAATCGGCTCGTGCCGCTTCGCGAATGTACATATTCGCCTCAAGCAACCAGCCTTGCATTCTTTTTGGAGAAAGCTCTCGTAAGTGCATAATTACTTCTTTGAGCAATGCATCATCACGTGCTACTTCGGGAGGAGCAAGATCAAGCACATGTCCTAAATACACAGCAGTCTTTGCATCATACGGATATCGTCTATAATTTTCTGTCAAAATATTGAGTGCGTATCGATATGCTTCCGCTCGAGCCTGCCCAGACAGTATGTTTACTTGTCTCTCTGTATACATACTATACAGCTGGTACCCATATTCAAGATTTGCATATGTGTGTAAACCATACCCTTCCTCAAAATAATTAAGCGCAATGCCTGGCTGTACAATGTGCACATTGTATCCTTGTGCAAGTTTTATATTTGCTTGAAGAGGATATATCGTAACTGGAATAAGTGCAGTTAAAATAACAACGCTGCCGATCACCGCCACAGTAAGGGGTAACGGTTTTTTAATAAGTCCATGCATCTCTTCTGAATCATCTAGATGTACAATCATGGCACAAAGGAAAATGAGTAGAAGCCAAAATGTAATCGCTGTATCAAACACAAAGAAATTCTGTATCGCGTATATACCAATAAATGCAAATATATACAGTGCATATGCATGCTCGTTTCTTAATAGGCGTATACCAACACGGAAAAGTGCAATAATTAACAGTATATACATAAGCAGACCAAATATACCGTATTGTGCCAAGTAATCAATGTACGCATTATGAGAACGATCAAACCACTGTTCACTGATCACACTTGGATCATAAATGGCATTAAATAATACTCCAACATGTTCTGCCCCTACTCCCAAAAACGGATGCTTTACTGATTCATGCAACACTCCTTGCCACACTGCAATACGGTTTGCTACAGAACTCTCCTTTAAAGAAACAGATGCAATACGTGCAATTGGTTCAAATGAAGATTGTGCAAGATATCCACGAAAACCGATGAAGAGAAGGAATACGAATACTACTCCAATAAGTAATCGACTAGTAATCTTCTTTATCGTACCTGTACCTCGAAAAGCGTAATATGTAATAATCGCAACACCAACAAGGATAAGTGCAAGCAGTGTTCCTCGTGTCGCAGATATAATAATCATACACAATTGTAGAAGTGCGCTTCCATATGCAAGTACTCTTTGACTCCCTTCTACAGAACGAGCGTACAGCATAGTAAGCACCACCGACAGTCCAAGAAAACTTGCGAGAAATGCAGCGTTGCCGAGTGTTGAACCAATACGTCCATCAAGACTAATGATGAAAAAGATATTACTTTGAAATACATACTCAAGCCATTGAAATACTCCATACAACGCAACAAGACTACCGACGACCGATACTGCATGTGACAATCTTAGAATAAACTTCTTTTCAGCGAGAAGGAGGGTTATATAAAACCATACAATTGCTGAGAACAGTGTAAACAAACCATCACCTCGTTCAAACGTAGACCAAAGACTATGATACCAATCAATCCCGAAGAAAGAGCTTATAGCAGTAACAAATGCGAGTCCTGCCGGCACCCACACAAACGGCATACGCAAGCGATGTATATACAATACACCACCACGCAATACGTAATACAAAAAAAGAGCTACCGCAATAATGGCACTTGATCGGAAAAAGAGTGTTTTAGGTGTTAAAAATGGAAATAATACATTAATACCTCCAAAAAACTTGATGTGTATGAAATGCACAATAAAAATAAATGTGAAAAAAGCCAACAACCAGTAACAAAGGGTAGTAAGCACCTGCTGTACTTGGTTCGGCTCTTTCCCTCGTTTCTTTCCACTAAAGACACGTATCAGACCGAGAGTAAATCCAATACCAATAATGATTGCAAATAGTTTCCCAAGTGAATTAGCTTCGGCATCTGCCACGAGAAAAAGAAGTGGCGTAACAATTGGTGCAAGCAGGAGCGCTCTAGATATTCTGTGCAATCCAGACATAACGTAAAGAATTAATTATCAGTAGTAGTTTGTGTATCAGATACGTCACCTTCTGCAGGAGAAAGCAATTGCTCATCAGGGAAATATTCAGCAAGAAAACGTTCATACGCCATCTTATATGTAGGAAGTGGCTGGATTTCATATGCAGACCGTAATGCAGTACGTGCTGAATGAATCGCACCAAGATCACGCAATACTATTCCAATATTATGCCATGCAACTGACGTACGATCATTATCAACAGCAAGAGCTTTCTGTAAATAGTTATATGATTGCTTTCCATCACCAAGTAATCGATACTCATTCGCAATACTTACATATAGTTCATACTCAGTATTTTCTTTTTTACCAATCTCCTCCTTAAATCTCTGGATATTTTCTTTCACACGCTGTGCCCCCTCAGGATTATCTGCATATATATTTGTTAATTCCCAACTCGTTATTGTGTCACGTGAATCAATAGGAAAAGGGTTTTCTTCTCGTAAGAAACCGAACCAAATTCCACCACCAATAATAAGGGCGACAATAATCCAGATAACAACATGAGAAGTACTCATTATATGTATTTGATCATTTTCCATATGTCCGAGTATAACATATCGTGAAAACAAAGTGTACTTTGTCCGAAAATTAGGCACACAAAAACCCCCACTTTGTGGGGGTTTTTGCTATCGGATAGTTCCGACTTAAGCGCGTAAGCGCTCGTACCAACTAACTAATGTTAGAAGTTGACTGATCGCGATCCAATTGTAAGTGGAAGCGTCTTAATCAAGTAATCATTAGTCCAGTCGCTTGTTGATACACTGTGTACCGCACTCACCGTTGATGAATGGTCAGACCATGTCAATGATGGTGTTGAAGCTACAGTAATACCAATGTTACTTGCGGTATCAGTAGATACTGATGTTGATGGGTTTGCAATGCTGACGTCAATGTTGTTTGCGCCAGATGCAATTGCTCCAACAGTACCACGAAGCTCGTATGTACGTGTTGTTCCTGCAGGAATTTCTTCTTCGTTTGTTGCAACGAAGGTGAGGTTTCCTGAAGTCAAGTTTACAAGAGAGTCCAAACCGCCAACCAAACTACCAGTTGTAGTTCCGAATGAACCAGCAACCTGTGTGTTTGCTCCGCCAGTTACGTCCCAGAGTGCTACAGTTGATGTTGCACCGAGTGTAAGGGCAGATGTTTTGCTGACAGTAAATGAAATCTTCTTCCATCCAACGACTCCTGAAGAGTCTGCAGAAATGTCTACACGACCAAGAACTTTGTTAGATCCAGCTGAAAGGGTTGCATTTGGTGCTGTACCTGCAGCAAGTCTTGGGACTGACTGACGTACAATAACCGTACCCTTTCCGCTTGTTGCAGCAGAGTTGAGGTCTGATCCAGCTGCTTCCGTATCTGCTGTACCAGCTCCGTCAATTGCTTTGAATCCTTCATTTGCATCGATAAGAGCAGAAATTGCCTTACCACTGATGTTTGCACCAGCAGATGCGATTGTTGGAATACTTACGTATACCTCAAGGTCCTTTGCTTCATTCTTTGGAATCTCAAATGTAAGTCCAGCGAATGTAGCTGTTGCATGTGTCAATGCTCCTGATGAGAGTGTAAGACTCTGTGGTAAAGAGCTTCCACCGTCCCACTTAAGGATAACACTTGAAACAGAAGTTGCTGCATCAGCAGGAATCTTGATCTTCACTTCTTGAACGATGAAGTTAGAGTTTTGTGCAGTAAAGCGGAATGATCCAACCTTTACTTCACTAGCACCTGCGATTGCAACGTAATCATCTGGTGTTGAACCAGAGTTGACTGCTACTGTCAATGTACCTGAACCTACAGTAATTGTCTGAAGGTCAAGATCACTACCGATAGTTGATGAGTTTGCAGTTGTTGCACCAGTACCACCAGTTGTGGTGTCAATAGTTGCGACAAGTGAACCTGCATCAGCACCAGACTTAATGTCTGCATAGACATCAATAGTCTTTGTTCCAGATGCTGGAATGTTGAAGTTTACAGAGAACGAGTTGCTTGTTGAAGGACTTGCCTTTGTAGTACCAAGCTGTGCACCATTTGAGTCCTTAAGCATCAAGTTTGTAATTGTAGCAGCTTCAGTTGAAGAAAGTTCAACGACAACAGTGTTGACGTTAATTCCTTCTGTTGCACCAGCTGAAAGAGTGAATGATCCAATCCTTATGTTGTTTTTACCTGCAACGTAAGTCTGGTCCCCAAAGCCTGATGCCTTAGATGCACTTGTGCTTGTTGAAGCAATTGTTCGTGAGAATCCATCAACTACTGATACTGCTGATACTGTATTTCCAGAGCTCATTCCCTCTGTATCTGCAGCTGCAATTGAGAATCCTACGACTACGGTATCTGACGCAGAGAAATCTGTTGCATCTGCTTCTTTTGCATCTCCGTAGATTTCAACGATTGTATCTACGCCAGCCTTTGCAACGAATGATGAACCGAATGTGAATTCAGTACCTGTTTCACTTCCAGTACTACCAACATCCTTTGTAGAACCAACCTGTGATCCATTTACGAATACTTTTACGTTATCCATACCGTCTCCAGCTGTTGTATCTACATCAACAGTAATAGCTTCGACTTTAACATCTTCGCCTGTTGCTCGAACAAGGAACTTAGACCACAACGCATTTGTTGCGCCTACAGTCACGTTGCTATTAGGTGAGTCTGTTGCTCGGCTTACTGAGATAGAACCAGCAGCAATTGTGTTGTTTGCAGTTCCTGCTGAAATTGGTGCTGAAACAGATATTGCCTGTCCTAGCTGTGCGTCAATTGCCATAATGTCAGCTGCGCGGCGCAATTGAACATCGTATGTATAGCTTGAGCCATCTACGATATCTGCCAAGACTTTGATAATTCGTGTACCTGTTTCAAGACGAACTGGATTTGATGACATATCAAATGTTGCTCGCTTGTTTGTGAATTGTGTAACTGGTGCACCTACTTGCACGCCATCGATATAAAGGCGAACGTTTACCAAGTCACCGTCATCAGAAGTACCGCGATTTTCAAATGCAATTGAGCTTAGGTTAACAGCATGTGTGCCGACAACTGTTGATGCTTCGAATACTCGAACATCATTTGCTGGGTTGTCAATTGCGTTTGAAGGACCATTATATGTCATTGTTACTGTTCCAAGAGAAGCAGATGAGATTGTTTGTACACCACCTGTAATTGGTAATGAAACACTTGAATCAAGTGCTGCATCTGTTGTTACAGAATTAAGCTGTACTCCTACCTGCTGTCCTGCAGTTGCAACTGCGATGTCAGAACGAACTGAAATATTTACTGTGCCACCTGCTGGTACGGTAAAGATTCCTGTTGAATCGTTATAACTGAATACAGTGTTACTTAGACCACCTGCTTCAGTAATACGCATACCTCCGTTAAAGAGGTAAATGTTTGACAATGTTGAATCAGCTGATGAGCCAACTCTTTGGAATCCAATGTTTGTTACTTTAATTGGTGCAGCTGTTGGGTTTACGAATGTAAACTTGCCGAGCTCTCCAATTGCCTGACCTGCTACCAAAGCAGTGAAGTTTGGTGAGTCAGAAGCAAGTGATACACGAAGTCCTGATCCTGATGGGATCACAACACTTCCTGTACCTGTTCCTGTTGTACCTGTTCCTGTTGTACCTGTTCCTGTTGAAGTTCCGCCAAGCATATTAAGCTTTGCGCGAGTTGAAGCTCCAACAAAACCAGTACCTACTGCAAGACCTACAGGAGCAAGAACTTCAGAAGCATACTTGTTTTGGAACTTGATTACAGCTTCCTTTGTCAAACCACCAAAGTATGTTGTTTCGTTTCCTGCTGAACCAACACCACTTGTAGCAATCTGAGTCGATGCATCCTGGTTAAGGATCATCTGAAGTTGCTTTACGTCTTCTCCAGTATCTCCAACTGTAAGGTTTCTAGTAAATGTATATCCTGTTCCAACAGTTCCAGTTGAACCTGTTCCTGTTGGTGTACCACCTTGAAGGGAAGTACGTACGTTAGTAATGGTTGCTGCATCAGCGCCAAACGAAGTGAGCAATGAAATAATTGCATCAACTTGTGTGCTTGAAAGCGCAGCCTGTGCTGGAGCAACTGCTCCACCAATGACAAGCGCGAACGCCATTGCAACACCAATCAAACCTGCGACAAAACGTGTTGCGCGAGATTTTGATTTCTTGAATAAATTCATAATTGATTGATGTATCTAATAATTAATCGTGCGTGGCATAACCACGTACTCATAAATAAAATACATTCGCTGAATCACTTTTCGACAAAGCAATTCCGAATGCTCCATATATATAATGGACAATGAACTTTTTGTTGCCTATCTACAAACATAATTAAAATCATACTTGTAGCACATGCAACATATTCACTATTCTCTGTACTTCTTGCATCGACACGAAGTGGCAGAGATTAGTAGTACGTGTATTCTGTCTTTTCTTTCATTACATATAATGCTTCCGTAACTGAAACATCCATTCAGTAAAAACTACTGATACTATTTTAAGGGAATCAAATAATTGCATTGAGTAATAAATATTTTTAAATATTTATTATCAAAACATTATCCTGACCCGCATCAGATTTGTGTGGCCTATATAGTATTTTCAATGTTCATATTCGAACTATCATTTCCAACTGTCCTGTAACAGAAACATGCCACGTGCCAACCCTTGGCACAGAACATATCCTATGGACCTAATTATAGTTTTGTTGGCGATGTATAGCAACGAACAATATTGTGGATAACTAAGTAAAAAAGCGTGTTATTCACGCCACCTATATAGCCACACACAATACAGAAGCTATCTTACTATAGATACGCAATTTAGTCAAAGACTTTTTTTAGATAAAAACCAGTCAAAATCTACGTAAAATCCCCTATCATACAGGGGTAGAGGATTGGATATTAAAAAAATAAAAAGAAGCAATTTATCTTTTAGATAATAGAGTACGTACTCCAGCGTCGCTCTCCCTTTCGCTCTACCATACCAAGAGACATGAGCGTAGAAAGCTCTCGTTGAATTGTCTTTTCACTACAGTCTTTTACAATAAGTGATATGTCTTTTATAGACACATTTCCTTTGTCTTTAATAACATTCAAAATAGTACTTCTCCGTGTATTTATCTTTTGTCCGTTACTCTCGTCTTTATCAGACACGCTATTGGTATTTGTCTTTTGTACTGATTTATATTGATTTGTCCTTTGTGATATGTCTTTTGTAAGACTTTGTCCTTTATAGTCATTTTGTCCTTGTTGTTCAAATGTAAATGTTTGTCTATCAAAATAATCTGCACCGAGGGCAGTGTGTGCTTGTGTATCAATGTGTGTCAGTAATCCTACAATCGCATGTTTAATGAGTTCAGCATTCATATGTGAGATCTTCTTTGCACCAGCAAGAATACTCGTAAGAGCAGAAAGGTGTAATAGTATTCTTTTCAATTCTCTTTTATCTGATTCAGATTCGTATGAGGCAAAACGAGCAACACAAGCAATCAGCGTTTGATTAACGCTTTTTATTTCAACGACAATAGCATCTGTCTCTGACAACAAATCACTTATCATGGCAATGGCAGTTGCTATTTTTTCTGTCCTTTCGAAAATATACATGTATGTCTTTTTAATTAAAAAAATCTTTTATACAGCCCTATTTAAGCAGTAAACGTATGTCCTTGAGTAAAATCTGTCTCTTTGTTTCAGACGTTATAGAGACAGTGTATAGGTCACACGGTAAAAGTCAATGACTTTAGCCTTTTTAGGCTACAACTTCTAACATTTATCAAGAATGAATGGTACAATTATCTATGCAGACAAACCACGTATGGGACGTAAAAAGAAACCTAAATTTCCAGCTTTATCAGAATTAAAAGAAGGAGTGCGTCATATTATTTACGCAATTATTTTTGCTGTTATTACTATCTTTCTTTTACTTGCTGCCTTTGAGCTTGCAGGCATTGCAGGGTCTTTTACCTACAACAACCTCTATAAGTTGTTAGGTATTGGATACTATTTAGCACCAGCACTCACACTCGCACTTTCAATCTCCTTCTTTCGACCACTTACCAACCCCGTTGCTCGATTAAAAATAGGTGCTGCAATCATACTTTTCTTTTCCGGCCTTGCATTACTCCACCTTGTGAACAATGAAAGTGGTGGGTTACTTGGTTCACTCCTTGCTCGACCACTTGTTGCATTACTTGATGTATACGCAAGCATGGCATTACTTATTGCAGTTGTTACCAGTGCACTTCTCATGATGATCAATACAGAACTCAGTATGCCTCGCTTTACTATGCCATTTTCATGGTTACACCGAAAACAAAAAGATGGTGTAGAAAAAGACACAGAAGAAGACGTAAGTGATGAAGAGGAAACTGAAGAAGACGAGGAGGAGGAGGAAAAACCAGTTGAAAAAGAAGCTCACGTAATCCTTCCACAAACAAGCACCCTTTCAGTAGGTCAAAAAGAACGCCCAATACGTGCCACTAGTGGGCCTCACAAACTCCCTCCCCTTTCATTACTTGAAACCGACAAAGGCAAGCCAGGTACTGGAGACATCAAAGCGAATGCAAACATAATTAAACGCACCTTACAAAACTTCGGTATTACCGTTGAAATGGATGAAATATCAGTTGGACCTTCAGTCACACGCTACGCACTAAAACCAGCTGAAGGAGTCAAACTCTCTCGTATTCTTGGATTACAAAATGATCTTGCGCTCGCGCTCGCTGCACACCCAATACGTATTGAAGCACCAATCCCTGGCAAATCACTTGTCGGTATTGAAATACCAAATACAACACGAACTATGGTTGGGCTCGGTACTCTTTTCTCTGCACAAGATTTTCGAACCAGTGAAAACCCTCTTCTCATTGCACTCGGTAAAGGTATTTCTGGTAAAGCACACTTTGCAAATATTGCAAAAATGCCCCACCTACTTATTGCCGGCACCACTGGAGCAGGAAAATCTGTGATGATTCACACCCTTATTGCATCACTACTCTATCGCAACACACCAGACACATTGCGATTAATCCTTGTAGATCCAAAGCGTGTTGAACTCACGTTGTACAACAATATCCCCCACCTTCTTTCTCCGGTTATTACCGATCCAAAGAAAGCTATCCTTGCACTCAAATGGGCAATCAAAGAAATGGAACGACGTCTTGATGTACTTGAAAAAGCTGGTGTACGTGATGTCGGCTCATATCACAAAAATATAGTGACGACACCTGCCACAAAAGATGAGCCTGAAAAAGTACCAGAGCCCCTCCCCTACATTGTTATCATTATTGATGAATTAGCTGACATCATGCAAGCATATCCACGCGAACTTGAAGCTGGTATTGTGCGCCTTGCACAGATGAGTCGTGCAACAGGAATACACTTAATCCTTTCTACACAACGTCCAAGCGTAAATGTTATTACTGGCCTCATCAAAGCAAACGTCCCCTCTCGTATCGCACTACAGGTTGCGTCTCAAATAGACTCTCGAACAATCCTTGATGCAAGTGGTGCAGAGAAACTCCTCGGTGCTGGAGACATGCTCTTCATCTCTGGCGAAACATCAAAACCAACACGTATTCAATCTGGCTATGTTACTGAAACAGAAGTAAAGAAAGTAGTTGGCTTCCTTACAAAAGAATATGAAAATGAACCGCCCGATGAAATTACACTCACATCAAATGCAATCGGCAATACGGCACTCTTTGAAACATCACTCGATGAAGATTCAGGTGGCGCAGATGACGACCTCTATGAAGCAGCCTATGAAATTGTTATTGAAAGTGGTAAAGCATCAACATCATACATACAACGTCGCTTACGTGTCGGATATGCTCGTGCAGCCCGTCTTATTGATCTGCTTGAAGAGCGCGGTATCATTGGTCCGGCAGATGGGTCAAAGCCACGTGAAATATTCAGCAACAATGAAGATGAAGATGATATGAGTAACAAAGACGTTGCCAGTGACAACGAAGACTCCGAATAATCATGCATAATACAGCAATACGACGTTTACGAATATTCCTCATTACCATTGGTGTCTTGTTTCTTGCACTATACGCTTATAATCAAGCGTCTCTATTTATTTCTGGACCATCGCTCATCATAGAAAATCCTCCAAACAACCTTGAAACACAAGAAAAATTAATCACTGTATCTGGCTCCACTAAAAACGCAAGTAAAATCACCTTAAACGGCAAAGATATCTTCATCAATGAAGCTGGTGCATTTACTGAAGAATTGCTCCTCACTACAGGCTATACTATACTTGAAGTAGCAGTTACCGACCGTTTTGGTAGATCAGTCGCTGAAACTCGCAACATTATCCTTACCGAATAAATATTATGCTAAAGAAAAAAACACAGAAGACAGAAGAAGCTCCCTCACGGAATGACAACTCTATCAAAGATACTATCGCAGCGATTAAGACAAAGTTTGGTGACGACTCAATCATGACACTTGGTGAGCGTCCGAAGGTTGATGTAAATGCAATATCAACCGGTTCAATTGGTCTTGATTATGCACTTGGCGTTGGCGGTCTCCCCCGTGGACGAATCATTGAAGTCTATGGTCCTGAATCATCAGGAAAAACGACACTCACTCTTCATGTCATTGCAGAAGCACAAAAGAAAGGTGGTATTTGCGCATTTATTGATGCTGAACATGCACTTGATCCTCAATATGCAAAGCGCCTTGGCGTTAAGATTGACGACCTCCTCATCTCACAACCTGATACTGGTGAACAAGCATTAGAAATTACCGAAAGCTTAGTACGATCAAGCAAAGTAGATGTTATTGTCATAGACTCTGTCGCAGCACTCACTCCAAAAGACGAAATTGAAGGTGATATGGGCGCACATCATGTTGGAAAACAAGCTCGACTGATGTCACAAGCACTACGTAAATTAACCGCCATCGTCGCTCGTTCAAACACAATTGTTATATTTATCAATCAAATCAGAATGCAAATTGGCGTTATGTTTGGTAACCCTGAAACAACACCAGGCGGTAAGGCATTAAAATTTTACACCTCTGTACGTATCGATATCCGACGTATTGCACAGATTAAAAAAGGAGATGAAGTCATGGGAGGAAGAGTGCGTGCTAAGGTAGTAAAAAATAAAGTCGCAGCACCATTCCGCATGACTGAATTTGACCTCATGTACAACGAAGGCATTTCACGCGAAGGTGAGATTATTGCTCTCGGAGAAAAGTACGAAATTGTTAATAAATCTGGTGCATCATACAGCTTCGGTGAAATCAAACTTGCCCGTGGATATGATGCCACTCGAACATTCTTGCAAGAAAATCCAAAAATCGCTGACGATATTCTAAAGGGAATAAAAAAGAAATGGTCTGAGGAGAAAATATAATACACTACCCTTCCTCTCCCATTTTATACACTATACAAAAGGTCTTCTTTAGTGGCGTTCTTTATACAAAGATTCTGTTACAATAGCTGTGCTTTAATCATATCGTAACTCATATGCTTGAATATGTTGAATTGTATTCGGCATCGTAATGCCATAGCACTTCACAACAAGTTTTTTTATTTTTTATTTACCCGACCCCAAAAGAGTTTAGGGTTGAAGTTTCTGCGTACACCCTCCATATGCAATCTTAATTGCAAATGTTCTCAATGCATGGATACTGGATTCGGCGGTATGGGTCCGTAAACTCATACTGATTCGCCTACTACCGCATA
>Ga0210057_1006327_pt1 | contig 14766 bp, 12 predicted proteins | sample CryGeyCG2114_010_2_FD_183968 | JGI IMG/M metagenome (GOLD analysis project Ga0210057, IMG submission 183968) | Groundwater microbial communities from aquifer - Crystal Geyser CG10_big_fil_rev_8/21/14_0.10 (SPAdes) (version 2) | ecosystem: Environmental > Aquatic > Deep subsurface > Groundwater ... | reverse complement strand
GGAGGATGTTGCCAAATCCAGAAGTTTACACGAACGGCTAAATCACCAAAAACAGGGTGATCAATATCAGGAATCAAATAATTCCATGGCCTTGCCGAAAAAGCAAAGCGGTCGGAAGGGGATCGGGTGATCTCGGTTATTGGGATAAGTTGATTATTTATTTTATTCATATTCAATAAATGTATATTTAATACTAAATATGAAAATATTATTGTAGAAAATATGTAAAGTGATATTTTAAAAAAATATTTTTTGGGAATATTTCCGATTAAAGTGAGCATTATTATTACGATACTTGTTGTAGATATTAGAATTATTGAAAAATAGATATTATCTAGGAAAATTATTCCATTTATCAAACCTAATATTATTGGAGTGTAGTAACTAACAACTTCGTTTCTTTGGCATTTTTTTAAAAAAGAATAGAGTGGAATTAATAATAGTGGAATGAGTGCATAGTTTGTAAATCCTATCCATTCCATTTGATATCGATACCGAATAGGTGAAATTGATATTAGAATGGCAAAGATTATTGGCAAGTAAGTGTCTAGTAGATAGTCGTTTTTTTTGTTACCTATAATTATAAATAGTATATAAAAAGATGTAACTGTTAGAACAAAAAATATCATTGATAAGATATTAAAAACTAAAATATAATCTTGAAAATTAGATACATAGTTAGCAATGAGTTGAGTTATATTTTTAATGAAATGTGTATCTGTTGTGAATTTTATGTAACCAGCGGAATCACCGATAAAATTAGAGGGAATATATTTGCTTTGGTTACCGTAAATTGGTAAAAAAATAAATGAAGTAGCTATTAAAAAAGATAAGATAGCTAGTATCATAGCTTTAATCTTCATTTGATTTCTCTATATAATATAAGATTATTGAAATAACAATTCCTATATATGCCCAGATAGCAATGCTTTCTGATCGATTTCCAAGCTCAAATATCTCGAGGATAATAATCAGAGTAATTCCAGTAATTGGTACAATTATAGTTTCAGTTGATTTCAGCTTATAAAAAACACTTAATATTAGAATAGTAATTGATATGAAAAAAGTTACCGGAAAACTTTTTAAGTCAATATAGAATATATCAAAAGCCATCATACAAAAAATAAATATTATGGCGATGCTTTTATATCTACTAAGCTTGTAAATTGTATTTTTATAATCAAAGTTCATTCTGCATTTTTCCTTTTGATCTTTTCAGATAAGAAAATGATTTAAGTACAAGAATACTTATGATAAGTACTGAAAAACTGATTACTGAAATCATAATACCAAGTTCCAAATATCGTTGCGCACTGAATTCGATTTCAAGTTCTACTTCGGTTGTGTTTCCAATGTCCAAGTTTTTTGGATTAATTGTCCAAGCATTGGCATATCCGTTAGCTTCTCTGTGCGTTGACGATTCTATACCCGTCTGTGTAAAGCTTGAGATAAACATTGATATTGTATTGCCATTCTTTACTTGTGTTTCCTTATTTATTTGCCAATTTTTATGGAACTTTTCGTTTAATATTATTGTAAAGGGTTCATTTAAATTTATATCTTTTATAAAAACTTTATATTTCGTCGGGTTTATCTTTTCGTATTGTACCTGGATCGAATTGTTTTCAACTTTATCATTCTGATTATAAACGAACAAAATTTCTGGTTTTACGATTTTTAACACCTTTAGGTTTTTAATTGTTAACCTTCTCGTATTTGGACTTAGTGTATTAGCCTTAAGTTGTATAACAATGTCAGCTGAAATATGTCCGTTAGATGTTTTGATGTTTTGAGTAAATATAGTGTCGCATTTGATTGTTGTTTCGCATTTTTGCGGTTGTTCATTTATTATTCGGTCGAATAAATTCTTATCTTTTTTGATCTTTCCGCTTAGGTAATCGAGAACTTTTTCTCTAGAATAGACAATTAATATACTATTTTCTAGTCCAGAGAAGTCGAAACTTATTTGGTATTCGGAATTTTGGTCTAAATTATCTAAGAAATATGCTAGTGTTTGATTATCATATAGTATATCTTCATTTAAATTTGAATTAGAACTTTTTCGAAATGCTTCAGATTCAGTGTTATCGCGGATTATATTCAGGCTGTATATGTCGTCTGAATTTAAATCTAGATTTGTTAACTTTGTGTAGTCACTTTCATTGTTGATATCAATTTGATTACTTCCATATAATGTTTCTTCGTCATTCTGAATAATCTCTATGCGGAAACCTTCCCCAAGACTTTTGAGTTTTGAGGTTTCTAACAATACATCATATTTTCCTGTTAGCGGTACTATCATTTGATAGCAAACATACTGGCAACTGATACTTCCATATTTTTTTATATATGCTCGATATATTTCAGCAAAAGATTTTTGATATTGTAAAGTTAATGAGTTTTCAGTTTTGAATTTATCTTTTAAATATGTTTCGGACATTTTAGTGTATAAGTAGCGTTTCCTTTCTATCTGTTCTAATTCACTTTTTTCGATTTCATTGATATTTTTAATGTTTTCTTCGATTTCTAATTGGATTGATTCATGTCTTTCTAGTAAATTTTTGATTTGACTATCATTTAAATCATATCTATCGATTTCAGCTATCCTTTTTGCTGATAACCAAATTAAATGGTCTATTTTTTCAATACTATTTTTTTTGTTTAATAAAAGTTCTAGTGATTCTTTTATTAGTGCGATTTTGTATAGTGATGAAGTCGGTGAGATTCTTGTGTTTGGTAAAGACCATCCTGCTTCCCAACTTTCTTTATTGAAATTATTTAAGGATGGAACATTAGGATTTAGGTCGGATAGTATTAGTTTGTTATTTTTGTATTGCTCGAAGTTCTCATTTTTATTTAAAACTAGGATATCTGGTTTATTTTGTGATGCGGAATATTCACTAGTGAATTTATTAATTGCAAAAAAATTGTTGGATTCATTGTTTGTGAAAACTTGGGATTTAGATATATATATATCATTTGGAATTTCGTCTTTTTTCATTTTAAAAACCACTAATTTGTCATCAAGATTTAATGCTGAGTTTGTTGAACTTAATTTGTTCAACTTTTCAATTAAATTTGGATTATATAGTTCGTCAATTTTTGATAAGTTAGGGTGTGAATCTTTATTTATGACAACGTATTCAAGCTGTCCATAAGAAAGTAGTGACTGGATCTCTTTTGTATTTGTGTCATGACTCGATAGAGATTTTTCTATCGCGATAGATAATGGATTTTCGCCACTAATATTGTCAATTCCAATTACGGATAGGATATTTGTTCCTGCGTAGCCCTTATTCCATAAGTATGTTGCACCGCCAATCTTGCTATATGGGATTGATAATACTCTCTTGGGGTTATCATCTTTGTTATTATTATCAACTAGAGTTTTCAAATCAAAATAATAACTTGGAATTGAATATAGATAACTTGGTAGGACTTTTTCTGTGTTAGCTTTTCTTGGTGACATTAGTTCACCAGATATAACAGGTTTACCTAATGTGACTATTATTAGTAATAGAATGCTAATAGCTAATTTATTCCAGTGATTTCCCGATATTATATTTATCTTTGTTTTTTTGAAACTATCTATGATTTTAAAGAGTGAGATAGGTAATAAAATTGAATAACAAAGCCATATATATAAGCCGAATATTTGAAAAGGATAGGAAAAAAGGTCGACAAAAAAAGGTATTTTATCTGCTAAATATAAATTTATACTTTCAAATTTAGTTGAGGATCCCGAACTACCAAATATTGCTAGAGTTAAGAAAATTATAAAAAATATATAGTCATCATAATATTTTCTTTTTAAGTATATTCGCAAGAAAATAAGTAAAATTATTGTTGTTGCATATCCGATTATAGAGAAAAGTTTTCCGTTAAGCGCAGTTGAGAAGTCGAAGTACTTGATTCCTTGATGTTGACCATTTGTAGCCCAAAATCCATTCAATTTAAATATGTTACTAATTCCAGATGAGCTATTTAATCCATAGCCTGTAAGTCTAGTTAGTCCGATTGTCTCATAGGCGGAATTAACATTCGTCACTGAATATTTAAGAGCTTCAATATTAGGGATTAACCAATATGCATTTAGCAAAATTAATATTGTAGTAAAGGTCACAGAATAACTGATTATTTTTTTTAGCTTTATTTTATTTTTGAAGTCATGTATTAATGAATATGCGAAGTATAGAATTACAGGTAATAGATCAAGCACCAAGTATTTTGGATTTGTATATTGGTTGTTTGACGTAATTGTCCAAATTAAAATAGTGAAAAAAATATATAAAATACCTTTTTCTTTCTTTAATCCATATATATACATCGCTAACTTAAGCGGGATGAAAGCATATGTTAGCCAAATATAAGTATATGAAGTTGCCATGAAGCTTACATAGGTATTGAACATATAGAGTAAACTAGACATGAATGCTAATAAGTTAAGATTTTCATGTTTTGTATTCAGATTGGATGTAAGAAATACCTTTGTTAAAACGTACATTGATATACCGGAGGATGCAAAAATATAATAGAACCATATATGTTGCGTTGATGCTATTTCTATATTGAAATATTCAGTAAGTAATAGCCACGCTCCGTATGGGAATAGTACGGCCACCGATGCAGATGGAGCACCAAATGACTCGCTATCCCATGTATATAGATGATTGAGAGTCGATGATGCACGCTGTAATGGAAAGTAACTATCTGTGCCACTAAATAAATTATTTCCATCAAACCAAGTTATAGAAATCAGGGCTATGAATAATATTGCTAATATTGGTTTTATATTTCTATTAATTACTGATATATTCATTTTTCAACCTTCACCAAATATTTTTTAATTGCATTCTTATTAGTAATTTCAAATCTTATTTTTTTGAGGATTAAATCAAGTAACAGCACAGGTATTAGAAGAAAAATTTTAATGTAGACTTTTATATTATCGATTTCGAGTAACTTCATTGTAGTGTTTAATGAGTATTTATACTTGATTTGTAATTGTACGACATGGAGGGCTTTAATTTTTTGCATGTAATTAATGCTTTCAAAATTTATTGGCTTATATTTCGAATAAATCTCAATCCTATTTTTTAGGTATTTATGCATTTTTTCAAAAGTGAATTTATTTTTTTGTGATTCTTGTTCTTTATGTAGTCTTGTAAAATATATAGGGATGTCGACATACATTATAGGTTCCTTTTTGAGAAATTTCATTGCATTGTCTAAATCTGCTTCATTTCCATATTCTTCATTAAATAGATTTTTTTGCAAAAATTTAGTTTTATATATTGTGCACCCTATAATGGATAGAAATGATAAATAATTTTTGTTCCAAAGTATCTCTATTGAATTATCGGGATTAAGTATATGGCTTTTATTGAATAATCTGTATTCCGCAATTACATGATTTTTATCATCTATGCCAATCCCATTTGTTGTATATATATTATGACCTTTAAATAAATTTAAAAATTTATTTGTTTCCTCAATGAAATATGGGGAAAGGATATCATCATTGTGTAATAAGGTTATATATTCTCCAGTAGCTAGGTCGATGCAATGGTTAATATTTTTCATTAGTCCTAAATTTGTCTTGTTCTGTATAAATTTGTAGCCATTGGCAAAGCAAATATCCTTAATTTCTGACATATCATCGGTAGAGACATCATCAACTACCAATACCTCGAAAGGCTTAACTGTTTGGTTTATTATTGATTCTAAAGCCTGCTTTACTAAGTGAGGCCTATTGTAGTTTGGTATGCAAATCGAGATATCAAACTTACTTTTTTTCATATATTATAAGGTTTATTTTTCTGCAATAATAGTAAAACAATGACACAAGATTCGACCGATTCCCGTTTTGGGAAGTAATGATATTTTAATATTTAGTGGAAAAATTCCAAAAAATACAGGGGTCACTTTTATATTCTGGAATCCAACTTCTTTGAGCATTTGTATTAAAGTCCATTCAGTAAATTCTTGAATATGTATGTAATCACCAATTTTTTCAAACTTGCCAATATTGTAAGGAAAGTAAAGTTTACCAATAAACATTTTCAATATATTCGTAGGTCGCAGAATATTTGGTGTATTCAATATAATTGACCCTCCATGTTTTAATATTCGATACTGTTCTTGCAAAAACATATAAGGTTTTTCTACATGTTCTATCACATCAAAATGATAGACTAGATCAAATTCATTTGATCTAAATGGTAATGCCGTTTCTGGTTTGATTTTTTCGAATTTCCAATTTCCTAAACTTTTTAGCAGTTTGATGTCAGCCTTTTTAACTGGGTTATCAACGATGTCTGTTGCGATTAATGTAGTAATATTTTTATATCTTGAGAGTATAATATAATCCCAAATTCCATCACCGGTAGAAATTGAAAGTACTTTTGATTTACTGTTTAGTTTGATTCCTTCTAAAAAATCGGTGAACGATTTTCGTTGTGCTACAGGTAAGTGTTTATCGGAATTATACCTATCTATTATTCCTGTTAGTTTTTTCATATTAAATTACTTAAATATATTACTACTAGTAGGTTATTTGGCTAAAATATTCATAATATTACAATTTTTTATATACACACTCATATTGCCCGGTAAGATCTTTTGAAATATCTGTTTTATCAAGTAGGAAGAATATCATGCCCATTACTAAATTTATTGGGTAAAAAATAAATTGCGATAATCTTCCAACTGTTCCCATTTTTCTTTCTATAAAGAAGGTTGGGATTAGTCCGTTAAAATAAGTTGAAAAGACAGCCCACTTGCCACCGTGCTTATTCATTTCGACGACTTCTAGTCCAACATCTTCCCCCAATCTTTTTAATGCAAACTGAGTATATCTGAAGTAGTCGTAAGGCTTTTGGTGTTCTAGCCAAGCGAGCGGACAAACTACATATAAATACCCGCCTGGTTTTAATATTCGTGAGAGTTCTGTAAATGCTTTGTGTGGATACATAAGATGTTCTAAGACTTCGATACATAATATATGTTGAAAGCTTTTGCTTTTTACGGGAATGTCATATATTTCAGATTTAATATCGATATCGCTAAAATCCCAGTCCGGATCTCCAATACATAGATCTTGTGAAACATAATCTGTATGCGTTAGGTATTTTTTATACTGGCATTCTCCTGCACCTGCATCCAGAACGCTTTCGCCTTTTGGAATGTTTTTAGCAACTCTTTTAACAAATGTCTTCAGTCTGTAGTCAGCATATCCGTGAAATCTATTACCTAAGAACAGTTCTTTCATTTTTACTATGAAATCTTTATCTATTACTTGATTAAAGATTTTCATAGCATTTGAATTCATACTTTTTTGCTCATTTTGAGCTTTGCTTTTTTTCATTTTGATTTCCTTGCTAAAATAATTAAATTACCTTGTAGTGTTCCTGTTTTGGTATTATTGCTGTCGGTATCAACTTTATTTTGAATTAATGATCTTAGAGAAGTCGTTAGTATCTTGTTTATATTGAATTTAAGAAGTTTACATATGTACGAGATTACTGTAATTATATCCCAAAGTTTGAGGGTTTCTTTTGATACGCAGTATGTATATCTTTCGATTTTTAATCCATGTTTTTCAAGTCTTTTTTTATATGTTTCATAATCTAATATGTGGTAATGATTTAACATTTTGTTTCGCTTGCGCTCGTAGAGATTCGCTAGAAAATGTAAACCAAGTTTATTTAATAAATTTGTAACAAACAAAAATTTTCCAAACATTTTTGTTGGTGATGAGAATAATAAGTAACCATTTGGTTTTAAAATCCTTGATATTTCACTAAGCACAGCTTCATTATTTGGTATATGTTCTATAACTGAATTCGAAAAAACAAAATCTACCGAATTATCCTTAAGTGACATTTTTTCTGCACTTTCCAATAGGGTCTTTTGGTATCTGTTATTTTGTATTGCGATATCGACATCATTGGCTTCGCCGTTATCAACTCCGTACATAAATCTCTTGTCAAAAAGTAATTCAGATATAACACCATCTCCACAACCAAGATCTAGTGATGCATTACTGAATTCAATGTCTTTCGTTAATTTATAAATCGCGTTTAATTCGATTGCTCTGAATAGCACAGCCGCGGGATGATCATATATTTTAAATAGTTTTTCCAGGTCTACTTTTCTTGTTTTCATTTTATTTTTTAAACTAACTATTTATTACCTTATATAGTCCGGCGAAGGTTCCTGGGATTGATTTTAGTTGCTGAAAATCTCCGGTTGAAACGAACTTAAACATATAATAGCAATTTTGCATGATTAAGTTTAACGAAAATTTAATTAATGTATCTAGGCTATCTATTTTGAAATATCTAAAATAGAAAATTATAAAATTCTGAATTCTATAATATGTTGCTGGTCTTGATTTTGCGACTGCTCCTACTTCGACGTTATGTACTAATTTTGCTTTTGGATTAAAGATCAATTTAAACCCAAGTCGCTTAATTTTCATTGCCACGTCTGCTTCATGATAATCGCCTAATCCTTCTAAAAAGATTTCATCGAATCCGTCTATTTTTTCTAAGAGCTTTTTTCGACAGGCTAGATTGCATGCTTCGAGATTAGAAACTTCTATCTGTGATTTAATCTTTAATGATAATTCATGATTTGATCCAAGTGTAAAAAGGCCACTTTTTAAAAACTGGCTTACTTCAAATAATTTGCCTTCGTATAAATAATTACAATAAAGGTTATAGAAAAGCTTTAATAAAATGTTTTTACTGTTCCGCATTTTTTCTAAAATTTCAGTAAGATCTCTGGATTTTAGACCCTCTTTAGACATTATTGTAGGCCCAGTTATTCCGCCAATTTCATTATCAGATTCGAATGTTTCAATAATATTTTCTAGCCATTTATCATCTACTATTACATCATCATCGATTCTAATAAATATATCTGCCGTTGATTTATTGAGTGCTTCGTTCGCAGCTACAATCAGACCAGGTCTTTTTTGTATAAAATATTCGATTTTCAACTTATTGAAAGATTTTAATAGATCGTCAATTGCTTGATCTTTTTTTAGGCCGACGAGCAATATTTTAAAATCCTTATTAGTTTGTTTTGAAATGCTTTCAAGACACATTTTAAGTGCATCTAATCTATTTGAAGTTGGTATAAAAATATCTGTTGTTAATTTACTCATTTTGATTTTTTGAAGCTTTCAGCATTTCCAACTTTATGACTTATTGTCACTTTTTTCACGAAGTAATCTAGGGATGCTTTTTGCATAACTATATCAAAAAGTTTTTTATCTGAAATTTTTCTTTCGGCTTGAATAACATTTCTTTTTGATATAGTTTTCGGTAGATTTAAAATGTTCCAAAAAATAGCTTTATGTATCCAAATAAAACTTTTGAAAGATCCCGTAAACAATGAATAGTAGGCAAGTCCAATCCACAAAATTACGTGAATTGGTAGGATTTTAAGAAGACTAAAATATTCAGTATTTTTTATTATGGTTAAGATATAGTTTTTGCACCCATGAAATTTCCCGTTATAGTTATTTTGTTGTTTCGAAAGTATAATTGAACTTGTCCCGAACTCGTGATAAACAATGGATTTTGGAATAAATCTTATTTCGTAACCAGCTAACCAAGAACGCCACCCTAGATCTGTTTCTTCGACATAAATAAAATAATCTTCATCAAACCCGTTAATTTTATTAAATACATCTTTTCTGATAAACATTCCCGCCGACTTTGCTGCTAAAATTTTCACCTTTTCATCAAATTGACCTTTATCGGTTGTTTTGACAGGAGCACGTTGAATCAAGAATCCATTTTGTCCGAGGTATTCTCCAACATAATCAATTTTGTCTCTTTCATGTGATAACAATAGTTTGCACTGAATAATACCTAATTTATTATCAGCTTCAAATTCATTTACTGCTATTTTTGTCCAATCTTTTTCAACGGTTGTATCGTTGTCCAAGAACCCAATATATTTTCCCTTAGCAATTTTCGCCCCTTCGTTTCTTGCTTTTGCTGGGCCATAATTTTTGTCTAGTGAAATTACGCTAACTTTGATTGATTCTTTTTCATATTGTTTTCTAATAAAGTTGCAACTTTCATCAATTGATCCATTATCTACAACTATTATTTCTAAATCTTTAAAAGAATTTTTTAGAATCGAGTCGATGCATTTTTTTACATATTCTTTTCCGTTATAGTTTACAATTATTATTGAAACAATTGGTTTATTCATACAATCTCATGATAAATGTTCATATACTTTTTTGCTGTGTTTTCAGGAGACCTATCTTTTGCCTTACTTATAACATTACTTTCAATTTCTTGGACTAGTTTTTTATCTTTAGCAATTAACTCGAAAGCTTTGTCCCACATATCGTTTTCGGTTAAAACTCCGGTTTTATTATTATCAATATCTTCTTTGAAATGACCTATATTTGATGCAAATGTACATTTACCATAACTATTTGCATGAAAAAACGGACCACTTGAACCCATAGAAAGAATTGCGGGAATAACGACTGCATAAGCTTTTTGATATAAAGAATCTTGTTCTTTTTCTTCAATGAATCCTTTAACAATAACTTTATCTTCTAATTTATTATCCTTAATTATATTGATGATTTCGTCGTATGCTTTTTCTTGCCCTGGGATTTTCCCGCCCGCTAGTATGAATTTAAAATCGGACTTCGGATTATTTTCAATGTATTTTCTAAAACCTTCTAGTGCGAATCCAAGGCCCTTTCTTCTGACCATATATCCAAAGTAGAAAAAATAATTCTCCTTTTCTACTTGATAGACAAATTTCTGAGGGATAGCAATTGGGACAACCACAATTTTTTTATCTGATAATCCATAATCTTCCGTCAAGATTTTTTTAGCAAGATTCGTATGTACTAATATTTTATTTGAGAATACGGAAATCGATTTAAATACAAAATGGAAATACCATCTAAGTATTTCCGGCTTCATTACTTTAGAATTTTTGTGAAACATTTCAACAAATTTGTCGTCAATTTGGTTTTTAAAAACAGATGCGTGAATTGTTGTTACTACTGTAAATCGCATTAGTCTTAGAATTAAAACCAGAAGAGGGAATAATGTCGCAGTAAAAATTCCGCCATACATATTTAGTTCTTGTTGTAAATGAATTATGTCTGGCTGGTCTTTAATTATTTCCTTAATTATTTCTAGTATGTATTTTGGTGATTTTGACCAGACAAGTTTAGTTGATCCACAATTTTTTATTGTTAAGTTCTTAGGATCTTTATCCGTATAAACTATAAGATCTACATCTTTTTGTTTGCTCAAACCATTTGTAATGTATTGTGAATAATGTCCAGAAGGTAACATGCCAGAGACAAATACAATTTTCATATTTTTTTAACCATAGTCTTAATCATGTCAGTAAAAGTAGTTTTCGGTTCCCATTTTATATCCTTTCGGATTTTTGATATGTCTCCAACTAGAGTATTTCTTTTATTGTTAATAATTGAGCTATCTTGCTCTACATAAATTTCCCAGTTAAGTCCAACTTCGTCAAAAGCGATTTTAAGTAAATCTTTTATCGATCGTAATTCTCCTGTTGCAATTATATATTCATCGGGTTTATTTGATTCGACAATCATATGCATTGCTTCTATGTAGTCTCCGGCAAATCCCCAGTCTACTTCGGCTTCTATGTTCCCTAATATTAACTGATCGCTAACGCCATTTTTGATGTCTACCGCAGCTTTGACTATTTTTTGAGATATAAAGCTTGGTGGTCGCAAATATGATTCATGGTTATATAAAATCCCAGTAGAAATATTAAGACTATATTTATTTCTGTAATATCTACATATTAAAAGTCCGTTGAGTTTGCTTATTCCGTACGGTGAGTTTGGTGCGAAACTTGATTTTTCATTTTGAATTGAATCTTTTGACTCAGCAAATATGAGGCATGAAGAGGCATAAAATATCTTGGTATTTGGAGAACAACTTTTTACGGCTTCGAGAAAGTACAATATACCTTTTGTATTTACTTCAAAATTATTTTCAAATAGGTCGACGTCATTTTCATTAATTTGCTCAGAAGACCCATGAAATGCAGCAAGATAGTATATTTCACCAGGTGTAATTTCTTTAATGAAATTAGTTACTTGGACCTTATCTAATATGTTCAGGCTATTCGGACCATGATAATCTATTCCTTCTGATTCAACCTTATCCTTGTCTACTCCTATTAAGGAATAGCCTTTTTCTTTTAGGTGATTCCATAAGAATGTGCCATCTTGTCCTTTATGTCCAACTATAAGAGCGTTTTTCATCGTTTATGAATTATCAGAACTAATGATTTCTATCTTTGGTAGCGGGAAAATTAATTTTCCACCAGAATTTAGGTATTCAGATTCTCTTTCAATTATATTTTCTTTAAAGTGCCATGGTAGAACTAAATAATAGTCTGGATTGAGTTTTTTTGCCTCTTCTTCAGAGATTATTGGAATATTTGAACCAGGTGTTTTTCGTCCAAATTTGTACGGATTAACCTCAGCAATATAAGGGATTTGTTCAAGCGTAAAATTGCAGTATTGCAATATAACGTTTCCTTTTGTTGATGCGCCGTATCCAAAGATTGTCTTTTTGTCTTTTATTAGGTTTTCAATTTGTGATACCAATTCATTCTTATGTTGTTCTGTTTTTTCGGCGAAATTTTCGTATACATCAAGGCTATCTAATCCCAGAGACTTTTCTTGATTTAAAAACTCAGTGACTAAACTTGATTTTTCGTTATGCTTTGAATTTTTCTTTGCTACAGTTATGCAAAAACTTGCGCCGTTTGTTCCGTTCGTCGATATATCTATGATCTTTAAATTTGATTTATCCATAATCCATTTAATTTGCTTTACCCCATAGTATTCAAGGTGTTCATGGCAAACGGTATCATAGGAGATGTTTTCTATCATCATTGGCATATATGATTGCTCTAGTACCCAAATTCCATCGTCATCTAAAGTTTCTTCGATGTCTTTTGCAAACTGAATTGGATTTTCTAAGTCGTAAAACATTGCGATAGACGTTATAACTTTTGCTTTTTTTGATGTGTGATCTTTTATTGCATCCGCGGAGAAAAAATCCGAAATATTCGTTATGTGTTCTGGATAATATTCTTTGAATTTATTTGAGGTAGGATCTATTCCGATAAGCGTAGAATTCTGATTTTTATATGTTTTTAGCAAAGTGCAATCATTACTTCCTATGTCTATGATCAGATCATCATTTTTAATATTTACAGTATCTTCTATTTTTTTTACCAATGACTCTAAATGTTTAACCATGGATTTATTTAGTCCAGATCTATATCCGTAATTATCGCCATACATTGCTTCAAGACTGTAGTTGTGAGCAAGTTGAAGAAGTCCGCATGTTTTCTCTTCTGAATTAGATACGCATCTAACCAATTCAAGTGGCCCAGATTCTACTGTCTCGTTTTGATGTGGAAAAACTCCAGTTAAAGCTTGCATGCCAAGATTTAAAACTGGTTCTAAATTTTCATTCCCGCAAATTCTGCATGCATTAATTTTTTTGTATATCATAACTTTGCTTTTGAATTAACTAATTTCATTTTTCAAATCATACTCGACCATCATTTTAATTAAATCATCAAACTTAACTTTTGGCGCCCATCCTAGGTCCTTTCGTGCTTTTGATGCATCTCCGAGTAGTAAATCTACCTCTGCTGGACGGAAATATATTGGATCAATTTCAATTAGTATTTTTCCGCTTTTTTTATCAATGCCTTTTTCGTCAAGACCTTGGCCAGACCACTCAATTTTAAAACCTGCTATAGCAAACGCCTTTTCGCAGAATTCTTTTACAGTGTGTGTCTCGCCAGCTGAAATAACAAAGTCATCAGGTTTATTGTGTTGAAGTATAAGCCACATTGCTTCTACATAATCTCCAGCAAATCCCCAATCGCGTTTAGAATATAAATTCCCGAGTAGTAACTTTTCTTGTAAGCCATTTTTTATTCTGGCAATTGTTCTTGTTATCTTCTTGGTTACAAATATTTTTCCTCTTCTTGGTGATTCATGATTAAATAAGATGCCGTTACTCGCAAACAGATCAAAAGATTCTCGATAATTAACTACTGTCCAATATGCAAATAATTTTGCAACACCGTATGGTGAACGAGGATAAAACGGTGTTTTTTCTGTTTGCGGAATTTCTCTTACCAATCCAAAAAGTTCAGATGTCGATGCTTGATAGAATCTTGTTTTTGCTCCTACCTTTTTTACCGCATCTAACAGACGCAAAGTTCCAAGACCATCAACCTGCGCTGTATATTCAGGTAATTGAAATGACAGATGAACATGAGATTGTGCACCTAAATTATATATCTCATCTGGTGCAACATCTTCTACTATTCTATTTAGATTGCTTGAATCAATTAGGTCTCCGTAATGTAGCTTCATGTTTCTTTCGTTCATTAAGTGCTCTATTCTTTCTGTATTAAATGAGGAAGATGCTCTTCGAATACCGTGTACTTCATAGCCCTTTTGTAGTAGAAACTCCGATAGATAGGACCCATCTTGTCCTGTAATTCCTGTTATCAATGCTTTTTTCATATAATTCCAAACTATAGTTTAAATAAAACCATCTTTCAACTCGCAATCGCTTTTTTGACGAATCCGTTTTTTGCTCTGTATGTTATGAAGTATGCTTTTTTGTTGACGTTGTTTGTGAAGTAGTCGACCAGGTAGTGTGATGAAAGTGCCAGTGCGATTGA
>Ga0210057_1006325_pt1 | contig 14768 bp, 13 predicted proteins | sample CryGeyCG2114_010_2_FD_183968 | JGI IMG/M metagenome (GOLD analysis project Ga0210057, IMG submission 183968) | Groundwater microbial communities from aquifer - Crystal Geyser CG10_big_fil_rev_8/21/14_0.10 (SPAdes) (version 2) | ecosystem: Environmental > Aquatic > Deep subsurface > Groundwater ... | reverse complement strand
AATTTAGTTCATGGGGATAGTATTAATCCCCTTGATATTAACAAACATCAAGAATTAAATTTAGTGGAACAAGGCAATTCCTCACTCGGCTTGAAAGCCGAGGTATCCTTGCCTTTGATGTAATGAATAAACAAAAAAGCATCACCTATAGAATTAAGCTACATCTCTCTCCTGTGGATTGGAGTTTAAATGAATTAGATGTATTCTTAGAATCAAAGCAGGAGAGGGATTTGGCTGGAGCATTAATTAAATTAGGATATAATGTCACTCCTATAACTTTTAATGATAAAGACAAATTAGAGAATGGATGTGCGGATATAATAGTTCATAAGAATAGACTAAAGTTTCCTATCGAAATAACTACAACTGCTCCTTCTAATAGTGAGATTGGTGGGGGAATTAATTCTCCTCATGGGCATCAGTGGGCAAAAGTTTCTTCTAGAGCCTTACCCTTAGCAGTTCATAGTTTTAAACATAATCTTCCGTGCTTTTTAGTAATGAATAACAAATGGAATAAATATCCACATGTTAATCATTTGATTAATAACTTAAAAGAATTTAAATGCCACTTATTACTCTCTGATTTTGTAGAGGGATGGAGTAATAAAATTGCTGAAGAAATAAATAAGATATTAGAAGAAATAAAATGATTGGATTAGGAATTGAGGCAACTGCACATACATTAGGTGTAGGGATAGTCAAAGATGGAAAAATTATAGCTAATGAGAAAGATTCTTACACAACCCAATTTGGGGGAATAGTACCAATACAAGCAGCTAAACATCATGAGAAAGTCTTTGATGAAGTTTTAAAAAAAGCCTTATATAAATCTAAGATAAATTTAAAAGACGTTAACTTTATAAGCGTGGCTAATGGGCCTGGTCTTGCCCCATGTTTGTTAGTTGGTTTAAAAAGAGCAAAAGAATTGGCAAAACTGCTTGAAATTCCTTTAGTAGGAGTGAACCACTGCGTCGCCCATCTTGAAATAGGAAAGATAACAGGAGCAAAAAATCCTGTTTTGCTATATGTATCAGGAGCAAATACTCAAATCATAAGTTACTCATCAGGAAAATACAGAATTTTCGGAGAAACTTTAGATATAGGAGTAGGCAACTTCCTTGATACTTTTGCAAGATACGCAGGAATAGGATTTCCTGGAGGCAAGAAAATAGAAGAATTAGCTGAAAAAGCCAGAAAAGGAGATGGTCTAAGGAAGAACCTTGGTTCTTCTTATATTGAATTGCCATATTCAATTAAGGGCATGGATGTAGCTTTTTCAGGCATATTAACAAATTTAAAACAGAAATTAGAATCAAAAAAATACAAATTAGAAGATTTAACTTTTTCTTTGCAAGAAACTTCTTTTGCTATGTTAGTAGAAGCAAGTGAGAGAGCTTTAGCTCATCTAAACAAAAAAGAATTGCTATTAGGAGGAGGAGTTGCCTGCAACAAAAGATTACAAGAAATGGCAAGAATTATGTGCGAAGAAAGAGGAGCAGAATTTTTCTGTCCTGAAAATGAACTTTTACAAGACAACGGAGCTATGATTGCATTTACAGGAGAAATTATGTTTAATTCTGGCATTAAAGAAACAGAAATTGATAAATTAGATATAAAACCAAGACAAAGAACAGATGATGTTGATGCGAGCAAATTCGCGGGATATGAATAGAAGTTGGACGAGCGAACTTGTGAGTAAGCTGGAAATAAAGTATACTAACTTATAGATATTTTTTTAAAGTGCTTATATTAAAGATATAAATGAAAATTCAAAAAAGCCCAAAAAAAGCCAAAAGAAAATTGGGTGAATTAATTAGAAATTCTAAGAACAATCCTATATTGTTAGACACAAACATAATCTCTTTTTCAGGAGGGGGAGTATTAGACTTATTAAGATACAAAAAACTTTCAGATGTTGAGTTCAAAAAATTAAAAGAATTAAGATTATATTCCTCTTTTATTTGGAGTTTAGTTAATAGTGAGGAGAGAATTTCAACAGTTCCTGAAGTAGTAAAAGAAACAAAAGAGCTAGTAAAATGTTTGCAAAATGTATATGAACGCAGAAATATGAGTTATCACTATGAGGTTAAAGACGCACTTATGCATGCAGCCTATTCCAAAAATGCAGAAAATCCACAAGCTCTTCGTGTGTTATCTGAATTAAAAGCTGTAACTTCTAGATTAGAAAAAATTGTTTTCGCTTTAGAGACAAGAGCTGAAAAATATAGGGGGTATAATAAAAATTTAGATTTGATAGGAGGAATTGTAGGACAGGCAACATATTATGCAGAAAAATCTGGAGCAATAAAAAAAGTGTCAAAAGCAGATATAGATTTAGTTATGGATGCTTTTTATGAGACTTTATTTTTCAGTAAAACTCCCCTAATATTAAGTGAAGATAAAGATATAAACAGAATTATTTGTTCTGCTTTCCAAGATAATTATTTTCCCTCTGAAATAAAAGAATTACTAATAAAAAGAATAGGGATGCACAGAGTTGATAGAACTTAACAAAAATTAAGCAAAACTTTATAAACCTAATTCTAAGTTAATATTTAAACCAATGAACCTAAATATATAGGAGAGGAAAATGGTTTCTATATATGAAGTCGTAGAAAAAGCAAGAAAAACTGGCAAAATTGAAAAAGGCATAAACGAAGTTACAAAATCTATAGAAAGAGGAACAGCAAAATTTGTAGTTTTTGCTTCTGATGTTCAGCCAAAAGAAATAATTCAGCATATTCCTTTATTATGCAAAGAGAAAAAAATTCCTTGTGAAGAAATAGATAGCAAGGAAAAACTAGGAATTGCAGCAGGCATAAAAGTTCCTTGTTCTTCAGTTGTAATAATTGATTTGGGAGAAGCTATCTTGCCTAAAACAAAAAATTCCTCACATTAATTCGGAATTTTTGGACCCAGAAAATTTATAAAGGAAGGAAATTTTCTTGGTCAAAAGAAAAATAAAATTATTTTAAAAAATGGGAAGCGATAAAAGACAAAGAATCAAAGAAATTAAAGCTGAAACATTAAAGGGGATGGAAAAAATTACAGGAAAAATTCCAGCAATAGTTGAGGAACTAATAGGCAGGACAGGATTTAGGGGAGAAATAACACAAGTAAAAGCTAAAATTTTAGATGGGTATGAAAAAGGCAAGTCAATAAGAAGAAATGTAAAAGGACCTATTCAATTAAATGATATATTAATGTTAAGAGAAACCCAAATCGAAGCAAGAAGAATAAAAAGCAAAGTCACAAAAGGAGTTTTCACTTGAAATGCAAAGAAAAGAATATCAAATACTAGCAGAAGGAGAATATAATTATATTATTGAACAAGTCCATATTGAACAAGCCAAATTTGATCCAAAATTCATTTATTTTGTTGATGAACAGATTAGAGAAAGAATTATGCAAATGAAAGGAGCCATTTTAAATATTTTGTTGGCAGGAAAAAAAATTAAATTAGATGATATTTTGTATGAGTTAGAAAAGGAATAAAATAAAATGCCAAAATGCTCATATTGCGGAAAAAATTATGAATCCTATTTAGGAGTTATAGTAGTTGATTCTGTAACTAGTAAAATCAAGTATTTCTGCTCAAGAAAGTGCAGAAAATACTCAGAAATGCACAGAAAAAAGAAAAAGTGGACAAGAAGTTAAATATATACTATAAAATATTCTTTGTAATATCTATATTATAATCTCTATTTTTAAATATATATTTCCTAAAATATATATTAACATTCTTTTTAATCATTTGCCGTCGATAAACTGAGGAAAAGGTTTTTAAAGCCAGCTAACTTTTATGATATAACAAGAGTAAAAAATACTCTTTTTTATAACTAAATTAAATAAAAAAAAGCAAACAAATTAGTCAAAACTATCACAAAGGGAAAACCCAGAAAACTAAAAATTTTCTGGTTCCAAGGAAACCTCAGAAATCAAGGATTTCTGAAGGCTGTCAAAAATCATAGATTTTTGAAGTCAAAGATTTCCGGGACCTAAAAATCCTAAAAAATTTTTAGGTGATTAAAATTCAGGGAATTTTAACATGACAGAAAAAACAGAATATACAGGAAAACAAATAAAAGTATTAGAAGGGTTAGAAGGAGTCAGACTGCGCCCAAGTATGTATATAGGAAGTACAGGAAAAGAAGGCTTGCATCATCTTGTGTATGAAGTAGTGGATAATTCTATAGACGAAGCTTTAGCTGGTTTCTGCACAGTAATAAAAATAACAATAAACAAAGACAATTCTGTTGAAGTAGAAGATAATGGAAGAGGGATTCCAGTAGATATAATCCCCCAATATAAAAAATCAGCTTTAGAGTTAGTAATAACTAAGTTGCATGCAGGAGGCAAGTTTGACAAAAAAGCGTATATGATTTCTGGCGGTTTGCATGGGGTAGGAATTTCTGTTGTAGCAGCTTTATCTAAAAAAATGATAGCAGAAATAAAAAGAGAAGGCAAGATTTACAGGCAGGAATATGAAAGAGGTAAACCAATTACACAAGTTAAGGTAACAGGAGAATGTGAAAAAGAAAATACAGGGACAAAAATAATTTTCTTTTCTGACTCAGATATTTTTTCTGCAACAGAATTTGATTTTAATATTCTTGCAACAAGAATGAGAGAATTAGCTTTTTTAAATGCAGGCTTGAAAATAATTTTAAAAGATGAAAGAAAAGACAAAAAAGAAGAATTTCAGTATTCAGGCGGTTTAATTGAATTTGTAAAATGGCTGAATAAATCAAAAGAAATTCTACACAAACCAATTTATTTCAAAAAAACAACAGATTCAACAATAATTGAAATAGCAGTCCAATATAATTCTGGTTATCAAGAAAACATATTTGGTTTTGTAAATACTATAAATACAGTAGAAGGTGGGACTCATATAATAGGATTTAAAACAGCTTTAACAAGAGTCATAAATGATTATACACAAAAACAAGGGATTCTAAAGAATGAAAACTTGACAGGAGATGATGTAAGAGAGGGATTAACTGCAATTGTAAGCTTGAAAATTCCAGAGCCTCAATTTGAAGGACAGACTAAAACAAAACTAGGAAATTCTGAAGTAAAAGGATATGTAGATTCTGTTGTTACAACTGCTTTAGCTGAATTTTTCGAGGAAAACCCGCAAATAGCAAGAAAAATAGCAACAAAAGCAAGTGAATCAGCAAAAGCAAGAATAGCTGCTTCTAAAGCAAGAGACATGATAAGAAGAAAATCAGCTTTTGGTTCTGGAGGCTTGCCTGGAAAATTAAAAGATTGTGCAAGCAGAAAAGCTGAAAAAACAGAATTATTTATAGTAGAAGGAGAATCAGCTGGAGGCTCGTCAGCTCAAGCCCGAAACAAAGAATATCAAGCTATTTTGCCATTAAAAGGAAAAATTTTAAATGTGGAAAAAGCAGCTCCTGTAAAAGTTCTTTCAAGTGAAGAAATAGCTAATCTCGTAACAGCAATAGGAACAGGTGTTGGCGAGCAATTTAATCTTGATAAGTTAAGATATGGTAAAATAATAATAATGGCAGATAGTGATGTGGATGGAAGCCATATCCGAACTTTACTTTTAACTTTCTTTTTCAGATTTATGCCTGAATTAATTGAAAACGGAAATATCTATATTGCTGTCTCTCCTCTGTACAAAATAAGAAAAAAAGAAGACATTTATGTTTATTCTGAAGAAGAACTGAAAAAAACAATAGACAAAATTGGACAAGCAAATGTAACAAGATTTAAGGGATTAGGAGAAATGAATCCACAGCAATTATGGGAAACAACTATGAATCCTGCTACAAGATTATTAAAAAAAGTTACAATAGATGATGCAGTAGAGGCAGACAGAACTTTCTCAGTTTTAATGGGAGATGATGTCGAGCCAAGAAAACAATTCATAATCGAGCGAGCTCATGAGGCTTTTGTTGATATTTAAGGTTTAAGATGAAAAGAAGAATATACCTATTAGGATTAAGGCATAGCGAATATCCATTTGTAAAAGAAGAGAAGGAAGCTTTAAGTTTATCTAGTGACAAAAATATGTTAGTAATTGATTTTGCAAGGGACTCTAAAGAAAAAATTATAGAAAAAAAGAAAGAAGATATAAAAAGATTTAAAAAATTAGGAGCTAAAAAAATTGAGTTTGCTTCAGATTTAAGTGATAAGGGGATTAAAGAAAAACTAATTCAGATTGATTTACTTTATATCGCTGGAGGGGATACAGAACTTTTATCAAAACAAATCAATAAGAAAAACCTTACTTCTTTAATAAAGTCTTTTAATGGGATAATCATAGGAAATAGTGCTGGGACATATATTTGTTGTAAAGAATATGTTAATATTAAAGATAATAATGTAAAAATAATTCCTGCTTTAGGAATTGTAGATATTTGTTGTAAGGTTCATTATAAACCAGAATTTGATTCTTCACTTTTAAAAGCATCAAAAGGAAAGAAAATATACGCAATTCCAGATGGCTCTGTAATTATTGTAGAAGATGGAAGATTAAGTTTTGTAAAAGAGATTTATTTATTTGAAAATGGAAAAAAGGAGAAGATAAATTAAAGATGATGAATAGAAAAATGAAACCAGAGGATATTGCAGATTTGGAAGGAGTAATAGAAGTAGCAGAAGAATTGAACAGGAGATTAAAAGAATTAAGGGGGGAATATAGAAATAATAATAATTTACAACTAGCATATAAACACGTAAGAGGATGTCAATTATCTTTAAATAAAATTTATGAAAATGAAACCAAAAGAAAAAAATAATGAAATTGAAGAAATAGAAGAAGATGAAGAATCAGAAGAAACTAAGAAAGAAAAAGAAATGGAAAAAGGAGTAGAAGCAAGTGAAATAACAGAAGAAATGGAAAAATCTTATATAGATTATGCCATGTCAGTTATTGTTTCTAGAGCCTTACCATCAGTAGAAGACGGATTAAAGCCAGTTCATAGAAGAATTTTGTATGCAATGGACTTGTTAGGATTAAAGCCAGGAAGCCAAACAAGAAAATCAGCAAGAATAGTAGGAGATGTTCTAGGTAAGTTTCATCCTCATGGAGATATGGCAGTTTACGATGCATTAGTAAGAATGGCTCAAGATTTCTCATTAAGATATCCTCTTATAATTGGACAAGGAAATTTTGGTTGCTTTACAGCAGATACAAAAATTGCTTTAGTTGATGGAAGGAACCTATCCTTTATAGATTTGATAAAAGAGCACCAAGAAAGAAAAAGAAATTTTACTTTTACGGTTGACGAAAATAATGAGATAAAAATTGAAGAGATAAAAAACCCAAGAAAAACTCAAACTAATGCAGAAATTATGAAAGTAATTTTAGATAATGGTGAGGAAATAAAATGCACTTTAAATCATAAATTTATGTTAAGAGATGGAACATACAAAGAAGCTAAAGATTTAACTTCTAGGGACTCTTTAATGCCTTGCTATTTCAGGCTTTCTATAAAAGAAGATGATGCTAATGCTATCAGTTATAATATGATTTTAAATCCAAAATCAAATAAATGGGAATTTGTTCATATACTTGCTGACGAATGGAATTTAGAAAATGGAATTTATAAAAAATCTGATGGTAGGTTAAGACATCATATAGATTTCAATAAGCTAAATAACAATCCCTATAATATAAAAAGAATACATTGGAAAGAGCATTGGCAAACACATTACAATTTTACTTCTACAAAGCACAAAAGAGATAAAGAATACAGAGAAAAACTAGCAGAAGGAAGAAAAAAATTCTGGGAAAACCTAGAAAATAGAGAAGCATATTCCAAAAGGTTAAGTAAAAGAAATAAAGAAAACTGGAAAAAAGAAGACTATAGGCAACAAATGAAGATTACATTAAGTGAAATAAATAAAAAATATTTTAAAGAACACCCAGAAAGAATAGAAGAAATAAGAAAAACTTCCTCAATAACAATGAAAAGACTATGGAAAGTTCCTGAATACAAAAAACTATTCCATGACATTATTTCAGCAAATAATAAAAAGAGAAAAACCAACTTAACTGGTAAAAGAAAATTTATTGAAATATGTTTGTATCTAAAAGAACACAATCTGCCATTAAATAAAGAAAATTATGAAAAAGTAAGGAAAGAAGTTTTTGGAATTAAAAGCTTCACTTCTTGGGATTTGGGTATCAGAAAATATTGTAATAATAATAAAAATCTGTTGTTATGTGAATTAAACCAAAACCACAAGGTTGTAAGAATTGAATTTCTAAAAGAATTGACTGATGTTTATGATTTAACAATTGATAAAGCTCATAATTTCGCTCTTGCTTCAGGAATTTTTGTTCATAATAGTATGGATGGAGACCCTCCAGCAGCAATGAGATATTGTGTTTCAGGAGACAGCTTAATTGTAACAGAAAAAGGTTTGCAGAGAATAGATGAAATATCTCAAGATGAAAATATAAATATAAAAATACTAAACAAAGATAAAAAGATACATGATGCTTCAAAATGGTTCTATTCTGGAGAGCATGAAACAATAAAAATTACAACAAATAAAGGATATAATTTAATTGGAACAAAAAATCATCCTATTTTGACTTTGAATAACGATAGATTTGGAAAACCTTTTTTTGGTTGGAAACTTTTAGAACAAATAAAAGAAGGAGATATAGCAGTTTTAGATAGATTAAACGATAATTTCTGGCCTGAAAATGAGGTTGATTTAAAAAAATATTATCCACTAATCAAAAATGGCCATCAGCATAAAAAAATTCTGCCAGAAATATTAAATAAAGATTTGGCTACAATTTTAGGCTTATTAATTTCAGAAGGCTCAATTAATAAAGAAAAAATAGAGTTTGTCAATACAGATGAAGAAATTATAAATTTATTTGAAGAAAAATGGAAAAAGATTTTCCCAGACAGCAGGCTTCATAAATTTATAAGAAAACCTTCATCTTATGGAAAAAAAGAATATTATAGATTAGAATGCCATTGTAGATATACCCTAGAATTCTTAAGAAATATAGGTATAGAGATTGTTAAATCTGATAAGAAAACAATTCCTAGTTTATTATTTATATCTCCAAAAGAAGTTTTATGTTCATTTTTAAGTGCTTATTTTGAGGGTGATGGCTCAATTACTTATTCAAAAAAGATGATTGAATTAAGCTGCTGCTCAAAAAGTGAAAAATTAATTAACCAATTACAAGTGGTTCTCCTTAGGTTAGGAATTGAGAGCTTTAATAGGTATGATAAGTGGAAATTTATAGATAAATTAATCATAAGGAATAAAAGAAATATTTCAAGATTTTATAAAGAGATCGGATTTTTGTCCAAGAAAAAAAGCACAAAATTAGAATTTGTTGTTTTAAATTATAAAAAAGGCCATTCTAATACAGATTTTGTTCCCTTTATCTCAGATTTTGTCAGAAAAATAGCAGGTTATGCTGATTCTGAATTTGCTGTTAAACATAATTTTGATAGATATTCAAATATGGAAAAAAATTATAAGAGAGTTTGCCAAATTTTGTTAAGAAGGAGAGGTATCGACTATACTTCATTATTTGAATATTTTTTAACTTATCAATATTTGTTTGAGCCAATTATTAAGGTAGAAAATACAGGACTACAGAAAGTTTATTCATTAAAAGTAGAAAGCGATTGTCATTCATTTATTTCAAATGGATTTGTAAGCCATAATACAGAAGCCAAATTATCTGAAATTTCTATGGAGTTATTAGAAGACTTGGATAAAGAAACAGTAAAATTTGTTCCAAATTTTGACGGCTCATTAAAAGAACCAGAAGTTTTGCCTGCAAAACTTCCTAATTTGTTAATAAATGGTTCAAGTGGAATAGCAGTAGGAATGGCAACTAATATTCCTCCTCATAATCTCGGAGAAGTATGTGAAGCCATAATCAAATACATAGAAAATCCAGATATAACTTGCGAGAAACTTGCAGAAATAATTTTAGGCCCTGATTTTCCTACAGGAGGACAAATTTCAGGAAATTTATTAGAAATTTACAAAACAGGAAAAGGTAGAATTACAATTAGAGGCAAATTAACAACAGAAGAGAAAAAAGGCAGAGAAAAAATAATCATAACAGAAATTCCTTACCAAGTTAACAAAGCAGATTTAGTAAAACAAATAGCAAATCTAGCCCAGCAAAAAAAACTGCAGGAAATTTCAGATATAAGAGACGAGTCAGCAAAAGGCAGAGTAAGAATAGTAATAGAACTAAGAAGAGGAGTTAATTCTAAATTTACAATAAACAAATTATACAATTACACAAGATTACAAGACACTTTTGATATAAACTTGCTTGCATTAGTAAAAGGCAAGCCACAAGTTCTTGATTTGAAAAAATTCATAGTCTGCTATGTAAACCATAGAAAAGAAGTAGTTGAAAAAAGAACAAAATTTGACTTGAAAAAAGCAGAAGACAGATTAGAAATTGTTCTTGGATTACTAGTAGCTTTGAAAGATATAGATGCAGTTATCCAGTTGATAAAAAAGGCAGAGCATACAACAGAAGCAAAAGAAAAATTAATTGATAAATACAAATTAAGCATAAAACAAGCAGAAGCAATTTTGGATATTAAACTTTCAACTTTAACTCATCTTGAACAAGATAAACTAAAAAAAGAAGAGCAAGATTTGAAAAATTTAATTCAAGAGCTGAAAAAAATTCTCTCAAGTGAACAAGAAATCTTGCAAGTAATAAGAAAAGAACTGCTAGAAATAAGAAGAAAATTTTCTGACAACAGAAAAACTCAAATCTTGCAAAGAGAAATCCAGAAATTTGAAGAAAAAGATTTAATACAAAAGCAGGATGTAGTAATTACTATTACAGATAAGGGATATGCAAAAAGAATGGATGTAAAAGCTTACAAAGAACAAAAAAGAGGAGGAAAAGGAGTTATTGGCTCTGATTTAAGTACAGGAGATTTTGTCAAGCAGCTTTTAACTTGTTCAACCCATGACTATCTGCTTTTCTTTTCAAGCAAAGGAAAAGTTTACTGGTTAAAAGCATATGAGATTCTTTCAACAGAAAGATATTCAAAAGGAAAAGCTCTAATTAATATGTTAAATTTAAAAGATGAAACAATCCAGAGTGTTATTTCTGTTTCAAAATTTGAAGACTATTTGATTTTTGCAACAAAAAAAGGAATAGTAAAAAGATTAGCTCTACAACAATTATCAAAACCAAGAGCATCTGGAGTTCGAGCTATTAATCTTCCAGCAGACAACTCAGATATTTTAATAGATGTCTTGCCTATAAAAGAAAAACAAGAAGTTTTGCTTGTAACAAAAAACGGACAAGCAGTCAGATTTAACTCAGAAGATGTAAGAGTAATGGGAAGAGCTGCTTACGGAGTTACTGGAATAAATTTAAACAAAACTGATGAAGTTGTAAGTTTAGAAGTTCTGCCATCGGAAACTAAAGATACTATCTTAACTATAACAGAAAAAGGATATGGCAAGAGAAGTGAAATAGAAGATTACAGATTAATTTCAAGAGGAGGAAAAGGAGTTATTAATCTTAAGGTAACAGAAAAAACAGGAAAAGTAGTAAAAACTGTTTCTGTCCAGGACAAAGATAGCATTATAGTTACAACAGCAAAAGGAATGGTAATTAAAACTTTAGTCAAGCAGATAAGAGTGATGTCAAGAGCTACACAAGGAGTTAGAATTATTAAGCTACATCCAGGAGATTCTGTTTCAGACTTAGTAAAAGTGGTAGAAATCTCAGAAAATAATTAGAATTAAATGTTATAAATCTATTGCTTTAAAGAAATACTATTCCCTCTGACAGGAACATAAATAATTCCTTTATATTCAAAAGCTTGTTTTCTTTTTAATGCATCAGCAACTCTCGATTCTAAAATTAAAGGTTTAGAAACTTTTTGCGAAGCGCCTTCGGCGCTTACCTCACGTACCCCACGCACCCTGTTGATGTCATTAGACAAGTACCTGTCAGCAATAAGCCCAGACCTAACATCAAGATACCTGAACCACAGTTTTCTTGCAAATGGTCTTGTTTCTGAGTTTGGAAGGTTAATAGGCATTTCAGAAATATCTGCTTTTACTAAAAAAGTTCCATAATCCTGTGCCTCTTCTGCATCTTTATCAGGATTTTCCCCATAAGATGTTCCAAAAGCATAAGATGCAACTTTACTTTTTCCAAATTTCTTTGCAACAATTGCAGTTGTATCAATTTCAACAGAATCTTCTAGAGCTTTTTCATAAGCTTCTTTTAATTCTGGGCTATCAACATAAAACTCTCCTGTTCTGCTTGTTTGAGTAGCTTCAGCTGGAAAAGCTGAAATAATAGAACTTCTTGTCAATCTTGGCTTTCCACTTGGAAGAATTAAAATATCTGCACTTGTCAAATTTCCATTTCTGGAAACATAAGCATCTTTGCCTTGCTGTATTCTTAATCTTGCATTTTTTGCCAAATCTATTTCAGTAAAGCCTTCTGACTCCATTTGCTTTTTTGCTTTATCATAAGACCCAACCCAAACATGAGATTCTGCTCCTGTTGGCATTATATCTTGTATTTTTTCTACCATGCTTTTCCTATAAAACCCCAGTTTATAAATCTTTCGTTATTGTTACTATTTAGCAGTTAATATAGCTGATGGGGTTGCATAAAAACTAGGCAGGTTTATGTGCAGCAGATTATTTATGTGCAAGTCTATAACTAATGATATTAATTTTGAAGAAATTTCCTTAACCCTATAATATCAGTAAACATAATCTTGCACCCACTAACTTTTACTTCTTTTTCTTTTTTTTCTTCTCCCCTGTATGTAACAATAAAAGCTTTTTTAGGCTTGTAAGTTTCTATGAAAGAATACAAGCTTTTCTCTATTTTATCTTGATTTAATTTGACTTCTATAGGGATTATCTCATTATCTTTTTCTATAACAAAATCAACTTCTGCTTTTGATTTTGTTCTCCAATATTTAACTTGCAATCCAAGTTTAATCAATTCTGAGAGAACATAATTCTCAAATATTTTTCCTTCAAATTCTGCTTCAAAATTTTTAGATACAATATTCCTCAATCCTGTATCTAAAAAATAAACCTTTGGTTGTTTTTTTATTTCTTTTGTTTTATTTGTAAAAAAGGGCTGAATTCTTATTATTAAATAGCTTTTTTCCATTGCATCTAAGTATTTTTTTATTGTCTGGAAAGATAGCCCTATGTTTTTTGAGATTGCTTCATAAGATACTAAATTGCCTATATTTAGAGCAAGATATTTTGTAAAATCTTCTAATGATTTTAAATCTTCTATAGAGAATGTTCTTGCTATATCTTTCAGAATCATTGTTTCATATAAATCCTTAAGAATTGTTTTTTTAAGCTCTATATCTTCTGTATTAACAACTTTGGGGTAACCTCCAAAACTCAAATGCTCCCATATATTTCTTTCCAAAATCTTTTTTGTTGTTTCTTTCTGACTTTTTGAAATTAAAAATTCATGTAAAGAAAAAGGGTAAAGCCTGATTATAGAAACTCTTCCTACTAAATAAGATAAAACTTCTTTGCCTAATATTATTTCTGAAGAAGAAGTTATCCATAGTTTTCTTCCTTTATCTGCAAGGTATTTTAGTTTCTGCCCAGCATCTTTGCAGTATTGCACTTCATCCAAAATAGAAATAGCTTTTCCTTCAATATGCTGTATTTCAAATTTCTTAACATCTGCATCAAAAAGTTCTTTTATATCAGGGTCATCAAATGACAAATAAGATGCATTTAAGTTTTTAATTTGCTCTTTCAGAAAAGTGGTTTTTCCTGACTGCCTTGCTCCAACTAAAGCAACAACTGGATAAGCTGATGATAATTTCCTAAATCGCTCTTTAATTTCTCTTTCTGTATACATTCTTATCAAGAAAACTCTTTTAGTTTACTACACACTTTAGTGTGTGGTTTGTTTGAGTTTTCTGGATGCTCAGAGAAATCCTGACAGTTGCAAAGCAACTGTCTGCAACCTAAAGGCGAGCAACTTCAACCGGACAGGATTGGGGTTGCGAGTTGCAGTTTAATTTCTCTGACATTATAAGAAAGCTGGCTTTTTAAACTTTACTAAAATTAAAGTCAAGTTTAAGAATAGTAATACTAAAATTAAAGTCAAGTTTAAGAATAGTAATATGTTCATATTGTCAGATTAAAAGAGCAGGATAAAGTTGTGGATATAGTAAAAGTGATAGAAATCTCAGAAAATAATTTAGAACAAAAATAATTATTTCTTAGCAACTCCAATTAAACAAGCAACAATTATTGTCTCAAAATAACCAACTAAAATATCCTCCCTAATTAAAAAATTATAGTCCATTTGCATAAACAAAGGAATTGTTATAATTGAATCAAGTATTACTCCCACAACAACAAAAATAATTCCCAATATAAATCCTTGCCCAATTCCAGATTTAGCTTTTCTGAAATAAATTAAAGAAACTATTGCTACTAAAAAGAAAAGAATAATAAAATGAATAATATAATACAAAACTCCAAGAGTTAATTTCAACCCAAACATCAAAATAGAAACTTCAAAAAATATTAAAACCCAAAACAAAATTCCAGTCAATATTGCTCTCAATATTTTCATAAAAATATCAGGATTAACAAGTATTTATATTTTTCTAAACAAGCTTCTGTTAATTTAAAAGGTGATATTTTGCTTTAAGGCAAAATATATTATTATCTGCAAATTAACAAAGGAACTTTCTCCCATTTAACTCTAACTTTTTCTTCTTCTCCATGTGGCATAAGATAAT
>Ga0210057_1006324_pt1 | contig 14770 bp, 10 predicted proteins | sample CryGeyCG2114_010_2_FD_183968 | JGI IMG/M metagenome (GOLD analysis project Ga0210057, IMG submission 183968) | Groundwater microbial communities from aquifer - Crystal Geyser CG10_big_fil_rev_8/21/14_0.10 (SPAdes) (version 2) | ecosystem: Environmental > Aquatic > Deep subsurface > Groundwater ... | reverse complement strand
ATAGAACCACACACGACTTGACAAATGAATCTGAGGAGGTGTATATTGATCTTAATCCTCCAAATGAAATATCTAAATAATATCTTTTTTGAACACTCATATTTTTAGGGTCTTGAGAGGATCAAGGAAAAAGTGACGTTCAGATAAGCTGAGGCTTATAAGACGCACCTACCCGTTAGACTAGAAAAAAAGATTTTAGAATGGATTTCATACGGAGGATTGTTTTTTTCTAAAGATCACCCAATTGTTCTCGATTAATTCTGCATAACTTTGGTGAATATCAATCTTTATCAAACTCAATTTCGTAAGTAAATATTCTCAATCGATGCCAGTAGATTTTATGCAATTTTTTATAGAGTTATAAAATTTTGCAATTATTGAAAGATACGGTATAATGACAGCAGTTTGTACCACGTCTATCCTTAGGAGCTTCGACTTTTTCCAGAATTTATTACAAATTATTTAGTATGTATGCCATCTTCAGATAAGAACGGCTCACTCAGTGAGCAAGATACCTCCTTTGACGTATCTTCAATGTTAGAAACCTATGAAGAAAAACCTATTGAAAAGGTAGAAGATTCTCAGCCACGATCTCCGGAAAAAATACCAGCAGCTTCTTCACCAATGAGCAACTCAAAATCTCGCGTAGAAGTTATCAGTCCAAAACTCAAAGAGGATTTAAAATTAAGCTATGAAGCAGAGGGAATTTTAGATATAACCTATGGTGGGTATGGGTTTTTACGACACAATTATACGGTGAGTCCGGATGATGATATTTATGTGTCAACGTCACAAATACGAAGATTTTGGCTTCGCAGGGGTGACGAGGTAAAGGGTCTTGCACGGTCTCCAAAAGATGGAGAACGCTTTCATAGCCTTTTGTTAATTAAAGAAGTGAACGGACGTGCAACGACTGAGGAAGAAAGTAGAAAGCGCAATAAATTTGATCAACTTACCTCGCTCCATCCTGAAAAACAAATTATCTTAGAGACAGATAAAAATATTCTTTCAACCCGCATCATTGATTTAGTGGCACCAATCGGATTTGGTCAGAGAGCTCTTATCGTTTCTCAGCCGAAGGCAGGAAAGACGACATTCTTGAAAGATATTGCTGAAGCAATTGCAATAAATCATCCAGAAGCACATATGATCGCAATATTGATCGGGGAGCGACCGGAAGAAGTGACTGAAATAAAACGATCTATTAAGGGTGAAGTTGCCGCTTCACATTTTGACGAGACACCGAAACAACAAACCAAGGTTGCAAGTCTTGCGCTTGAACGAGCTCGACGACTTGTCGAAACAGGCAAGGACGTAGTAATATTATTGGATTCAATCACTCGACTTGCACGAGCGTTCAATTTATCAATAAGTAATTCTGGACGTACATTATCTGGGGGATTTGATCCCCAAGCCCTATACCCAGCAAAGAAATTTCTTGGAGCAGCTCGAAACTGTGAAGAAGGTGGCAGTCTTACCATTATTGGTACGGCGCTTGTTGGAACAGAATCACGGATGGATGATTTGATTTATGAAGAATTGAAAGGAACAGGAAACATGGAGATACACCTTGATAGAAAATTTGCGGAGAAACGTATATATCCTGCAGTAAATATCACCATGTCAGGTACTCGGCATGAAGAGCTCTTGTTTGACGAAGAAACATTGAAGCGAGTTACAACACTTCGTCGAATGATGTCTTTACGGACACCAGAAGAGAGTTTGATGGCCATGCTTGATAAGCTTCCAAAAACAAAAAACAACAAAGAATTTTTGGAACAATTACACAAAGGTTGACCTATGACATCCACCACTACACTTGATCGACGAGTAAGCAGAATACTCGGACAACTTAGAGGTATCCAGAAAATGGTTGCTGAGGAGCGGAACCAAGTAGAGATACTCCAACAAATATCAGCAATTAAAAAAGCTATTAATGGTCTTTCTAAAGAGATAGTACTCCAATATTTTGAAAAGAAGATACCAGAGGATAAAAAGAAAGAAGTTGAAACGGTCATTCAACGAATCATAGATTTGTAATCACATCTTCAAATAAAATACGAGTTGCATTTGCACATGTATGATACTATCATAAATTTATGGTCACTTTGTCAACTACCAGATCGTCATATTCATTGGATATGGTATAGTGTAGTTTCTAGTTACCAATTGGATGTAATATTATGAACGCTCAAAATATGATTGGGATTATTGGCGGTGGACCAGCAGGCTTAAGTACAGCAATATATACCGCTCGTGCAGGACTTGCACCAATGGTTTTTGCGGGATCTCCACCTGGAGGACAATTGATGCTTACCTCTGAAGTCGAAAACTTTCCTGGATATCAAAAAATTATGGGACATGACCTTATTACCTCACTACGAAAACAAGCAGAAGCCTTTGGTGCCAGGATAATCGATGATAACATTACGTCAGTAGATTTTTCAAACAAGCTCAGTATTACCACATCAAAGCGGACGTTCACATTTCGTTCAATTGTCATCGCAACAGGTGCTCAAGCATTATGGTTGGGATTGGATTCAGAGACTCGATTACGCGGAAAAGGAGTATCTGCATGTGCCACCTGTGATGGGTTCTTTTTTCGAGACAAGAAAGTGGCTGTAGTAGGGGGAGGAGATACTGCGATGGAAGAAGCGCAGACATTGACCAAGTTTGCTAAAAAAGTTATTGTCATTCATCGTCGAGATAGCTTTAGAGCCTCAAAAATTATGCAGGAGCGAGTGTTGAATAATCCTAAAATTGAAGTAATGTGGAACACTTCGGTCATTGAAATTTTCGGTGAACAAAAGGTTGAGGGAATTAGCATAGAAATTCAAAATTCAACATCCAAAATCAAAAATCTAACGCTCGATGGCGTGTTTATCGCCATTGGGCATAAACCAGACACTGAGGTTTTTAAAAACTCAATTGCAACAGATGAAAAGGGATATATCCTCACGAGTTCCATTGCGGCCGTGTCAAAAATCAAAAATTCAAAATCCATTATAAATATTGATATATTTGATATGAAATACCAAACAATGACTTCTGTTCACGGCGTATTTGCAGCAGGTGATTGTGTCGACCATACGTATCGTCAAGCGGGCACAGCTGCGGGAATGGGCATTGCAGCGGCACTAGATGCTGAAAAATGGCTCGAAAGGGGGGAAAAATGAACAATCCAGGAAAAGAAATGCTCGCGTCTGTACAAAATCTTATTCGAACCGTTGGAGAAAAAATGGGATATGATAAACGTGACATTGACCAACTGATTACTGCAGAGATGATTTATGAGTTTGCGCTTCCTATTGATAAAGACAATGGCACTTCAGAAATGTTTGCTGGATTTCGCGCACAACATAGTAGTGTCCGCGGCCCCTATAAAGGTGGTATTCGTTTTCATCAAGATACCACTCGTGAAGAAGTTCAAGCCCTTGCGACATTGATGAGTATCAAAACTGCCGTTGCAAATATTCCCATGGGAGGAGGGAAAGGAGGGATCCGAGTGAACCCAAAAGAATTGTCAAAATCAGAGCTCAAGCAGTTGAGTAAAAAATTTGCGGCAAAACTTGCACACGTGATTGGACAAGATATTGACATTCCGGCGCCTGACGTAAACACAAATCCAACCATCATGAAATGGATGCTCGAAGAATATGAACAAATACATGGTAAAAAAGAGCCAGCAGCATTTACTGGTAAATCAGTTTTAAATGGGGGAAGCTTGGGACGGACTGAAGCTACAGGGTATGGCGGTGTTATCGCTCTACAGGAGTTACTCAAGAGGATGTTCCCCAAAAGCCACTCAAAAATGACCATTGCTATCCAAGGATTTGGAAATGTTGGGTATTACTTTGCTGAAGCCGCAGTCGCTGAAGGGCATAAAGTAGTAGCTGTATCAGACTCAAAAGGTGGTATAACTAGAAAGGATTCTGCAGATAGTTTGGATATTCCATTGGTTTTGGAATGTAAGAAAAAACAAGGTTCAATCTCTGGTTGTTATTGTGCAGGCGGTGTTTGTGACACATCAAAAGGTAAGATAATATCAAATGGAGATCTTCTTGAACTTCCTGTTGACGTATTAGTTCCCGCAGCTCTTGAGAACGTGATCAATGAAAAAAACATGAAACATATCAAAACTAAGATAATTGTAGAAATGGCAAATGGTCCAATTACCGAGACGGCTCGTCAATATTTGAGTTCAAAAGACATCATTATTATCCCGGATGTGCTTGCAAATGCCGGTGGCGTAATCGTTTCATATCTTGAATGGGTACAGGGAAGACAAGGCATGTGGTGGTCTCAAAAGGATGTGATGGATAGACTTACTGATATCATGAGTGCATCTTTTGCTGACATTTGGAATCATTCAAAAAGTAAGTCACTTGATCTGAAAACTGCAGCGTTTGAGATCGCTATACAGCGTCTTATTTCTGCAATGTAAGCTCCATCCAGATGTAACTCAAATCGTGTAAAATGTGAGAGTACGAAAGTATTTGCATTCTATGAAAGATATATATTCTTTTGTTATATTTCTCAGAAAATACGCATTTTCTCGAGCATCTCATTACGGACACAAGTTTGAACGTATGAAAGATGTCGTTGTCGCTTTATTGGTTGTCAAACGGGGAAAGTATTCGAGTTCATTTCTGAACTCTTCATTTTTTTTGCTTATTATAACGGTCTTGGTTGCTGGTCCTGCGATAGCAGAGAATAACCCGTTTGATGACTCGATTGATAATCCTCCACGATATTTTCAAAGTACCTCTCTCTCTTTTGATCCATTTGAGAACCCCGTGACAACTATTGTCTCTGCAAAGCCACGCAGTGGAATTGAAACGTACACCGTTCGTGAAGGGGAAACGCTTGCATCGATCGGAGAACGATTTCAAATATCGGTTGATACAATAAAATGGGCGAACGATCTAAAATCTGACATTATCAAATCAGGACAATCTTTAGACATTCCTCCAGTGACGGGAACGGTGCATAAAGTTGCAGCAGGAGATAATATTTACACGATCGCAAAAAAATACCAAGTAGACGCTCAAAATATTGTAAATTTTCCGTTCAATGACTTTTCAGATCCTGATACGTTCCAATTGACTCCCGGTCAAAATCTATACGTTCCAAATGGAGTAATTGAAGAAAAGAAACCACAGCAAATCGGCAAACAATACTATGCAAAGATTCAAGCTGGCGTTCAAGGGACTTCGAATTTCATTTGGCCAGCATCAGGAATTATTTCAACCTATCCCGTTTGGTATCATATGGCATTAGATATTGCAAACAGAGCGGCTCCTCCTATTATTGCCGCAGATACTGGTACGGTGACATATACGGGGTGTTTGGGATATGGATATGGGTGTCACATCATCATTGACCATGCGAATGGATTTCAAACTTTATATGGACATTTGTCATCTATCGAAGTTAGTGCGGGCCAAGCGGTTACAAAAGGGCAAAGAATTGGTATCATGGGCTCGACGGGAAGATCGACAGGAACACATCTTCATTTCGAAGTGCGCTCAGGAGGATCCCTTATGAACCCCCTCAATTATTTGCAGTAAAAAAGACAACTGATGGACTATCACATTGTGTCAAAAAACGTAATATTCACGATTGTACTTCTTTCACTACTTTACATTGTTGGAGTGTTTCTTTATAAAAATATGTCCAAACATCAAACGGTCACACTTTGTTCAAATGGTCATCAACTTATTGCAGTCTTTCATCTAAGGGAGGATGGAACGGTTCTTATTCCTGCATCGTCCGTAAAGGATACACTTGACTGTTTACGGAGGGGAATGAGTTTCAATGACCGAACAATTGAGCATGTGGTTGCGGCAGATGCATCAAGCGTCCTTATTGAAGCGTTGCATGCTCGATATACGGTCATTGAAACACAAGATGAGCTAGAGCTTGCATTGACCGTACCAGTTTATCTTTCAGGAGACACAGGTATTATAGGGGGAACTTCATCGATAGTGGTATTTTTGAAGGAAATTTCAAATCCTTTTGAATTTGCAGAATATGTTGCAGAGAAAAGGTCTCAAACCGTTATCGTTCCAAAAATAAATAAGGTAATAGCACGTCTCATTAAAAAAAATATCATTGAGTCAAATATGATCATAACTGAGCTTCGGGAGGGTAAACATGTTACTTTTGATCTGTGAAATTATTTGAGGAGTATACTTTTGATTTCACGAAAGAGCGTTATTGCTTCAAAACCAATCCACGAATCACCGATGAGCTCTTTTGGAAGACCAGGATCTGTTTTGAGAACGGTAATGTATGATGAAATAACCGCTTTCATTTTTGATATTTTATCTTTATCCGTTGAGAGTTCTTGATGCCAATTCTTAAAAAGTGATCGATATTCTTTTTCGCGATTGGTTTTTCCCCAGACTTTTTCAATTAATTCTTCCCGTGGGCCAAAAACATGATCTGCTTCAAATGCTTGTACATACTGCTGCTCTTCCTTATCTTTGAGAAGATCTTTCAAAGAATTAATAATAGGATGAGGTGTCAACCAAAATGATCGATGCCATGGGCCAAGTCCCCAGCTTGCAACCTCTCGACGAAGCTTATCTCTTAGTTCGCGCTTTTTTTCAGGAATTTCATATGAAAGAATTCTCCATTTTCCATCCCATTTTTCTTGTGTAAATCTAAAGACGGGAAATGTAAGTACGATATCGTAAAAACCTTTTGCCGTAAGTTTATAAGTACCAGGGTCAGAATCAGGAATATGATAGAGTAACTCGTCTTTCGTAAGCTGAGAAAGAGTTGACAGGGTCTTTCTATTCATAGTCAAATCAAATACGTCACAAACAGTTGGGGTAAAGACGACTTCTTTAAATGACTGATCCGAGAGGAGAAGTAAGGTCATTAATATTTTCGTTCGTCTATCTTTGATTCCCATGGATACAAACTATCAAAAAAAATAACGCTTGTCAATAGTTGATATATATAGAGCTTTAGAACAACATAATAAATATATCATTCAGCATGATGAATTCTTAAGTGCTAAAAAGTGATAGATCATACGAAGAACATATTGAAAGGTTAATAAATAAAATATTACTAAAGTTCTATCAGACGTACAAAATTAAAAAAAAGATATATCAATATACAAATGCCAAAAATACACAAAAAATATCGAAAGTAACTAACAATAGTACTGCTTAACATGTGTATAATTTTATAAGTTAATATATCTAATATATACGTGCTTTCAATTAAATTATATACAGCCTTTAACAAAGCCTTATTATCTTATGCGTTAATAAAATTCATAAGAAGTAACGTGAAATATAAGATATTAAATCATGCAAAATTAGCGAATCGTACTGAGGTTAGCTCCTATTTTTGATAGACAATTCTTTATATAATAAATATCTGATTGAGCTGGATTTTAGATATAAGGCTTTAAAACAGTATAAAAGGGTTAATTAAGACTTCGGATTATTTTTAATTTTTTGTTAATGTTCACCGATGGGTATTTATATTATTACAGCAGTCTAAACTGAATAATCTACGACAGGTATCTATATATAATCAGGGCTCTTAAGAAGTCTAAAGCATGGAGTTATTCGACGTGAATTATGACTTTAATTTAGCAAATAAATCTATTACAATACGACTATGAAAGATGAATTATTTTCTCAATCGGTGATAGATGAGTACCTTGAAAAAATGAGAAAGGCATCAACGCTCGAGCTCTTGCATGATTATTTTACAAAATCAAAAGAATGGCTTGACTGGCATTTGACTCATGGTTCAATTACACAAAAGTCATACAAGCAACTGAAACGCCAATTGGTTCTTCATGTCGAAAGCCGTTCTCAGCAATTTCAGAATTCTCCAAAAGTCAAATCGGAAATGAAACGTGTATTATTTCTTATTTCAATTATTATTACGTCTCTCGTTTTTTATTTTGTTTTTTTTCTCATCGACTGGCATGGTATATTTCAGATTTCTGAAAACATCTCTTCAAATCAATCTCCAGAGAAACGAGTTTTGCCATTTCGTGGCATATTAAAAAAAGCGGATGGGACTGCCATTGATACAAAACAAGATGTGTACTTTGCTCTTTACAACAGTCAATTTGAGGGAATACCACTCTACACTGGTTTTTGTGTCGGCGAAGGGGGAATTACGCCTGAATATAACGGAAGTTTTACGGTAACATTGGGAACGGATTGTGGCATGAAACCAATTTCAAAGTCACTTTTTGATGAAAATAAAGCTCTTTATTTGGGAGTACGAGTTGGAAATGATACTGAAATCCAACCAAGGTATAAAATATCTACGTCAGGTTATTCTCAGGACACTGCCCTTTTGGGAGGTCTTCCGGCAGGAAAGATGAATTCAAGCATTCCGTATATTGATGAAAGTGGTGCGATAGTGATTGAGTCAGAAACTCCAAGCATACGATCTACGGACGGAATTTTTAAAATAGTGGGGAAATCATTATCTCTTCAAACGGTTGAAGATGGAGGAGGTGATATCATGTTTCAGCCGGGAATTGGAGCGAATTCAATTGTTACGTCTGGAAATTTTGGCATAGGTGACTTAATTCCTCCTACTCGTCTTTCTGTTGTGGGGGTCGAGCCGTATTCAGCTATTGCAACATTCAAAAATATAGCACTTATTGACGAGGATCAAACATCAGTGCTTAATTTAGGCCTTGCAACAGATATTAATGGATCAAATGCAACCTACGTTAATTTTTATGCAAATGCTACAAAAGATACGAACGGAGAGTTAGTAGGGTCAATACGCCTGAATAAAGATCACGTTGTATATGAAACCGCAGGAGCAGATATTGCAGAATATTTTTCAGTGAAAGGAGATCAATCGTTTGAGCCGGGGACGATTATGACTCTTTCATCAAACGGCATTCATGCCGGAATGAAGGGGGAGCCTGTAATTGGTGTCGTGACCGACACGGCGGGATATATTGGAAATGTCACTCGTGACAAAAATAGCGTATTAATCGGGTTCATTGGCCAAATAGAAGTGTTTGTCTCAGACATTAATGGGCCAATTCGAGTAGGGGATCGCGTGGGGTTGAGCTTGATTCCTGGTTATGGAGCAAAGGCCTTGAACGACCCGGAAACTGTTGGATATGTTCTTGAAGATATGAGTGTTGACGCGTTGATTTTTTCAAATAACTTTTGTCCAATCGCGTATAAAAATGTCGTAACTATTTCAGGTTCATTAGTTCGTTGTGGCAGGCTTCATATACTTTTTAGACCAAAATAACTCACAACATTCTATATATGTATTATTAAGAGTGTCATACTGAATCCTGGACTCGTCATGCTGTCCGCCAGTTGGCGGATCAGCATCTAAATAATTAGATCCCGAAACGAGTTCGGGATGACGATAAATGCGTACGGTGAGGGATTTTTTCACTAACGTCTAAATTAGTTTAGACTTTTGCCACAATCTAAAATTATTTACAAAAAATGCAATTGACAAGCGCTGTTTCAGAATCTAGAATCAAAGCTATGAGTAACCATTCAAAAATTCTAAACACCATCACACAATATTTTGTGTATGGACTAATCTTTCTGTTTCCCCTTTTTTTTCTTCCCATAACGCGAGACTTTCTCGTCTATAGCAAGTTTTATTTTCTTGCCGCCGTGTTGTTTGTTGTGTTATTGCTTTCACTCGGAAAGTTTTTACTCACAAAGAAATTTACGTGGGTTCATAATCTGGCAACCCAATCTTTGATACTCATATTGTTGTCATACGTGCTTTCCATCGTTTTAATATCGCCAAATAAATTGCAAGCAGTTTTTAATCCACAATATGGGTTCATTCTGATGACCTCGATGGTTATTCTCTACTTATACGCATCTCATGTATTTACTCAAGCCAAAATATCTCCCATTTTGCCGATTGCAGTATCTGGATTGCTTGTTTCGGTACTTGCACTCATTGTCATGGTAGATCCATTTCAAGGCACCGAGCTGCCGACATATTGGTCATTTCTTTCCAATACGACTTTTAATACCATTGGGTCAAGTGTTCATTTCATTGCATTTTTAGTCTTTACATTAGTTGGATCATCCTTGTACATGTGGAGAACGTATGCTCGTTCCCGAGTGGTAAATGAAGCAAATAGAGTCATGCTTATTATGCTTGGAGTGATCGTTTTATTCACCTTACTTGCGCTGATATTTCACTTATTTATTGTATCGCAGCAAATTCTTACTGAAGGCGCCCAGATCATTTTGCCTCCAGTTTCATTATCGTGGTATGCAGCGGTCGAGGTATTGAAAAATCCTATGACTGCAATCTTTGGTGTTGGGGTAGATAATTTTTCATCGCTCTTTACACAAGTTCGTACGGTCAATTACAATCTTTCGGATCTTTGGCAGATTAATTCATTCAACACGTCTCGCTCGGCATTCCTTCATATTTTCACCGAGCAGGGAATTTTAGGAGCAATTGGATTTAGTTTGCTAATCTCGCTATTTTTGAAAAACCTGAAGCATGTGAAGCTTGAGACTGCGGGAATGTTTATTGCCTCTCTTATTATCTTGGCAGTGTTTCCTCCAACCGGCATTACCTTTTTCCTTTTTTTTGTCGCACTAGCGATGATGGCTGCGGACTTATACAGGAGAAATGGACAGGAGGAGTACGTGATTGATCTTTCAAACCTGACTCCAATATTTATCGGGATGATCGTAATTATTGCACTCATTCTTGGTGGATCGGGATATTTTATGGGACGACATTTCATGGCAGAATACTATTTCAAGCAGTCACTTGATGCAGTCGCAGAAAATAGTCTTCAAAAGTTGTATGAGAATCAAGCTAAAGCTTTGCAGTACAACAACAATAATGAAGAGTTTCATCGTCAGTTTGCGCAAACCAATCTCTTGGTCGCAAACAATGTGGCGTCGGTTGAAGCTGATAAGTTGACCGATCACGATAGGGAAACAATCACTCAGGCAATCCAAGCTGCTATCGTTGAGGCTAAGGCGGCAACGGCACTGAATCCTCAAAAGGTGACCAACTGGCAGGCACTTGCCGGAGTGTATCGACAGATCATCAATGTCGCAGAAAATGCCCCCGTATGGGCAGTATCAGCTTATCAGCAAGCGATCGTGTTAGATCCTCGCAATCCACTTTTGAGACTTGACCTCGGTGGCGTATTTTACCTTTTCGAAAATTATGATGAGGCGCAAAAACTGTTTGAACAAGCAGTATCACTTAAGCCTGACTGGTCAAATGCTCATTACAATCTTGCCTGGACATACTATCAGAAAAAGATATATGGTTCTGCAGTAGACCAGATGCAGATTGTGGTCGGACTTCTTGATGCAGGTACGCAACCAGATGATTATAAAGTAGCTCAAAAGAATCTTGATGAATTTAAAAAGACGTATGAAGAGGAGCTTGCAAAAATTCAAAAAGAACAGGGCGACCTGCAGCAACAGGGTATCGCCCCAGGAGGCGAGCTCAACTTGCCATCAGCTCCCGCAACTCAACTTGAAAAGAAAATTGAGCTTCCGGAAGAAGCCTCTCCTGGTGCAAACATTCAACCCCAATGATACTTCACAATTCCTAGGAATTACTCTTCAAAATCTGGGAATCCATGTCTTCTCTGGATCCCCGCGTGCGCAAGGATGACAAACAAGAATGTCATCTCGAGCGAAACGAAGTGAAGTCGGGAGATCTCTTAAAACTCATGAAAAAGGGATCCCTCCATCCCCGTTGCGGGGGGGTCGGGATGACAAATTCCTTCCTTGTCATTCCCGTGAAAACAGGAATCCATGTCTTTCTGGATCCTGAATCAAGTTCAGAATGACAAGGAGGGGGACATGGATTCTTCGGTCGTCTCCGCCGTGGCGGTTCCTACTCAGAATGACAGATGGGACGAGGATGACAAGGGGGGACCATTCGAAATAAAAGAGACCGTCACAATAATTTAAATGATGTGATCTGTTTATAAATATTGTACAAATACAAGTCATGAAATGAATATTCCCCTTGACAAGGAGCCCAAAAACTGTAACTATGATGATAGAGACAATTCCTATGAATAGCCATGAATAATACAGAGAAATTACTTTCAATCGGTGAGGCAGCAAAGATCATTGGAGTCTCTATTGATACACTCAGAAATTGGGATGAGTCAGGTGCCTTCCCGTCTGTCCGTGAACATGGCAAGATACGACGATATTATCAGAGCAAGGTATATACGTACGCGCGCGCGCGACTGAAGCAGGGAAAAAAAGGGGGAAAAGCATTTGTTATCCCTCAGACAGTGTCTCTCCTCCCTAACGACACCTCATCGAATCCCCCTACCAAAAAATTTCGCATGAAATTTGGGATATTTAAGCGTCTTTCAGAAAGCCATTTTTTACGAAATAAAAAGCATCGATATTTAACAGCGGCAGCAGCGATATCGGTCGCGTCTCTTGTCATGGTGGTGACCGGAGTTTTGCTCACTGGTATGCTTCAGGTGGAAGATGATGCCCAATACCTCGGTGCGACCGATGACAGGATGTCGTTTCTTGAAAAGAGACTTCATGAATTGGAAAGTAAGCTTGGTCAGCCGATCGATACGGCAAGAATTCACCATCTTCCCATTTCGGGCAACAATCTGATCCGCAACTCATCTTTTGAGGCGGGAAACGGAGTCGCGCCTCGCCAATGGCATTACCAGTTGGAGTCAGACACGAGTAATACTTTTAGGACAAAAGAAGGAATTCATTCGGGAGAGCACGGATTGAAGATTGTCGGAGGCGGTGACGGAAGATATGGAGTCTCTCAACCTACAGTCAAAACCAGACCCGGAAGTACATATACATTTTCCGCGTATATAAAAAACACGAACGTGAGTAAGCCAGCTACCGTTAAGATAGGATTTTGGGACGAGTATGGGAATAAACGGGCAGAACAGGTGGCTTATCAAATAAGTGGCACGCAAGACTGGTATCGAATTCACATGTCAGCGACTACTCCCGGACTTATCACTGATCTGGTCAACTGGTTTCCGATGATTGAAGTTTCCGGTCTTTATGACGGGCAGCTATATGTTGACGACGTGATGCTTTCTGAGAGCTCGGTTCTCACAGATTATGATTCAAGTATCTCAGATTGGGATGGTTCCACTTCAGGGCTTGGGGACGGTTCGGTGATGGCTGACCCCGATGGAAATCTATTTCCAGCACTTGACAGTAAGGGTACACTTGGGAAGCCAAACAACCGTTGGGAGGCACTGTCTTTGACCAATGCGACCATTGATCCCGATGGAAATCTCGATCTTGAAGGTGGAATTGTCACAAAAGGTGGGGCTACTTTTGGAGATAATATTGACCTGGACAAAAATCTAAAAGTCGATGGGAACCTGTCTGTAGGCGATGCAGCTTCCGACACCGTCACGGTAAATAGTGCCGATTGGACTTTTGCACATGATACAAATTTCACTCTCCTGGGTGGGGTGAATAGCTTGTCTTTTGACACAAGCACGCTTAGTATCGACGGGACAAATAATCGGGTAGGGGTGGGGACGACAGCGCCGCTTGCTCAAATTCATGTTGGCGACGGAGGTGTGCCAGTAACAATTGATGGAACAAATGATCTTTATGTACAAGATGATATTGAAGTTGGGGGAAGTTTGTATATTTCCGGTAGCACGACCACAACTGCTACGAGCACTTCTTACGATCTAGTAGTTCAAGACAGTACCACGCTTGGTAACGGTTCGGGGCCTTCGGGTTGGCTAAATAATTTGGTAATCAGGCTTGGGACCGGCAATTTTGATTTGACTTACGATGACGATACGACCGCTAAAAATATCTTCGACTTTGATAATAGTACAGACGCCATTAGTATGGGGAACGCGGCAGCCACACTTTCTTTGAGCTCGAGTAGCTGGGGAATAACTTCAGCCGGGGCGCTCACAGGTGCAACAGGCATAACAAGTAGCGGAACAATAACATTTAGTGGACTAGGAACAGGAGTAGTACAAAGCAGTAGTTTAGGAGTACTTTCAAATAATCTTGGCACAGCAAACTATCTAACAAAATGGAATGCAAGCGGAATAACAAACGCAAACATATATGACAACGCAGGAAATGTAGGAATAGGTGGCGCCGCACCGGCAATATCGCCAAGTGTTTATGTTGGAGCAAATGGAAATGTGGGAGTAGGTACAACCTCACCAATAGGAGTATTACATGTAGTAGGACAATGTGTTACAGGAGATACAAAACTAAGGAGGAAAAAGAAGACAAAACGCAAAGATAAAAAACTTTCTAAGAATGATCCGCCATGCACAAAATGCGGATATGCAAGAACATGTGATGAGTGTGAATACTATGAAGAAGTAACAATAAAAGATATCCAAGAGGGCGATGAGATTGAAACACTAGATGAAACTACAGGGCAGTTTGTAACAAGTGAAGTTATGGGGCTAATGGATATGGGAGTACAGCAAACATATTTACTTGTAACAGAAACTGGCAAGCAGATTAGAACAACTGGCAATCATCCGTATCTATTAATGCCAACGATATCGCAGTTAGATTCTGATATTTTGTTCAAAACTGTTTTTTATGTAGCCAACAAGACAGCCGAACATTTTTACTTTGATGTTTTAGCAAAGTGGGATCCATATGTTCCTTCACTCAACGAAACAATAGAGATTTCACGTGTAGGGTGGGAGCATTTACACGAAAAAACAAGGAAAAAATCAGAAATGCTATTTCGGTATGCTGCATTACCAAAAATAATTGCAGTATTA
>Ga0210057_1006323_pt1 | contig 14770 bp, 27 predicted proteins | sample CryGeyCG2114_010_2_FD_183968 | JGI IMG/M metagenome (GOLD analysis project Ga0210057, IMG submission 183968) | Groundwater microbial communities from aquifer - Crystal Geyser CG10_big_fil_rev_8/21/14_0.10 (SPAdes) (version 2) | ecosystem: Environmental > Aquatic > Deep subsurface > Groundwater ... | reverse complement strand
AGTGAAGCAAAGCACCACAAGAGTACTTCTTGTTTGATAAATCAAACAATGTCGCTTACTACAGGGCAAGTAGTGATTATATTTAGTGATTACATCGCTCAGATATAGTGATTATGTGGAATGTAGAATACGATCCGCGGTAGCTCAGTGGTACCTGCCTGCCGGCAGGCAGGGAGCGGTCATCCTTTGTTATAATAAAGACACCATGAGTTACTATGTGTATGCAATTCAAAGTGGAAAAGACAACAGAATTTATGTTGGTATGAGTTCTAATGTAAACAAGAGAGTTGCGGAGCATAATAGAAAAAGAGTTTTCTCTACAAAAGGATATATTCCTTGGAAATTGATATATACCGAAAATTGTGGTGAGTCTAGGCAAATCGCACGCTCAAGAGAAAAATATCTAAAATCTGGCATCGGAAAAGAGTTTCTAAAACAAATCAATATTCCGCGGTAGCTCAGTGGTAGAGCGGTCGACTGTTAATCGATTGGTCGTAGGTTCGAATCCTACCCGCGGAGCTTGTAAAAACTTTAGACCCCGAAAGGGGTCTTTTAGTTTTTTAAGCTCCGCGGAGTAAAGTGCCTGCGCACTTTACGTGTAGGATTCGAAGACCCTGAATATATCGCAACGAGTCCTCAGACGAAGTGAGATATGAAGGGTGTACCGTCCATGTAATGGAAGAATCCTTTCGTTAGGATTCGAAGACCTTAATCTAATATTTTGTGAGGAACGAAACAAAATATTGATAAGGTGTACTGATTTGGGACATTGTTTTCTTATGTAGCCAAGCTACTTAGAAAACAAGAACTGACCTTGTGTCATAAGGATCGAAACTCCTACCCGCGGAGCTTGTTAACAATAATCGCCCTTATGGGGCGATTTTGTGTTACAAGATCCGCGAGCAAGGCAACTGCTTCACTTGCGTGGCAGGATTCCCCACCTGCCGGCAGGCAGGGAAAACCTTGAGTATGCGCCCAAAGCACACGAAAGGTGTACCGTCGCTGGGACATTGTTTACTTATGACTGAAAGGAATTAGTAAACAAGAACTGACCCTGTGTCATAATGGAAGAATCCTACTTTTTTCATCTAAAGAACACGCGAAACCTATACTGAGGCTGGGACATTGTTTTCTTATGTAGCCAAGCTACTTAGAAAACAAGAACTGACCTTGTGTCATAATGACCGAAACTCCTACCCACAAACAGCTCAACTTTTTAAAGTTAAGCCGTTTATCTTCCTTTTTAGCCATTTTTCAACTCAAAAACATTGAAAACCCAAGAGTTCAGGAGTATTATTGCTTTATATGGTAAATGGAAAAATCAATTTGCTAATTCTAATTACATTCACAATACTTACTTTTCTAATAGGAAGATACTCTGATGGCGGTCTCGGTAATCAAGAACTAAGATATGGCGATACTGGTCTTCCTAAGAATTGCAGGGCTTTAATAACGGCAAATATAAAAGGTTTTTATGATGAAATATATAGTGCAGATGAAGCTATCAACTCAATTGATAGAAATTGTGGTAGATATGGCCACATTTGGAATGAAAAATAAAAAAATAATAAAAACTATATGTACTACTTTATATTAGGGATGATATCAGCACTTGTAACGGTGCCTATTTCACAAAAGATTAAAAAGAGCGCTGTTGTGGCATTACTCGCAAGTTTTATATTACCAATGCTTTCAATAGCAATCTATTTATTGTTATTAAAAGATTTTAATAAAAAGAATAAATCAAAATAATATGACATGGTTAGTAATATTTTTGATAATAGTATTTTACATCATAGCTTCCAAAATAGAACGAAATGAAGATGAAATAGAGGAATTAAGGAACGAATTGGAGGAACTACGTGGAAAAGACAATTATGATCCTTACGATGATTTGAATTCAGAAAATTATGATTAATTAATAAATATATTGTGTCTTTAAAAAATAAACAAATAAATATATGCAAAATACACTAACACAAGAGGAAGAAAAGATTTTGAAGGATTTTATTATCAACCTTGAAAATGGAGAAATGGCTCAAGTCAGAGATTTGATGGAAAATTGCGATGTTACATATCAATTTGCAAAAACCCACAGCAACTATGTAAAAGATTGGGAAAAAACTAAACAACAAATGGAAGGGCGTCTTGAAACTGGAAACTTGCCACCAAACACAAGCGCGAATCTATGGCGCGAGATGATAAATGAATCTGACAAAATAATGCAAAAAAAGTTCCAGATGGTTCAAGGTGCTTTTAGTATGAAGTTTGATGAATCAATATTTAATTATCTAGGTCCAGATGGAAAAACAAAAAAGATATTTGGAATTTTTGGTTGATTAATTTTTATATACTACATCTAAAGAAAATCTAATTAAACAAACCAATGAAAAATAACTCACAAAAAGGAAACGGGGTAATAGTGATGATTGTAGTTATTGGTTTAATTTGGGGTGCCTATTCAATATTTTCAAAAAATGATTCTGCTGATAATAATTACGACTATAATAGTTATGATTCATCATATGATTATGATAGTGGTGATTCCGATTATTACACAAACTACGGGAACCCATACAATGAAGGCTCTGGTCATTATGCAGGCTATGAATGGGCTGAACAAAATGGAGTAAGTTCGTGCGGAGGAAACTCAAACTCATTCATAGAAGGCTGTGAAGAATATTTAAATCAACAAGGTTATTAGATTTAAAAAAAGCATATGGAGAATACAAATAAAAAAACAATACGCACATACGCATTACTTTCTATTTCTTCTCTTTTACTATCGGTTGTTACCTTTTTAGTCTGGGTATACCCTTGGATATGGTACGGGTTGAATATTCCTGATTCTTTCCAAGATATATTTATGTATGGGTTTTTGATTATGTTTGTTTTAGCAATAATATTTGGATTTATTGCTATTTATAAAAAATACAAAAACAATAAATACTAATATTAGTTTAGTCTAAAATGTTTGAGGCCATTAAAACAAAAATTAAATTGAGGGACAAAGGATATTATATAAAAGCCTCTTGCCGTACACCTATGTGCTATGAAATATACGATTCTTTTGGTAAGAGATATAAAAATTATATTTGGCAAAACCCAAAAGATAGATTTTGGTACTGTAGTAAAAAGCCCAAAAACAATCCAAATCTGTCATTTAAATATCCAGAGTTAGCAGCTCTATACGAAGTACCAAAAATAATAAAATAATAATTTCAAAAACTATTTATTAATTTAATTTTAAAATATGGAAAAAATTAAAGAATACAGAGGAATAATTATATTAATTCTAATCATTATTTTAGGTGCTTTTTATTGGTATGAATTACGACCACGAAATATAATACGTGAGTGCAACGAAAATATTTATAAATTAATGATTGAAAACGATAAAAGTAATTCAGAAGTAAACAGAAATTTCTATGATTTTAATTATAAAGTTTGCACCAGAAAACATAACCTATAAAAAGAATGGCAGATGATAAACAGTCGTGGCAATCCATAAAATACAAAGATTTAGTAACTCTTGGGGCTGGATGGATGTTGCTTGCTGCTATATTACCTCTACCATACTGGTACTATGAAGTTCTTAGGTGGGTTGTTTTTATAAGTGCAATCTATATAGCAAGAACTGCTTTTAAACTAAACAAAGATTATAGGTGGTTATTAGTAGTGATTGCCACGATTATTGCTTTTTATTTCAACCCAGTAGAGCCGATACATGCGGATAAGTTTACTTGGATATATATTGATCTGGTCACAGCATTTCTAGCGTTCAAAGCCAATTCATTACTAGAATAAGTAGCGTGTGCGCATCGGATTTTAACTTTTTACCAAAATAATATTAATTATCAGCTTATAGAATTATTATGGGAACTTTAGGAACAATAATACTTGCAATAATAGCTTACTATCTTTGGAAAATTTACCGCCAAAGAGAGGACGAGAAGGATGCAATTTATAATGATAAACTTGATGCTGAGCATGAAGAAGCAAAAAGAGAAGAATTAAAGGACTATCCTCACCTATACGATAAACTTGAAGGAAATTGGCTTGAGGTTTTCGCTTTGCATGCCAAGAGCCCTGGACATCTCATGAAAATGATGTTTGCTCTTATGTTGGGTGAATCAACAAAAATTGATTACTCCGATGGTTCAATGAAGTATGATTCTCTTTGGGATGTTACGAAAGAGTTGTTGGAACACCTTGAAAAATTCCACGAGGGTTCTATTACTGAACACGAAATAGCACTCTGCACCTATTGGCAGATAACCGCCACAAGAATAGACGAACTTATAAAAGAAAGGCCAAACACAGGGTCATTATCTTCTGACGCCCATACCTCACCAATTGAAGGGGTGGAGTTAGAAAAAGCACCATTTACTGATATTGAAAAAATTACATCCTTGTTCCCAAAGAAAAATAATCACCCAGTTAAAGAAATTACTTTTTTTGACAAAGATGGTTCTTTCCCCAGAGAATCAAAAGGTTCGGCTTATATTGATAAGAAAATAAAAACTCTTGGATTTTAAAAAAAATATGCTTACAATTTTATTCATCATTTTGAAAATTACAGGACTAATATATGTTAGTTGGTGGTGGGTCTTAATCCCAATCATTATAGACGAGGAAGCGTCTAGAAGAACTCGTGAAAGGAAAGTGCAAGAAGAAAAAGAGAGGAAACAAGCCTCCTATAGTGCTATGATAAAAAAATATAGCAATGGATTTTCTGAAATAGATATTATAGAAATATTAGAAGAATATAATTATGACATAGACGAAGAGATTCTTAGGGAAGAACTTGTTGATAGAATGTAACCGAGCAAATCCAACTGTCCTAATTTAGTCCCTTTTTCTGGCTATTTTTCAACCTTTTAGATTGAAAATACCGCACACAAGAGCAGTATAGAAATATGGAGAAAATTAAAGAATACAAAGGAATAATTATATTAATTCTAATCCTTATTTTAGGTGTTTTTTATTGGTTTCAACTACGACCAAATTCAATAAGAAAAGGTTGTTGGGATAAAGTTGAAATGGCCCAAAGTGGTGATGTGCCGAATGAAGGAGAATTTGTACCTGGATCAATTGCTGAAAAATTCGTCCCTAAAATGGATAAGCAAAAAGTAATTGATGAAATTTATGATAATTGTCTGCGAGAAAATGGGTTGGATTAAAAACCGGTGTGTGCGCAGAGGATTTTAACTTTTATCCAAATTAGTACTTTTTAGTACTTTTATGAGTACAATTTTCAGTCTGTGTGGATACTTCATATCTATATCATTTATACAGAATCGGACTCGAGTACTACCCCCCCCTTTTTTTTTCTTTAAATAGTTATTCAAAATCCGCCTTTGAAAACAAAAACTTGAGGAGTATTATATGAATATATGGAAACAATCTTTGGTGGAATACTTAAAGCAATAGGTTACATATTAATTTCTGGTATTATCTTTCAATCGTGGGCAACAGGAGCAGAAAAAGCAAGCGGTGGTAATCATAAAACTGCTATATGGAAAGGATTTCTGTGGTGTATTGCAATTGCATTGTTTTTTACGATAACCTTAGGTAATCCTTCTTGTGCGTATCAGTCTGATTCTATGTATGGAGGATGTGAAGAGTATGCAGATAATGGCTTTGAACCGACTCCAGAAGAAAGATATGCTAATTTTCTATTTTATCTAACATTTTTATATGTTCCATATGCAATAGGCGTGTACAAGAAACCTTTAATAAAAGATTAAAATTATGGAACAAAAACAAATAAAAAAAATCTTAATAAAAAACAACAAATTAACACCATTTGCAGGAATTTTAATACTAATAATACTGATTCCCGTTATCTTATTTATTAACAATAAAATATCAGGACGGAACGCTTACAATAATTTTGTTGAAAAAAAAGATGCACTCTATGATATAGCCTTAATGGGTTCTTCTATTGGCACAACAACAAACGAATACCTAAATTCGGAATATCCACTATGTGATGAGTTTGTTAGTTACGAAAAAATCTTGTCCATCACCCAAAATACTATTGAAATACCCTTATCAGAATTGGAATATAATTTAGGAATAATAGAAAAATGTAGCATAGTTTTTATAGACAGAATCAATTATGTGACAGACGCATTCAGCGACGCTGTTTCGGATTCTTTTGGTGCGGCTTATTTAATACCAGAAAATGATGGAAGAAAAATAGCAATAGAGATGGCGGAATTGTTCCGTGAATTTCATAAACTCACAAAAACCTATTTAGATTATACAAAAGATCAAATAGACATAATAAAAAAACTGTATGAATATGAAATAGGATACAAAAATGGAGTTTATTCAATGTATGAAAGAAACAATACAATCACAGAAAACAACAAATCTATTGCGGATTTGTCAGAAAAAATAAAAGAGGTGTCTGATATGGGCGCTGAGATTGGAATACGGAGAAAGGATTTATGGGCGATCTTTGAAGCTAAGTATTTAAAATAAAATATGGAGAAAAAAGAAGAATTAGAAATAATTGAACTTAAAAAAGAAATTGTAGAAGTTGGTGAAAAAAACATGGACAGAGAGAGGCTTAGACGATATATATTTTTAAGAAGGAAACAAAAAGAATCTAGGAAAACAGAACACAACGAGGTATTGCTTAAACAACAACCTCTGTTGAATAATTTTTCCATTTTATGGGGTTTTATACCATTTATAATTATAATTCTTATTGCCGTAGCAATTATGTCTATAAAACCAGGAGATATAAAAAATGATTGTATTATTCCAACAGATTCTCCCGATTGTCTAGAAGGTGGTGGTGGACATCCTCTTTGGATGGATTAATACTTATACATAACCAAACTCTCCTACTTCCCTCTTTATCTTTAACCAATCAATAGTTCTGAATGCGTCCAGTTTGGGGAGCTTGTTAACAATAATCGCCCTTATGGGGCGATTTTGTGTTACAAGCTCCGCGAGCAAGTGAACTGCTTCACTTGCGTGGCAGGATTCCCCACCTGCCGGCAGGCAGGGAAGACCTTGAGTATATTTTCGAGAAGCCGTGCTTTGAGAAAATACTAAAGGTGTACCGTCCATGTAATGGAAGAATGGAAGAATATCCTGCCCTCGGAGCATCATAGTTAACCATATTTTGTAAATGTATTGGATTACCTTTTACCGAAGTTTGAGTCCGTGATATAATTTTTGTATGATTACGAAAGAACTTTTGGATTTCATTAAAAAAGAAAAAATAAATAATAAATCAAGTGATCAGATTAAATCAGAATTAATTACTAACAGCTGGAGTGCTATTGATATCGAAGAAGCTTTTAAGAATTTGTCTGAAAATGATGATCCATTAAAAGTGGGTTACCAAAAAATAAAAAAGATTTTTAAAAATGAAGTAATATTTACTGTGATTTTTTTTATCGTGGGTTTATTCCTCTTTTACTTAGGAACATATTTATTTCTAGGTTTTATTGGCCAGCTTGGCTTACCAGGTATCGCAATATTTTTTCTTGTATTAACTGGCCCCTTCCCGTTATTCTATTGGATGTTGTGGGGGTTAATAGTTTTAGTTGTATATATAATTAATATTATAAGAGTTGTAAAACTTAAAAAGAGAATTCTGGCCTCAATTACTTCAGAGCAATTATCTTCTGGCCAATATAATATATTTGTTGCAAAAAGCAAGACTGTGTATATATTTAACACTGTAATTATAATTTTGATTATAATCATATCTGCTTACTCCATATATTCTTATGTGGAAAATATAAATAGTAACGCAAAAAAGCTCCAAGTGACTAGAGCGGAGCAGCAAGTTGCTAAAATAAAAAATGAGGGTAACAGAATAGAGCAGAACCTTATAAATTTTAAGGGATGGATCAAAAGTATTGCTAAAGATAATTACTTGGGATATGGAAAGATAGAAAATGATGGTAATTGTGTTAATGCAAAATTGGGTTCTCTGTTTAATCCTGGGGGTAATTTTGAACCAAAAGTTGTGCTTAACGGACTATTGGATAATGCTGACGTATCTTCTTCTGTAAGTAGCATAAGACAGTTGTATGTTGATAGCTCTTATTCTGGTTTAGTATTTAATAATATGCAAGATGCAAGATGCTTCTCAAATGAAGATCATTATGCTTACCAAGTACCTAATTATTTTGAAGATCCTTACCCAACTTTTTATTGCGTTGATGATATTCGCCCTGACGTGCAAGTTAGCAACAAGCAAATAAAAGGACCGGATTGTACTGATTTTGACCCAAATTATGTTCCACCCACAGTAAGACCCGAACCTGACAAGAAAGGATATACGGCGGATAGCAGTTCTAGTATCGTTTACTAGGGTGCAATATTTCATCAGCTTTTTTTAATCTTACTCAATAATACTCATTCGAACTTCAGTTACTAAACGCCCGCCTGCATTAGTTAAAACAAAGCTTTTGCGGGCGGGGAGCCCTCAAAAATAGCCCTTTGAATAAGGGTTATTTTTTATACCCCGCCATACTTGTCCGCCTTGGGCGGAGATCGGGCAGGCTTTAATGAAGGTTAGAATCTGATATAATTTTTGTATGAGTAAATCACTAGAACTTGCTAAAAAGTTTTTAAATAAAAAAGTTACTGTAACAACAGATAGACCTCTGGGAACAAAGCACCCAAAACACGGTTTTGTTTATGAAGTTAACTATGGATATGTTTATGGGGTTAAGGCTCCAGACGGAGAAGATTTGGATGCATATTATCTTGGAGTATATGAACCATTTGAAAAAAAGGAAGGTTTATGTATTGCTATTGTTCATAGAAAAGATAACGACGATGACAAACTAATCGTCGTTCCTGAAGGAGTGGAACTAACTGATGTAGAAATAATGAGTAAAGTGCACTTTCAAGAACAATGGTTTGATAGTGAGATTGTAAGATAAGTCCGAACCTCAGTTACTAGACGGAGCCAACATAAAATAGCCCCGGCCAAGGGCTGGTAAACTTTAAATACTTGCCTGCCTATGGCAGGAGGGTTATTTTATTTAATAAAAACTTAAATAATTATAGGACTAGATATAAAACCTGTTTCGTCTCCGCTTAGGCTAGAAAAATCATCAGAAAGCATGTCTTTTATTTCCCCTATTTCTCTTTTTGCGTTATCCTCTTCTTCCTCTGTTAAATCAGTTGGTAGTGATATATCTCTAATAATTGTGTCAACGTTTTTTCTAGCTTCTTCAAATTTTTTGCCAGCCCTCTTTTCAATCCCTGACATATGCCGGAGAAACCACTTAATGTTATGTAGTAGAGCTAATAGTCCACTATTAATATACAAATCTACATCTGTTAAATAAATTCTGGGTTGCTCATCCCCTTTAATCTTTCCACGCATGTACTGGGATGCATTGTTTAAATCAGCTAAATGATTTTCTTCTTTTTGAGATTTACTTAAATAGTATTTTGAAATTGATACATAAAGCATCTCCATCTCTTCTATAGCTCCTTCTGTTGGCTCGGTTGTCTCAAGATTATCGCCATAAACTCTATCAACTATGGAATAGACAACCCTTTCACCATTTTCATTCTCTCCAATTATAAATTCTACTGGCGCCAATATTCCATAATCTCTTTCTAGCTCTTCGTAAAGTTCTGAACCAATTTCAACTAAACGAACTGGGTCCACTCCTTCATAACTCTCTTCAAGAGATGCTAGTTCTTCTGTCCTAACAATTTTGTCAGGATTATCTACTAACTCATAAAACCTTTTTTCTTCATCATATTCTTCTGGAATATTGCTCCTTACGAGCCTTTTATAAAAAGGTTGGTTATTTTGTTCAAAAAAATTCTCTGCTTCCATAAACCACATTATATCAAATTTATATCAAACAAGTCCGAACCCACACACTAGTTGAGACAAGTGTGCGGACATGCTTCAGCCTGCCTACGCCGATATGTTATCCAGCGGAGCTAGTTAGTATGAACCTAATTATTATTGACTTTTGTTTATTTTTAGTGATATAATAGCAATATCACTATGAAGAAGACCCTTATGTAGATTCGTCTACATCGGGGGCTTTTTCTTTTTAGATTCTAGTTGAGAATTTATGATAATGATCATTCAAAAAAGTTATTTCTGATGTAAATGGGGTCAGCCACCATTCTTTGGTCTACCAACACCTTTAAGGGTCTGTTCAAGTCCAAATTTTTTAACAGTTTTCTCTACCCAGCCAATCTCTCCATAGGGAGAGCTTTTTCGTATTGATTTTTCTAATGCTTCTTCTTCTTTTTCTGATTGCGGTTGGTTTAATATTGTTAGATAATCTCTTGATAGTTCTAAAGGTAATTCTGTAAGTAATTTCTTTTCTTTCTCTGTTCCATTCTCTCTTCTCCAAACACTAGACCATTTCCAGTTTTCTGCTTTTTTAACAAGATTTGCTTTTAACGCATTCCTTTCCACATAACGTATTAAAGTTAAAAAGTGTGTATCATCTTGGCAAATGAATGATTTGTATCTACCCTGATAGAGATGTCCTTGTCCTATTGTTCCTTTACCAGTATGCCAACGTCTTGTATGTGTATTTGTAACCCAATCCATAAATTTAGATAGATCTCCATCATTCTTTGGATTTAATATTAAATGCCAATGATTAGGCATAATAGAATATGCCAATATCCTCATGTCATATTTCTCTATTCCTTCGGTTAAAATATTTTCAAAGAGTATATAGTCTTCTTTTGTATCAAAAATCTGTACTCTGGCATTTGCTCTATTAAGTACATGATATATGTTCTCACTAATATCTACTCGCTCTACCCTTGGCATACTTAGATTGTATCATAAATGGTGGCTGACCCCATTTTCTGTGACCCCATTTTCTGACCCCATTTTCCTGACCCCATTTTCTCGATTGGAAAACAAGCAGAAGCAGAGCGAGAGAAGAGAGCTGTGATTATCAACTCAGAGGGAGAACTTGCTGCAGCAGCAAATATAGCACAAGCAGCACAAATGCTTGGGCAAGCTCCAGGAGCGCTTCATCTAAGAACACTTCAGTCTATAAATGACATGTCGTCAAACCAGTCAAATACGGTCGTGTTCATGTTACCAATGGAAATTTTGAAGGCAGTTGAAGGGTTCATAAAAAAGAATTAACAATATTTTTTAATTTGGAAAAATAAAATCAAAATGATAACCCTTGACATTTTGTCTCCAAGGAATACAATCGCCATAGCTCGTACCATCAACAAAACAGTGCAAACCAATGAAAACCGAATATACACTGCCGGAATGGTTGCTTAATGGAATTAAAGATATTGATAAATTTGAACCTGCATCAAATTTACCAATCCTTGAAGGAGATGAGGTTTTGGGTGAAGTTAGTGATTTTTGTAAATCGATCCTAACCCTTAATAACAAGCTTCTGCTTGAGTTAAAAAATAAACAAATGATTCTCTCTTTCTACAAAAGTAAAGGTGTCGAGTTAAATGATTCAGATATAGAAGAATTTCAAAGGCTTGATAAGCGTACAGACTTTCTTTTAGAGTTTGTTAAAATCCTTGTCTCTGAAGAATTTAATATCTATAGTAATAGGTTTAAAGGGTTTGGTTTCCGTGATGGGTTTAAGGTCATCGCTATATTAGCAGATGATGACAACAACGACACACGGAACCACAACATTGGCTTCACTTAATACAGATTTATCGTAAACACTGTCTACAAAGAACCACTCATCTTCGGATGATTGGTTTTTTAATTTGACAATATACGTTTTTAAATGTATTGTCTTCGTGAATCAAATAAGTACACAAACAGAGGAAAATAAATGCCGAACACAGTATCGGTACCAACACCAACGCCAGATCTGGTGCGAGAGTACATAGAAAAATGGAAGGCTGATAGAAATTTTGTACTTGCAGACGCATGTATACGAGACCTTTTCAGTTTATATCCACTCAACACAGATATACGTCATATATTGGTAAAAATCAGTGTAATAAACCAGTTATTTAACACTAATATATTTGCGCCAATACCGGTTGCAAAACATATCGTTGGACTCAACGTAGACCAACTGTTTAAATCCGAATCATTATTTGTAGTAGATAAAATTGCAGAAGTATCCATTGGAGAGAAAAATAGAAGTTTTTATTCTTTCGCTACCAAGTATGCTCATTATCACGTTCCGAACATTTATGCCATCTATGACTCATATGTTGCTCGAGTAATAACACACTTTGGTGTGTTAAATGGAATACGTTTCTCTAGAAACGACCTGAGAAAATATACGACTTATAGCCTGACAATAGCTTGGTTCAGGGGGCAATATGGTCTAAAAGAATTTAGCGTGCGAGAGCTTGATATATTTCTCTGGATATTTGGAAAACAGTACTTTCCGTAAAAAACGGAAAACCCCAGAAAGCAAAATGCTTTCTGGGGTTTTTATTGGCGTCGATACCTCGCAGCTCTGCTGCGGAGTAACACTATAAAAAGCATCGTCGGTGGACGACTCCACTTCCGACATAAAAGCCACGGTGCCGCCTCGCCAATACTCCACGAGCTTTGCGAGCTGTGATGGCGGGAATAGGTGGCCTTTTTTATTTAATGTAATTTATTAGTTGTCTTCTCCCCCCCCATCACCGCAAGTGATAATGTTGCGAGCACAAGACCAAAATCCCGCACACCAGTAGGACTTATTCCTAGGGTAAATGTAATAAGTGCGAGGTGTAGGGCTAAAAGAAGTGCAACTATTCTAGTCCATATTCCCATTGCAAGAAGTGCTCCTAAAATAACTTCTGCAAGTCCATTTGCGAGCACGAGCATTGCTGGTGGTAAGTGAAAAGTATTCACAGCCCAATCTGGAATATACGCAACCCAGTTTAATCCGTCCAAAAGCTGTGAAAAACCAAACCATAGAAATACGGCTGAAAGTCCAAGTCGTAATATTGTAAGACCTATTTGTGTTCTAGACATCCCGTTAGTGATTGTAAACACTTATTAAGCATCTACAAAAATTATTTTATAAAGGTTTCTCGGGGCAAAGCCCCGAGGTATTAATTAAACCTGTATTAACTCCTCGGCTCGAAAATGTAAAAACTACGCTACGCTTTGTTTTTACATCTTACTCGCTCTACGTCGTTAATAAAAAAACCTATAATACTGCCTCTTAAGAGTAAATCACTAACGGGACAAGTGTATTATTGAGTCGCTATCATAAACCCACTAAGAATAAGAAGTTGTTTTTTTGCTGTGCCGTGCTGTCCATTGAATTCAGATGAGCCATCAACGCCACAAAGGCTTAAAATGGCGTCTTCACCGCCAGGATGATTTGGTATCCAGCTTGTAAGGTCATACACCTTTCCATTGATCATTGACCAACAACTCGTGCGGCTATTATGTGTTGCAACTTCCGCGAGTGTAATACCCCCTTCAGGAAGTACAACAGAAGTCGTATTTGGTTTTGTGACAGGTGTCTCTGAATTTGGTGGGGTTGTAGAATCTGGATTAGAAGAAACTGACTCGTCAACGGGTATTGTTGGCGTAGTATTTTTCTGCAAAACAACAATGCTCCCCACAACAAGGACAAGTATAAGGCCAATAAGTATTGAAAATAATTTATTATTTAACATAGTGTGAAAATAATAGCATAAAACAATGGCTGTATCAAAATCAAAGGGGGCCGCAAGCAAAGCTTGCGGCCCCTCAAAACATACAATTATGCTATCAATAGTTCAACAGGCTCCAAGTACCTTTTCCAACTTTTTGGTATCGGTGCCTTTTCAGGTCTTTTGATAATCATAGTGATCGTGTTTGGCTTGCGTGGAGCGTAAATAAGCGGCATACCAGCCTCCTCTGGTGTGCGAGACCCTTTTTTCATATTACATTCCTCACAAGCTGTAACAAGATTTTCCCAAGACCTTATACCACCTCTTGATTTAGGAAGTATGTGATCTCTTGTATGGCCATAGCCACCACAATACGCACATATATTCTCATCTCGAAGCAGAATATTACGCCTTGTTGGGCCAAGAGACCTATACATGATAAATCTCACAGGCTCTCTCCAGCGTACCACTTCTGGAACTCTGTGGAGTCTGTGTGAAGATCTAACATATACACCATGTCTATATTCCAGCACATCCATCTCGTCTCTAAAAATTGAAACGAAAACACCACGAACACTGGTTGTGCCCATCAACACATTCATACAATCCAACACCAAAACCCGATCATATAGATGGGATTGCATAAAACCTCTTTATGCTAGTTAGAGAACAAGTTTATTCTCCCTGATTATACACCCGAATTTGAGATTAAGGGAAATATTAAATAAACAAAAGCGCAAACCTTATTTGATCAAATGAGTATTGACCATTAAAGGCGTTAAAAATTGGTGTAAGTTTAATCTCATCCAGTTTTTCTGCTTCTTGCCTAACTTCTTCAACCATCATCTCAAATTCGTCAGTATCTGGTTTCAAATATAAAATATCTTCTTTTGTAATACTTCCATCTTCTAAAAGCTTCTCGAGGTGAGAGAGTATGGTTGCCGATTTCAGTCCCCTATCTGTCACAATTTCTTTCAAACTTTTTTCTTCTTTCAAAAGCCCTGCAGTCATTTGATAAGTGCTTAATTTCTTTCCTTTACTGTCTTTTACCTTTACCTTTGATGCGCCAATAATTTTCAAAAACTTTTCATGTTGATCATCAAAATCTTTTTGTTTAAGTTTTTTGAGCTGACTAAAAATCATATCTGATAAACTTCTAAGCTCTATATCCATTCTCCTTACTTCATCA
>Ga0210057_1006318_pt1 | contig 14780 bp, 13 predicted proteins | sample CryGeyCG2114_010_2_FD_183968 | JGI IMG/M metagenome (GOLD analysis project Ga0210057, IMG submission 183968) | Groundwater microbial communities from aquifer - Crystal Geyser CG10_big_fil_rev_8/21/14_0.10 (SPAdes) (version 2) | ecosystem: Environmental > Aquatic > Deep subsurface > Groundwater ... | reverse complement strand
AGACTGTCCCGTACCATAGCGATTATCAAATAAGTGTTTCGTCAGATTATCATTCACGGCAACCACCGGAATTTTCAAATCACCTTTTTGCTCCATTGCTTTTAAACGTATGACGCCTGTTGTTGTTTCTTCAGTAGATCCGATTACCTCCGGAATCTGTTTTTTATACTTGGTATGAAGGAGTCCCACAAGATCAGCACCGTCGTCCATTGTTTGGTTCGGATGAACATCAAGCACAGAATACAGATGACTGTAGTAGGTTTTATTGTCTTCACCTTTTCGTGCAAAGGTCGGAACATCATAATCTTTGACGAGTGATGCCGCAACGGCATCATTGGTAGAAAGAGGATTACTGGCTGTCAAATAGACATCGGCTCCGCCTTCTTTCAATGTAATCATCAGATTCGCCGTCTCAGAGGTGACATGCAGACATGCAGCAAGCTTGACACCTTTCAAAGGTTTATCTTTTTTTAATCTTGCCCGAATGAGTCGAAGAACAGGCATATCTTTTGCCGCCCATTCAATAAGTTTCTTTCCTTCAGAAGCCAAACCGATAGCGGTTACGTCGTATTTCATATTGTGTAATAAATGGTAATTGTTGATGTATGAAGTAAAAAAGTGAAAGAAACTTCATAGCATTCATAAATCGTAATTCTTACTTCATAATTCCTATGAGAGCTTATTTGCTCTCTTCATAATTTGTTCTTTTGTCGGACGGTGATTGGCTGTACCGACTGATTCTACCGCAAAACTTGCTAAGGCATTACCGAAACAAAGAGCTTCTCTCAGTGTTTTTCCATCCGTAAGCGCGGCGACAAATCCGCCCCTCCATGCATCACCGGCTCCGGTCGGATCAACGAAATGATCAATAGGATAGGCCTTTACCTCTTCCTGCTTCATTGCACTCTGATAGATTACACCCTTTGCTCCCAAAGTCGTGACAACTCCGCACTCCTTAGACACAACATCTGATAATGGTTTTTTTAATCGTCTCTCCATTTGCGCAATTTCATAATCATTTCCCACTACAAAAGAAGCGTTTTGAACGCCTTTTCTCAAATTTTCATCATCAATCCATGTCAGAGACATACCCGGATCATAGAGGTAAGCAATTGAATGGCTAATACAGTAGTTTTGTGCATGTAAAAATGCATCCGCATGATTTGCCGAAAGAATGACAAATGAATCCGTTGAGTAATCATCAAACCGGACATCTTTTCCGCGTGCACCTGCTCCGTAATAATAACTCCAGATCTGATTATCAGCATGATCAGTCATGACTTTTCCGGTTGAGGTATAAAGGTCATCCGCGATAACGCAACCGGAGTAATCAATACCGCATGCTTCATAAAAATCGGTCAGGCTTTTATGATCTTTACCCATTGCTCCGAGAATCGAAGTCTTTTTTTTTGTAAGGCGGGTTATATTAAATGCAATATTAGTAGCCGTTCCGCCTAGATGCTTATCAAGACGGTCGACGACGAATGAGATGTTTATCTGGTGAAGTTTTTCCGGATGAAAGTGATCCTTGAAATATCCGGGGAAATTCATGATATCATCATATGCTATAGATCCTGTTACAATTATGCATGGAGATTTTGTAAGATCGGGCATGTTTGATTTAAGCTTATTAAAATATAATTATACAAGAAGAATGAAGCCTTTTTTCACAATAATAATTCCGACACGTAAAGTGTCACCGCTTCTTATTAAAGAGACGCTTCCTGCGATCGAGAAACAGTCATTCGAATCCTTTGAAGTAATTGTCGTTTCTGATGCTACAGGCCAGGAAGAGAAGAAGTTGACGAAAGAATATCCCTGGCTTCAAATCATTCATGACGGTTTGAAAAATCGGCCGGGAGACAAGAGAGATCAGGCAGCAACAAAAGCAAAAGGAACCGTATTGGCATTTATTGATGATGATGTATACCCTTCGCAAGACTGGTTACAACATGCACATGATATTTTTGATAAAAAACCTGAAATCGCGGCGGTCGGAGGACCGGGGATCATTCCGAAAAACGTAAATTTCTGGGAAAATATTTTTGATGCTGTTCTGCGAACATGGGTGGGCAGCGGATCGTACGTTTATCGTTTTCAGGCTCAATCGGAACGGTTTGTCGATGATTATCCTGCTATGAACCTTATGTTACGGAAAGAAATATTTATGAGTATCGGCGGCTTCGACAATCATCACTGGCCGGGAGAAGACAGTAAACTCCTGAATAAATTTGTAGTTAAAAAACAGAAATTTATTTTGTATCATCCGGATGTTCTCGTTTTCCATCATCGGAGAAATAACATGGTCGGGCATTTAGCGCAACATAAAAATTACGGGAAAACGAGAGGAAGATTTGCTGCTGAAGGAGATCGCAACTCTACACACCTCATGTATGTGATACCGGCTATTTTCACTCTGTATGTTACGACTCTTATCTTCCTTTGGTTGCTGAAAATGCCTTTTTTTACTCTTGCTGCTATCCCTCTCTATTTCTACTGTGGACTTCTTGCATATGTCTTTTTTGAGACATATTTAAGGACTGAGAATCTTTTTATTGCACTCGGAGCCGTTTTTGTCATTCCGATCACTCATCTGACATACGGTTTCTGGTTTATTGTGGGATATGTGCGCGAGAAGCTACTTCGAAGTAAAAGTGTAAACTAAGGCGAAGATATGAGATTTTTGTGCGACTTGGGAGGTGCGCAGCTGATACCGCTGCATATTAAAACAGATATAACTGTCATCCCGAACTTGCCTTGCCCGCCGATTGAGGAGGGTTTCGGGATCTATCAATTAGTTAGAATGCTGAAACTAGTTCAGCATGGCAATGATACAGTTTACTTTCCCACCGTTGCCGCAATCTTCTCTTTTTCCTCATCAACCGTCGTACCTGAAGTAGTAAAGTGAGTGAACAATTGCTTTCCGGTATTTTTCCAGAATTTAAACGAAGTAAATTTCACATCCGTCTGGTTCGGATCAAAATCCAGCATATGCCCTAAGAATTTGTAAGCCATATAAAACAAATACTTCACATCATGCAGTGATCGGAGACGAAGGAGCTTTCTTCCGATGTACTGAGGAGTCATAAACGTAGAATACAGATCCTGTTCAAGCTCTAATAATTTCTCTTTGGGAAACGGTATTTTCATCACCGGTTCTCGCATGTCAAACCTCTCGTAATCATCGGTGAGAAGCCAACCTTTCTCCTTGCACTCACGATAAAGCGGCGTGCCGGGATAGGGCATTATAATTGTAGCTTGAATCGTTTCGTAATAGCCCTTTTTGAGTGCATATTTGGCCGTCTCAATGGTTCGTTTGGCATCTTCATAGCTTTCCCACGGATACCCAAGCATGATGGTGATATGAGGATCAAGGCCGGCTTTTCTTGCCATAGCCGGACCTATGATCGCATCTTTTTCTTTTGTCCCTTTTTCTAATTTATCCAATGTCTTCTGATTTCCGGACTCCATACCATAGAGAATAAAGCGAAATCCGGCCTTTCCCATCAGATCATACAGCTGCTGATTGGGGATAGCGTTGAATCTCATGTTGCAACCGTAGCGAACTTTTTTATTGTATCCGCTTTCTATTAAGAGTTCACAAAACTTCTTCAGTTTATTGCCGACAAACATCGTACCGGCATCATCAAAAATTTCCTTGACACCATACTTGTCCACCACATGTTTTACTTCGGCAAAAAGTCTTTCGGGAGTGAAGCTGCGATACGATCCGATCGGATTTATGGTATGATCCCAAACACAAAATGTACATTTGTTCCACCAGCAATCACGCCCGCTGTACATATAGGTTGCAGGAGTATATTTGTAGTTTCCGTTTGCATAGGCATAAAGCTCCCATTTTGTAAGTTCGCGATCTACAAACGGCAGCTTGTTCAGATCATGTTTGAGTGACGGTGGACCGGAGTTATAAATCTCATCACCGTTTTTGAGTTTCTGCTTCCGGATATCTTTTTTCGGAACATGAATGCTTGTGCCAGAACCTCTCCAATACATACCTCCCTCAAGCTCTTCGCTTTTTGAGATGTGATTAAGTAAGTTAACCATGACAAAATCATAGTCACCGCCTTTTATGACATAATCAACAGCACTGTTTTCAAACTGTTCATACGGATCATAGCTTGGGTGATCTCCGACCAACACAATCTTCATAGTGGGAAGGATCTTTTTCATTTTAGCAATCATTTTCCAATGAAGTTTTACAACCGGGGACTTTGTTTCGAGGAGGAAAAAGTCCGGGTTATTTTCTTTCAGTTCTGCAAGCCATTGTGTTTCAGTTCTTCTTTCCGCAATGCCGTCCATCCAGAACACTTTGTATCCGTGCTCTTGTAAATATGATGCGGCATATGCCGGAACCATCGGATAAATATAAGTCGGAGCATTAAAGTACTGGAACTGTCTGTTCTGAGATAAAAGAGGAACACCTTTTTTTGAGGAGAGTGGAGGGTATCCGATCGCGACTGATAGCTGTTTATGTTTCTCCATGAAGAAAATAATGGAATAATTGAGTAATCACTACATTATAGCTTATTGAGCTCTATCATTCCCTGTTGGGCCATTTGATTATTTGGATCTGCTGATAGAACTATCTCAAAATATTTTTTAGCCCGCGCTTTATCACCAAGTTGGAAATAAATGACGCCTACATTCAGATAGGCACTAAGTTGATTGGGATTCATTTTCAGTACCGTCAGATTCTCTTCAAGTGCATTCTGATAATCACCTTCGTTGTAATAAATGGCACCTAAATTTTGATGGGGCTGCCAAAGTGTGGGATTAAGCTGAATTGCCCGTTCAAAGAGTTTTTTTGCTTCTTTCGTTTTTCCCAGTTTCATATATATATTACCTAAATTGTGATGAGCATCAGGATAACCGGGGTTTAGTTTAATCGCGTTTTCAAAAGCTCGTGCTGCGTTTTCTAGATCACCATGACGGGCGTACACATCGCCCATGTTATTGTGAGACTTCGGATCGGAAGGAGAGGTCTTGACTGTTGCTATCCATAAATTATCTTCATTATGCCAATCATTATTTCTTACAATGGTACGAATCGACAAAGAAATAATTGTCAGAAGAAGAAGCCCGTAAACAATTCCGTCATATTTTTTGTGAAGCCGTGTGAGGCCATATCCGACCAAATATACCAGTCCGATTACGCTAAAATATGCATACCGTTCAGCCACAACCCAAGCAATAGAAATGGGTGTCAGTGTCGGAAGTAACCCAAGAAAGAAAAGAGACAACCCGAAGAAAATATGTTTGTTTTTGAAAAATGAATAGACGGTCACTCCGAAAACAATCAAAAATACCAATAGTCGAATACTGTACTCAAAAGGAGGAGCAGATAATTCTGATTGATACAATGTCAAACTATCAGGCCACAAAAATAATCGGATGTACTCACTGATTGCCACCGGAACCTGTATCATCGGATTGAGAACTTCCGGTGCCGCGTTATTAGTCGCGGAAAGAGACTGAACTCTGGTCCCGTAACCGCGAAACGTTAACAATGCATACAAGCCGGACAGTACAAAATAGGGGATAGACCACAACCATTTTTTGACAATATTGCCGAACGAAAGTTCATAGAGGATAAAAACTCCGGACAGAACGATCGCCGGCACACCGATCACAAGAGACATCCAAAAGAAAAACACTGAAAGATAATACCTCCAGGTAATGTTGTCTTTCGCAAGATAGTAATAAAAAGAGAGTAAAAAAAATAGTGTATACCATGAGTATATGCCGCCCGAAATCCAGGACACGGATTCAACAAGAATCGGATGAACTGCAAATAAAGCGCCGGCAATAAATGCTGCTGTCGGATTGATAAACCTCCGTACTAAAATGAATACGAGATTGGCGACCCCAATATGAACAAGAATATTAACCACTCGAAACAATGTCGGATTTGTCGGATCAATTTGATAAATCAAAAAATACAGGAGTGGCTGGAAAAATTTGAGTATTTGAGACGTTACATTTTTCCACTGACCGATCGCCGGATTATTGACAATACCATAGACATCATCAGAGACAAATGCATTGTTGAAAGCATTGAAATAGCATATTAGGACAAGGAGAGTAATAATGGCCGGATACATATATTTCTCAAGCTTTTGCAGGTCTTCCGATTTTTTTTCCTCTTCATCTTTATTTTTTTTCGGTCTGTTTCGCCATTTTTTTTTGCCCATAAGAACCATTATACTACGTGTCGGAAATAGAGTATAATAGCCTGAATCCACTCATGAAAGTTTTTATTGTTTCGTCCCTCCAGCCATTCGGTCACTATACGCAAATACTTACAAATGCACTCGTAAGGAACCCCTATTTGAAGGTTTTTATTGCCGCTGAAAAAGCTCCTGAGAACGAAACTGTTGAAGATTGCGGGGCTGTCTACCCGATCTGGAATAAAGGGCCATTCTTTTTTCTTCCGATACTAAAAAAAATTCATGAAGTAAATCCTGACATGATTCACCTTCAGCATGAGTTTATGATGTACGGAGGTTCGACTTCTGCTTTTATGTTTCCTTTTTTTGTACTCTTTCTGAAAATTATGGGATACCCTGTTATCGTGACAATCCATGCCGTACTTGACCTGGATAATGTGAATGACGATTTTATTTCTGCATTTCATCTCCGATCGGCTCTTGCAAAACCGTTTTTTTTGAAAAGATTTTTTACGGTGATCATTTGGCTTATAAGTATCTTCGCTGACACAGTACTGTGTCATACCAAAACTGCGGCAAGCCAGCTCACAAAGCAGTACCATGTATCGAAGAAAAAAATTCATATAATACCGGCGTGCATCCCTGAAAAAAAGGTGTACAACTCAAATCCGAAGAACTATTTTCTCTATTTCGGATATATTACTCCGAGAAAAGGACTGGAGCATATCATTAAAGCATTTGTTACGTTTCATCAAAAAGATCCATCATTCCGACTTATTCTGGCAGGCGGTACAATTCCCGGCCAGGAAAAGTATGTTGAAGAGCTAAGAAGAATTATCAAACCATACCAATATATCGAATTCCGAGGTGAAATGAAAGATGAATCAAAACTTGATGAACTCTATAAAAAGGCTTATGCTGTCGTGAATCCCGCAATAATCAATGTCGGTTCCAGCGGGCCTTTGTACCAGGCTAGAGGATACCATTCCTGTATTCTTGCCTCAGATATTGATCACTTGAAAGAAGATATTACTGATCATGAAAACGGCCTATTGGTGAAGAATACACACTGGGCAGATGCCTTCAGACAGATCTCCCATAACAGTAAACTGAGAAATAAATTGATAGCAAATACGATCAGACTTGCCGAGGAACGTAATCCGGAAAACACAGCCAAGAATTACTTACAACTTTATTCAAGCTTCGAATAACATGAAAGCTACAATTTTTATTCCCATTTCTCGAAATACCAAAAATCTGAAGAGTTGCCTGAAAAGCCTGGCAAAACAAAGCGATCAACGTTTTTCTGTCATCGCAGTAGCCCTGACTGATAGTGAGGAAATAAAGAAATTACTCAAAAAATATTTCACAGAATATGTATTTCTCGTTCAACCAACACCCGGATTGCTTCATGCCGCAAACCTGGCGCTGAATCATGCCAAAGCGGATATCTTTATCCGCATTGACGATGACATCATCGCTGATCGCGACTGGCTTGCCGGGATTCTGAAATCATTTGAAGATGAAAAAACCGGCGGAGTTACCGGACCGACAATTGTCAATGCAGATTTACAGGAAGGACGTGATCTGTTTGCATTTCTGAATGAGTTCAAGAAATCAGGGAATATGTTTAAAAAACTTATTGCGTACATATACGCCAATATTATTTATGAAGGCCGAATGAAAGATGTGAGTCTTTTTACAAAAAGCGGAGCATTTACGCTGGGTTCAAATTTTGAAGAGAGCGTCGCTGAAATACAAAACCCACGTGAGGTTGACAACCTTGAAGCCTGCAACTTCGCAGTCAGACGGGTGCTGCTTTCCCGGTTCGGAGGATTTGATCCGACCTTTTCCCAAGGTTTATCGGAGTATCATGAAGCGGATATCGCGTGCAAAATACGAGAAGCAGGATATAAGAATATATTTAATCCGAAAGCAAAAGTATGGCACAATGTTGAGAGGTCAACTAATGTACGGGGGGACTCATACCATCGTATTCAAAACTTTATCTTGTTCTACAGAAGACATCTTGCAAAGACCGATCTTCAATCATGGACATATTTTTTAATTCATATCTATTTACAGAATTGCTACTACGGATTTCTTTTTTTTAAAACCGGTAAAATCGAACTTCTGGGATCTATCCCGGGAACCATTGTAGGTTTATTTCGACCGATATGAAAAAACCGGAAATTTCCGTCATCATCGCTGCAAGAAATGCAGAACAATTCATTAAAACCTGTCTTGATTCAGTTCTGAAAGAACAATCCAATCAGTATGAGGTAATTGTTGTTGATGATTGCTCGGATGACAATTCGATCAAAATACTCAAAACTTATGAACGGAAAAAAAAGATTATTCTTTATACGTTTCCCGTCAAAAAAGGTGCTGCTGCTGCACGGAATTTTGCCGTTACCAAAAGCCGCGGGACATATTTGTTTTTTCTCGACTCAGATACCGAAGTTGAATCGGGTTGGCTTGATACCATAACCAGGTTTTATAAGAAAGATCCTGATTCGATTATGATCTGTAAACTCCTGCGATTTCACTCGAACCGATTTGACAGTGCCGGCGAATATCTCAGTCGGCATTATCTTCTCATTGATCGGGCCAAAGCGGCGATCAATACCGGTCAATTTGAAAAACCTGAACAAGTATTTTCCGGCAAATCAGCTGCGATGGTTATTCCCAAAAGGCAGTTTGTTGAATTAGGCGGATTCGACGAACACATGGAGTGGCTTCTTGAAGATACCGATCTTTGCTGGAGGAACCGACTTGCCGGATTTGATATTCTGTATCAGCCGGAAATCACCGTGTTTCACAATGATCCGACATACGGGAAAACGAAAAAGTATTACAATAGTCTGCAGCCGAAGTATCGCGGCTGCAGGAATACGATTCGAGCCGTTTTGAAAAATGTTGAAGGTAAAAGACTATGGTACGCAATCACCATGCAGGTTTTTATATGGCTCTCACTTTCTGTAATGATGATGTTACGGGGTGATTTTAAAAAAGCCGGAGAACTGCTCTCTGGTATGTGGTGGAATATCGAGCATATTGGAGATACATGGCAGGAACGACAAAAAATTCAAAAATCTCGGACCATCACTGATGAAGAGATATTGAAAAACGTTGGTTTAACAGAACCGCTTACTCATTATTTCGATAAAGCAATTCGCTATGTCAAAGGGTAATAAACAAAGTATTTCCGTTATCATTCCGTGTTTTAACGCGGACAAACACATCAAATCCTGCCTTGATTCTGTTATTGCAAATCTTTCAGAATCGGATGAATTGATTGTCATTGATGACGGCTCACATGATAAAACAAATATAATACTCAAAAGCTATCGCAACAAAAAACTTCATATAATTCAACATACTGAAAATATCGGCCCATCCTGCGCACGAAATGAAGGAGCAAAGAAAGCAGTCGGCGACATTCTTCTTTTTCTTGATGCAGACACCGAGATCGAGGCAGAAACTCTTTCGACTATAAGAATATTTTTTACAAGTCACAAAGACGTCGGCGGAATCCAATGTGAACTTCGATTATCAGATATCTCTCTTGACAGCATCGGACATTTTATGACTGTATTCGGATTTCCGTATGAAGTCGGCGTGAAAGAAAACTCGATAAACTATCAGAATGTCCGGAGAATTTTCGGCGCAAAGTCAGCCGGCATGGCAGTCAGACATGATGTCTTTCAAAAAGTGAACGGTTTTGATGAAGATTATCTGATTTACGGTGAAGATACCGATCTTTCCTGGCGCATTCAGCTTGCCGGATACGAATTGAAGAATCTACCGGGCTCCATTGTGTATCATCACCAGAAAAGCAGCATGACTGAAGAGACTTCCATGAGAGTATATTATGAAGGAACAAAAAATAACCTGAATTATATTCTCAAAAACGCCTCATTTTTCACGGCACTTTACATGGTTCCCTTTCATATAGCTTGCTGGAAACTCATTGGCGTAAAACTGCTCTTGCAGGGAAAATATCAAGAGACATTCAGTATCTATAAAGGCTTTTTCTGGAATATCCTTCATTTCAGTAATACACTTCAAAAAAGAAAAAAGATTCTACGGAAAAGCACAGTTCAGATATTCGGAGACCTGAGCATTTATAAACTTTTTCAAAAAGGATGGAGGTGGTTTACTCATGTTTAAAACAACCCCTACCGTGACGGTCATCATTCTGCATTACAACGAATTTGCTTTGACAAAGCGATGTATACAATCAGTTGAACAGACCCGTTATGATCGCTTTGATATATTGGTTGTTGATAACGGTTCAACGAATAACTCTGGCAAAAAACTGGAGCAGTACTGTCGACACAAAAAACTATTATATATCCGATCAGACAAAAATCTTTTTTATACCGGCGGATTCAATCTCGGAGCAAAACAAGCTAACGGTAAGTTTGTTATTTTTCTTAATAATGATACGGAAGTCGATGCTGAGTGGGTTTCAGAACTAGTAACATATAGCGAAGGGAGCAATAATATTTTTATCCAACCACAGATCCTTTTTTCTGATAAACGGAAAACAATTGATAACCGGGGCGGGAAATATACATGGTGGGGAAGCGGCATCGGTATCGGGAGGAATCAACCGATGATGAGAGTGACAAGCAATATTGTTGATTACACTGTTGGGACAGCTTGTATGATTAATCGTTCCTTTTTCCTAAAGCTGGGTGGATTTGATGAATGGTATAGGGGATATTATGAAGATGTCGATCTCAGCCTCAGAGTAAAGAAAAACGGTGGAATTTGCAAAGTCTGCTACAACAGTCTGGTTTATCATAAAGGCTCATCTACATACAAAAAACATATAACACCGACATCACACCTTTTTGATATCAGAAAAAATCGCCTTAGAACCGTACTGAAAAACTTCCAAGGCATTGAATTGTATGTGAGGACGACACTTGCACTACTTTCGTATCTGGGTCTTCTAATCTTTGATCCGAAACATGCCTTGACAACAATCCGGGCTATTTTCTACGCTTTTCACCCGAATAAATTGAAGCAATAAAAATACCACAAAAAACTCACTGTCTACCAAATACGAGACTATACACCTTTTTTTCAAACCTCCAATATGATCTAATAAGCTGAAGACCGAACGGAATTTGGATAATTATTGAAATTACTGTGCGTTCGATAGCATGTGCAATAAAATACAGATGAAGTGCAGGCGGAATATCCCACATATTCAGTCTTTGAATATTCCCGAAATGGAAACCGCTTGTTTTGTATGATCGAACTGTATGTGCTATCGGATCAGGATCAATCCAGCTCTCATTATCGGTTCTCCTGCATACAATTGATTTTTTTGTCACAATGACCGGGCACTCCATTTTTGTGTAGAAAAAAGGTGCAACAAGTGGCGTCATATTTAGAGGAGAGTCGTAGTCTGTATTTACAGAGGAATGCTTTTCATAGAAATCTCTTCTGATAATAAAGTTTGAGATATAAGTTGTGAAGTACGTAATGCTTCCCATTTTTTTACTGAGAAAGTGAAAAAATTCTTTTCGAGTTGACAGCTCAACATCCTGATCCATCCGCAGCATATTGGGACTGACAATTTTGTGACCGTCAAAGTCATCAACATTGCCGAATATAATTCCCGGTTTCTTTTTCCGCAAAAGATTTACAACATGATTCAAACTTCCCTTTGTCGGAATATCATCATCGGAAAAAAACCAAATATATCTTCCCGCTGCCAGATCGGGTACGAATTCAATCGCTTTTCTCAACCCCAATCTCTTTTTCTGCATGACGTATGTAATGCACGAATATTTTTTTACTAATGATCGAAGATACTGATCCGTTTCATCATGACCGTTGTCATTGAAGATCACAATTTCAAATTCATCCTCTAGGCCGTCTCTCTCTATTTGCTCAATCATCTGGGTAACGGCCTGTTCTAAGTATTTTTTGCGCTCGAATGTCGGAATGCAGATGGATATCTCTTTCATGATCCATAGACGTAACTTACGGCAACCGCGTTGGCATGCATGATAAACCAGGAATAATCCGTTTTTGACAGATCTCGACTCGCTACTTCCTCCCAGTCATTCCAGAAATTTTTGCGCTCAAGAAAAAAAATCTCATCAACCGGCAGTTGTTCCGCAAAGATCAGTTTATCGATATGCGGATTATATCCGAATGGAGTGGTAATCAGAATTACACCTTTCGGAGCAAGGAGCTTCTTCATATGGTTAACGGCCGATATTACTTTATCGGGTTCTTTCGGAGTTTCGTCCCAGCCGACATGTTCAAGTGTTGAAAGACATACAATCAGATCATACTTCTGTTGCGGTTTGAAACCGACAATGTCTTCGTTGATAACTCCCGGTGCTACTTCATATTTATCAAGAACATCATGGGTGATTTTTGTGTAATTTGATAGAACATTTCCGACTTCAAGAATGCGTTTTCCCTGATACTTTTTAAGTGCGGCCAATCCGAGCGGCACTTCTACAATCCGTTCATTTACCCAAGTCCTATTGTGCGGATGCCGATAATAGTTATATTTTTTGCCGCGAAATGCAAACTGCTTCGATGCATTTTTTTTAAATAGGGGATAGAGTCGAGGAACAATGAGTTCCCGCAATGCAGCTTGAGGTGTTGGGATATTCATACGATTTCGATTGTAGGCAGCGGGAAAATAAATGTTGTTCCGTGCTGACGATAAAACATTTCTTTTTTCAAAATAGTATCTCTGAAATGCCAGGGTAAAACCAGAAAGTAATCCGGGGGCTTTCGTCGCGCTTCCTCATCTGAGATGATAGGAATATGAGTGCCCGGCGTGACACGACCGAATTTATCAGGATTAATTTCCATGATATAGGGAATATCATTTGCAGAAAGTCCGACATACTGCAGTATTACATTTCCTTTGGTAGAAGCTCCGTATCCATATACTGTCTTTCCTTTTAAGGTCGTGTTGATCAGTTCAAGCAAAGCCTTTTTGTGCTCTTCAATCCTGCTTCGGAAACGGACAAATGTTTGCCGATCCTGTTCGATTTTCTGTTCTTTATCCAAAATCGTTTTTATCTCATCAGTGATTTCCGGAGCATTATGCTGTCTGTTTGCCGCAATAATTTGAAAGCTGCCGCCGTTTACTGCATTAAATCTGATAGAAATAATCTTCATTTGAACGGCATCCAGTATCCATTTGATTTGTTTGAGATTATAGTATTCAAGATGTTCGTGGCAAATAGTGTCATACGATGAGTTTTTAATCATTGTATTGCAGTAGCTTTGCTCCAGTACCCAGATGCCCTGATCATCAAGAAGAGATGCCACCTCATGGGCAAACTCCAGTGGAGCATCAAGATCATAAAACATAGCAATGCTTGTTATGACTTTTGCTTTTTGCTTGGGAAAAAGTTCACGGACTTTTTGCTCTGAGAAAAAATCCGGAATAATGTGAATATCCTCTCTATAGGAATCAATAAATTTATTGGCTGTCGGATCAATCCCAAGAAGAGTATATGCATCTTTGGGGAAAAATGAAAGAAGGGTTCCGTCATTACTGCCGATATCAATAACAAGGTCATTTTTACCAAGGGAGATAAACGATTTGCAGTAATTCACAATATCCTGAAGATGACGTACCATAGACTTGTTCAGTGCCGAGCTATAGCCGTAATTACTACCATATAGAATCCCTTGTTCAAACGTATCTTTAAGCTGCACGAGACCACAGCTTTTTTTACCAGTACACTTGACAAGTGTGAGCGGACCGATCGGAGTTTCTTCCTCAGGAGAGCGGGGAAATATGCCCGTGACCGACATGTATCCGAGATCAAGGACTGTCTCTAAGTCGGAATTACCGCATATTCGACATTTGTCGATCGTTACATGCTTCTTTTGCGATTGGGTCATCACGTGCGATGAATTATAATGTACTCATTCTACTATACAGATCATTTTAACAATGGACAAACATGAAACAAACTATAAATAAACTGCGCTTAAACTCCTTTGTCCAGGGCGGTTTCCTTTTTACGGTTTCCAACTTATTCGTAGGGCTGATTAACTATTTGTTTAATTTTCTTGCCGGCCGCGCTCTGGGGCCGGTCGGATACGGTGAGATATCCGCGCTTTTTTCATACCTTGTGATTCTTAATATTCCACTCGGCGTCGTCAGTATGCTCCTCATTCAAAAAATCGGATCTGCCGAAGATCCGGAAGCATACACGATCGCTCTGCAAAAATGGTTGAAAATAAAACTGAAGAAATGGTGGTTTTTATTTATACTCTTACTTGCTGTAACGCCGTTTGTACCGGGTTTTACAAATTTGTCACCAATAGCAGGATATTCATTACCGCTCTTGCTTGTGCTAGGCATGCTTGGGGCATTTTATAGTGGAGCTATCCAGGGGCTTCATCTGTTTGTCTGGTTCGCAATGATCAATATTCTTGCATCACTTATCAAGCTTGGAGGAGCAGTACTGGCAATCTCCGGAATAGGAGGCTTACAGAGTGTCGTGCTCTTGATAGTCGCATCGACGGTCATATCTTTTATCATCGGTGTTTTAATTTTCCAAAAACACATTCGCAACAATGTCG
>Ga0210057_1006315_pt1 | contig 14782 bp, 15 predicted proteins | sample CryGeyCG2114_010_2_FD_183968 | JGI IMG/M metagenome (GOLD analysis project Ga0210057, IMG submission 183968) | Groundwater microbial communities from aquifer - Crystal Geyser CG10_big_fil_rev_8/21/14_0.10 (SPAdes) (version 2) | ecosystem: Environmental > Aquatic > Deep subsurface > Groundwater ... | reverse complement strand
AGACATTTATGCCTTCCCCAAAGATGGTCAGGGTCGTGATGCGATGTTGGATGCACCCAGCGAAGTCGAACCCAAGCAGTTGGAAGAATTACATATAAAAATAGTTAAAGAGGACTAAAATCCAAAATTGTGGGTTATTTATAGTGTCAAAAATCCGCCTAGGGTGGATTTTTTAGTATTTGGTTATAATGTTTTTTAGTGTTATAATATAATTATTAATTCTGATAAATTACCTTTGTTTAATTAGTAGAATTTACATTAAATACTTATTTACATTATAGTTAATGAAGTTAACCTTAGACCAAGTCAAAAATAATTCTAAAATCAAATCATTTGTTGAACAAACAGATAAATTTTTAGATGCCATGGGCTACACTGATCATGGTCCTCGTCACATTAATATTGTAGCTGATCGGGCGAGGGTTTTAGCCAAAAATATTGGCTTAAATAAAACTGGACAGGAATCAGCAGCTATTGCCGGCTATTGTCATGATATGGGTAATTTTTTGGGTCGCACCCAGCATCATTATTGGGCGGCTATATTATTCTCGCAAGTTTTTATGGATCAAATTGATGGCCCGGATCTCTCGATTATTATGCAGGCGATTGTTACCCATGATAAAGATGAAGTTAAAATTACTAATAAAGTTTCGGCTATTTTAATTCTAGCTGATAAATCAGATGTTCATCGAACGCGAGTTAGGTCTAAAGAAATCAAAAATATCAAAACTGATATTCATGATCGAGTGAATTATTCGGTTACCGAAAATAAATTTTTGGTTAATAAAACTCGTCAAGAAATAATATTGAAATTAAAAATAGACACTAAAATTACCCAACCGATAGAATATTTTGAAATTTTTATTGATCGTATGACTTATTGTAGGTTAGCCGCTAATTATCTGGGTTATAAATTCGTTTTATATATAAATAATTTTAAACTATCCTAACCCTGTTAAATAGGCAGTTTTAGTGCTAAAAATCATAAAATGATTTTTATTTAACAGGGTTCACCCCGTTAAATAATTATAAAATTTATAATTAAGATTTTAATTATTAGGGCAGGGATAAAACTAATTAACCACATAAGATTGAGATAATTTATTATTTTAAATCTTATTTAACAGGATAAAATTTATGGAAAACCAAGATCAACAGCAATTTAATCAAATAGTTAAAGAGCCACTCAATATTTGGTTAGTAATTATTATTGCTATTGTTGTTACTGCTGTTGTAGTTGGTGGTGGAGTTTATTTTTGGCAGAAGAGGGTTATTGATAGTAATAATAGTAGTTATCAGTTATTGCAAAATCAGATTAATGATTTGCAAACTCAGTTAACAGAATCTCAAACCGAACAAGCTAATAATCAATTACCAGAAAGTAGTGATTCAACTGATAATTTGCAAACATACACAAATAGTCAATTAGGTTTTGAATTTAAATATCCTCAGGATTGGTATATTTCACAATATGAAAATTTGGACAATAATATTAAACGTATCACAGTTAGCAATACCAATTTAGAGGTATCTAAAGCCAATATGCCAATTGATTTTAAACGAGTTTGGATAGCTTATGATAATTCAATTGAAACTAATCAATCAATTGAAGATGAGCTTAAATCTGGTAAAAGTTCAGAAGGATCAGTGGTGGATAAATCAGTGATTAATAACAAAGATATTTTGATAAATTTATACACTTATAATACAATAGGTGGTATAGGTGCTAAGGCATTTTGGTCAAAATCTAATAGTGAAAGATATTCAGCTATTATTGCGACAGAAATTGGTAAATCTAATCAAGATCAAGAATTAGAAATATTAAAAGAAATTTTAACTACTTTTAAATTTATTAAATAAATTTATATAAACTTATGGAAGAGACAAATCAAGACCAATACAATCAAAATTTTAAAGAACCAATCAATATTTGGTTGGTAGTAATTATTGCCGTAATTATTACAGCGTTTATAGTTGGTGGTGGAGTTTATTTTTGGCAACAAAGTGTCAGGCAGGCTATGGTTAATGAAAATAATAGTAATAATAATTTGCTCCAAAATGAAATTGATAGTTTAAAAATTCAATTGATGGAATCAGAAGAAGAACAAACTAATAATCAATTGCCGGAAAGTAGTGATTCAAATCAACAATCTAATACTACCAGTGTTGATTCCACTTGGGATTTATATACTAATAATACTCTTGGTTTTTCAATTAAAATTCCAAAAACTGTATCTAATATTAATACTTTGGATAAGATTAAAGTTATTGAATCTGATAATGTAGTTTATTTAACTTATAAGTCTGATTATAATTACACAAAAATTTTAAGTAGGAGTCAAAGCAATTTAAGTGATATTGATAAAACTAAAGGGATTCCCTGGGCTATTTTAGTAAAACAAGTAAAAAGTGATAATGAACTAGATCAATTTATTAAAAGTAGATATGGGCGTACTTGTGGTCTAGGAAATAAAACTCTTTCAAAACAAGAAGGGGTATATGATGTTTCTATAGATTTTACAAATTGGACACCAGGAGATGAGAGTGGGTGCTTTGTAAATTATCTAGTAAAGATTAAATATTCTCCTAAATTAGGAAAAGTAGCTGCTTGGGATCTTGGCCAAGGCGACACCTTTCTTAATTATGATGCGAATAATAAAATTAATACCTATACAGTTTTTGATAATGAAATGTCTGATAGTTTCCAATTTATAAAATAAAAAATTAAAAAATAATAAATACTAATAAAATCATATGGAAGACCAAGAACAATACAAAGGCAAGGGAGCATTGGATGCTTTTTTAAACCTTTTTAGTTTGATCACCCTCGGCTGGATGTCAATTTCGATTGGCATAATTTTGTTTCAGATTATTGATAAGGTGCTTAGTCCGGAAAAAGCTTATTATAACGATTTTTCTCAGTCGGGGTTAAAAATAGGCATTGCTTCGGCTTTAATCATCGTCCCTATTTTTTTGGTGGTGATTAATTTTTTACATAAACATTATAAAAATAATGTTTTAAATCATCAGAGTGGAGTCTATCGTTGGTTAACTTATTTGGTTCTTTTGATTGCCGCTTTAAATATTATTGGTCGCTTGATTCAATTAATTTTTCAATTTTTAGATGGCAGTTATACTCTCGCTTCTATTTTAAAGATCGCGGTGGTACTTTTAATTGCTAGCGGTATTTTTGGTTATTATTGGTATGATTTAAAACGAACCGATTATAATTCTAAAAGTATTGTTTCACAAATATTTTTTGTAGTCGTAGTGGTAGTCGCCATTGCTTCTTTAGTTGGTGGCCTTATGTTAATTGATTCTCCAAAAACTACTATCATGAAGAAGCAAGATCAGGAGAGAGTTAATAGTTTATATAATATTAAAAGTATTATTATTTCTGATTATAGTACAACTAAAGTTTTACCAGTAGATTTATCAGCCCCCAAGTTTTCTAATTTAGTTGATCCCAAAACTGATCAACTCTATGAATATCGAGTGATTTCTGAAACTAAATATGAACTTTGTGCTACTTTTGAACTCCCCGTAGCAGATCCGAAAAATATGGGCTATAGTGAACCATACCCTATTGGTGGTGAAAATTGGGATTTTCATGGGGCTGGCCGAGAGTGTTTCGAACAAGATATTTCGGGCTTTGATCCTAATAATCCAAACTTACTTAAAGGTGGAGAAATTCCAATAATGAGATAATTAATTAATTAATATATTTAGTATGTTTAGTTTTTCAGAGTTAAAAAGATTTTTTATTTTCAATTTTATTGGTGCTTTAGTGATATCTGCTGTTGTAGCTGTGATCACGGTTTTAATTGGGCAGTTTAATGAAGTTACTATGAGAGTTTTCTTAACCCTTTTAATGGTGGTTGTTCATTCAGTGATAAGTTTAGTTTTTATTTGGGATGATTCCAGACATAATACTTTCAACAAATTAGCATTTTTTGTTAATACTGTATTCTTGCTTATTGTGTTGAGTTTTATCGCTTCTTTATTTGGTATTTGGAAAATAGTTTCTATTGAAACGGTTGGCCATATTTATCAAACATTTTTTATAATCGGCTTTGCAGCCCTTCACGTCGATATTTTATCGAAGGCTTTGAATGTGCAAAACTATATGAATATTATTATTTATATTAATTACATATTTATTATTGCTGTAATTGTTATGATACAGCCTATTCTTTATATTACCGATTCAGAAATGGTTTTAGGTGATATGTATTTTAGAATTTTAGCCGCTGTGTCAATTATTGATGGTACACTAAGTATTTTGACTATTATTTTCTATAAACTTTTTATGCATCAGCATCCTGAAATACAAAATATGTTTCAAAAAGATGCACCATCTGAAAATGGACAACCCACTAAAAAAGGATTAAGTATTTGGATTTGGATTTTAATTATTTATTTGTTTTTTCAAATGGGCTTGCCACTTATTTTAAACCTTTATTACAATTTTATTTAATTAAATAATATAATATGCCAATCCCTAAAAAAATAAAAAGTTATTTAGACAAACAGGATATTGATTATGAAGAAATCGCTCACAAGACAGTTTATACGGCTTATGACGCAGCCCTCACTCTAAAAAAAGAATTAAAGGAAATCGCCAAAAATTTGATTATCAAAGCCGATAATACTTATGCTCTAGTTATTGTGCCAGCTGACAAGCGACTTGATTTGAACAAAATCAAAAAAGCGCTAAAGGCTAAGAAAGTGTCTATTCCAAATGAAAAAGTGATTGTGAAAGTTTTGAAAATAAAACCGGGTGCTGTTTCTTCTTTTGGTAAATTGCACCAACTGGAAATGTTGGTCGATAAAGCGATGGCAGGGACGAAAAAAGCAGTTTTTAGTACTGGTAGTGTGACCGATAGTGTTTTTATGAAGGTAAAAGATTTTATTCAAATGGAAGAAGCAAAAATTGCTGATATTGCGATGGCTGGTGGTTATAAAATACCAAAAGCTACAAAAAAGAAAATGGCAAAAGTAAAAAAGAAAGTAGCGTCTAAAAAATCCGCTAAGAAAAAAGTGATTAAAAAGAAAGTAGCAAAAAAGAAAACGGTGACCAAGAAAAAGAAAAGATAAATGGAATATAAATTAGAGTTGGAAAAATTTCAGGGGCCATTAGATTTACTTCTGCAATTAATTGAAACTCGGGAGATGGATATTTCCCAAGTGGCATTGGCACAGGTAACGGATCAGTATTTGGCCTATTTAGATAATCACCAAGATATCAGCGCCATTGAGCTGGCTGATTTTTTGGTCATAGCCACGAAATTGCTCGTTATAAAATCCAAAACTCTTTTGCCTCAACTAGCAGATGATGAGGAAGATAGCGCCGAACAATTGGAAGCTCAGCTGAAAATGTACAAAGACTATTTAGATGCTTCAAAAAAGATTGAAAAAATAATAAATAGCAATAATTTTTTATTTAGTCGGGATAAAATATCATTTAACTATGAGCCGACATTTTCACCGCCAAAGTCATTGGTGGCTGATGATTTAAAAATGATTTATTTAGAAATTCTTGGTCGGATAGATTATGTGGTTAATTTACCACAACGAGTAATGGAACAGACTATTAGCTTGAAAGAAAAAGTCACCAGTCTTCGAGATATTATATATAAATTAAAAAAGATAAATTTTAAAGATGTTATAGTTGAAGCTAAAACTAAAACCGAGGTGGTGGTTAGTTTTATGGCTTTACTAGAATTGATAAAATCCGGTGAAGTAGCGGTCAATCAAGTGGGTGTCTTTGATGATATTTTTGTGGAAAAAGCTTAAAATTAATAATTAGATAGGGTAATGAATAAACAATTAAAAAATCAAATAGAAAGTTTGCTGTTTATCTCTCATAAACCACTAGTAGTTGGTGAAATTGCCAAATTAACTGGTGCTACTATTAATGAAGTTAAAGTAATTATTGACGAATTAGATAATGAGTATAAAAAAAGAGCTGGCGGGGTCAAATTACTTAAAATTGAAGATAAATATCAATTGGTTACCAGTGATGATTCTAGTGAAGTAGTGAAAAAATTTATCAAAAGTGAAGTGACTGGAGAATTGACCAAACCATCATTGGAAACTTTGACGATCATTGCTTATCGAGCGCCGATTTCTAAGGCGGAATTAGAATTGATTCGCGGGGTTAATTGTAGCGTTATTTTGCGAAATTTATTAATGCGGGGGTTAATTGAAGCTAAAGAAGACAAGAAAAAAATGATGATTAGTTATAGTATTACTTTTGATTTTTTGAAATATTTAGGCCTTAGTCGGCCGGAGGATTTGCCAGATTTTGCCAAATTAAATCGAAATAATAATTTGGATAAATTATTAGCTGATATGGGTGGTAATAACTTAGTCGAAGGTTATAATGTAAAAAGTTTATAAAGTATATTTATTAAACTTCAATTACAATTTTTAACTTTATAACTCCTGCCTGCCGGCAGACAAGTTTAACTTTATAAACTAAAAAAACCATGTTTGAACTCCTAGTCAATTTAATGTTAACCAGCTTGTTTTTACAATCACAGGCTAGTAGCCAAGTGACTCTTGATAATTTGACGAATCAGGAATATCGTCTGCCCCAAGCTGATGTTAGAAATTTAATTGAAACAGCTCCTCAAAAAGATGTATCAAGTGATAGTGTTGGTGTGGAAGTTTCGGCTCAAAGCGTTTTGGTAATTGATGATAAAACTAACAAAATTCTTTATGATAAAAATCCTAAAGAAGTTAGATCTATTGCTAGTATTACCAAGCTGATGACGGCTTTGGTTTTTTTAGATTATAATCCAGGTTGGGAGAGTGAAGTCCAGATAATTGAATCGGATCATCGAGATGGTGGAATTGTTTATTTGATAAATGGTGAAACTATTAGTATTAATGATCTTTTTCATGTTTCACTTATTTCATCTTCTAATGAAGCCACAGTGGCATTGGCTCGTTCGACTGGTTTGAGTAGTGAGGATTTTGTAAAAAAAATGAATGAGAAAGCTAAAACATTGGGCATGAATAATACTTCTTTTACTGATGTCACTGGTCTAAGTAACAATAATAAATCAACAGCTATTGATATAGCTATTTTAGCTAAAATGGCATTTTTAAATAATAATATTAAAAGAGTTACTAGTACCGAATCTTATTCAATTAATATAATCAATAGAAATATCACCAGAAATATAAAAAGCACTGATAAAATTTTAAATCAAGAGTTTGGCTTGGGTGGTCAAGTTTATAAAGTAGAAAATGGTAAAACTGGTTATTTGGAATTAGCTGGTTATAATTTTGTCAGCCAGGTTTCTGATAATAATAATCGAAAAATATTAGTTGTAGTTTTGGGGAGTGAGACCATTAATAGTCGATTTTCTGATACTAAAAGTTTAGCCTATTGGGTTTTTAATAATTATAATTGGTAAATATATGAAAAAGCCAATCATCATCGCCAATTGGAAAATGAATTTATCTCTGGCTAGTAGTATTAGTCTCGCTAAAGATTTTGTTGATAATTTGATTGATATTAAAGATAAGGACGTGGTTATTTGTCCTTCCACAATGGCTTTAGTTAAAGTTGAAGAAATAATTTCAAATAGTGATATTAAATTAGGCGCCCAAGATGTTTTTTGGCAAGAGAGTGGTGCTTATACTGGCGAGTCATCACCTAAAGTTTTATCAGAAATTGGTTGTGAGTATGTAATTATCGGTCATAGTGAAAGACGAGAATATTTACAAGAGACTAATACAATGATTAATAAAAAAATAGATGCTTGCTTGGACAATAATTTAATTCCAATTTTATGTATTGGTGAAACTAAAGACCAAAGACATGAGGGTTTAACTGATAATATTTTATATCGTCAATTAAAAAACGCTTTAGATAACATCCATTTGGTAGCTAATGAAAAAATAGTCATTGCTTATGAACCAGTTTGGGCTATCGGCTCTGGAGAGGTAGTAGAAGCCGAAGAGGCAGAGCGAGTTTTTGCTCTGATTCAACAAATATTAATTGATCTATATCCATTGACAATTGTTAAAAATAATGTCAGGATGATTTACGGTGGTAGTGTTAATTCTACTAATATATCCAGCTTTTCCGACTTGGAGTTGTTGTCCGGTTTTTTGGTGGGGGGAGCTAGTTTGAAAACGGAAACCTTTAAAGAAATAGTTCAAGCGCTATGATTATATTTGTAATATCATTAATGGTAATTGTTTTGGGTCTAGGCAGTCTGGGCTATTTGTTTTTAAAAAAAATTCCCGATCTAAAAAATCTTAACATTGAATCTTTAATTGAGGAAAAACAGGGATCAGCTAAGACCAAAATTTTAGAAGCTAAATTTTTAAGATTGAGTGGCAATTTAAAATCTAAAATTAATATTATGACATCGTCGAGACGAGGACTCTTGGCTGATAAAATAAAACAGATCAAGGGTAGGGTGGTAGAGCTAGAAAAAAAATATCAATCAAATAAAGATGAGATCATTAAAACCAAAACCATCGAAGAATTATTTATTGAGGCCGAAAAATTTATCAATAATGACGAATCCGCTGAAGCTGAAAAATTATTAATAGAAATTATTACGAGGGATAATAAAAATATTAAGGCCTATGAGATGTTGGGTGATCTGTACTTTTATATGAAAAATTATGATCAGGCCGAAGAAATTTATAAATATTTATTAAAATTAAAAATAGTTGGTGATGATGCCAAAAAATTAATACGAGGTCATAAAATGGATGAATTAGAAGCTGAGGTTTTGTCTGGTTTAGATGTCGATGCGAAAATCGCCGTTTATTATGAAGATTTAGGTCAGATTTATGAAGCTATGAAAAAAGACAACAAAGCATTAGACTCATATTTAAAAGCTACTTCAGTGGATCCCAATAACCCCAAATATTTAGATAAACTATTGGAGATGAGTATTAATATGGGAGATCGAGGATTAGCCAAAGACGCATATAACAATTTAAAAAAAATTAATCCAGAAAACGCCAAATTAGCTGATTGGCAGGAAGCCATTGAAAAATTGTAAAAAATCTGCTAAGATATCAGGACATTATTTTAAATAGCTAATAGTTAATGGTTATTATTATGCCGTTGTACCTGCCTGCCATGCCTCCGGCAGACAAGCCGGCAGGCAGGGCTCAGTTGTAACTGTTTGTTAATTACAGGAATTTATTAAAAAAAATAATTTCGCCGTTGTAGCTCCCGCCTCGCCAGCCTCGACGTCTAGGCGGGCGTCGACAAGCGACAGCGAGTCGAGGCTGGCAGTTGGTTGAGATGTGATTGAAGAATAGAACATTTGTTATAAATTGAAAAGAATAATTTCGCCGTTGTAGCTCAGTTGGTAGAGCGCATCCATGGTAAGGATGAGGTCTCCAGTTCAATCCTGGACAACGGCTCAAGTTGACAATTGACAATTTACTTTTAACTATTAACAGTAGGAATGGATACATTTAGATTCTTTCAGTTTCAAGTTTATAAAGATGCTAAGGATTTATACCAAGAAATATTAGTAGTATCTGAGAAAATCAAAGGTAACAATTCATTAAAAGATCAAGTTTATAGATCAGCTTTATCTATTATTTTAAATATTGCCGAGGGTTCAGCTAAAAAATCAGATAAAGATTTTGCTAGATATTTACAAATTTCCTTAGGATCGGTAAACGAATTAGTTGCTTGCTTGAACTTAATGTATAATATAGGTTGTTTAAGTAAAGAATCATATGTTAAACTTTTTAAGTCGGCTGGTCTGATTGCTAAACAATTAGGTGGTTTCATAAAAAAGTTAAATAATGTTAGTAGTTGATTGTTAAATATTTTAACAATAGTTAATAGTTAACTGTTAATTGTTAATAGTTATTAAAGGGTCGGTACCAAAGCGGTCAAATGGGGGAGACTGTAAATCTCTTGGCTACGCCTTCGAAGGTTCGAATCCTTCCCGGCCCACGGAAGAGATAAAATACGAATTATTATAGTTCGTATTTTATTTTACTGACCTTGACTAGAGTTTTGTGTCAAGCATTGGTACTTGGTATTTAGATAAATTTTTTCGTTTTGACAAATTATGTCATATGCTGTATAATATATTGTTAGCTCATTGATATATTGATAAGTTTATTGTCCTGGCTTTCTTTTTGTTTAATTTGAGCTAAATTAGATAGAAAGAAAGTTGGGACATTTGAAAATCCTGGCTTCTTCTTGGCCATAGTGGTCGAGAATACTGCCTCACAGAGGCGGAAAGGCACATACCATGAAGAATATCAAGGCAACGGTAAACTCTCTCTTGGCGGCACTCGGAATCCTCACGGACGAAGAAATGCTCGCACTTACCAACGCTCCAGGAAAGGTCAAGGATTTTCTTGCTACACTCGTGCAAGAGGAAATTGCGAACACCTTTGTAGTCCCCCTGTCTGATACCGAAATGCTGGACCAGTTCCCGCAGTTCGCAGACCGTCTCCCTCCCTGGCGCAAATTGGCGGCTTCGATGGGCTACACGGGGCCTGTTGTATGGCATGTCAAGCAGGGCTTCACCTTAAAGAAACACGCCCCGCTCGTCGGACCTTGTTACAAAAACCTCCAGCACCTCCAGAACTGGAATTTCAATGACGATCATCCGACCGACAACTGCTTGGTGTTCTGGGTGCCCCGCCTAGCGGAGAACAGCACTGGACAGACCATCAGACAGATGAGAGAACATCTCGTTTTACTCAAGGTACTTTATAAGCTTCCTGGGGACCATGCCACTACTTTCGGCAGTATTCAGCTCCAGTTCGCTCTCATTCTGGCGCATTTTAAGCGCACGGGCGAGCGCGTACCGCTTAGTCGCTGCTACATGGCGTCTGACACCTTGTTTTCAGGCGGCATCCACCGTTTCCGTTTCATTGCTGGCTGCTTCGGCGACGACGGGCTCAATTGCAACTACTGGGACGACTTGATTAGCTTTGACTACGTCGGCTTCGTCCTCCTGGGGGTGGAGAAACTCGAACAATAGATTCCTTGGCGTTTTTAGCCTTGGACAATTGAACATTTTGACACTTGAGACCTTGGTCATCGCACCGAGGTCTCTTTTTTTTATAAAATATTCTAATTTATGATATAATTACTATGACTGTGAAGTTAAGCTCAACTGGTCTCCACGGACGCCAGCCCGCAGAACAAAGTAATTTATTCTTCAGAATTAGGTGCGAGCTTGGTACAATAGAAACACCTTAAATAAAACAAAAGTCGGACAGATGTCCGACTTTTGTTTTTGGGTATTGAAAGTAATCGTTAATCATGTTAGGGTAAATTAGTGATCCAGTAAATTACCGATATTTATCACAGGCAACCCTAAGGAGAGTAGTGTGTTAAAAAATGAGGGCTTTACCTTAATTGAAGTCATTATCGCTCTAGTCATTTTAATTGTGGCTATTTTAGGGACTGCGGTTTTTATAACTAGTTCTTTAAGAATGTTAAATGAATCTCAAGAAAATGTTGAGATAAACGCTTTTATTTCTAGCGTGTCTAGCAGTATAAGTGCAGCTGAAGCTAGCACCTTATCGCCGGACCAATTTTCTAATTTAGTTTATAATAACCAGCCGGTTATTGTCACATTTTCCGAAGTAGCGGCCAAGCCGGAGTTAATTAGAATTACAATTACTTTAGCTAGAAAAAATGGCCGTCAAGAAACCTACACTACCTACACCTTCGATCAATAATCTCTCACCACCCATATCCCTTTTTAGGGATATTTTTTTGGCTCAAAAATTTAAAAAATGTTATAATAATAGTGATTAAATAGAACTATGTCACAAAATATAGTCATCTCATCATTTAAATTCGTCTTAGTCGAAATTATCGGCGAGGTTTTGTATTTTCCCATTTGGTGGTATACCAAGGGGGCTCAGAAGTTTTTTCTTTTTTTCTGGCAAAAAATTGTAGCTACCCAAAGAGGATTAGGTGTCGGAATTTGGCTGGTTAATTTATTTACTCCGATGTATGGCCAGGCCGACTGGCCGGGTCGTCTTATTAGTTTTTTTGTTAGACTATTTCAAATTATTGTCCGTTTTTTAGCTTTAGTTATTTGGACACTATTTATGATTATTATTTTTTTGTTTTGGTTAATGCTACCACTGTTAGTCGCTTATCAAATTTATTATGTGGTAATTAATTTTTCTTAAGATGATGGAAGTTAATAAAAATCAATCAACTAATTATATTCTTTGTCCTAATTGTCAGGGTCAAGGGCGAGTTTGTTCTTTGTGTGATCGTCAGGGCGTAGGCCTGTGGTTGGCGGGTCATTTTTTATATTGGGGCAAAACCATTAATCTAGCGACTATTTGGCAAAACAAAATTTATAAAATTATCCAATTTATTATCAGTTCTTTTTTGTTTATTATCGGGGCAGTTGGTATTTTTGCTTTAGCTTGGAAAATTACTAAAGTGTTCATTCCGGGCCTTAAGTTTACAGATTCAATCAGATTTATTTTTGATCCTGATATTTTCATGTTAAGTTTTTGGCTGGGTTTACTGGCTGGGTTATATTTATTTTATCGCTTTAATCGAGAACTGGAACAACAAGTAAAAATTAAAACTAAACCCTATGCCCTAACTTCTGATATTATACCGATGCCCGTTCCAGAGAGTTGGGAGCAGGTTAGTAAATTACCCAAAAAAGATAAGTTAGAGATATCCAGCTCTTATGATTCCCAAGCTATTTCGGTTATTGAGACCGCTTATCTAATTTCTTTAAATTTTAAACATGATCATATTGAACCCAGTCATTTGTTTTATGCCCTGTTAAACTACAGTGATATTAAGATAGTTTTAACTCGTTTGGGTATTTCTAGCCAATCCGTTAGAGAAAAAATATTAATGAATTTGTCTAAACTATCAGGTGGTCAGAAAAGATTTTTTTCACTTAATTTTAAAAAATCAATTTTAGAAGCTTATCGTTTGGCCTATGTAGCCGGCAAACATCAGGTGGGCGTAGTCGATTTATTATTGGGGATTGCGACTATAGATCAAACCGTGGCGGATATTTTTTATGATTTGGAAGCTGATTTAGCCAAATTAAAAAATGTGGTTTTTTGGGTGGGTTATCGACAGGTGATCCGGGCTAATTATAAAAAAATGATCCAAGCTAGTAGGTATAAACCTAAAGGTGATTTAGACAGAGCTATGACCGCGATGGCGACACCGTTTTTAAACAAAGTTGGTCGAAATTTGACCACCAGCGCTAAATATGGTTATTTTTTTCCGTGTATTGGTCGAGATCAGGAGTTGGATGAAATATTTAGAATTATGGCCAGTGGTCAGGGTAATAATGTAGTTTTAGTTGGCGACCATGGAGTGGGTAAAACTAGTATCATTGAGGGTCTGGCTCAAAAAATGGCGTCTGAGGATGTACCGGATATTTTGAAAGATAAAAGATTAGTGTCACTGAGTATTGCTGGTTTAATTGGCGGGGTTACACCTGATGTGGCGCAAGCTAGATTAATTGAAGTTTTAAACGAGATTATTCAATCTAGAAATATTGTCTTGGTGGTGGAGGATATCAAGGAATTAACCGGCATTACTATGGGTGGGGAGCAAAGTTTGGATTTAGCGGAAATTTTTGCTCAGGCCTTATCGAGTCGTTATTTTATAGCTATCGCTACCGCTTCACCCACAGATTATGTTCAATATATTGAAAAAAACAGTTCATTGAGCGGGGTTTTTTCGCCGGTGGATATTAAAGAATTGGATAAAAATCAAGCTATTTTGGTGTGTGAAATTCATGCTAATAATATTGAGTCCAAAAACCAAGTTTATTTTTCATATCTGGCAATTGACAAGGCGGTGGAATTATCAGATAGATTTATTCATAACCAATATCTGCCCAAAAAAGCCATCAATATTTTAGAAGGCGCGGCGACGATGGTTAAAAAAACCAAAGGGCGAAATGCTTTGGTGACAGACGAGGATGTAGCCGAAATTGTTTCGCAGATGTCTAATGTGCCGGTGACCGAAGTTGGTGAATCAGAAACAGATAAATTATTGCACTTGGAAGAAAAGATTCACGAAAAAGTTATTGGTCAAGATGAAGCGGTCAAAGCGGTAGCCAGCGCGGTGCGTCGAGCGCGCGCAGAGTTGCGAGAGATTAAAAGGCCAATTGCTAATTTTCTTTTTTTGGGTCCGACGGGGGTGGGTAAAACCCAACTGGCCAAAGCTTTAGCCGAGGTTTATTTTGGCGCCGAAAAAAATATGATTAGGTTGGATATGTCAGAATTTCAAGATCAATCAGGCATTGCTCGTTTTATCGGCACTCCCAGAGGCGGTGATGGCTTGTTAACCGAACCGGTTAGAAAAAATCCTTTCTCACTTATACTCTTAGATGAAATTGAAAAAGCTGACAAAAATATTATTAATATATTTTTACAGGTCATGGAAGATGGCCGGTTAACAGATGGTTCTGGGCAGGTGATTGATTTTACCAATACTATTATTATTGCCACTTCCAATGCCGGGGCGGATTTTATTCAGGAGCAAATTAGATTAGGTACTGACATGAGCGAAATTTCTAAGCAGTTAATTGAAACTCATTTAAAGCCATATTATCGTCCGGAATTTTTGAATCGGTTAGATGAGGTGATTGTATTTAAACCATTGACTATGTCCGAAGTTAAGCAGATTACCAAACTACTTTTATCTGATGTCGCTGCTAATTTAGAATCTAAAGGTGTGACACTGGAAGTGACTAATTCGGCTGTATCGGAACTGGCTCAAATGGGCTTTGATCCAGCTATGGGAGCT
>Ga0210057_1006314_pt1 | contig 14784 bp, 17 predicted proteins | sample CryGeyCG2114_010_2_FD_183968 | JGI IMG/M metagenome (GOLD analysis project Ga0210057, IMG submission 183968) | Groundwater microbial communities from aquifer - Crystal Geyser CG10_big_fil_rev_8/21/14_0.10 (SPAdes) (version 2) | ecosystem: Environmental > Aquatic > Deep subsurface > Groundwater ... | reverse complement strand
AGAGCTTGAAAAGAAAGCAGAAAAAGCTCAGGAAAAGCCGACAAAAACCAAAGAAGAACCCAAAACTCATCCTCAACCCAGCCATAAACACAAAACAATTTTCAAGTCATTTTTCTTTTATCTTGTTTGCTTTGTTGCTTTCTTTTTTATTGCATATTTTGGTTTGAATGCAAAATCTTATTCCATTAAAACAAAATACACATATCAAACAAAAATCCAAAAAAAGCCCTATACAGGCGGCTCAACACTACCTAACGTCCCTATTCAAAACGAAATAAATTTACCCGATAGCATATTAATTCCAAAAATTAATGTCAACGCGCCAATAATTTGGCAAATTAAAGATGAGGAAATAAATAATAAACTTAATGACGGCGTAATTCATTTCGCAGGTTCTGCACTTCCAAATGAAAATGGCACAATTGCACTAACCGCTCATTCGTCAACATATCCTTGGAACAAATCACCATATGGTCAGATTTTTGCTCTGCTTGATAATTTACAAAAAAACGATGAAGTCAACATAATTTATCAAAAACAAAAATATGTTTACAAAGTAACTGATAAAAAAATTATTAATGCCGAGGACATAGAAATCTTAAAGACAAATGAAGCGAAACTTCTTCTAATTACCTGCTGGCCAATAGGCACTGCATTAAAACGCGAGGTAATTTATGCTGACAGAATTGAAATGCCACCCCCATCTCGTGAACTTCTGCTACCTAACGGATTATAGCTTTTTGGTACAAACCATCTTTTTGAAAATAAATTTCATTGCCATCACGAGAGGGCCAAAAATCTTCAGACGATAGAGTAAAAAGTTTGATACAATTTGTGCCATCAACATCCATTACATACAAATCTGTATCCATCATAAAAAGAATGTGTTTATTGTCAGGATAAAATTTAAGGTTTTTAATATCCTGCATAAATCGAGCGACAATGGCAGCACTGCCATCTTTTTCATTTTCGTATTGCCATATTTCCAGACCAATTTTGTATAAAATAATGTCCTGACTAGCACTTATTGTAACATCCTGCGCCCCTTTTGGAATTTTTTGCATAATTTCATCAGCCAGCTGCACTTCTTTGGTTTCTACTTTATCTTTGTATTCATTCTCATCAGAAGGTTGAATTTGAGGATTACTTAAAAATAAAACCGCATCAATTGTTTCGTATTTTCCAGCTTCAATGTTAAAAGTTTTTTCCCAAAAATGATAATTATCTTTGGTAATTTTTATACGATAAAGACCTGCATGTAAATACGGAATTTCTAAAGGCGTCTGCCCTTGCAATTCATCGTTTAAGTAAACATCTACTTTGTCCGGAGAAGAACCAACAACTATCAAAGCGCTTTTTTCAATAATTTTTGCCTTCAAATTAATTGTGTAGCCGGATGCCTTAAAAATCAAAAATGTTGCCAAGAAAACAAAACTTATAATTATTATTATCCATAAAAAAATATGAAACTTAATATTTCGCGGCAACATAATTAGTTTAATTATAACTTTCTATTGAAAAAATTTCAATACCATTATAAAATATTAATGTTATGGCTAAGTTTGTAATACAAGGCGGAAATCGCTTAAAAGGCGAAATCAACGTTTCTGGTTCCAAAAACGCTGTATTAAAGCTAATTGCCGCCACAATTTTAAGCAACAAAGAATGTATACTAAAAAATATTCCTGATATTGCCGACATTAAAACAATGCTTTTAATTTTGGAAGGTTTGGGCGCGAGCGTTGAACAAAAAAATGGTGCAGTTAAAATAAATTCCAAAAACATCAATAAATTTCATCCAAAAGACAGTTTAGTTAATCTAATGCGCGCCTCTGTTTTAACTATTGGCCCACTTTTGGCTCGTTTTGGCAAAGCGGAGATTTCGCAACCCGGGGGCTGCATTATCGGGGTACGTTCCATAAACACCCATTTGGATGCTTTCCGCCAATTAGGAGTTGAAATTATTGATAAAAATGGGTGCTATAGTTTTAAGATTAAAAAGAAAAAGGGCTCTAAAGTTATACTGAAAGAATTGAGTGTAACAGCAACAGAAAATATTTTGCTTTACGCGGCTGGAATTTCTGAAAAAACAGAAATTCGCGTTGCCGCCGCCGAACCTGAAATTGAAGATTTATGCAATTTCTTAAACAAAATGGGAGCAAAAGTTACAGGCGGAGGAACTCATTTTATCAAAATTTATGGAACAAAAAATTTTCACCCCGTAAGTCATAATGTTATTCCTGATCGTATTGAAGCAGGAACTTTAGCCATTGCTGCGGCAATAACAAACGGAAATGTCACAATTAAAAATGTTAGACCAGATCACCTTGATTTATTTTTACGAAAATTACAGGATGCAAATGTAAATTTCCAAATCGGTTCCGACTACTTGCATTTTGAAAAACAAAATTATTTTAAGCCTCTTTATATTGACACTCGCCCATATCCTGGATTTTCCACTGATATGCAGTCGCCAATTGCTGTTTTATTAACACAAGCCAAAGGACAATCGCATATTTTTGAAACGCTTTTTGAAGGACGTTTTAATTATGTCAAAGAACTTGTCAAGATGGGTGCAGATTGTAAATTAAAGGATAATCATAATTTATTTATTAAAGGCCCAAAAAAATTAAAAGGAAAAACAATTTACTGCTCTGATTTACGTGCCGGAGCCGCGTTACTACTTGCCACTCTTATGGCCAAAGGAGAAAGCACGATTGAAAATATTGAACTTATAGAACGTGGTTATGAAAATATTGACGCTAGGTTAAATCAAATTGGGGCCAACATCAAGAGAGTATTATGATATTAAAGCGACTGGGTATAGATTTAGGCACCACTAATGTTTTAATTTGCCTTCCTCAAAAAGGTATTGTTGTTAATGAACCCTGCGTTGTAGCGCTGGAAGAACCGGATAATAAAATTATGGCAATTGGAGCGCAGGCTAAAGCCATGCTTGGCAGAACTCCTTCTTCTATTATTGCTGCTCATCCTCTTAAAGATGGTGTAATTGCAAATTATGGAATTACAGAAGCAATGCTTCGTTACTATATCAATAAAATTGGCGGCAATATTAGAATATTAAAACCCGAGGTAATGGTGGCAGTTCCTGCCGGCGTAACTTCAACCGAACGCAGGGCAGTTATTGATGCTTCTCTTTCTGCCGGAGCCAAACAAGCTTACATTATTAAAGCGCCAATTGCTTCAGCACTTGGCGCTGGCATTCCAATTGCTGATCCTTCTGGTAATATGGTTATTGATATTGGCGGCGGCACAACAGATATTGGAGTAATTTCTCTTGGCGATGTAGTGGCAGTTACTTCTGTTAGAGTTGGCGGCAATGCTATGGACCAAAGCCTTCAAAATTATATTCGCAAAAAATATAACCTGACAATTGGCGAGCAAACCTCTGAAACAATTAAAAAACAAATTGGCGCTGCTGTTCCTTTGGAAGAAGAATTACAAATGGAAGTTTCGGGATGCAATACTATTACCGGACTTCCGGAAACTATTCTTGTTACGACCTCTGATGTGATAAATGGAATAAAAGAGCCGCTTGAGAATATGATTACCGCAACTAAACATGTGTTACAAAAAACTCCTCCAGAACTTGCAGCTGATGTAATAGATAAAGGACTAATTATGACCGGGGGAGGCGCCCTGCTTCGCAAAATTGATGAACTTTTTACAAAAGTAACTGGTGTACCCTGCCAAGTAGCTCAAGATCCACTACTTTCTGCCGCCAAAGGCACGGGAATTGCGGTTGAAAATCTAGATGCGTATAAGAAAAGTATCTTATGGGCAAGATGACTTTTCTTCTTTCTCGCTTCGCTCAAAATAAAAAAAGTATCTTGTGGGCAAGATAATTAGTCTTCTAAAATTCAAATTCTATGATAATAAGAACTTCCCCGACGTATCGTCGGGAAAAACCTTGTTTTGAGCAAAAGCTCAAAATTGGTATTGACGCCTCAAGGGCGCTAAGAAAAATTAAAACTGGAACCGAATATTATAATAAGCAGATTATCTTAAATTTGTCCAAAATTGATAGTAAAAATGATTACATCTTGTATTCTCAAAATGAACCAATTAATGATTTAGCAAAACTTCCAAAAAATTTTAAGTGGCGCATAATGCCTTTTTTTCGCGGCTGGACGCTACTACGGCTTTCTCTGGAAATGAAAAAAAATCCACCAGATGTTTTGTTTATACCAGCCCATACTTTACCATTAATTGTTCCTAAAAAATCTGTGGTGATGATTCATGATTTAAATTTTATGAAAAACCCAAAACTTTATCCTTTGTGGCAAAAACTTTATCACAATTTTGTCATAGGCAGGGACACTAAAAAAGCATCTCATTTTCTTGTTCCCTCAAACTACACCAAAAACGATTTAATAAAATTGCTTAATATACCTGAAAAAAAAATTACTGTCATTTATCATGGTTTTGATATTGATCTATATAAATCAATGAGGCAAAATCATCACATATCAAAAAAATTCCAGCCGTACATTTTTTATCTTGGTCGACTTGAGGCCAAAAAAAATCTCGTTAATCTTGTCAAAGCATTTGATAATCTACAAAACTACGGCCTACAATCTACAAAACTAATTCTCGCCGGCAAGCCCGGCCATAGATATAAAGAAATAGAGAAAGAGATAGAGGATAGGGGTTTAAGAAAAAAAATTATTGAGCTTGGTTATGTTAAAGAAAAAGATTTGCCTTTTTGGTTTTCAAATGCTGTTGCGTTAGTCTTTCCATCATTTTTGGAGGGATTTGGCTTACCAATTATTGAAGCCCAGGCGTGCGGATGTCCGGTCCTGGCTGCGGATAGCAGCTCACTCCCGGAAATCGCCGGCGACTGCGCTCTTTATTTTAATCCTAAAGACGAAAAAGATATGGCAAAAAAAATTAGCGAAGTCTTAAAAAATGAAAATTTGCGCCAAGATCTTATTAAAAAAGGATTTACAAATATCAGACGTTTTTCCTGGAAAAATTCCGCTGAAAAAACTTTGAAAGTTTTAGAAAGCGTATAAAAAATGGCAAAAATATCAATACTCGGCATTAAAATTGATAAAATTGATACAAAAAAAGCTTTGCTAAAAATCGACGAATTTATTAAAAATGGCAAACCCCATCAGATTGTAACAGTAAATCCTGAATTTGTAATGATGGCTCAAAGCGACAAAGAATTTAAAAAGGTAATAAATGGAGCAGATCTTGCGATTACAGATGGGGTAGGAATCATTTGGGCCTCAAAAATTCTTTCAAAAAAACCGCTTAAAGAAAGGGTTACGGGCACTGATTTGATTCCCGCCTTGGCAAAACTTTCTGCGAAAAAAAATTATCGTCTTTTTTTTCTGGGAGCTGATGAAGGAATAGGAGAGAGAACCGCAAAAAACTTAAAAAAACAATTTCCTAAAATGCAAATTGCCGGATGCTACTGCGGTTCGCCCTACGACTTAGAAACTCTTGAAAAAGTAAAAAAAGCCCAACCAGATGTTCTTTTTGTTGCTTTTGGCGCCCCGAAACAGGAAAAATGGATTAACAAATACAAAAATAGCCTAGGTATTCCTGTAATGCTGGGCGTGGGCGGAGCGTTTGATTATATTTCAGGTAAAATTCCCCGCGCTCCGGAAAATATCCGAAGCACTGGTTTTGAGTGGCTATATCGACTTATCAAACAACCGTGGCGCTCCAAACGGCAACTTGCTTTAATAAAATTTGCAATCTTGGTATTAACGAAAAAATTAGGCAGATTAAACAAATAAATCTAATAATGTTTATAATAAACATTATTAGATTATTGCTAAAGTAATAATTGTACTGTTATTATGATAGGGAAGCTTCATTATGTTGGCGTATAAACGAAAAACTTATAAACAAAAACCAAAAACATCCAAACAACTTGAAAGAATTTTCAAAGGAGTTTCCAATCACCATCGTATTGATGCATTACGTCTGATAGAAAAAAATCCCGGGATAACTCTAGAAGGAATTGCGGAAACACTTGATGTTAATTTAAAAACAATATCCGAACATTTGCGACGTCTGGTAGGAGCAGGATTGATTACTAAAAATTACCAAGGCAAAAGCGTAGTCCATAATCTTTCTCCTTACGGACATAAAATTATTAAAACATTAGAAACATTCTCATATTCTTAAGAATGTGAGAATGATGTAATTCTCTTTGTATTTTTGATTGTAAAATTTGATTGCTGCAAACCATTGACAAAAACAAACAACTTTGCTAATATATAAAGGCTTCGGGATTGAGGCGCAAAGGCAGTTTCTGAGCGCCAATAATGTGTATCCCGAACTCGGGCTACCCGAGACCTCCGTGTTCGACGAGTTTCTCCGGAGGTCTCGGGAGCCATTCACAACTCGCCCGGGTGGGCTGCGTTAGGTGGGGGCGAAAGCTCTCACAAATTAAAACCCCCTGGGTTCTCCTCCTGGCCTCGGCGCACTCGCGCCGAGGCCATTCTCTTGCCCCACTTCACTTCCCACTCCCGTGGTCTATCTGGCGTAGCCAGATCCTGCTTCGCAGGACGTCCACGCGTCGTGGTGTCGCTTCGTTAGGGGCTTGTCTTTTTTTGTTTTATCTGTTAAAATAAGTTCAAAGATTAAAAAAATACGAAAGGTTATTATGGGAATTTCTCCACTTACGGCCGCGATAAATCAAGTTTGCAACGAAAAGAGCCTTGCGCCTGAAGTTGTAACAGAAACTATTGAAGCCGCGCTATCGGCCGCTTATCGTAAAGATTTTGGCCACCCAGAACAAGTTATTAAAATAAAATTTAATCCCGAAAATAGCGATATGCATGTTTTTGAAGTTTTTGAAGTAGTCAAAGAAGTTGAAAACGAACGCAATCAAATTTCCCTTAAAAACGCTAAAAAAATCAAAAAAAATATTAAAGAAGGCGAACAAATTGAAAAACCGCTAAAACCTCACCAGGATTTTGGCCGCATTGCAGCACAAACAGCAAAGCAGGTTATCGTTCAAAGATTAAAAGAAGCAGAAAAAGGCATTTTATATAACGAATATAAAGAAAAAGAAGGACAGGTAATAACCGGGGAAGTTCAGCAAATTGAAGAACGAAATATTTTACTAAACTTAGGCAAATTAAATGGCATTATGTTCCCGGCCGACCAAATACCCGGCGAAAAATATTATGTTGGACAGCGTCTCAAAGTTTATGTAATGAAGGTAGAGGAAACCTCAAGAGGTCCAAATGTTTTGCTTTCCAGAGCGCATCCAAATATGATTCATGCTCTTTTTGCCCAAGAAGTACCAGAAATTGTCCAAGGTGCTGTAAAAGTAATGGCAACAACCAGAGAAGCTGGTTCTCGCACTAAAATGGCAGTAAAAGCTATGCAACAAGGCGTTGATCCAGTCGGCTCTTGTGTTGGTCAGCGAGGAACGCGCGTTTCAACGGTACTTACAGAAATCAATGATGAAAAAATTGACATTGTTCTTTTTGACGATGATGATAAAGTTTACATTCAAAATGCTCTTTCTCCGGCAAAAATTGAAAAAGTTGAGCTAAATAAAAAGAAAAAAGAAGCCGAAGTTTATGTTCCGGAAGACCAACTTTCTTTAGCAATCGGCAAAAACGGGCAAAATGTCCGCCTGGCTTCAAAATTAACCGGCTGGACTATTGACATTGCTAAAAAAGGATCTCCAAAAACAACAAAAAAATGACCATAAAACATCTCCAGGGAAAAGCTTCTTATCTGCCTGAAGCGGACTTGTTTTTAGTTGAAGAAAGTTATAAAAAAGCAAAAAAAATCCACCAAGGTACTTTCCGCAAAAGCGGTGAGCCTTTTATACACCATCCATTAAATGTAGCTATTAAGTTGGCAGAATTAAAATTAGATGCTGCCACTCTTTGTGCTGCCCTGCTTCATGATGTACTTGAAGATACAGATGTTACTTATTCCGAGCTTAAAAAAGATTTTGGAAAAGAGATTGCAGATATGGTTGAGGGGGTAAGCAAACTAAAAAAAGTCAATCTAAAAGTTGAAGAAAAAACCGATCGTGAACGCCAACAAAAAATTGAAACTCTGCGTAAAATGTTTGTTGCTATGTCACAAGATTTACGCGTGGTTTTAATTAAATTAGCTGACCGTTGGCATAATATGGAAACTCTTTCCGCTCTTCCAAAAGAAAGACAAAAACAAGTAGCCCAAGAAACTTTAGAAATTTATGCTCCTCTTGCTCAACGTCTCGGAATGGGTGAAGTTAAAGGCGTATTGGAAGATTTGGCTTTTCCATACGCATACCAAAGTGAACATAAATGGCTTTCAAATATGGTTATGCCTAAATACGAAGAAAGAGAAAAATATGCTCAAAAAATTGCCATTAAATTTGCGCACGAACTTAAAACAGGCGGAATTAAAGCAAAAGTCCACTCTCGAGCCAAACATTTTTACAGTCTTTACAAAAAATTACAAAAATATGAAATGGACTGGGATAAAATTTACGACTTGATGGCTTTACGAATTATCGTGGAAGATGTAAAAGAATGTTATCAGGTTTTAGGACTTATTCACAAAAAATGGAAGCCGTTACCTGGTCGCATTAAAGATTATATTGCTATGCCAAAACCCAATGGCTATCAAAGTTTGCATACAACTGTTTTTTGTGACGAAGGTGAAATCGTTGAATTTCAAATTAGAACCAAAGATATGCACGAAAAGGCAGAATACGGCGTTGCGGCTCACTGGTATTATTCAGATAAAATACGACATAAAGAGTTTTCGTACGGGACTATTTCCTCAGAAACAGACACAAAAGTCCCTGCAAAAAAATATGAATGGATTCAAGAATTAGCTAAATGGCAAGAAAACCTTAAAAACCCAAAAGAATTTCTGGACAGTTTGAAAGTTGATGTTTTCAAAAACCGAATTTTTGTTTTTACACCGCAGGGAGATGTGATTGATTTACCCGAAAAAGCCTCTCCAATTGATTTTGCTTATCACATCCATTCTTACATTGGTGACCACATTTATGGAACTAAAGTAAATGGCAAAATGGTATCTCTTGAATATGAATTGCAAAACGGCGAGATTGTTGAAATTATTACCCAAAAAAGCATCAAACCAACTCTTGATTGGCTTAAATTTGTTAAGACCGCCAAAGCAAAAGAACGAATAAAAAGCGCTGTAAAAAAGCAAAAAAAGACCATTTGATTTTTTATTTTTTTTGTGATACATAGAAATTATGGCGTACGCCAATATGGGCAATTGGGACATTTTACCTGATGACCAAAACTTTTGGCAGGAAATTGAAAATACTTTTGAAAGTGTAGTTGACGCCTTTGGTTTTGAAAAAATTCATACTTCTTTTTTTGATGACAAATCATTTTATGCAGATCATTTAGATCTTGAAAAAGATTGGCCTTCGCACGGAGATTTGATTTTAAGGCCGAATCATACTTTAAGTATTTTGCGCGCTTTTTTTGAACATCAACTTGATGAAAGGCCGCAACCTTTTAAGTTTTATTTTCTTGGACCAGTTTTTAGGCCCGATGAGCAAAATCAATTTGGGGCGGAAATTGTCGGCTCAAATTCACCTTTATCTGATGCTTTTTTAATTGGTATGGCTGATGCGATTTACAAAAAATTGGGGATTGAAAACCACATTTTTGTAATAAATAGTTTGGGTTGCGCTGATTGCCAAAATAAAATCAACCGCTGCCTTACATCTTATTTTAGTGAATACAAACATATGCTTTGCCCGAACTGCCTTAAATATTATAAAAACAGACCTCTTAAACTTTTAGCCTGCAAAAATGAAAATTGCCGCAATCTTCATAGCAGCGCTCCGGTTTTAGTTGATATTCTTTGTGAAGACTGTAAAGAAAATCTCAAAGAAGTGCTGGAATATCTTGACGATATTGGTGTGGCTTATGATTTTAACCCTCGTTTTTCAGTAAGCCCGACATATTTTACAAAAACTATTTTTGAAATACGACCTAATGGCAAAACTACATCTTTAGGCTCGGGCGGAAGATACGATCACCTCATTCGTAATATTTCAGGAAAAGAAATCGGCGGAATTGGTTTTATGGGAAAAATTCCTGAAATTATAAAAATACTAAAAAATAAAGTGACGCGAAAAAACCAGAGCGTTGCTAAGCACCATGATATCTTTTTAATTTTTTTAGGCAGCTCGGCACGAAAAAAAAGCTTGCCTATTGTTTTTAAGCTCCATAAAGCAGGTTTTAAGATTTTAGCAACATTAGACCAAGAACCAATAAAAATGCAGTTGGATAAAGCTAAGCAACTCAATGTCCCTTTTGCAATAATTTTAGGCCAAAAAGAAGCCCGTGACAACACATTTATTGTCAAAAGTACTCTTGATGGCAGCCAGGAAACAGTTGACGGCAAAAAATTGGTTGATTTTTTGAAAAAACGTCTCGGTGGAATAGTTAAAATTAAAAAACATTTTAAGGAAGCAAACTTTTTATAAATTATTTCCGGTATAAAAAACCTATCCGCATACTATATCCGTGCTAAAAAGATAAAAAGATTGACCCCACTTCGCTCGCCGCTCTCGTGGTCTACGTCCACGCATCACGGTGTCGCTCCGTTAGGGGTCTGCGTTCAGCAGATTAAAAATCTGCCTCCCTTGACATTCGCTTTTTGTTCGGTTATGATATCCACAGAAAGGACAAAATGCGTTATTTAACCAAACGGCAAAAAGAAATTTTGGATTTTATTAAAGATTTTTTAGCTCAGCATGAATATGCACCATCATTTCGTGAGATAGGCGAGCATTTTGGCTATAAAAGTGTGGCCACTGTTTCTGAACATATTGATGCATTGCAAAAAAAGGAATATCTGACAAAAGATTCAACTATGGCGCGCTCTTTACAATTAACGCCCCTCTGGGATGAAAGAGTTTTTGAAATTCCCCTTTTGGGCACAATTGCAGCCGGCCGTCCTATTGAAGCCATTCGCACCCGAGAAACTATTCAAATTCCCAAAGATATGATGGCAAAAAATGTTTTTGCATTGAAAGTACGCGGCAGCTCAATGATTGACGAGGGCATTTACGAAGGTGATTATGTCATAATCCAACCCACCCAAACCGCGCAAAACGGCGAGATTGTCGTGGCTTTGATAGATAATGACAATGTTACTTTGAAAAAATTTTATCGTGAAAAAAAAGGCGTTCGGCTTGAAGCAGCCAATGCCAAAATGAAACCAATGCGATTTAAGAAAGTGGTTATTCAAGGACGCGTAAAGGGGGTAATTCGTAAATTCCATTGAAAAATTTTAATTTTTTAAGTATATTATGGGTAAAATGGCAAATAAATTAGTTATTGGTATTGATTTAGCAGGCAGCGAGGAAAATCGCTCTGGTTTTGCAATTATTAAAGAGGAATTTGGCGAAAAAGACACTAAAAGCCGCACGATTTTTTCTGATGAAGAAATTTTACAAGAAATAGGTAGACTAAGACCAAAAATTGTCGCTATTGACGCACCAATAACGAAGGTGAAAAAAGACCGCGTGGCAGATAAAGAAATGAAAAAATATGGCCGCCTTTCGCTTGCCATTCCCGGAATGCAAATTTTAGCCCAAAGAGCCGATAAATTAGCCGCGAAAATAAAAAAACAAAATATTGTTGTTTTGGAAGTAAACTCCGAAGCAACTGCCCAAATAATGGGTTTGGAAAAAAATGCTCTTTCCAAATCAACTCATCAAGCCGACGCCATTTTGGCAGCAATGACTGGCTTTTTGCATCTTGAAGAAAAAACCAAAGATGTTGGCGATAAAGACGGCTTTGTAATTATTCCCCGCCCTTCGCGCAAAAAACCAGTGGCAGAAAAGTGAAAAATAAATATTTGAAAATAGTTTTATTTTTTATAGGACTTGTTGCCCTTGCTGGCGCTATTTTCATTTTTGAAAATATTGAAGAACCAAAACTACCAGTGCCACAAGAGGCGCCTGCTATCCAACCAGAATCATCGGAAAATACACCAAACAAAGAAATCGCTAAGCCCGAAGAAACACCTGCTATTCCAGATTCTTACGACTTAAAAGTACCATTTGTATCTCAAGCGCCGTACGCCAATTGGGACGAACTCCATAATGAGGCCTGCGAAGAAGCAGCAATAATTTTGGTGCATTTTTATAAAACGAAAAAAACTTTAACCAAAGAAATTATGGAACAAGAAATTCAGAAAATGGTCGCATACGAAATAAAAAATTACGGTTCGCACAAAGATTTGACCACAGCCGAAACCGCAAAATTAGCCAAACAATTTTACGGGTATAAAAATGTGAGTGTTAAATATGATTTTTCTTGGAACGATGTTAAAAAAGAAATCGCCGAAGGCAAACCGGTAATTGTGCCGGCTGCAGGCCGACTCTTAAAAAATCCAAACTTTCGCCAGCCCGGACCTATTTATCATATGCTTGTTATTCGCGGCTATACGCATTCAATTATTATCACCAATGATATCGGCACAAGAAAAGGGGAGAGATACCAATATTCTTATCAAACCTTAGACAGCGTCATCCACGATTGGAATGGAAATCCTGAAACCATCACTAAAGGCAGGCGTGCAATGCTTGTAATTGAAGATTAAAATTGCTACAATTCAATCAAATGAAAAATTTTATTAGTCCAACTTATGGCCGCATTTCACTTTCTGATATTGCCAAAGAAATAGTTGAATATGTTAAAAGTGAGCCCGAGGAAAAATATCAGCTTATTATTGGCACAGATTCTGAAGGCAATGGCAAAATTGAATTTGCTACAGCAATTGTTATTTACCGCAAAGGCAAAGGCGGCCGCTATTTTTATCATAAATTTTCAAAAGAAAAAAATCTTGTTTTGAGGCAGAAAATCTATGAAGAAGTAACTGCTTCTTTGCAAACCGGCCTTTCTTTAATTGAAAACTTAAAGCCGTACTGGAAAGCAGAAAACTTAAATGGCCAAATGGAAATTCATATTGATGTGGGTGAAAACGGTCCCACAAAAGAATTAATCAAAGAAGTTGTCGGAATGGTATTGGGATATGGCTTTCAAGCCAAAATCAAGCCGCATTCTTACGGCGCTTCAATAGTAGCAGATAAATATTTGTAAATCTAATTTACTTTTATTTTTGCGGGTGCGAGTGGTATCTCTTTTGAAGACATACGAAGCCCGAGCGGGCACGGTTCCGAGCGAAAGTGAGGAGAGCGAGGGCGGAGATTAAGCGCCGACAACACGCTGGGTTGTCGGACGCGGTCTGAAAAAGATGGTACCCGAGCAGGACCCGCAAATAATAAAAATATGTTATAATGTAATTATGCTAAAAGGGGTTGAATTAAATCCACAAATTCTCTTGGGACTTGGTCTTGGTTTTATTGTCGGTTATTTCTTTGCCCGCATTAAAGCAAAAGTTTTTCGCACCATATTTCTTATCGTCGTTGGTATTGCCTTGATTTATATTGTAATAAAATTAAATATAAAAATAATTTGATTGGAGTCAAAATGGCCGAAGAAAAAAAGATCGGTAAAGTAACTCATTTCTTTGGTAAAATCAGTGTGGCGATTGTCAAATTGTCAACAGAGTTGAAAATCGGCTCAAAAGTTCATTTCAAGGGTAATACGACGGATTTTGAGCAAAAAGTGGACTCAATGCAGATTAATCACGACTCAATTGAAAAAGCCAAAGCCAAAAATGAAGTTGGCATCAAAGTCAAAGACCCGGTTCGTGAAGACGACGAAGTTTTCCAAATAGTAGAATAAATCATTTAAGTTTTCGGTTTTTAATTTGTGCTAAAAAGGGTTGACCCCCCCACCAACGGTTTTAATGAAAACCCTGTTGATGTGGGGGTTGACTTTTTGGTTTTTTTGTGCTAAAATACTTTGTTTTAAGGAATAATTATGGAAAAGAAACAAATTATTTTCGCTGCAATTTTGGTAGTATTTTTTATCTTCGTCCTGTCAACAGGATTTGTTTTGTTATTCTCTCATCAGCCAAAAACCCAAACTACTAAAAAAAACCCGTCTCCAACTTTTATTAAACGCGATTATTCTTATCATACAAAAACTTTTCCTGCTCCTTACTGGCAAGTTGGCGGCCTGCCGAACTAAATATGCTTACTAATAAAGCGGGTGCGAGTGGTACCCGAGCAGGACCCGCTTAATATTCTAAACAAATCATTTGTGCTATTATTAAATCAATGGAGGGGATTTGCTTAAAATAATATTTATCCTCGCTATATTAGTTTTGTGTTTACTCTGGCTTTGTTTATATCTATTAAAAAAATTGCGTCAGGTTCATTTTCAAAAACGCAGTTTATCCACAAAGTACGGGAAAACGAGCGAGCAATTTATGCCTTTTTTACGCCAGTATCCTTATGACGCTGGTAATTTTCGTTTTATTGGCACGCCCATTGACGGCGTTCAATTTGAGAATGATAAAATAGTTTTTGTGGAATTTAAGACAAGCACTTCACAGCTTTCTGAAAAACAGAAAAAAATAAAAGAACAAATCGCGGCAAAAAAAATCATTTTTGAAGAATTCAGAATATAATTTGCATTTAATAAAAAAGTGTTATAAATTAAAATAAAGATAATTTAATGGAGGATAAAATGTCTGAAGAAAAATGCGCAAATTGTAAATTTTACACTCCGGATTCAGGAAATCCGGCAAAAGGCACATGTTATGGCGTACCTGTAACAGCAGATACTACACCATGCCCAATTGGTATGTTTCAACCAAAAGAAGGTACGACAACAGAAACACCTAAAGAAGAACCAAAAGAAGAGCCGCAGGTGC
>Ga0210057_1006313_pt1 | contig 14784 bp, 10 predicted proteins | sample CryGeyCG2114_010_2_FD_183968 | JGI IMG/M metagenome (GOLD analysis project Ga0210057, IMG submission 183968) | Groundwater microbial communities from aquifer - Crystal Geyser CG10_big_fil_rev_8/21/14_0.10 (SPAdes) (version 2) | ecosystem: Environmental > Aquatic > Deep subsurface > Groundwater ... | reverse complement strand
AGGCAATTCCCTTAGATAAAAGAGCTAGCCAAACTTTGGTTTCATAAATATTAAGATTAAAGTATTCCTTTATTCTTTTCACTAATTCTGGTTTAATCATCATGTATTAGTGGCAAAAAACAGGTATTTAAATCTTTCTATCTGTTGTAACTGCGTGATGACGATTAAATGGAAAGGTTTAAAAATATACCTTTGAAGAAATAGATATGACAACACTTGTAGGAATTGTAGCAAGAAAAGAAAAACCTGGAGTTGTACTTGCTTCAGACATTAGTAGAACTCAAACAAGCTGGCAGGCTCAGGGAGATGTAGCCTACAGACAACAAACGAGAAGCGAGGGTCAAAAAATCCACATAAGTGATGATAAAAGACTTGCTATTTGTATGTCTGGAATTTTTGATCAACTGTATGTTAATTTTCTTTCTGGTGTTTTGAGCGGTAAGGTGGATGTAGAGAAAGCAATCGCAGAAGGAAAATTTGATGATTTGAAACAACTTAACGAATCAAGATGGGGCGGGCGTGTTCCAAATAATGAGGAAATAAATGGTTTGCTTTTGGCTGTTAGATTTGGGGGAATGCCTAAACTTTATACTTGCTATCCTTTGGGATATATTGAAGAAAGAGAATGGACATCTGTAGGTAGCGGATCAGGATACGCACTTAACCATATTGTAAAACAAGGAAAACTTATCCCCCATTACTTAACTGTTCCAGAAGCTATATGGCTTGCTAAAAGTTCATTAGATGAGGCTGCCCAAGATATTTATACTGGGGGATTAGACATCGCCGTTGTAACTCCAGAGGATATCGAAGGATTTGGAGAGCTTATAAGAAAAAATGTTTCTTCCATACAAAATAAAACTATCGAAGAGATTTCTCAAAAATACTAGATTAGGTAAACGATTCCTAGCGCAATTAAGATTCCGATTGTTATGAAAGGCATGGCAGGATAGGCTTTCTTCTTTTCTGACTTAAGTAATAATAAACCTAGAGCGACTGTTGCTCCTATTGAGATGATTAATGCAGGAATTACACCGAGAGCTCTAAAGACGATTCCTGCCATGATGATTGGGAAAACTATATCTCCTCCCCCGAGAATTGCTACTGGGACTCTTATCTTCTTTTCTTTCTTTGATTTAGGGTTACTTTTATTTTTTAAGTTTAATTTGTTTAAGTTTGATTTTGCACCCTTGTCAAGATAGGGTAAGAAAAATCCTGGAAAGACTTTTACTTGTTCCATTTGATATTTTGCCATCTTTTGCATGAATCCGATATGCCAGACTGCGTACATATCATAAATAGATAACAAAATTAAGAGGAGAACTCCAGTCCAGATACTCAAAAGTGGAACAAAGATTGTTGCGATTCCCGGATAAATCAAAAGTTCTGTGAGATTATGAACGATTACATTCCTTTTGAATATTTTTAATATTGCTAGGGGGACTGCTATTGCTAAGGCAATTAAAGATGAGCTAGGGATTTTTATTAAAAAAGCATTAAAGGAAATTGATATTGCTAGAATAACAACTATGAAAAACCAGATTCTTAGAAATATCTCTGAGCGGAGCTTCATTAATACTAAGATTAGACCTACTGCGAAGGCTATAGCAATTACTATTGAAAACAAGGAAGATTGGGGAGTAGAATCTTGCGGAGGTTCAACACCATAAGGGAGATTGTATGAAGTTATGTTTATTTGGTTTCCATTCTCATCTATTGTTTGAGAGATTGTTGGCGAATAAATATTGATTACTAAAAGACCTATAATCTGAGTTAGGAAGAACATTAATAAGATTAGCGCTGTAATTCTTGGGATGTGTTTAATTTTCTTTTCCTCCTTATTTAAATTTTTGAGTCGATTATTTGAATCTTATAGTCTCTAAATTTTTTGGAACTACGGTTTCTATCCGGTTGTTTTTGTAAAGACTTGAAGCTAGGTCTATAGATTTAGACTGTTCTCCGTGATTTATAATTATTTTCTTTGGCTTGGGCAACATGCGAGAAACATATTGAACTAGTTCGTTTCTTGAAGAGTGTGGGGAAAGTCCGGACATTAATTCGGTTTGCATCCTCACTTCTACTCTTTCGTTGTCTACTTGAACTACTCTTTCTCCATCTTGAATTCTTCTTCCTAGAGATCCGGGACCTTGATATGAAGAAAGAATCATTAAGTTCTTTTCATTTCCTGCAAGATTCTTAAAATATTCTACAGATGCTCCTCCAGCAAGCATCCCAGATGTTGCAATTATTATGCAGGGTCCGCCCTCGATTACATTTCTTCTTTCTATGGGGGAGCCGACTCTTTGAAGTATTTCAGAAATGAAGGGGTTGTTATCTTGGAATATTTGGTTTCTTACGCTTGCTGACAAAAAGTCAGGGTATGCTGTGTGAATTGCGTTAATATCCCATATCATTCCATCAATGTAAACTGGAATTTTAGGAAGAGTTCCGTTTCTTACTGCTTCTTCTACTCTTAAAACTGTTTCTTGTGCATGTCCCAAACCTAATTCGGGAAGTAGAATTTTTCCTCCACTTTCTATTACAGATTTGACATGATCAAGGAATTTCTTCTCAACTTCGTCTCTTGGAGGCAAGACATCTGCTTTTCCCCCGTAGGTTGATTCCATTTGTAGTGTTTCAATTCGGGGGAAACGATTTACTGCAGGATCAAGTAAACGAGTTTTTCCATACTTTGTATCTCCAGAATAAACAAAGTTGTGTAATCCGTTTCCGATATTTATGTGTGTCTGAGCACTTCCAAGAACGTGTCCGGCATTATAGAAAGTAATCCTTATGTCTGGAGTTATGTCTGTAACTTCTCCATAATTTAGAGAGATTGAATGCCTGACCATTTCTTTTATGTCTTCTGCCTTGTAAATTGGGGCTTCTGCTTTTTTGTATGCTACACCTATCAAGTCTAATTGTAAAAGTGCTGCGATATCTCTTGTTGGGGCTGTTAGATAAACAGGGCCTTTATATCCCATTTTATATAAATAAGGAATTAATCCACAGTTGTGAACTATTAAATTTCCTGCAATAAAATTATGGTTTTTCTCTACTTCAATATCTACTAGGTAATCATAAGGATTTTTCTTTTCATTAATAGATGTTATTTTTTCCCAAGTTAGTTCCATTGAAGCTAAGCTCTTAAGAACAGAAAGATTTTCATTTGTTTGTGAAATCATTGTGGACAATTTTTCTTTCATAAAGGTTGAGAGTATTTCTGAAAATCTTATAAAAACTGGAGATACAAATCTTCTTTCTTCTATTTGTTGTATTTGGGATGTTTTGAGACCTGTCGAGATTGAGATTTCTTCTCTTGATATGCTTAATAATTGCCTCAAAGCATATATATTTGAATGAGTTTTATAAGAATCTAATTGGGAAATTCTGGTTTCTAAAAAACTGATCAGTTTTATAAGGGTTGTCTTAGTTATGTTTTTTGTATTTCCTCTAAAGAAATCTAATAGGTTTCCTGGAAGGAGGTTAGAAAGTCTTGGACTGTTGTGGACTCTCCCCATTAAACCTGCCTCTTTCAAAATATTTCTAAAGTCTCTACTAGAGAGAGGAATCTTATTCTCTTTCTTAAATTCTGACTTAATAGCTAAACCTCTAAGTTTTTCTTTTTTCTTTTTCAGAGATAAACCAACTTTATTGTAAAATTGATATATGCTGAATTTAGTATTAAGACAGATGGAATGATCGCTCTTTATATTAGATGGAATTCCTTGTAGAGAGAAAATGTACTGTAAATCGTTAAGCATTTTATCACTGAAAGATGTTATTTTAATTATGTTTGTTACTGTTCCTTCTGCATCAGTAAATCCTCGAACGAATGCTTTATGAATTTCTGAATGGGATCTGATTATTTTTTCTGGAATAGTTATATCTCTTGTTTTTAGGAAAGCTTTAGGAAAGTTTTTTTCCAGGAATCTTATTATTTTAACATTATTTATTTCTAATACGTGTGCATTTTTTGTCTTATCTGGGTGATGTCTAATTATTCCCTCATAGTTAAATATTTCTTTTATCATATTTTTATGATGTTCCAATATTTGGGTCGAAGCATCTGTTAATCTCAGGGAGAATTCAGAAGATTTATGTCCATCTCCCATGTAGTATCCTATGAATTCTGCAATCTGAGGAGAGAGTTTAGTTGGAAGAATAACCTTGTCTCGTCTCCTTTCATCATATTCTACATTTGTGTCAAAATTTGTTTCTGTTAATTCTGTGAGAGGTTTGTGAAAAATATTAGATGGGAGAAACATTCCCTCTTTTAATTCGTCTGCCCTTAGTTCTTTTAATTTAAGATTCTCAAAAGTGAAAAACCTGTGATTCGGAGAAGATTCTATAGATGAATAAGGAGTTTTTATAGTTAAGATAGATTTGTGTCCTGTCGTCTTTGTTTTTTCTATACATTTATCGCTTTCATACTTTCCGGTTTTCCAGTTCATAGAGATGATATCTTCCCCCACTTTAATTTCATCTATTTTTTTATAACCTTCTTTTGTTAGAACAGGATAATCTGGAGGTAAACAATGATCAAGGTGTGCGTGACTTAAGATTACGGCATCAATTGAGTTTAAATCTCCGATTTCTGCTACATCTAAATATGGGAATCTTTCCGAGCCCTCTAAAATTGCGGGGTTTATCCCGCAATCAAGAATGATTTTTGAATTTGGGGTGTGCAGAAGTAAACATGAACGCCCGACCTGTCTTCCTCCCCCAAGATATGTTAAACGCACCCACATTTCCATTTTTTCTGGATTCCAGTCCTTGTAGATTTTTCTTCCTATATCATTTAATAGTTTTCTTCTGTATGTGTTATTTGCATACAAAACAGAACGTATCTTTTCCGTTATTTTGGAGTTTATTGCGGGAGATCTTTGAACAACCGGAATCCAGAATGTTGATTTTTTAATATCATTTAGTATGGATCCTTGTTTTCCGATTACTAATCCTGGTTTTTTGGCTTCTATGATGACGATAGATCTTTGAACGTCAAAGATTATGTTTGTTATTTCTGCTTCCTCAGGAATTATTGCTCGTATTGTTTTTTCGGTGTCTTGTTCTGAGGCGAGGATTGATTTATCTGCACGAAGCTCAATACGCTTTTTTATAGTGTCTACTATGCCTCTTATTTGCGCATCGGCAGATTTGAAGAATTCCTTGTCATTTGTATAGAGAACGATATTTGCACCTTCGAAGATTGCATCGCTGATTTTACTAGGAATCTGATCCTTAATATTCTTTAGAATGTCTGCCATTTTTTTAAAGTAAATCTGAATTTTTAATCTTTAGTAAATTGTGGAATTATTTCTTCTGAAACTACATGATTTATGCCGTCTTTAGTGATTGAGAATACATCTATTCCGTTTCCAGATGCTGTATCTCTTTCCATTGATGCTTTTATTGCTTCTTGAGCTAATTCTATCCCTTCTTTTACAGTTATGTCTTTTTTGTATCTTCTTTCAAGAGCTCCCAAAATGTAAGGCATTCCGGAACAAAGATTTGCATCGAAGTCATCTACGGGCCATACGACACCATCGGGAGAGATTGTGTATAATTCTGCTGTGCCGTCTTCATTTAATCCTCCAGCAAGCAATCCAACTATTGCTGGAACCATGCTTGGTGTTCTAATGTTTCTGTAAAGATAAGATCCTATGAAATTTGCGGCCTCTTTTACCGAAGGACGTTCTCTTGTTTTAAGTTCTTTAAGTTTAAGTTCTGCAGCAATAACTTTTGCAGATAATTGTGCATCTGAAACTCCCCCCGTCCAAGCCAGTAAAAGATAATCATTTATTTTTTCTAATTTGTGTTCCTTTTTCCTGGCAACTATTTGTCCTCCAAGAGTTGCTCTTCGGTCTCCAGCCATTACTACTCCATCTTTACAATTAATTCCGACTATGCTTGTCTGAGATTTCAAGACGACTTTAGATACTTCTTCTGAATTTGAATTGTTCATTTTATCCTCTGAGAATTAACTAACGAGTTAGAATTTACTTCGTAAATTCCATCAGTTGTATATAAACAAAAAATTCTCTAGTTTATATGCAATAAGTTAGTTAGTAATTGTTTATTTTATAGATTAGGGTTATTTAAGCTTTTTGGTGATTTTCTCTGAATGTTCTCTTCGTATACTTCTGATATATCTCCCCGTTTTTGTATCTTTATTACGTTTTCTACGAAAGATTCCATCTTTTGCTCGTGACTTACAATGATTAACTGTGATACATTGAGTTCTTGAAGAACATCCCGCATTTTGTCTATCTGAGTTTCTGAGAACCCTTCTGTTGGCTCATCTAAGATTATTATATCGTGCGTTTGAATTTTGCTTAAATTGAGGTTTATTGTTTGATTTAGAGCTAAACGATAGGCTAATGCTACAGCTGTTCTTTCGCCCCCTGAGAGGAAATCATAAGACATTTCTGTTTCTCCCTGAATTATAATTGGTGTGAATGATTCGTCTAACTGAACTTGTAAAGACTCTTGGGAAACAAGGGAAGAAAACCATTTTTTGAATAGATTGGAAAATTCTATTCTCAAGTTCATTAAGACATTGCGCTCTGTGAACTCTATTAAAGAAAGGAATTTTGTTGAAAGCCATTCTTGAATTTCCACTAAATGTGCTAATTTTTTCTTAATTTTCTCAGTCTCATTTACTTTTTCTTGTAGACTTTTTATTTCTCTCGAGGTTAGTTCTATCTCTTTATTTAACTCTGCTAGGGAAATTTCAGCTTTTCGTTCTTCAGTTCTTGCTAATTCTAAAGATTTTTGTTTTAGTTTTATTATATTATCAAATTTTGATAGAAAAAGAAGGCCTTCCTTCAATGTAATTAGGTGATTTTTTAGAATGGAGATATCTCTTGTAGAATGTTCTTTATTTTCTTCTATTTCTGTTAGCTTTGCTTGTGTTTCTGATATTTTCTTTAGTCTGTCTCTAGATAATTCGAGATTTGATTGTTCTTTTTTTAAGTTTTGAAGGTCTGATTTTTCTTTTTGAATCAGGATAATCATCTTTTCTTTTTCCTTTTGTAGTTCGAGAGATTGATTTTGTATCTTTGAGATTAGAGATTCTGTTTCATTTAAGATATTATGTTTGTGGGTTTCTGGAACATCTTGGAGACAGGTTGGACAGATATCTATCTTGAAGAGTCTTTCTTTTTTTGTTAAATTGTCTAATTTTATTTTTTCTAATGAGTTTAGATTGGAGATTATGTCTATATATTGGGAGTTTAATCTCTCAAGCGTGGCTTCGGAAATTTTTATTTTTTCTAAGATGAAATTATAAGATTCTTGTGAAAACTTAACTGTTTCTTCCGGTATGGAAAAAAGCAGTTCTGTATAGTTCTTTTCTAAGTTTGAGAATAATTCCTCTCTTGTTTTTATTAAAATCTTTGTTTTTTCTATTTCGGTTTCAAGCATTTGTTTTTCTTTAATTTTTGATTGTAATTCTAAAAGGTCTGCCTCTATCTTTTCTCTATATTCCTTCTTTTCTCTTTGTATTTTTGTAAGCTCGGGTTTTTTATTATTTATTTCTTCTAAGGATTTTATTTTATCGGCTGCCTTGGTTTTTTCTTCTTCTAGGCTTGCTGTCTTTCCTTGAAGAAATCTAATCTCATCTTTAAGATTTGTTAAAATAACTGAAAGATTTTCTCTTATTCTTCTGTATTTTTCTATGCCGAAGATATTTCTTAGGGTGTTCAGTCTTGTTTCTGGGTCTTCTAAGATAATCTGTTTCATCTGTTCTTGGGGTGTGAAGACTGTGTATCTATAAAGAAGGTTATTCTTTTTTATGAATTCTAAAGGATATCCTAATAATTCTAAGAGTTTTGTTTTTATTTCTGTTACTGAAGATTCTTCCTTTTTTCCATCGATGATTATGGAAGCGTATTCATTGGTTATCCCTCTCGTAGATCTTTTTAGTTTCTTCTCTAAAATGACTTTTTTTCCTTGAACTTCTATTTCTAAAATTACAGATCCCGAATCTGTATTATTTCTTAATAGGGAGAGACCTCTTTGTCCTGGCTGTAGACCGAACAGCGCGTATTCTATTGCAAAGAGTATGGAGGATTTTCCGCTTCCGATATCTCCTGAAAGTAGGAGAGAACCATCTGGGAAATTGATTTCTTCATTTTCATAAGATCTTATGTTTTCTACAGAGATTTTTTTTATTTTCATATTTGCAGTATTTTTTTAGCTTCTGAGAGTATTCTCTCTTCGAAAATAGAAGCCCTTTCGTCTTCTAGCTTTTCTATTTGTAAGGAGTTTATTAATTGATGAATTAGATTATTGAATTTGCTTTTATTTTTTTGTTCAAAGTCTAAAATTATTGCTTCCTCTATGTTTTCTTCGTTAATCTTTGAGACCTTTATTTCCGGGTTTGTTAAATGTAGGCGTGTTGTATTTTTTAAAAATGCGAAGGCTCCTTTTTTCCTTGCGATGGACTCTATTTTTCTGAAATCTATTTCTGATATTTTTCCTTGATCTAATATTCCGAAAAGCCTTAGAATTACTATCTTGTCTTTAATATTCTCATTTTCTAAAAACGAGATTATGTTTTCTGTTGTGTTTAAAGTGTTCTTTATTTCTAAATTTAGAGCGTATACTTCCTTTAATCTTATCTCTTTTCTCTCTATTTTTCCATTATCGAATATGTAAAATGAACCATATTTTAATTCCTCTATTTCTGATAGATTGTTGGGAAAGGTTGGGCCAGAATAAACTCTATTTTCCTTTGCGTAGTTTATATGGAGATGTCCTAGAGCTAAATAGTCTACTTTGGGAAGCGTATCTTGATTTACAGAGTTTATCTCTGCTATCTCGGGAACTGCATCTTTTATCGCTGTGTGCAGCATTAAAATTTTGAACATTCCTGGAGCGTCTTGAAGTTTTATTTTTTCTATCTCACTCACTTCCAGACTCGACTTTTTTCCTGGGAAACCATAGATTGCACAGCCCTTATAGATGGTTGGATAGAGTATTATTTTTCCTGATTTTTCTTCAAATTTAGATATATCTTTGCAAAAACCAGATTTTTCTAACACTTCGAGGAATGTTTTTCCAGAGACAGAGTAATCATGACTTCCGGCTATTAGGAATACAGGGATTTTTGCTTCATTTAGCTTCCTAAATTCATTAAATGCCATTTTTAGAGTGTCTATCGGAGGATAAGCAGAATCAAATAAATCTCCAGCTATTAAGACAAAATCGACAGATTGTTGTATTGAATAATCTATTGCGTATTTGAAGCTTTTAAAATTTAATTCGTTTAACTCCGGGATACTCCAAGATCCAAGATGGCAATCTGCTATATGTGAAAATCTCATGATTAAGCAGAAAATTGGAGTTATATATAGATTGTTGTGCTTTGTATCTACTTAGCTTTATGAAGTAGTTATCGTCGATAAGCAAAAAAATTAGTAAAAAATAGGCTTATTTTTATCGTCGGAGCTTCAGAAAGCTAAGCTCTAACTGTGCTTTTCTACCTTTAGCTTGAACATGTAACTTTTTGCCTTATAACACTCTCACAAGCAGCAATGTTTCCATCTTCCTTAAAAATTGCTGGCTGTATTTCTAAAGTGTAACCCTCACCCGAATCTCCTGAAAGAATATTTGGAGTTATTGGTTTGGAAACAAAAGTTTTATTTCCAGGAATTAGGGGGGGGTCTAAAGAAGTGAATCCATCTAGTGCAATTATAGATTGTATCTCTTTCCCAGGAGGATTTAATCTTACGAACAGAGCATCTATACTGAAAAGACCTTTGTTTACAACTTCGAATTCTATAGAATCAAGGCCACAAGAGATTTCTTGAACTGAAGCATGAACCCCTTCAGGACATTCGGGAGTTTGATACTTTGGGATATAAGTTTTTAGGAAGGTGAAGACACCAACAGAAAGACCGAGAGCTATGATGATTAGCATAGTATAAGAAATCATTTCACTTATTCCTTTTTTCGATTTAATTGGAGACAACAATTTTTTCTCCCTCCTTCTCGTTCTTTAACACTATGTAAAAATTTTGGCCTTTTTTTACATCGAAAGTTCTTACTGTTTTATCGTCTAATCTGTATCTGATTTTTCCGTCCTCTAAGGGATAAATTGTGCCTTGGCCGTTTACTTGCTCTTGAATCTCTATTTCTGCGTCTGATCCTCCGGTAGAAACTCCCGCAGATCCTTGATAGGTAGACTTATGAAAAAATACTCTAAATTCTTCAGAATTTCCAACAATGAATGCTAAATCTGTGTTGGGATTTAAATTAGAATATATTTCCGAAAGAGCTTCAACATTATCATAAAGATTTTCTTTGTTGTTAGAGAAAATTCTGTTGTCTATTACTTTTACGCTTTCAAAATTTATTTCTTTTGATAAATCCATAACTTGTGAGGATTCTTCTGGAGAATTAGCAACATTATAGACAACTTTTGCGCTGATTAGCATTCCTACGATTATGAATGCTGCCATGAGAAAGAACTGCCCTCTTTTATTCAACTTAAACATGTTAATAAATGGAAAAAGATGTTTTTAATTGTTACTAAGTAATGGACAATGAAAAGATGTAGACGGGGAGATTGCTTAGTTTCAGCAGATTAGTAATCTTCTACCTTCCTCGGTTTTGCGACCCTGAAAGCACCATGTTTCCTATTTAGGGCTGCTCCGATCAAGGCCTGACCCGATTCACAGGAGCACGGTCGAACAGGACAAAACGTCAACGTCCAGCAAAAGGCTAACATACCTCGGCCTTACGCACTCCTTTAAACCCCACCATAAAGCCCGTTTGTGGATTGCAAGGGGCTAACTTGCAGGTTTGTCTACGTTAAATAAAGATAGAATTGACTATTTAATATTAACTATTCGCCGTTAATCTGGTCTTTGATTTTCTTCAAATCTGAAGAAACTTTTTTCCTTGCGGGCTTAGAATACTTGTTTTTTCTTCCAATTAGCATAACCAAGAGTATGAAAAGAGCGAAAGTTAGGAATGTGCTACTTCCCATCAATACGAATATTAAATCCATACATTGTTGAAAAGGGAGTCTTATTTAAGTTTTATGATGTTACATTTTTTCTAGAACGGAAATTCCTAACAAAGAAAGGGAGTTTTTTAGTGTTTGGGAGAACGCATCTGTTAGACTTAGTTTAAATGATTCCGAATCTGAGCCGATTACTTTTTCTTTATGATAAAACTCGTTGAATTTTTGTGCAAGGGAATAAGAATAATTTGCAATTAGATTCGGGGCGTATTTTTCATAAGCTTCTTTTACAACAGATGGAAAAGAAGATAATTCTATAATGAGGTTCTTTTCTGTGTCTGTAAGACTCTCCACGCTTACTTTTTTCTTCTTGTATTTTGCTTTGCGAAGAATAGATTTTGCTCTCGCATATGTGTAAAGAAGATAGGGTCCTGTGTTTCCTTCGAAATCAAGAAACTTTTTGATATCAAATACTGCGTCATTTGATCTGTAATTCTTTAAATCCCCATAAAAGATTGCTGCTATTGCGATTCTGTTTGCCCTCTTTTCTAATTCGAAAGAAGATAATTTCTCTCTTTTATAAATCTCAGACTTTGCTAAATCTCTCGTTTCATCTAGAACCGATTCCATGAAGATTGTTTTTCCTTTTCTTGTTGCAAATTTTTTCCCGTCATCTCCAAGATAAAGTCCATGATCAATATGGTGCATGTTAGAAGCCCATTTGTGTCCTAAGAGTTCAAGAATTTTGAAAACTTGTTTAAAATGTAATTTCTGTTCTGAACCAACCTCGTATAAAAGATAATCTGCTTTATATTTTTTATGTCTGTGTATTGCCGCAGCTAAATCTCTTGTTGTGTATAGAGATGCTCCATCAGATTTTTCTATCAATGCTACTCCGAGCCCGTATTTGTCAAGGTTTACTATTTTTGCTCCTTCAGATTCTTCCAATAATCCTTTTTTTTCAAGTTCGGATATAACTGGAGACATCTTATCATTATAGAGAGATTCTCCGGAGATTACATCGAAGGTTATATTTAGTAATCTATATATCTCATTGAACTTCTTTAAGGAAAGGTCTTTAAATTCTTTCCAAAGTTTGAGGTGTTTCTTGTTTCCAGATTCTAATTCCTTGAAAGCTTCACGGCTTTCATCTTCTAAATCTTCATTTGAATTTACTTTGACATAGATATCTAGAAGGTGTTTAATCGGGTCTTTTTTGAGTTTGTCTTTATTGCCGAACTTTTTGAATCCGACTATTAACTTTCCAAATTGGGTTCCCCAATCACCAAGATAATTTATTTTTACCACTTTGTATCCGTAAAACTTCCCTATTTCTGATATTGAGTTTCCAATTATTGTTGAACGTAGATGTCCAATACCGAAAGGCTTGGCGATATTTGGAGAGGACATGTCTATGACTATTGTTTTTCCTTTTCCAATTATTGAAGAACCGTATTTATCTCCGTTTTTTAGAATTTCGGAGATAACTGAAGAAGCCAATTCTTTTCTTGAAAGGAAGAAGTTCAGATATGGGCCTGTTGCTTTTACTGATTCAAAACCTTTCTTAGAAATTTTAGAAGCAAGGTTGGAAGCGATTTCAACAGGAGATTTCTTTTCTTTTTTTGATAGAACGAAGCAAGGAAATGCGAAATCACCAAGTTCAGGATTTGGAGGTATTTCTATAAGATTTTCCAGCTCTTGCTTTTTTAGATGTGTTACTTTTTCTAATTCTTTTATTACAATATCTTTCATCTATTCAAAATGTAACGAGGATATTTAACTTTAATGAAAAGCCTCTGGAGAGAATTGAACTCCCGACTTCTTGTTCTTCCGCTGTTCGCTACGAAACAAGCGCTCTAACCAACTGAGCTACAGAGGCGTAACTAGAGGGATCTAATGTAGGATTTTGCTTCCTTGAGAATTTCTTCTTTTCTTGCTGGAACGAAGTTAATTGCTCCGGCATTTTTATGTCCACCACCTGTGACGAAGGCGTCGGGAATCTTTTTATTTAAATATTTTATTAAATCATGAACTGAGAAACCTGCTGGGTCTGTGGCCCTCATAGTCATTGCTGTTGACATTATTCCAATAGAGACAACCGAATCTAGTTTCTTTTCTGTTTGAATATTATCATGTAGCATATTTATTACGATTCCTGGCCTTGGGTAGAATCCGAATCCTGGGAATGATTTTTCCATATCGATAGTTTGTAATGTTACCGAACCAATTTTTTCAATATTGGCAAAGCTTTTTCCAATCTCTAAACCCCGAGATTCTAAATTTTGAATGTGTGGAGCCATTAAATTAACTAGTTTTTTTTGCTTGTCTATTGGCTCTCCGAATAAGACCTCTATATATTCACGAGCCTCCATAAAACGCAATCTTGTGGAGACAAAATCGAGAACAGAAGATATCTTCCCTAGAAGAGATTTATCGTATCCTTTTTTTGAAGCCAAGAATAAGTATTGATTTATCGCTTCGGGATTTTTTGTTCTATCTGCTAATCCTGCCATTGCTGCAATCTGTTCGTTGTTTTCTATTTTGGGATTTATGAATCTTGAAAGTTCTGCACAAAGCATTCCCGCGGAGAAATGTTCACCAGATTCATCTACAAGAAAGGGATTGATGTGGACAAGAACCTCTGAAGAAATAACATCCTCATCTCCAAGAACATGATGATCTACAACTATGAAGTCAATTCCATGAACTTTTCCTTGCTGAATTCCAAATAAGTCTTCTCCAGAAGAACCGTTGTCTGCTATAATTACTAGAGGCATTTTATTTGAAAATTTTGCTTCATTTCTTAGAGAATTTGCAGTATCTCGTATAGAATCATCTATTTCGTAGAAGGGTGCTTGACTTGGGGCACGCATGTAAAATTCCCAAGCAGATTTTCCTCCTCCGTGTTGTTCTTCAATTAAAGGAAGAATTGCTTTTTCTAAAGAAAATCCAGAACTATAACCATCAGTATCGTTATGGTGTCTAATTATAATTGGGCGATTTTGAATTATTGCTAATCTAATTTGAGTTGCGGCGTCGATAAATTTATCTTTTAATTTATCAAGAATTTTATCTTTAATCATGAATTCTGGAGGAGATATTTTTGCACGTTCAAGTTCAATTTTCTTTAAGTATTCAAGAAATTCTTTATGCTCCGATTCTGATAATTTCTTTAGAGAAGAAACCTCTCCCTCTAATTCGTCTCTGAATGATTCAATTGTTATTTGTGTTTTTATTGCATCGGATTCTTCAATCTCTGGGAATGCTCTTGCTCCCGCTCCCGCAAAGGCTTTTAGAGAAAGGGTTCCAGTTCCATCGTTAATTACAAATATTGTTGGACCGGGAGTTTGTGATATTTTTTCTACAATTCCTGTTAAGAAGAAGGATTTTCCTTCGTTGTCTGATCCGATGGCTTCTGAAATTGTTGCTTTAACTGCCGGAGCTCTTGCTATACTTCTTTTCTTATCTTGGAATTTTCCAGGGAATTTTCCTTTTTTAGAAAAATTCTTATTGAATCTTTTTCCTTTCATTTTCTTTCTGTGTAAATTAAGAACAACTCTTCATATTATAAACCTTTTATTTTAAGGTATTGAGTTGTAAAAAGTAGTTATTCACTATCTTTCTCTTTCTATTATGATTTCAGTAGAAATTGAGGGTTTAAAAAGATTCCGCTGGAAACTTTAAATGTGCAGGTTAGTGACTTATTGCACTAGCTAAAGAGTATAATGTTTCTTATGTCTCCTGAACTGAAAATAAACAACAGCAGGAGTTAATAGATGCAAACTTTGGTGTGGTCTTTCATGATTGTATTG
>Ga0210057_1006312_pt1 | contig 14786 bp, 15 predicted proteins | sample CryGeyCG2114_010_2_FD_183968 | JGI IMG/M metagenome (GOLD analysis project Ga0210057, IMG submission 183968) | Groundwater microbial communities from aquifer - Crystal Geyser CG10_big_fil_rev_8/21/14_0.10 (SPAdes) (version 2) | ecosystem: Environmental > Aquatic > Deep subsurface > Groundwater ... | reverse complement strand
TAAGTTATATATCTGTAAGGAAGATTAGAACTGGTAGATTTGTTTCTCGATTTGATCAATTTTGAAACCAAAATCGCCGTCATATTTTACATGCAAAAGGAGCTTCAGATTTTCAATATCCTGTTTCTTTATTGTTTCCCGTGATGGCACCGTGACAGTCAAAAAGACATCATACTGTGGTATGGTTTGCTGCTTCGTGACTGAGACATCCGTGACGGTTACATCAGGATATTTATCGGATATATATGATTTGATATATGTCTGTATCTCGGTAAGAAGTATTTCCGGTCTGCCCTGCAAACTTATGCGAGATATAATTTCCAGATCCAGAGAAACCGGAGCTTTAATCTGATTACTCATAGTTTCTTCCATAGTGCCTCTCTGCTCTTCTGTAAACTGTACAGATGGTTCACTTCGAAGGACAGCATTGACTGACCATGATGCATCTTCATTGGGATATACGGAAATGGAATCGATGCTGAAAGAACTATCAATTGCTTCCAGTTCTGTCAGTAACGTGCCAGTCAACTGCTCTTTGATCCTTCTCGTCTGAATATCAGTCTCTGTTTGCAGAGCAATAGATTTCTGTACCCGAAGGTTAAGGATAACGTTTTTATTCAAAGCATTCTCCAACGCTGTGATAATAGCGTCTTTCTGCTTGAAATCAATTACCATATCTTCCGGAACCAGGACATCAGCATCGACACGAATTATTTCAGAACCGTCTTCTTTTGATGTTTCCAGACGGGTTTTAACATTTTCCAGATAAATTGACGGAGATAATCCTTCCAATGAAGTACTTAAAACCCGCTGTGTTTTTTGATACGCCATTGCCTCAAACGAATAATTCTTGAGAAAGAAAAATAGCGGTAAAGCGGTAATTATCAGCATGATTGCGACAAAAATAATGCCGTTTTTTTGCAGCTTTTGAGAGCCGTGGGTCTCAATTCCGACAATACGAAAGACAAAAATTGACACAAAAATAATCGAAACGACATTGGCTACAAAGAGAAGCAGTCCGCCGGATGCAATTTTGGGATTAATTAATGCAAGTCCGATACCGCCGACACAAAGAGGAGGCATAAGAGATGTTGCAATGGCAACACCGGCCAGACTGGAAGAAGTTTTTTTTTGAACAATAGCTAGTGCCGCCACAGTACCTGCGGAAAGTGCAATGACGATATCAAGAAGTGTAGGCTGGGTACGGGCCAGAATTTCAGGGCTTACCACTTTTAAAGGAGAAATCAGCGTAATCAAAAAAGAACTTGCAAGACTGATAATAACTGAAATCAGAAGAAGGAGCAAAGATTGAGTGATGTAACGTTGCCTTGCAAGAGAGATGCCCGCTGATATCTTCATAAGGGGCCACATCAGCGGTGAAATAATCATTCCTCCGATCACAATTGCCGGAGAATCCAGGAGCAGCCCCAGGGTACAAATTACTGTCGAAATAGCAAGAAGAATGACATAACTTACAGACAACATTGCATTGTCATGTAGATGCAATAAGGTATCACTTCTATCTACATTGTGAATATCGTCGACAATCGTTAAATCTTTCAAAGACATAATGTATAAAAACTGACTACTTTTATCATATCATATGCTTTACAATAGAGTAATTTGAGGCGATTCATACATAATCCTTACGTTTCCGAATTAAAATAAGGTTTTGTACATAGTATCCATATGAGGAAGTTCCCACAGACCTATCAAAAGGTATTTCAGTACGCTACAGCGTTACTTGTTACTATCCTTATTACTTTTGTAAAAATTGCTTTTCCGGATATCGGTCTGGAAACACCGTTTGTGCTGTACATTTTTGTTGTTATTGGCTCGGCATTCATTGGAGGATTTGGACCCGGTATTTTTGCACTGCTTGCAACAAGTTTTTCTGCTGCTTATTTTTTTCTTGTCCCGACTAAAAGTTTGCAGGTATCAACGGGTATTATTCAGTTTCAGTTAGTTGTGTATATTTTTGAAGGTCTGATTACAATAGTTATTCTTTCCGCAGTTCGCACATTGAGAATTCAGCTTGCTGAAGCAAATAAATACCTGGAAGAACGTGTTCATAACCGTACCAAAGAGCTTCGTACTACTATGAATGAAATGTCTGCTTTAAATGAAAAACTGAAACGAAGTAATCGTGAACTGGAAGATTTTGCCTATATAGCATCACATGATCTTCAGGAGCCGCTTCGTAAGATTCAGGCTTTCAGTAATTTACTGACTGCAGAGTATGACCAAAAACTGAATGATGATGGTCGGTTATATCTTGAAAGGATTCAAAATGCATCTATGAGAATGAGAAATTTGATTGATGATCTGCTCTCCTATTCCCGGGTGACAACACATCAGTCCGAGTTTTCAACGACATCGCTTCAGAAAGTCATCACAGATATATTAAACACACTTGATATTCAGATTCAGGAAGCGAAAGCAACAATAACCGTTAAAGATTTGCCGCAGGTACAGGGAGATGAAAATCAGCTTTACCAACTGTTCCAGAATCTCATCAGTAACGCTCTGCGATATCACAGCAAAAAACGAAAACCCCAGATAAAAATCTGGAGTGATACAAAAGATAATACATCTCGGATTTTTGTCAAAGATAACGGTATCGGCTTTGATGAGAAATATAAAGAACGCATTTTCAATATTTTTGAACGTCTGCATGGCAAGCATACCTATGAAGGTACCGGCATCGGACTTGCCATTGTAAAAAAAATCGTTATAAGACATAAAGGAACGGTAGATGTCAAAAGCAAACCGGATCACGGAACAACATTTATCATTTCATTACCAATTGCACGAAACAACCATGAAAAATAAAAATCATGAAATTACCATCCTCATGGCAGATGATGATGAAGATGATATATTGCTGACAACAAAAGCTCTCAAGCAAAGCAGATTACTCAATACGTTAATATCAGTAAGCGACGGTGAAGAGCTTCTTGAATATCTCAAACGTCGAGGAACGTATAAAAATCCAGATGCGTCTCCCCGTCCCGGACTTATTCTTCTTGATCTAAATATGCCCAAAATGGATGGACGTGAAGCTCTTCGAGAAATTAAACTTGACGAAAACCTAAAAGATATTCCCATCATTGTATTTACCACATCCAAAGCTGACGAAGATATTTATCGTTCATACAAACTGGGAGTGAACTCATTTATTACAAAACCCGTTAAATTTGAGGAGCTTATAGCTGTCATCGCATCACTCGGTAATTACTGGTTTAAAATTGTAAAACTGCCAAATAACGGTAATTAATATATATGACTTCAGATAAAACCCGTTTTCATACAATTCGTACTTTGCTCATAGATGACGATGCAGACGATTTTTTGCTGACAAAAAAAACCCTGAAACAAACACGCACAATTAATGCATCAATTGAATGGGTATCGAGCTATGATGAGGCTTTAAAGAAATGCCAGGAAACGGAGTATGATGCCGTACTTATTGATTATAAAATGGGTGACCGAAACGGCATAGATTTCATACGAGAATCAAAAAAAATCCCCTGCCGTAGCCCTTTTATTCTTCTTACCGGAATCCAGGATGAGCAATTGGGAATAAAAGCAATCAGACTGGGTGCCGAGGATTATCTTGTTAAAAGTGAGATCACTCCAGAACTCCTTGAACGTTCACTTCTATATGCGATTGAACGTTCTGAAAGCAGAATGAAAGAACATGAGCTTATGGAGAAGCAAATTCTTGAGCAAAGTGAGAGACATTATCGATCGCTTATTGAAAATAGCGCTGACGGAATCGCTCTTATGGATCATACCTATCATTTTACGTATGTGACACCATCCATTGAAAACATTCTGGGATATACCCCTAAGCAAATCCTTTCAATCGATGTACAGACATTGATTCATGTAGATGATTTACCTAAAATTCAAAATAAATTTAAAGATATTACAAAAAAACCGGGAGAATATACAACCTCTCTGGCTCGTTGTAAGCACAGAAACGGCTCATGGAGATGGATAGAAAATACCGCTTCAAATATGCTGCACGATCCCAATATCAATGCATTTGTTCTGAATTTCCGTGATGTGAGCTCACGGGTAAAACTGCAACAGTTGAAGGATGAATTTTTAAGCATCGCAAGCCATGAGCTGAAAACTCCGCTTACCACTATAAAGGGTTATATTCAGCTTCTTGAAAAATACTTTCAAAAAATAAAGGATGAAAAAGCATTAAGATATATTCATCAATCAGATATCTATGTCGACAAATTAAATCAGCTGATTTCGGACTTATTGGATATTTCCCGTATTCAGTCCGGTCGCATGCAGCTCAATCTGGAGGAAACACGACTCTGTCCCTTGCTGAAAAAAACAGTCAAAGCACTACAGTATCTTTCATCGAAACATAAGCTGCATATTTTATGCGACATAAACCCTAAACTGTTTGCCGATAAAGAACGCATTGAACAAGTTCTTACCAACCTAATTTCCAATGCAATCAAATATTCTCCTCAAAATAACAATATTGAAATCAAGCTTATGAAAAAAGGCAAATTTGCACAGATATCAGTTCAGGATTTTGGTGTCGGTATTTCACAAGCGGCACAAAAGAGGTTATTTGAACGTTTTTACCGGGCCGATAAAACGGCCAATTCATTTTCCGGCCTGGGTATCGGATTGTACATTTCAAATGAAATTATCAAAAGACATCAGGGAAAAATGTGGGTAGAAAGCGAAGAAGACAAAGGTTCAACTTTTTATTTTACACTCCCTTTACAAAACTAATATATACTCGTGAATATGGTGAAGAAAATACTCATCTGTGATGATGATGAGGGTATTGTTGATGTTGCCGGTATCGTCCTTCGTGACGCCGGATATGATGTCACAACCATCACAACCAGTGAAAAAATATTTTCGGTTGTGGATAAACTGCAGCCTGATATGATACTTCTTGATCTCTGGATGCCAAATATTTCCGGAGAAGAAATCACCTTACATTTAAAAAATCAAGATAGAACAAAACACATCCCGATAGTTATCGTGTCTGCAAGCAGAAAAACAGAACATATCGCTCTCAAAGTCGGAGCTGATGATTTCATGTGCAAACCTTTTGATATTGAACAACTGGAGGAAATTGTGAGAAAATATACTGCATGAGTATTGCATTTAATATCTTTCATCTGTTCAAAAAAACATTTTCTGAGTTTATCAAGGACAATGCGCCTCAGATGGCAGCCGCATTATCATACTATGCACTTCTTGCCATTCCGTCCCTTCTTCTTATCATACTCAGCATGTTCAATCTGTTTCTTGCCGACAATCAATCACGAATCACCATTCTCAGGATCGTTTCAAATAATGTCGGATACAGCGGAACAGAGGCAATAAAACAGATTATCGAGCATTTGGATCAGTACTCTAATCAAAGCTCTCTTGCAAGTTGGGTAGGGATTATCACTCTTACCATTGCTTCAACCGGCCTTGTGAGACATATGCAGCGTTCATTGAACAGTCTGTGGGGATCTTCATCAGAACGATACCATCTACTTTCGTATATTATAAAACAACGTCTTTTCTCAATACTTTTTATAATTTTAATCGGAATAACTGTATTCATTCTTTTTATAGCAAATACTTCACTTTCCCTTTTGAGTTACTTTATTGCACAAAACCTCGGAACCTCTCTATTTGTGTTGAATTTGATTAGCTCAAGTATCTCGTTTGTTGTGCTGATCCTCATCATTGCAGGACTGTATAAATATATCCCTGATGGTAAGATGGCCTGGAGAGATATCTTTGTCGGAGCTTTTGTGACCGCTATTCTGTTTTCTTTGGGAAAATATTTGATCGGGATTTACCTTAACTACACGACGATCGGATCACTGTATGGTGCTGCCGGTTCAGTACTGATTCTTCTTGTCTGGATTTACTATATATCTCTCATTTTCTTTTTCGGCGCCGAGTTCACTCAGATCTACGCCAACACCCATGGTCAAGGCATTATCACAGCAGACCAAAAACAGAAATAATACCTACTGGTTAAAAGCAAAATATATGGTAAGATAAATCACTAATATGTCATCTCCAAGGAAACCCACCGTTATCGTACTTTCAGGAGGGCTCACCAGTAAAAACAGACTTCCTTTTTTTGTCAGAAACAGGCTTGATCATGCCTATAAGATCTATCATCAGAAGCAAACCGATAAGATTATTGTGACAGGAGAATCCAGTTTATATATTGATACTCTTCAGGAGATAACGGATGCCGATAAAATGGCACAGTACCTTCTCTCACTCGGCGTGCCTGAATCTGATATCCTCAAGGAAAAGAGCTCAAAAGATTTACTGAGCAGTACCTACTATGTGAAGAAGGAAATCCTTATTCCAAAACGGATTCGTCACATTAGAGTGATCGGTTCAGATTTTGAGGAAGAGCGTCTGAAATTTGTCTTTCGAAAAGTGTTGGGAAAACAGTATAGTGTCGTATTTGATTTTGTACACTCACAGATTCGATCGGAAGTTCTCTGGAACTTTTTTAATTACGAAAGACAGGCTCTCGCAAACACCAAAGCCTTCCTCAGAAAGATGAAAATCGGCCAACATGAATTTCTGGAGCACAAATTTTTTAACGCAAAGTTTTATAAGGAAAAACGTATCGGATACATTCGCACAGTCGTCCATCAGGGAGCAATCGGAAAAAGACGAAATGCCCGCGCACATTATTCAATGAAAAATATTTATAAGAAACGTGCTGAGATCTTTGAAAAATATGCGATCGGCGAGTCATACAAGAAAATCATGATGGCTGACTTCTGGTCTGGTCGATTTCTAAACTTCTTCGGAAAAGATCAGGACAAAACATTGTATTCACTCAAATTTGTTCTGTATGTCAAAGACAAAAGCACGTTTGCAAACGAAATTAAAATTACTGAGTTTTTGCAGGAAAAAGGGATTGATTTTATTCCGGTTATTATCGGAAAAGATATTAAAAAAGCTCCTCCCTGGTATTTATATCGTGTTGTTGACGGAAAAATTGCCGGACAGTTTTCTTATAATTTTGCCTATGGAGAACATTTTTATCAGAAAAATCCTGTACCCGCTCTCGTTTCACATCTGAAAAGACTTCGCAGTATCAAAAAGAACGGGATTGATATCCCGACATGGAACAGTAAAAGCTATAAAGCCGAACTTCAGAACCACTTTAAGCGAATCAGCAGCTCAATTTCACTCGAGAAAAATACTGTAGTACAAGAAGCCTTTAATATTCTGATAAACAACCTTAAAATTTTCGATAAAACCATGGTGTACCTCACGCATGCAGATCTGCATCCTGCAAATATCATCGTATCCCGCAAGAAGCTTTATCTTATTGATTTTGAACATATTTGCTGGAATAATATTGCCTTCGATTTCTGCTTTGCTGACGTTTTTGCCTGGAATAATCCGAGATTCAGACAGGATTTTTTGAAGGAATTCAAAAAATCATTATCACCTCAAGAAGAGAGCGAATTTGATACGCTTTATCCATACGTATCGCTGTATTTCCTGTTCTTCCTCATGCGCTTTACGTATCAATGGGAGTATAAATCAGGAAAAGAAAACGCAAAAATAGCACGTAAGTTTATTAAGAAACAGATGGGAGAAATTATTTCAAAGCTCCGCAGTACCTAATTTAGTGATACCCTTTGCCTTTTCTATTCTGAAATCCGACCCGTCTGTTTTTAGAACAAAGTATGAGGTATTACTAATGGCATGAGACCTGAGTTCGTCTTTCGTTCCCCAACCGAGATGAATAAGAAGGTTTCTCATAAGATCTCCGTGACAAACAGAAAGGATTGTTTTTCCGGGATAGCCGACGGCAATCTCACGCAAAAAAGTAAGCATTCGGGAAACCATTTCTTCACCGGTTTCGAAGGTATCATCAAGTCGACTTTTCATCCACTCAGCATCGGTCAACATATACCAGCGACTGAAAATTTCCTGAATTTCTTGGGTAAACTGCTTTGGATCCATTCCTTCATATTTTCCGAATGATCGCTCACGTAATGCTTCAGTCGTCATCACTGTCAAGTCATGTTCAAGAGCAATTATCTCTGCAGTTCGGTGAGCCCGCATAAGATCAGATGCAAACACCGCATCAAACGTCACATCTTTCAGATCATGCGCTCGCTTTTTTGCCTGGTTCTCACCTGCTTTAGTCAGCGGGAAATCCATCTGCCCCTGCAGAATTTTATTTACATTGCCTTCTGATTCACCATGTCGTACGATATAAAATGTAGTATGGTTCGTTTTCATTGTTTGAGAAATCATTATAACGTTATCAACACAATTCGTCGTATCTAAAACAAGAAACAACATGATCATTCACCATACCTGTCGCCTGCATGTGAGCATAGCAAATGGTCGAACCGACAAATTTGAAACCGCGTTTCAGAAGATCGCGACTCATCGCGTCTGATTCTTTTGTTTTGGCCGGAATTTCACTCAACTGTTTAAACGAATTGGTGATAGGTGTTCCGTTTACAAACTGCCAGATATAGGTATCAAAACTCCCGAACTCTTCCTGAATTTTGAGATATGCCTGGGCATTTGTGACGGCAGCACGTACCTTTAAACGGTTTCGAATAATACCGGGATTTTGCAGCAATACCTGAATTCTCTTTTCATCATATCGGGCAATTTTTTCTGCGTCAAAATTGTCAAAAGCTTGTCTGTAGTTTTCGCGCTTGCGTAGTACGGTCAGCCAAGAAAGCCCTGCTTGTGCTCCTTCCAGAATCAGCATCTCGAAAAGTTTTTGGTCATCATGAAGAGGTACTCCCCATTCTTCATCGTGGTATTTGATATACAGCGGATCATTTGTAGACCATCCGCATCTGATTTTTTGTGACATATGCTCTTATAAATCAAGAACCGGTTCTTCACCGTCATCGACGTCAAATAAACCTTCATGAAATAATTTTATCCGTTTCGGTACAATCTTATACATTCTTCCTTTCACTGCCTTTTTTACCATATTTTCATAGGTTAAGTCTGGATCTTTGACCGCTAGTACATCTTTCCAGTGTTGTAGGGCATGGTGTATGAGTTCCGCCCTTGTTATTTGCTGTGCTACTCCATACATCTGTAATCCCTGTTTTACGGAAGTAATTTTCTGCTCACGGGAAATTGAAACGGCAACCTGCTCATTTTGAGCAATCTGCCTTGCATGGAGTGTCGAAGGACTACTCAAGAAATATAAATTTAAATCATCATCAAATGAATAGTAGACTGTGGCAATCCACGGATGATCTCCATATGTGGCGATTGCCATCTGATTATGCTGTGCGAGGAAATTTTTTACCTGTTCTTTTGTAAGAGTCATTATATCGGTTTATAAAATCACACTATCATCTTCTTTTTGCTCACCGATTTTTTTGGGTGGCATGACATATACATCTGTATTGTAGGTGTCAACAAAAACAAATTCTCCTTTTCCGTTTATGACATCCTCAAACGGAGTACAGGAACGACACTGACCATCGGGACAAGTGTACACATTCAACTGTCTTGTCGCCTTGATCTGACGTGCGACATTAATCACCCGCTCGTAAGATGTCTTTTCATCAGGGAGCTCCTTGGGAGTGAGATCATCATTTCTTTCCAGATACCAATAGCTCGCTTTTGATACGTTCCTTTTTTGCGTATTTGTGACAAGAAGGTAATAGATAGGAAGCTGCAGAGAATCTGCATCTTCATCATATTTGCTTGTTTTGAAGTCAATAATATGAACACTATTTGTTTCCGGAAGGTACTCAAGCCAGTCAATCTTACCGCATAGAATAATATTATCTTCTTCAGAAAGCCAGTAATGAGGAAGATCTTCTTGGATTTTGACCGCTTTGCGTGCAATGGGTCCCGGATTTTTGGTTACTCGGGAAATCATCTCTCTTCCTTTTCTTTTGTACTTATCTTCTGTATCCGCGCTGAAAAATCCGCCTCTTTTGCCGGTTACATTCTTCCAGGCTTCTTCAAACCGATCCATAAGAAGTGTGCTGAATCGCTGCTCAACCGGAAGTATGGAGAGGGATTCAATAACTTCATGAACTGCTTGTCCCAAAGCCAAAGGAGCAGACATAATTTTGATTTTATGTCCGGTTTTCGGATCACGATACACATGCTTGAGATAGTAAGCCCGGGGACACTGAAGAAAGTCACTGATTGAAGTATGAGATACCCATACAGCCGAATAAGGATCATTTGTCATATAAACTATTATACAAAAACATATATCATTCTTTTAAGCTGTTTTTCAGCTTCTCACTTATAATAATGGTAAACACTTATGAAATTACTTGTCGTTGAGGATGAGCGTCGTATAGCCGACTCCATAAAAAAAGGATTTGAACAGGAACACTTTGCCGTAGATGTGGCGTATGACGGTCAGGAAGGATACGATCTTGCTACGACAGAAGACTATGATGCCATTGTTTTGGATCGTATGCTTCCCAAAAAAGATGGAATGGAAATTTGTACCAATCTGCGACAAAACGAAAATCATACCCCGATTCTTATGCTGACTGCAAAGAGTCAGCTAAATGACAAAGTAGATGGCCTAAATTGCGGAGCAGATGATTATCTCACCAAACCGTTTTCTTTTGAAGAACTGGTAGCGCGAATCCGCGCTCTTACAAGACGTCCCAAAAACACACTTGGATCTGTTCTGACCGTTGACGACATAACTCTTGACACCGTTGCTCAGCAGGTCAAACGTGCCGAAAAAGCTATCGCTCTTTCAGGTCGTGAGTTCTCATTGCTTGAATATTTGATGCGGAACAAGAACCGCGTGCTTTCAAAAGAGCAAATCATCGGCAATGTTTGGGATTTTGAATCTGACATCTTACCCAATACCGTCGAGGTAACAATACGAAATTTACGAAGTAAAATTGAGAAACCGTTTGGAAAAAGTCGTGGAATTATAGAAACCGTTCGAGGTTTCGGATACAAAGTTATGGATATTTCATAAATGTTTCATTCAGCAAGACTCAAACTGACAGCGTGGTATCTTCTTATCATTATGTTTGTAAGTATTCTTTTTAGCGGTATTATCTATCAGGTTTTAACGATGGAGATCACACGTTTTGAACGCATGCACAGACTTCGGATTCAGGAGGAACTGCAGGATGACATAGATCTTCCGCCCCCGCCGGGACAGAAACGTATTCGAGCTATGATAGAAGACCCTGAACTTATAGAAGAAACGAAACAACGGCTTCTGTATTCACTAATTGTCCTGAACGGATCAATTATTGTGATATCCGGTGTGCTCGGATATCTCCTGGCCGGCCGTACTCTCAAACCAATCAAGGAAATGACCGATGAACAGATCCGATTTATCAGCGACGCATCGCATGAAATTAAGACCCCTCTGACTTCTCTAAAAACTGCATCTGAGGTTTTTTTACGTAGCAAAAAGAAAAACATGAAAGAAGCAGAAGAAATCATACTGGACAGTATTGCCGAAGTTGATAAACTTCAAACACTTTCGGACGCACTTCTTAAATTGTCAAACTTTGAAAAGCCGAACCCGGCGGTCATCAACGAAATAATTACCATAGATAATGCGGTAAGTAAAGCTATTAAAAAAGCAAACTATCTTGCAACAAGCAAACATATTACTATTAAGAAAAAGGTCATTACATTTACTATGAGAGGCAATCAGGATTCCGTGATTGATCTGTTAGTCAGTTTGCTTGATAATGCAATAAAATACAGTTCAGAAAATGCAATCGTTGAAGTAAATACAAAGGTCTCTTCGTCTATCGGTATTATAGAAATTAAAGATCACGGAATCGGTATCGACCCCAAGGATCTTAAACATGTTTTTGAACGATTTTACCGATCAGATACTGCTCGTACCAAATCCGGAAACAACGGATATGGTCTTGGTCTATCAATAGCTAAAAAAATTGTGGAAATGCATAAAGGTCAGATCTCCGCTTCTTCAGATACTGATAAAGGGACAACTATCACTCTTCAATTTCCTGTCATAAAAGGATAATTTTTTTAAGCGTTTTTTCAGATTGCCTTCGTATAGTTAATAATACTTCAGGAGGCTTGCCTTCCCGAAGCCGTGCTCACACGGGGAATGTTACAAATTCAATATATATGAGAGGCGAAACCCTTCTTCGCGTAAAGCTACGAAGGGCGAAGGGAGGTGAAAACAATATGAACAAAAAAATAATGCTTCCGGTAGCAGTATTGCTGATCTCAGGTGCTGCACTTTTTGGTACATCAGCTTATGCGCAAGGAATTCAAAACAGAGAAGGAACCATGCATCAAGAACTGGCTCAGAAACTCGGAATTGATGAGAATAAAGTCCAGACTGCTTTTGATGAAATCCGTAGAGAGCACCAACAGGAAATGCAGGCACAGTTTACAGAACGACTGAATCAAGCAGTAACTGACGGTAGGCTGACGCAAGATCAAAAAAATCTGATTCTTCAGAAGCATGAAGAACTTCAAACGGAAAGACAAACAGAACGGGAACAGGTACAAAATATGTCCCGGGAAGAACGAAGAGAATTCATGGAAACAAGACATGAAGAAATGCAAGCTTGGGGCGAAGCAAACGGTATTGACTTGCAATACGTGATGGGTCAGGTTGGGGAACGTGAACGCGGTCCAGGCATGCACGGTGGAAGAAACCTATAAAGGTACATCCATTAATCACAATAACTCCTTAAGGACGCTTAGGGAGTTATTTTATTGAAGATATTTTTTCTCCCGACTCTTCTTAAGATATGACAAAAGTTCAGGAATACGAATGGATGCACCGCATACGACCTGATCCGCGCCACCATAGTATAGATAAACTGCATCCTCTTTTACTATTTGCCCACAGGGGAAAACAACATTATTCACAATACCTTCTCTCTCAAAACTATATTCCGGCTCAAGTACCGGATAAGGAGCTCTCCCCAGAACTTTGGTCACATCATGTAAATCAAGAAGTATCACTCCCAATCGATAATGTCGATCAATTGCACTGATACCATGATAGAAAATAATCCACCCGTCATCTGTTTTGACCGGCGGACCGTTTACTCCGATTTTGACGGCATCCCACGTCCCTTGCTGGGGCGTAATTTTCCCGATCGATCCCAAAAATGAACCGTTCTCAAATTCCAGATCTTCCATCTCCGCCAAAATAATATCCGGTTCAATACGATGAATAAAAATGTATCTTCCGTCGATTTTTTCCGGGAATAAAATGCCGTCCTTATCAGCGACATCTGGAGGAGAAATAATTTTGGGATACGCCCACGCTTTCCAGTTTCGAGCGAGAAAATCCTTGACTGAAATAGAAGTCATTGCCAAACGAGGAAGTACTCCGTCAAACGCCGTGTATAGCATATAAAGAGTATCATCAATTCTTGTGATTCTGGGATCTTCAGCTCCAGCCATCATCCCTTTTTGTTTGGGAAGTTCAAACTCGGATTGGAGAGGATAGATCTGCTCTGAAAGCCGCTCATCAATATGATATCCGTCAGCGCTGATAGCCAAACCAATATAAGATTGATTATCTTCAGACATGGTTCGATACAGAATATAGACAATATCATCTATTTCTATTGCTGCCGGATTGTACACAGCTTTACTCTCCCATGGATGTTCAGGAATTGCTTTGAGTATCGGATTGTAGACAAATTTATCACATTTTATCGTCGCCGGAGCATTTACTTCGTATCTTGACATAAACTCCTGCAAATTTACCGACGCTACAGCACAGTAGCTGTCAGCGGCTCCGTAATACACTCTGATTTCATCACCCACAATGAGTGCCCCTTCCGGGAAAACAACATTATTGATTTGTCCTGTTATTTCATACTCCTCCTGAGGGGTGAGAAGCGATTTTTCGTGACGACCGACTACTTTTTTCGGATCTTCAAGATCTAAGAGAACCGATTCAATGCGGAATTCTTTCTCAACATTTTCACTGAGGTAATGCTTAATATATGAGTAAACTAAGATCCATCCTTTGTCGGTTTTAATTGGCGTTGCACCGATTTCGACCTGATCGCTGTTTATCCTTCTGAGATTGAGTGCATGGTCGTGAAGATTCTCATACCATTTATTCCAAAATGAGTGATCCCAGAGTGTGGAAAGTTTTTCAAACTGTGCGATGCCAATATATGACGGCGGAAGATCGGTATTTGCCGTCACAAGTACGGTATATTGCCCGTTTATTTTTTCCGGAAACATGACCATCGCTTTGGCATTAAACGGAGTCACGAGGTGCTTTTCAGTGATTGTTTCAAGATCATCAGATACTGCTACCGCGACCCGTATTCCTTGGGCATTCGGAGGCCAGTTTCCCAAAGCCGTATAAAATATGAGGTATTTCCCGTCAATTTTTACAACACGAGGATCTTCGCATCCGAACATTTCCCATTGGTGGTAAGGTTGAATAAAAAGCTCCCGTTTATCAAAATGGATACCGTCTCCACTTGTAGCTTTTCCTATCACTGAAAGCTGAAGTTTCTTTCCTTTATGCATCTGTTCCTCTCCCATCGCCCGATAGAACATCACATACGTATCATCTTTTTGTATGACACTGCCGTTAAATACCGCATAAGATTCCCATGGATTAACCGGATTGGGCTTCAAAATAGGATTATCCTGATGTCGTTTTAACATTATTGATACAGCACTTCATGAACTTCGAATGCCTGAAGCTGAGGAGTCTCATGCGATTTTAGTTTATCTAAAAATTCATCAACTGTAGCGGTCGCGACACATACGTGGGAATCTGCACCGCC
>Ga0210057_1006310_pt1 | contig 14788 bp, 11 predicted proteins | sample CryGeyCG2114_010_2_FD_183968 | JGI IMG/M metagenome (GOLD analysis project Ga0210057, IMG submission 183968) | Groundwater microbial communities from aquifer - Crystal Geyser CG10_big_fil_rev_8/21/14_0.10 (SPAdes) (version 2) | ecosystem: Environmental > Aquatic > Deep subsurface > Groundwater ... | reverse complement strand
GGGGAGTAATCAACCGTATAAAAAACAACTTTTTTAATTTTTATCAATCGCTTAAGTACTATTCCCGCCAGGCAATTAAAATTATTGGCACCAATAAAATAATCAAAATTTTGTCGTCCGGCGAAATTTAAACCAAAATAGATGGTTCCCAAAAAATGGCCCAAATAACTAAATCGCTGAAAAAATTTTGGCAGACGCTTTTGGTTAATTAGCTTTCCATTTTGAAAAACCTGAGCAGTTGAAGCCAGTTTAACAGTCTCATCCAAGGGGTGAAAAATATAAATTAAGACTTTGACTTTTGCTTTTAAATAATCTTTTAAAGCTCCTGGGGGGCCAAAAACTTCCGTCGCGTGGGTGACTAAAATAACATTTTTCATCACAAGACGCTATTGGGAAACAAAACATTATCAGGAATCTTCGGCGTAATGTAAGGTAATTCCGGGAACGGCTCCGTTACTCTTTGGCTCGATTCAAATAAAGCTGCTTGCTTAAGAGCGACTCCAAAAGGCAGGGCTAAATTGCTGCGCTGAAAACTGATGGTTAAAAAACGGGCATCAGCCGGAGCGACAGTGGTAACATATTTTGCCTGCCAATCGGCTTCTCCCCAACTTCGGCTCGAGAGGGCCACCTTAGAGCCAATCGATTCTGACTGAGCGCTTACTATATCCTCGTAAAAATCAAGCCGCAAAAAGCCGTCTCGCTTTTCCTGAGGCAAATCAACGGAATTTTTTAGCTGGGCAGTAACTTGATAAACTTTTCCGGGGCTGATTTCAATGGGCGGCGAGACCCAACGTAAAGTGGCATGACCGCCGCGGCTGCCTTTGATCAATAAGACATCGTCATCCTGCTCAAATCCTTCACCAGACTGGCCATATTGCCCCTTTACCCGCCAAGTCTCAAAGTTCAGCTTGGCTAACTCAGTCAGCTCGGCTAACTCAGTCAGCTCCGGAACCTTAACCAATAAGTAATTGATCTCGTCCGCCGCCTGCCACGGTTTGTAAACTTCGGCGACGGCATGATCCAGAAATTCTTTAATTACTAAGCCTTGATAGCTGTTTTTCAAAAACTCAACCGGTAGTCCGCTTGGCTGCTGCAACAAATATCTTGGCGGCAGATTGAACCACCAATAAAGCCAGGAGTAGTAACGGGTGGCATTAAAGGCAAAAAAATCATCGCCTTCTTCGCGAAATTCGGCTAGGCTATTGTAACGATAAATATCCCAATCCACAAAATTGGCTTTTTTTTCTAATTCTGCCTGGCCAGGCAAATAAAGCGCCATTGCCCGCAGCTGAACTTGGTCAGGCAGGTTTTGGTCCAAATATTGCTGAAAGGCCGACCAGTTATAAGGCTGCGAATAGGCCCTGTCTAAGATTAAACAATTTTTTATCGGATCAAAATTAATAATTACGGCCAAAACAAAAATTAAAAGTTTTGATCGGATTTTTTGATAAAACAGGCTCAAACCAAAGCCGGCAAAAATCATCAAAAAGGGCATCACCGTCACAAAATTGCGAACATAACCACCGCCCAAGGAATAATAAACAAAAACAAAAAAGAAGGGTACCACAAAAGACAATAAAAACAACGCTTGCCAAAGCTTCCGCAACAAGCTCAAGATTACTCCCAACAAGATGACCACGGTCACCAGCGAACCAATTCCCCAATGATAAAGATAAAAAAGCGGGTAGAAATAAAGCTTCTTAATCCCAAAACCATAGCGGACCGCCACGTATTTGGTAACCGTCACGAAGGCCTCCTGAAAGTTCATTAAAAAATAAGGATTAAGCAAAGCAAAAACCGCCGCCACTAAAACGGCGGCTGCAATTGCCGCCGGCCGGAAAAGGGCTTTAAATGACTTTTGACGCAGCGACGCCACTAAATGGGCCAGAAAAAGCGGCAAAAAACTAAAGCTCTGATACTTCATGGAAAAGAACAAACCAGCACAAATACCGGCAGTCAGATAACGCCGCCAAGTCGCTTTCTCTAAGATCAAACCGGCGGTATAAACTGCCAACACCGCAAAAAAAGCGTTGGGAGCATCAGATAAGGCAAAGTGGCTGGACAAAACATGACGGTAATTGACAGCCAAGAAAAAAGCCGCCAGCAAGCCAGCAATTCGGCTAAATAACTTTTTCCCCAACAAATAAGTTAGCCACACTGTTCCCGTCCCCAACAAAGCGTTCAGATATCGCGACCAGTAGAGGGCCTCATTCTGGCGCCAACCAAAGATCGGTTGTTGAAACTCTGCCAAAAAACGGGAGCCGATTTTTAGGGCCGTCCAAAAAACTTTTGGATGCGGGAAAAAAACCTTCATGAGCGCTAACGGCAGAAAAAAAATTCGGTAGATCAACATGTGCAGCAACGGTACACCAGCCGGGTAGTCAAAGCGACGCGGGTTTAAATCGCCGTTGATAATCATGTCGACAGCCGAGGAATAGCTCATTGCCTCATCAGGATGAATCGGCGGATAGCCGGGATTAACGCCAACAAGCCGCAATAACAAAGCGACCAGAAGAATCACCACCAACAAAATATTTTGTTTTAATAACTTTTTCATCAACGCTTGGACAAAAGATAAATAACGTGCGCAAAAGGCTTGCCTTGACTAGCCCGAATCAGCTTCACCTTAAAGCCTAAACTCGCAAATAATTTTTTAAACTCGGCGGGAAAACGATAAAAAATCCGGTCCCTGGGATACAAAAGATGGTCAACTAACCACCCCAGCCAATATTTTCCCACCGGTTTTCGGTCGACCTCGGCAATAATTAATTGACCACTTTTTTTCAACTTCTGTCGGCAAGCCTTCAGCAATTTTTCTTGATCCGCCAAAGAATTCAAGTGATGTAAAACGTGAATGAGCAAAATTGTGTCCGCTGGAACCAATTTAATTTTCGTAATATCATCGCGAAAAAATTTAACATTGGCCACACCCCGGTTGGCGACGCGGATTTTTTTTTCGTCAAATTCAATCCCCAAAATCTTTCTTTTTGACCCAGTCAAGCCCAAAAAATTACTAAAAATGCCGTAGCCACAACCCAAGTCAATAATGCAGCCTTTTTTTGGAACCAACTTTTCAAGCTTCTCGAAAGGAGCGGTAAAAAATCGAATATGCGTAAAAATTGTTGGCCAGCCTAAACCACAATAAAGTTTTTTAGTTTTTCGAACCATTTTTTATTGGCCGGCAAATAAATAACCAGCCCAAGCTAAAGTTTAACAAAAGCTTTGGAGAAATATTTAATTTTTCCATTAACCGCAGCAAAAAAGCAATTAAAATAATTTTTTTGCCCCTCTCCTTTTCCATTCCATACTTCCAGTAACACTTGATTATATCTAAAGTGACATCTTCCACTACAAAAAACTTGCTAACGGTGTTATAAAATTCCCGATACAAGGGCAGTTTAATATTTTCATAGCCACGCCCTTTTTTCGTTATCCTGACGTATAAATCAGCCACTTTGGGTGGCAAAAAGCTTAAAAACGGCAAATGAAAATGCGGTTCGAAAGGCCAAAGCCGATTTGCTGTGGTAATATGCAAAATGCCATCAGGCTTTAATGTTCTGCGAATCTCAGCTAAAATCATTTCCGGGTTTTGCATGTGTTCAAAAACCTCAAGGCAGGTTACTATATCCACACTATTATTTTTGAGGGCAATTTTTTGGCCATCACCTAAAATAAACCTTGCTTTTAAACCCATTTTTTGAAAACGATTTTTAGCCGCTTCCAACGCCCTTCGATCAATATCATAACCAATTATTCTGGTATATTTTTTTGCCAAATATGCCAAGGTCAGACCTGCAGAACAGCCTACATCCAGCAGCAATGACTGCTCATTTTTATATTTCTTTAAAATTTTGATCGTCCTGGCAGCTTTAAAAGGCAAAACTTTGGCATACCACTGTGCCCAGCTTGGCGAAGTCGAATACTGAGAATAACGGTAAATCTCATTAGCCAGATTAGCTGTTTTCATCCTCCGAGATATGCTTTGGTCCTTTTAAAAATGTAACGAAGCTGCTGCCAGGAACGAATTTCTTTCAACAACCGCCAGATGATTTTCGGTCGTAGGTAAAACTCTAAATGGGCGCGGCGCTGAAGATTTTTGAGGCCTTCACGGCTGATGGAAGGGGGCGCGTAAGGGACGTCTGCCTGAAAAATATGCGCCCAGTCAATGTCATCTTCCTTCAGTTCACCACTGTCTATAAGCCGACGATAGGCCTCGGTCCGCGGTAAAGGCAGATAGTTATAAAAGGCGGCTCGCGTTAACTCCAGGCTTTTGGCAAATTTAATTGTTTTTAAAATCTCCTGCTTCGTTTCTCCCGGAAAGCCAAGAATGAAAAAGCCGTTAATCGGCATACCGGCAGACACCACCATATTGACCATTTTTTTGATCTTGGCGGTGGTGACCGCTTTCTTCATCAGCCGCAAAATCCGGTCTGATCCGGATTCAATGCCGACCGAAACGTAATAGCAACCTGCCTTTTTCATCAGTTGCAAAGTTTCCTTATCCAAAGTGTCTAACCTCACCCCATTGGGGCAGCACCAACTAATTTGAAAATCTTTTTTTAAAAGCTGGTGGCAAAAGTCCTTTAAATAATTCCGGTTTAGGGTGAAATTATCATCCAAGATGTGAATCTCTCTGACGCCATATTGCCGGTAAAGCAGTTCAATCTCTGCCAAAACATTGCCAACACTGCGGCGCCGGATCTTTTTACCGGATATTGTCCATCCCGCGCAAAAAGTGCAAGAAAAAGGGCAGCCGCGTGTCGCCATAATCGGCGCCACGGGTGAATTTTTGAAAATAATACCCTGGGGCGCATCGGGATAATCTTGAGGGCGAAGCAAATCCCAGGCAGGAAAACCCAATTTATCAAGATCGGCCGCAAAGACTTGCTGGTTAAGATGAACCCTGCCGGCTCTGTCCCGCCAGCCTAAGCCAGGAACCTTCCCAAACCCCCGCTTAGATTTTAGAGCTCGCAGCAAAATTGGAAAACCGACTTCCGCTTCACCACAAAATACAAAATCTAATTGAGGGAAAGATTGCAGGGATTTTTCGGGCAAACCGGAAGGGTGCGGCCCTCCTGCAACAGTGACCGCCTTGGAATTAATTTTTTTAATAATTGCCAGGCTTTTTTGAAGTGAGGGTAAATCTTGGGAAAAAATTTGAAAACCGATCACGTCCGGTTTAAATTTTTTAACAACCTTAGTAAAGCCTGAATAATCTAGCTGGTCTTTAACTGAATCAAGGATCTGAACTTGATTGAAACCATCCTGGCGCAAGGCTGTCACTAAATAGCCCAAACCCAACGGCGGGATACAATTTAAAACAAGCTTGCCAGGAGTAACCGGTTTAGCCAAGAGAATTTTCATCGGACGCGTTTGCTTCTTAGTTTATTCATACTTTTTCGAATTCGTAGTAACTCTTTGATAGTTAAAGGAATGTGTTTAAAACGAACCGTTGACTTACCGGCCGTGCGGGGAAAATGCGGCACGCCGACTTCAATAATATTAAATTTAAAAAAGCGTGCCTTGGCCAAAATTTCCGTGTTGAAAAAAAAGCTAGTGGACTCGATTTTAATTTTTTTAAAAATATCCTTACGAAAAAGCTTAAACGCGCAGTCGATATCTTTAACATTTAAATCAAAAAGCAAATCAGCCAAAATATTGTAACCCCACGAAAGGAGCTTGCGCAAAAATTTATCCTGACGTTTCAGCCGATAGCCAATGACCAAATCCACTACTTGAGTTTTGGCAATCGGGAACATCACGTCCAGAGCGTTGAGCCGAAACTGCCGGTCGGCGTCGGTGAAAAACACGTAATCATACCGGGCAGCTTGAAAACCATTTTTAAGGGCTTGGCCATAACCTAAATTTTGAGCATGATTCACCACGTTAACATGCGAGCTGCGCTGAGCAATTTTTTTGGCCAACGCCAAAGTTTTGTCCTGAGAACCATCATTCACCACAATCACTTCATAATCATCTCCTAACTTACGCAAATAAGCCAGACAATCACATACCATTTGCTGAATATTTTTTTCTTCATTGTAGGCCGGCAAAATGACCGAAATGCCTTGGGGTGATTTAACTTTTTTAGCCATTTGGTTCCTTATTATGCCATATTTTTAAAACCGTAACGCCATCGACTTGATATTCAAACACTGACGGTAACGTTTTTAAATAGGCCGCCTTTTCGGGAATCCAACCGTCCCAACCTTGATAAATTAAACCCATCACGTACTCCCCCTTTTTTGCCTCACCACTAAAATAGTGATCGCCAAAATTAATGTCTGGACGAATCCAAATTCGTGGTAAGTTGGACAACAAACCGCGGGCGAGATTGAGATCAGCTCCCGAGGCCGCATTTTCATTAAGCCAGTTAACTCCCTGGCGATATTCATTTCCCAAGCTTAAGCCCCAATCGGGAAAATCTTGTGCGGCCGCACCCCTCAAACCACCGGCTAATTCATTAAAATAAAGGCTTTCACTGGGGTGAAGGTTGATTAACTTCAGTGTAATCGGGGCAAAAGCTGCCAGCATGAGCACCCACAACCAACCGCGACGGATTTTAGCTTGACGGCTTAAAAAATGCGCTCCCAATCCTGCCAATAAAGCCAAGGCCGGCAGATATTCCATAATTTGGCGGACGCCACCATAAATGGCGGTGCCAGGAACCGTCACCCGACCGACAGGCACCAATAACCAGAGCAACCATAAAAAAGCTGTTTTTGACTGATCTTTTTTCCAATTGGAAAAAGCGGCGAATACTCCTATCACAGCCAAAAGTAAAGTCAGCAAAGGCGTGGTGAGGAAAATCGTTTGTAAGGGATAAGTATTAAAACCATGCCAGTAAAATCGCGCTGGCTGATATTGCTGAGCCGTGCCAATGTGACGATAATAACCCCATGTCTCGGCCAAAGTAGCCAGCGGGTCTTGCCAAAGATAGGGCCAGGAAACAAAAAAAATCACCCCCACGATCACGGGCATCAACAGCATTGCCAAATAAAATTTTTTGGTTAATTTTGGCCACGGGCGGCAAGTAACAAACCAGGGCAACAAAACTAAAGGCACAAAAGCAATGTTGGGCTTAGTAGCTAAGGCCATTCCCGCAAAAATGGCCGTTAGTGCCAGCCATTGTGGCGAACTTTTTTTAACTGCCAGCCAAAAACTAAAAATAGTGAAGCTGAAAAAACAAGCCTCAACCGGATCCTTAATGTTAAACCTGGTTTCACCTAAAAAAAGTGGGTAAGCAAAAAGGGCCAAACCAGCCACCAGGCCAGCGACTAAACCGGCTTGAGCAGCCACCCAAAAAGTCACTAAAAAAACCATGATAGCTCCACAAAAAACTTCAAACAAATGATAAGCCTCAACGTCTCCCAAAACCCCCAGTTTTTGATAAAAAAACCAATTAGTGGCGGCAGCCAAGATATCATTCAGCGGCGGGTGAGGCGAATCGTTGGCTAAAAACCACGCACCATTCCAAACATCACTTTGGTAGTAGCTTCTTCGAAAAGAGGTGTCATCTTTAAAATCAGGAGTCACTTCGGTCGAATAACGGTCATTTTTGGGAAAATGAAACGCCAGCTTGGGCAAATCATTGTAATTTCTTTTACCAGTAGTCAACAGCCGCCAGTAAGCTTGACCGCGCATAAAGTGAACTGGCTCGTCCCAATTAACGCCGTAATCATCTAACGTGGCAACTCCGATTAATAAAAAAGCTGCGGCCAAAATTAAAGACAGCCAAACACGCTTACCTATTGCTTCCATCGGCTCCGGTCCATCTGCTGGCGCTTAAAAATCTTGCCCTTAATAGTTCCTGTGGCATAAATTACCAAAGTTAGCCAACAAGCCAGGGGGTGGAAAAACCAAGCCGAGTCAGCTTTCTTTAGAAAGCCTTTTGCCACTTGATAAAACAGCGGAACGACAGTTAAACAAAACAACCCAAATTTAATAATCCCGCCAAAATCCTGCTGCTGCCAGGGATACTGGCGCACCCCAATTGCCTGATAGTAATAATAATCTTTTACTCTCCGTTTTTGTTTGCGGATAAAATTGTTAATGTTTCGGCCGCAGTAAAGGTGAACGATCCCTATTTTTACCTTGGCAAACTTTAACGGCTTCTGATTGATGGCCTTGGCTAAAATATCAATATCGACTAAATAATTTTTGGCAAAGCTGCCTGCCTGTAAAAAACGGCGGCGAAGCATAGTTCCGTTAGCGCCGATTGTGGGCACCCGGCCTTTTTCGAGAGTCACTTTAAGCCAAGTTTTTTTATCTTCTTGCCGCATGGGTAGACCCGTCCATTTGCCGGTTAAGAGGCTCTGCCGGTCATAATTGCCCAAAAATAAACACAAGGGGTCGCCAACGCCCGTCAGGGCGCAATAACGATCAATAAAGCCGTCCCGACGACGATAAGTATAAGCCCAAGGCTCACTGCCAACCACCTCGGCATCTGCAAAAGGTTGAACCATTTTTGCCAACCAGTTTTTGGTTGGCAAAACATTGTCAGAGTCAATTAAGGCGACAATCTCTCCCTTGGCTCGAGAAAGAGCTATCGCCTTACCGGCTTCACCGGTTTTATAGGGATTTTTAAAAACTTTGGTCTGATATTTTTTAGCCAGCCTTAAAGTGCCATCGGTTGAACCCCCATCGGCAATAATGATCTCCAAACGGCTTGGAGGATAAGCTTGTTGCCTGACGGAAACCAAACATTGCTCCAAAACCCGGGCCGCGTTTAGCGTCGGTATCAGCACCGAAACCGTCGGATATCTCTTGTGGTTCATCATCTGTCTGGTATTATAATCAAAGAATGGTAAAACTGAAAAGTTTTCTGCTGGTAGGGATTATTTTTTTAGGCTTTTTGCTCCGCTTTCACCACTACGATCAGTGCCCGCGCCATGGCGCTACCTTTGACGAATTTGCCTGGACTTGGCAGGGCATGAGTCTGTGGCAAACCGGCATCCCCACCTCCTGGTCTCCTCATCCACAATATAAAAATTTTCAGATTAAAAATTTTCAGGGTGCCTTGGTAAGGTTGGTGACTCCCTATTTGGAACACCCGCCCCTTTTTGGCTTAATTGCCGGCGGCTTTGCCTTAATCACTGGTTCAAAACAACTGTTTGATATTGCCCTTGGTCAAATCAGAGTCCTGGCCTTGGTTTTAGGAACCACCTCGATTTGGTTGGTTTTTTTGGTGGCTAAAAAACTTTACGGGGTAATCATCGGCTTGCTTTCGGCCATGCTTTATGCCACGGCTCCCACGATCGTCATCGGCTCGAGAATTGTCCAAAACGAAAATTTTTTTATTCCAGCCTTCTTGATTATTTGGCTGATCATCCTTAATTATCTAGAATCACAAAAGCCCTGGCAACGTAATTTGGCCGCTGCCTTGGCCGGCTTGCTGACCCTCGCCAAAATCCCATGGGCGGCGGCCACCGTGGCTTTATGCCTATTAATGGCTTCAAAAAAACGCTTCAAAGACATGCTTATTATTGGCGCAATTGCCTTAAGTATTTTTTCTTTGTACTTTATTTACGGCGCCGTTTATGATTGGTCGACTTTCATCAACCTTTGGGGCTTGCAAACCGCTCGCGCCAAAATCGGCTTGGGCAACACGCTGGCACTCTTTACCCACCCGTATCTTTTGGATCGCCTCTACCCGGACGGCTGGCTATATTGGGGTTGGCTGTCGCTCGCTATTTTATCAACCAAATTTAAAAAGCACTCCTTATTACTTATCCCTGTTATCGCTTATTTCCTCGTTTTTATCCTGGCTATTCCCGGCATTGAAGCTCAAGGCTGGTACCGCTATCCCTTCTACCCCTTCTTGATGATTGCCGGCGCCGCCGTTTTGGAAAAAATAATTAAAAAACCTAGCCTGCTAAATTTAGCCTTTTTCTTCCTGATTGCGGCTACTGCCTGGCATTGGGGCTGGGAAGAAATTTTCGGCATGCCGAATTGGCTTTTCCGAGCCATTGTTTTGCTAGGTTTTGCTTCTTTTCTGCCCACGCTCTGGTGGCCCGAAAAATTTCCCCGTTTAGCCCGCCGCGCTACCCACTTTTGGCTAGTAATTTTCATCCTGTTAAATATTGCTTCCGTCGTGGCTCACGTTCACTCTTAAACCTAAAATAGTTTATAATATCAGGCTAATGGAGCTGTCATTCGTCATCCCGGTCTATAACGAAGAAAAATCTTTGGCAATTTTGCACGAAGAAATCGTCAGGGCAGTCGGACCGTTGAAAAAATCCTTTGAAATTATTTTCATCAACGATGGCTCAACAGACGATTCACAAAAAATTATCGAAATTTTGCAAAAAAAAGACCGCGGAGTCAGGCTGATTAATTTTCGCGGCAATCAAGGCAAGGCCGCCGGCCTAATGGCCGGCTTCCACTCAGCTAGAGGCGAAATTGTCTTTACTCTGGACGCTGATCTGCAAGACAACCCCATGGAAATTCCCCGTTTTTTGGCCAAAATTAATGAGGGTTATGATTTGGTTTCCGGCTGGAAGAAGCAACGGCACGATCCGTTCAGCAAGGTTTTGCCTTCTCGAATTTACAATTGGCTGGCTTCTTGGTTATCTGGGACCAGGCTACATGACTTCAACTGCGGCTTTAAAGCTTACCGTCAAGAAGTGATTAAAAATTTGAAGCTTTACGGTGAGCTTTACCGGCTGATTCCTGTCTTGGCAGCCGAAAAAAAATTTAAAATTGCCGAAATTCCGGTGCGCCACCGGCAACGCCGCTTTGGCCAATCCAAATTCGGCTGGAACCGGTTTATTAAGGGCTTTCTGGACATGATTACGGTAATCTTTTTGACCAAATTTCTTCGCCGTCCGGCTCACTTATTCGGAACAATCGGTACCGGTTTGCTTGGAAGCGGCCTTGCAATTGGTTTATACATGACCTACCTAAAGCTTGCCTTTGGAAACATTCAGGGCCGCCAACCCCTCCTTTTGTTGGGCATACTGTTAATAATGGTGGGCATCCAGCTTTTTTCGATCGGTCTGTTGGCCGAAATGATTCTTTACCTTAACGCTGCCGGCAAAGATAAAGGTGCTGATAACTAATCACTGACGGCAGCAAGCGCCAAATTAGTTGCCAAAAAATTCCCCCTCTATTCCCAGCTACCCAAGGATCTTTGAGAATTTTTTCAACCTTCAAGTCGTTAGTTTCCAAAAATTTCCGCCAATTACTGGTTGTTTTTAAATGGCCTTCAATCCCCCACAGCCCCCGGCTGTCTCAGCCGGCCAAACGCCAGAAAATAAAATTAGCGTTCGGCATAGTAAAGCAAAAAAAGGCCTTCGGTTTAGCCACCCGTTTCATTTCAGTCAAGGCCTTGACCATATCCGAAAAATATTGCAGGCAACCCAAACAAGCCACATAGTCAAATCCCCAAGTTTTTAAACCTCTTTTAGCAACGGCTTTCAAAAGATAACCAGTTCCGCAACTAATTCTCGTAGTACTGGCGCACTTTTTGTTCTGTTTGCGCTTGGACCATTATCTATGGAAACTATTTCTTTGTTAAAATCCAAAAAAAACTGGGTAAAAAGGGTAAGGCTAAACTTATGAAACTTCGCGGCAGGTAAGAAAATGGTTTTTGCAAGTGATGGCTGGCATGAAATTGCAGTGGTTTTTTAAGCACCTCAACCGTATAATCAGTAATTTTAAACTTAGAAGCTAATTTTCTCAACTGCTTTTGAGACAAAAGCGTTTCGTAGTAGTAGTCGCCCTTACCAGTCATTTTTAAATATAATGATCCGAATTGTTTTGGGAACCAAGAAAGGCAGGGTAAAGAATAGTGAGGTTCAAGAAAAGCATACTTATTGGGACCAGCAAAATAGCAAAACCCATTATCTCGCAATACTCGCCAAATTTCAGCCATCATCAGATTTGGGTCAGGCACATGTTCATAGACATTGTTGCAAATAACCAGATCAAAACAATTTTTCTTAAAAGGCAGCTTTAAGGCATCGCTGATTTTGAAGCTTACAATGCTTTTTCGATTTTTCCTCTTGGCTATAGCAATCGCTTGCCGATCAATGTCGACACCAACCACCGCTTTGAAGCTATTCCCAAAGATATTCGTCATCATCCCCGCTGCACAGCCCACCTCAAGGCAAATCAAGTCTTTTGGCCTTTGCTTCTTGGCATGATTAACAAAATTGCTTATTATCGCTACAATTTTTTGTGCTTTCTGTTGCCGATTATGAAAGCTCAACATTCGCGGTTCAAGTTCAGAGTAATTGTGTTGGTACACAAGTTTCATATCAGTCAGTTAAAGAAAACAACCTCAGGCGATAAATTCTTTTCAAAAGTTCCCGAAAAAAGCCGAGATAAAACGGTATCAGTAAAATTGACCCCAAAGTTAAGCCTAATTTTTTAACAAGTTTTTGACGGATTGTCCAAACTTCTGCCTCTCTGTTAGCTAGCTCGAAAGCTGCAAGCCGATCTCGACGGGGAAAACTTTTCGTTTCGAATTGGACGGCTAAACTGGCGGTAGGACTTTTAAGAATATGACGGTACGGGTCGCCAATAAAGTGGCCGTTCTTAGCCACCCAATCCCATAAAGCACTGCCAGGATAAGCCGTCATAATGCCGAATCTGGGAATGTCAACTCCGGTCTCTTTAAAAAACTTAATAGACTTTCTGATTTTTTTAGAATCGTCACCTGGACCACCGACGATAAAAAAAGCTTTAACTGTCAGACCGACCGCCTTGGCATCAATAATTGTCTGGCGAATTTGACTAACTTTCTCACCTTTTTGCATCTGGTCCAAAACGTCTTGACTGGCGGATTCTACACCTATAGCGATCAGCTTACAACCGCTATCCTTCATCGCTTGCAGTAAAGGACGGTCAACATTGTCTGCCCGAATCCCTTGATCGCAAGTCCAGGAAATATCTAGCTTACGTCTGATAATCTCCCGGCAAATTTTCATAGCGCGCGGTTTGTTAAGAGTAAAGTTATCGTCCAAAAAGCTAAATTTTTTGGCACCATATTTTTCAATATTTTGCTGGATTTCGTCCACCACATTTTGAGGGCTGCGAAAACGAAACAGCCGGCCTTGAGTTTTCCAGCTTACACAATAAACGCATTGATATGGACATCCACGAGAAGTGGCTAATGGCAAAGTTAGTCGGCCATGAATTCGGTAGTGGTCCAGTTGAAGCAAGTCCCACTTGGGGAAAGGTAAACTATCCAAATCATTAATTAAGTCCGCCTTAATAATTTTATGAACTCGTTTTTTTGCTTGCAAAGCAGCCAACAATATGGGTAGCTCTCTCTCCCCCTCTCCCAATATTATAAAATCAATATCTTTCTCGCCTAATAGCTTGGCAGTACAAATAGCCGCGTGCGGACCACCTAAAACAGTTTTTATTTTGGGGGAAAATTTTTTAACCGCTTGAAAAACTTTTAACGCACCCGGAAAATCAAAACTAGTACTCCCGACGCCAACTAAATCAGGTTGATAATTCCCTAGAAGATCTTCCAAATAGTTAAAATTGTTTTCCGGTAGACGCATATCGAGCGCCTCAACTGGCCAGCCTTGCTCGTATAAGACTGTCACTAAATAAGTAATTCCCAGAGTTGGATAGTGTGGTAAACCATAAGACGATTCCTTGGGAGGATAAACTAAGAGTGTTTTCATTTAGTCAAATCAGAGAACTCGTAAATATTAACATCATAAAGCTGCTTTAAACAAGTATTAGCCGGGACTAATTTAATTTTAATGAACCGCGATGTTTCGGCCGCAAAAGGTTCAATCAACTTGCCGTTTGCCGGTTGATCTTTTAAAACCACAATCGGCCACATCGTCGGAAGTACTTCTGGGAGCATTGTCCACAGCTGACCATCGAGGGAAAGGTAAAAATAGCCATATTCCAATGGCAAACAGCTTCTTTCCGGTAGTTTGGCCTCCAAACGCGCTAGATTGACGACGCGCTTTAAATCGATAATGATTTCGTCCCCTTCAACACTGACGTCAAAATCTGCTAATTTTTTTTCCTGCAAATATTCCAGCCTGGTATGGGCCTCATTGTTTTCCCAAACTTTCAAAATCGGAATTCTCTCTACTTCGATCTGGAAAGAAGGTTCTAAAAATGTTTCCAGGTAGCGGCCATAGTGGGAATTCCACAAAGCTTTTTTATCTGCCAAACCTATGGCATATTCACCCTGGCGCAAAAAACCGCTGCGATGATAGTTGGTAAAATTAATGTCCTGTCGAACCCACATTGAGGGAATATTAGACATCATCTCGTAGGCAAACGAAAGGTTGGCCCCTGGCGGCACGTTTTCGTTTACCCAGGCGATTCCCTGACGATAAACATTCCCAAAAGTATTGCCCGCATCTAAAAAGTCCCGTTGCTTAGCTCCCTGAAGTCCACCAATTAAAAGGTTAAAATAAACATTTTGGTTAGGATGAATCGCCATGATTTTCAGAAGGATAGGTGTGAAAGACAGCAAGATGATCGTTTTGATTATAAATTGGTACGTCTTAATCCGCTTCGCTAACCAGTAGGTACCGATGCCGGCGAGAATCGCCAGGGCGGGAATGTATTCCATGATTTGGCGAACCCCGCCATAGATACCCGCATTGGCTCGACTCACTCGCAAAATTGGCACCAAAAACCAAAGGACAATTAAAAGGGTGGTTTTATTCTTGAAGGCAGAAGCAAAACCTGCTACCCCCAAAAGCAAGGTAACTAAAGGAGTAATAAATAAAATCCATTGACCGGCGTAGGTGTTAATCTTGCCCCAAAGTAAGTATCGGGAATCAAAAACAGAGTTTGTTCC